>OBLU010000341.1_pt1 | contig 45661 bp, 42 predicted proteins | sample 1518681 | NCBI WGS metagenome assembly OBLU01 (sample SAMEA3539304, study PRJEB22396) | soil metagenome | biome: tundra; feature: field; material: soil | place: USA | collected 2010-05 | depth 0.15 m
GCCCGGGCGAGCTCTTCTTGCACGATGAAGTGCTCGGCCGGACCGGCCCCCCGGCCGCCATACGACTCGGGCCAGGCCACGCCGACCCATCCTCCGGCGGCCAAGGAGGCCTGCCAGGTGCGCAAGAACGCGACCTCCTCACCGAGGTCTTCGAAGCGGGGCGGGAGGCCCTGGCCGTATTCCCACGGCAGGTTCTCCACGAGCCACGCGCGGACTTCCTGCCTGATTGCTTCCTGTTCCGGAGTGGGGCTGAGGTCCACGAATTCAGCTTCGCACACCATGTCGCCCTACCATGACGTCGATGGACTTCGAACTGTCTCCAGACCAGGTGGCCCTCCAAGAGGCAGCCCGCGATCTCCTCGACGACCGTTCCGGGCACGACCAGGTGCGGGCGCACCTCGCGTCGGGCCGTCCCTACGACGAGGATCTCTGGAAGGCCCTCTGCGAGCAGGGATGGTTGGGGATCGCCGTTCCCGAAGCCGACGGAGGCGTCGGGCTGGGCTGGGTGGAGGCGGCCATCCTGCTCGAACAGGTCGGACGCCACACCGCACCCGTCCCCTTCCTTCCCAGCCTGCTTGCGCTCACGGCGCTCTCGGCGGCGGAGCGGCCGTTGACCGAATGGGTCGCCGGACTGGTCTCGGGTGAGCGGATCGGGTGCGTCGGCTGGAGCAAGCAGGCCGACGCGGTGATCGCCGAGCGCTCCGGCGACAATTGGACCGTGTCGGGGCGGATCGGGCCGGTTGAGGGCGCCGCCGTGGCGGACATTGCCGTCGTGGTCACCCCGGCCGGTGTCGTTGCCGTCGACCTGGACACGGTGGGTCGGCCCGCGGCGGAGCCCGCGATGGATGGGACGCGGGTTCTGTCGTGGTTGCGTTTCGACGGTGCACCCGCCACGTATGTCGGAGGTGCTGACCTGGCGGTCGCCATCTTGGATCGTGGTGCCGTCGGGGCTTCCGCCGAGATGCTGGGTGGGTCCGATCGGGTGCTCGAGATGGCCGTGCAGTACGCCAAGGATCGGGTCCAGTTCGATCAGCCGATCGGCAGCTTCCAGGCGATCAAGCACCGGTGCGCGGACATGGTGGTCGATGTCGAGGGCATGCGTTCGGCCACCTGGTATGCGGCATGGGCCATTGCCGCCGGAGACCCCGACGCCTCAGCCGCTGCGTCCACCACGAAGGTCTGGACCTCGGACGCGGCCAAGAGAGTCATGGCGTCCGGGCTCCAGGTACACGGCGGCATCGGCTTCACGTGGGAGCACGATCTCCACCTCTACATGAAGCGTTCTCAATTCGATCGGCTCAACTTCGGCGACGCCACCTATCACCGGGAAAGGCTGGCCGGCCTCTTGCGGTCTCGCCTCTTGAGCGGCAGCAGCGTCTTTTGACCGGCAGGGAGGCGTAACCGACACAGAGGGGGCATACATGCGAACGGATGAGTCAGCCATCGCCGGGGACACCCGGAGCGACCATGGGTACGGCGACGCGCTGATCTGGGACGACGATGTGCAGCAGCTTTGGGAGAGGCTGCGCACCGGGCCGGCGGTGCGCCACAACGCCGACGGACCATCCATCATGGTGAGCCCGACGGCGGTCGACGAGTATCTGCACCAGCCGGAGCTGATGTCCTCGAATCCCGGTGCAGTGTTCCTCGGTTCGGAGACGGGACTGATCCCGCTCCAGATCGACCCTCCCGGCCACGTCCGTTACCGGCGCATGCTCGACCCCCTCTTCACACCACCGAAAATGGCGAAGCTGGAGGCCGAGGTGGCCGTTCTCGTCAACCGCCACATTGACGGGTTCATCGACCGCGGGGACTGCGACCTGGCGTCGGAGCTTGCCGTGCCCATCCCGTGCGGCACGTTCTTGCGGCTGCTCGGCCTGCCGATCGAACGGCTCGACGAATTCATCGTGATGAAAGACGAATTGATCCGGCCCGTGGCCCGTGACGCCGACGACGCCGCGGCTATCAGGAGCCGCGCCGGGGCATGGGTGTTCGAGCTGTTCGGCGAGGCGCTGGACCAGCGGGTGGCGTGCCCGACCGACGACGTGATCGGTCACCTGGTGCGCCTCGAACAGTCGGGCGAGCTCACGCGTGAAGAGTCGCTCAACATCTGTCTGTTGCAACTCACGGCCGGACTGGACACCGTGACGGCGAGCCTGGAGTGCTTCTTCTCCTACCTGGCGCGGAGCCCGGCGCACCAACGCCAGCTGGTTGCGCATCCGGAGCTGACCTCGAAGGCGGTGGAGGAGCTCCTCCGTTGGATGTGCCCCGTGCCGACGGTGGCGCGGATCTTCACGAGCGACGCCGTCGTCGAGGGTTGTCCGGTCAGCGCGGGTACCCAGATGTCGGTGCTGCTCGCGTCCACCAACATCGACCCGAGCCGATTCGAGAATCCGACCGAGGTGGACTTCACCCGCGAGTCGATCAAACATTTGGCCTTCGGTCTCGGTGTCCATCGGTGTCTCGGTTCGCATCTCGCCCGTATGGAGCTACGCGTCACGTTGGCCGAGTGGCACCGCCGCATTCCCTCGTACCGTCTGCCTGAGGGCTTTCTGCCGACCTACAGCCCGGCCATCCGGGAGATCACGTACCTTCCGCTCGAGTTCGAGCCCGGAGCGCGCGAAGGCTGACCGACGCTCGCGGCGAGAACGGTCGGCCTGCCTAGGATGACGGGCTCATGGAGACCGGGGAGCGCGCAGTGACGCAATGGAAGCCGATGGACCGCGTCCTGGACGACGTGGTTGCTCTTGACCCGGACCGCATCGCCCTCATCATCGGTGGGGAACGCACGAGCTATGCCGAGCTCGAGACGGCTGTCGCCGACGTCGCGGCGGGGCTCGACGCTGCCGGTGTCGCTCGAGGTTGGCGCGTCCCTCTCGTCGACGACGCCAGTGTGCTCGCGGTCGCCTCGCTCATCGGTGCCACCCGGGTGGGTGCGGCGACGGCCCTCATGAATCCACGCCTGACGGGTGGGGAACTGGCCGTCCTCATGAAGGCCGCCGGCACGGTGTCGACCGGCGTCGTCGGTGCGGGCTACGAGGCGGTTGCCGCCGAGGCCGGGATGTCGCCCATCCTCGGCGCGGCAGACTTACCCGGGGGCCACGGCGGCTCCATCCCGGGGCGCGAGCCTGACCCGGCTGAGGACGCGGTGGTGCTGTTCACCAGCGGAACCACCGGTACGCCCAAGGCGGTGCCCCTCGTGCACGGCATGGTGGCGCCGAGGATCGCTGCCTTCGCACCCGCCGTCGAACCGGTGCCCTCGGTGTCGATCATGTCGGTTCCCCTCGTGCACATCGGGGGGATGCTGGGCTTGTTGGTGGCGTTGGCCAAGGGCTCGACCACGGTCGTCCTGACCCGCTTCGACGCCGGCGAATGGCTGTCGTCGGTGGAACGGCACGGTGTGACGACGGCGTTCTTGGTGCCGACGATGTTGTACCGGATCTTGGAGCATCCCAATTTTGCGCTGACCGATCTCAGCTCCCTGGCGAGCCTCTCCTACGGGGCCGCGCCGGCTACTCCCGAGCTGATCAGGCGGACCATGGATGCGCTCCCCGGGGTGGCCTTGATGAACACATTCGGCCAGACCGAGACCATGGGCTCCATCACGGCCCTCGGCCCCGGCGATCACCCGCCGGAGCGCCTGGCGTCGGTGGGAAAACCGCTCCCGGGCGTCGAGATCCGGATCGTGCACCCCACCACGGGCGAAGACGTGGAGACGGGGACGGTGGGCGAGCTCTGGGTGCGGAGCGAGGTGGCGGTCGTCCCGCCGTCCCAGGGCGACGGCGGGACGGCCCCGGTCGGCTGGTTCCGCACCGGCGACATGGTCTCTGCCGACGAGGAGGGCTACCTCTTCCCCTCGGGACGCCTCTCGGACACCATCAACCGCGGAGGGGAGAAGTTCGCACCCTCAGAAGTGGAGGAGGTCGTGCGGGCTCACCCGGCCGTCCGCGACGTGGCCGCCGTGGGCGTCGCCGACCCCGAAATGGGCCATCGAGTCGGTGTTGCGGTCGTCACCAGCGCGCCGCTCGACATCGATGAGGTGCGTGCCTTTTGCAAGGGGCGCATCGCCAATTTCAAGCAACCCGAGCGGCTCCTGGTCGTTGACGAGCTACCCCTCACCGACTTCGGGAAGGTGGATCGCAAAGACCTGCGTGCCAGATTCGCGGCCGAGGCGTCGTAGCGCCGTGGGCTCTGGCTGACGACGGTGTCCCGGTATCGTCACACTTTGGAAGTGCTTGACTTGTATTCTTCATACTGATAGACATCACAGCGTCCCACGTGTGACGGGGCAAGCGGGGCGCAGGTACCGACCGCAGTCGGTCAGGCGGACAAATTGGCGGCCGTGGGCGAAGGGCCTTGGCGGGGTCAATCCAACAGGGGGGGTGCTGGTGAATCGGTTCATCAAGCTGTGTACGGGCTTCGCGTCCTGTGCGATGCTCGTGACAACTGTGGTTGTCTCAGGGGTGGGGGGATCCGGAGTGGCGTCGGCCAGCAGCTCTCTTGCTCCCATCAAGGTCGGAGAGGTCTGTGGCTGCACGGGACCGCTCGTCTCGAGCATCACTGTCGGGCCGCCGGCGTACGCCGCCTGGGCCGACTACACAAACGCACACGGCGGCATCGACGGGCACAAGGTGCAGATCATCGAGGTCAATGACGCCGGCAACCCGGCCACCTCTGTGGCCGACGTGCACAAGCTCGTCGAGACGGACCACGTCGTGGCAATTGTCGACGTCTCGGGTGTGGACGCGGCATGGGCCGCCTATGTCCAGCAGGCGGGCATACCCGTCGTCGGCGGAGGTTCCACCGGTGAGCTCGACGACACCAACCCGGACTGGTTCGCGGTGGGCCAGACGCTCGATGACTACTTCATCAACTTCATCGATTCGGCCCGGAAGGTCGGCGTGAGCAACATCGCCGAGTTCTACTGCGCCGAGGCCGCAACCTGCCAGCAGGGCGTGGCTCCTTTCGAGGCCACGGCCAAGAAGGTGGGGGAGAAGGTGGGGTATGTCACCCAGGTCTCGTTCGGGGCACCGAGTTATGCCGCACAGTGTCTGGCCGCCAAGCAAGCTGGGGTGGGCGCGCTGATCGTGGCTGACGCAGTCTCTGTCGTCGAACAGGTGGCCTCGGACTGTCTCAAGCAGGGCTACACGCCATGGCAGATAGCGCTCGACGGTGGCGTGGCGCAGTCGTTCACCACCGCTCCCGGGCTCTCCAACCACTTCATCGGTTCGGAGCCGGATTACCCGTTCTTCTCCAATGCGATTCCTGCCGCCAAGCTGATGAATACCATCTTGAAGAAGTACGCGGACGCGCAGACGCTGCAGTCGCCGAACTACAACGAAGAGTCCGTGCAGCTGTACCTCTCCGGGCCTCTGCTGTCCGATGCGATCAAGGCCAGCGGTGCCGGGAGCCACACGAACATCACGTCGGCCGACATCAAGAAGGGTCTCTATGCGTTGCACAACGACACCCTTGGTGGGATGGCTCCGCCGTTGAACTTCAAGAAGGGCCAGCCCAACCCGGTTGACTGCTGGTACTTCATCCGGATCCAGAGCGGCAAGTTCACGACGCCGTACGGCGTCAAGCCGGTGTGCGTGAAGCCCCCGAAGATCAGCTAGCGATCCGTCGCTGAAGCAACGACGGCGTCAAGGGGCTGCGGGCATGATGATGATGGTGCTCGCAGCCCCGCCGCGCCGGGTGACCGACCGCCCTCTCCTTGAAGATTGGAGCCTCGGCCTGCGCGCGCGATCTCATTGCGTTAGTGTTACGGCACTGAAATAGACCGGTAGCGACCGGCGGGGAGATCAGTTGGCGGAAAAGGGGGGGCGAAAATGCGGCCCCCTGGCGACGTCAATCTAGAAAAAGGGGATGCCGTGAATCGGTTGGTGAAGCTGTTCACAGGGGTTGCTTCGGGCCTGATGCTCGTGGGAACCGTCGTCGTCGGGGGTGTGGGAGGGACCGGAGCAGCTTCCGCGAGCGGCTCCCTGGCACCCATCAAGGTCGGAGAGATCTGCAGCTGTACCGGACCACTGGCCTCCAGCATCATCGTGGGCCCGCCGGCCTACGCCGCCTGGGCCAAGTACACGAACGCGCACGGCGGCATCGAAGGGCACCAGGTGCAGATCATCGAGGTGGATGACGCGTACAACCCGGCGACGTCGCTGACCGAGGTCACGAAGCTCATCGCCGTGGACCACGTGGTCGCCCTGGTCGACTCGTCCGACGTGGATGCGGCATGGAGCAAGTACGTCGACACGACGGGCGTACCCGTGGTCGGCGGAGGGTCCTCGGGCATACTCGAAGACCAGGACCCGAACTGGTTCGCCGTGGGCCAGACGCTCGATGACTACTTCATCAACTTCATCGACGCCGCCAAGAAGGTCGGTGCCGGCACCATGGGCGAGTTCTACTGCGCCGAGGCGGCCACCTGTCAAGAGGGTGTAGCCCCCTTCGAGGCCACGGCGAAGAAGGTGGGGGAGAAGGTGGGGTACGTCACCCAGGTCTCCTTCTCGGCGCCCAACTACGACGCACAATGCCTGGCTGCCAAGCAAGCGGGCGTGGAGGCGTTGACGGTGGCCGATGCCGTCTCGGTTGTCGAGGCAGTGGCCAATGACTGCCTGAAGCAGGGATACACGCCGTGGCAGATCGCGCTCGACGGCGCCGTCGCCGAGTCCTTCCAAACGGCACCCGGCCTCTCCAATCACTTCATCGGTTCGGAGCCGGACCTCCCCTTCTTCTCGAACCAGACGCCGGCGGCCAAGCTGATGAACAGCATCTTGAAGAAGTACGCTGACAGCACCACGATCGCGTCGCCGAACTACAACGAGCAGGCCACGCAGATGTACCTCTCGGGTCCATTGCTTGCTGCGGCGGTGAAGGACAGCGGTGCCGGAAGCAGCAAGACGATCACGTCGGCGGACATCAGGAAGGGCCTCTACTCGTTCCACAACGAGACCCTCGGTGGCATGGCGCCTCCCTTGAACTACAAGAAAGGCCAGCCCAACCCGATCGACTGCTGGTACTGGATCCGGATCCAGCAAGGTAAGTTCACGACGCCCTATGGTGTAAAGCCGGTGTGCGTGAATCCACCTAAGATCAGTTAACAGGAGGGGGGTCCCCATGTTGAGGCCCGAGGTGCAACTCATCTCTGTGGACGACCATGTGGTGGAGCCCCCGCACACGTTCCGCGACCACATCGAACCGAAGTACCGGGACGCCGCGCCACGGGTGGTGGCGGGGGGTCCCGGGGTCGAAGGGTGGGAATGGGAAGGCCGCTTCTACCCGATTGCCTTCCAGGGCAATGCGAGGACCCGGCGGTTCCGGGAAGGCGAGGCCGGGCACGGCGAAGATCTCTTTGCGCGCTGTTTCGACGACATGACGCCCGCCGCCTATGACGTCCATGAGCGAGTGGTGGCCATGGATGAAGACGGCGTGCAGGCTGAGCTCATTTTTCCCCAGTTCCCTCGTTTCGGGGGCACGCAGTTCCTCGAGGCGAACGACTGGGACCTTGCCCTGGCGTGCGTCAGGGCGTGGAACGATTGGATGCTCGACGAGTGGGCAGCCGCGTACCCTGAGCGCTTCATTCCCCAGACGCTGGTGCCCCTGTGGGATCCGCTCTTGGCGGCGGCCGAGATCGAACGCTGTGCCGCCAAGGGGAGCAAGGCGGTCCTCTTCGTCGAGAACCCGCATCCTCTGGGGCTGCCTTCTTTCCCGACCGGCCACTGGGACCCGGTCTTCTCGGCCTGCGAGGAGACGGGCTTACCACTGTCGATGCACATCGGGACCTCCTCCTCGCTCATGGTCAAACCTTCGCCCGAAACGACCCCTTCGGTCGGCATTGCGCTCTGCGGGGTGAACTCCATGAGTGCGCTGGGAGACCTCGTCTTCTCGGGCGTGCTGAACAAGCATCCCAAGCTGCGCATCGCCCTCTCCGAAGGCGGAGCCGGCTGGGTTCCCTACGTGTTGGAGCGTCTGGACTACACCTGGGAGAGGAGCCGCTACGAAGGCGTCTTGTGTGATGTGGCGCCGTCACAGGTCTTCGCACAGCACTTCTGGGTGTGCATGATCGTGGACCGGTACGCCATCGCCAACCGTCATTTGATCGGGATCGACAAGCTGATGTGGGAAGCCGATTTTCCCCACAACGACTCGAATTTCCCTGACAGTAGGAAGCTTCTCGAAGAGGCACTTGCCGATGTCCCCGATGACGAGGCCCATCAAATCGCCGAGCTGAATGCCCGGAATTTCTACGACTTCCACTAGCACCGCTCCACCCGAGGCCCGCACGCCGCCACTCGAGGGCCTGCGCGTCGTCGACCTGTCGGAGGGAGTGGCCGGGGGGTATTGCACCAAGGCGTTTGCCGACGGCGGCGCCGAGGTGATCAAGGTCGAGCCTCCCGAGGGGGACTCGTTGCGGCACTGGGCCATCGGCGCCCGGCTGGAGCCTGATGTCGACGGGCCCCTGTTCGAGTTTCTGGCGTGCTCGAAGCGAAGCGTCGTGGCCGACCCCGAAGCGCGCGCGGACCGGGAGATGGTGACCGCCCTGGTGCAGAGCGCCAACATCATCGTGTGGACACGGGGGTCCCGCCTGGCGGAGCGGCCAGAGTTCGCGCCCCATGAGCTGCTGCGCCTCGCCCCGCACGCCATCGTCGTCGCGATCACACCGTTCGGCCTGGAGGGGCCGTGGGCGGACGCGCCCGCGAGCGACTTGACGCTGCAGGCGTGGGCAGGCTCGGTCTTCAGTCGCGGCTCACCCGACCGCCCCCCGGCACAGATCGGGGGAAGGCCGGCCGAATGGTTGGGCGGCCTCTTCGCCGCGGTGGGTGGGCTCACCTCATGGCAGCGCACCGTGCAGACCGGCGAGGGCGAGCTCCTCGACGTGTCGATTCTCGAGTCGATGGTGCTGACCGGGCAGATGTACGGAGCGACCAAGCAGTCGACCGTTCCCCCCGGGGCCAAGCCTGGACCCGAGCGTGAGCCGGGCCGGTCCGTGATGATCCCTTCGATCGAGCATGCCAGTGACGACTGGGTGGGTTTCATGGTGGCCACCGCCACCATGTGGGAATCCTTCTGCGTCATGGTCGAACACCCCGAATGGATAGAGGATCAGCGTCTGTACGCATATGCCGGCCGCGCGCTGCGCAGGCCGGAGCTCGAAGGGGCGATCCGTGAATGGGTGGGGCGGCATACCGCGGCCGAGGTGCTGGAGATGGCCGACCTGCTGCGTGTCCCGGCGGCTCCAATGGGCAATGGCGAGGTTGTCACGGGGCTCGATCATTTCGTGGAACGGAACTTCTACCTGAAGCACCCGAGGAGTGGCCTGCTGCAACCCGACGTGTCGTACACGCTCGGTGGCAGTGCCGGGCGGCGTTTCCCGATTGCGTCGCCAACGCTGGGCGAGCACAGCCTCCTCGAAGAAGCGCTCCACGGCGAGCGCCAGGCCGTCGGAAACGCCGCGACCTCGCCGGCGCGCCTGCCACTCGAGGGGGTGCGTGTGGCCGACTTCACCGCCTTTTGGGCGGGACCCATCGTCGGTCATTTCCTGGCGATGATGGGTGCCGATGTCATCCACGTCGAGTCGGTGAAGCGACCGGACGGGATCCGTGGGCACACCGTCGTGACCACGTCCGACGATGCATGGTGGGAGTGGACGCCACAGTTCCACGGACCGAACACCAACAAGCGGGATATCACCCTCGACATGGCGACTGACGATGGTCGCCGCCTGGCCCGGCGTCTCATTGCGCAGTGTGATGTGATGCTCGAGAATTACGCCCCCCGGGTCATGGATCAGTGGGGACTGGGATGGGAGGCGGTACGCGAGCTACGGTCGGACCTCATCTTCGTCCGCATGCCGGCGTTCGGGTTGAGTGGCCCCTGGCGGAACCGTACGGGCTATGCACAGAACATGGAACAGGTCTCCGGAATGGCGTGGATGACCGGCTTCTCCGAAGGCCCCCCACACGTGCCGAACGGGATCTGCGATCCGCTGGCGGGCACGCACGCGACACTTGGACTCCTCCTTGCTCTCGAGCATCGTCGCAAGACGGGCGAGGGCATGCTGGTCGAGGTCCCGATGGTGGGCGGCGCGGTGAACGTGGCGGCCGAGCAGGTCCTCGAATACCAGGCCTTTGGCAACCTCATGCAACGCGATGGGAACCGGGGGCCGAGCGCGGCACCCCAGAACATCTACCGCTGCGCCGACGTCGAGGGTGATGGCATGCCCGACGACTGGGTCGCGATCGCCGTCGAGACCGACGAACAGTGGCGCGGTCTTTGCCGGGCCGTGGGGCGAGTCGACGTGCCGTCCGAATGGGCGACGCGTGACGGTCGCCGCGCCGCCCATGACGCCATCGACGCGTGGATCGGCGCATGGTGCCGCGAGCTCCCTGGTGACGTGATCGTCGAGCGACTCTGGCCGGCCGGAGTCCCGGTGGCCAGGGTATTGGCGCCGGCACAGGTGCAGCACGTGCCACAGCTCAAGGCGCGCCAATTTCTCGAGGTCGTGACCCACCCCGTGGCCGGTGATCAGATCCACTACGGCTATCCCGTCCGTTTCGGGGCTGGTCCAGAGCGCTTCCATCGCCGGCCTCCTCCCACGCTGGGCCAACACAACTACGAGGTGCTCGTGGATCTGCTCGGTGTCGAGCCCGCGGACTACGAACGGTTACTGGCAGCAGATGTGATCGGCACAAGACTTCTCGGCGAACATCGGACCCGATGAGCGCACCATGACTAAGGGGGAATCGGCAGTGAGTTATCTCGACGACAGGGCCGACCTGGCCGGCCGCGTGGCTGTGATCGTCGGTGGGGGAGGAGGGCTTGGGCGCGCCTGCGCCATTGATCTCGGTGGGGCCGGTATGCGGCTCGCCTTGTGCGATCGCGATAGCGCGTCACTCAGTGAGACGGCGAGGCTCGTCGAAGACGCCGGCGCTGAGGTCATCACGGGCGAACTCGACGCGCGGGACCCGGACGCGCTCACCGCCTTCTTCGCCGACGTCGACGCCCGCTACGGCCCTACATGTGATGTGGTGATCAACGTGGTCGGTGGCACCTTTCGTCAGCCGTTCGAACAGTCGAATCCTCGGGGGTGGGACGCGCTGATCAGGACGAATTTCACCTGGCTGCTCCACTCGACCCAGTTGGCGGTGGCACGCATGCGACCCCACGGGGGGAGCATCATCAACATCACCTCGATCGAAGCTCACCGGGCCGCGCCGGGTTTCGCCGTCTACGCCGCCATGAAGGCGGCCGTGACGAGTTTGACCAGGACGCTCGCCGTCGAATTGGCGCCCGAGAAGATTCGGGTCAACACGATTGCCCCCGACTACATCGTCACTCCGGCCTTGGCCTCATTGGCCGAGGGGGTGAGCGAGGAAGTGGTTGCCCTCCAACACCGTATCGGCACACCCCTGGGACGGGTCGGCAATTTCGAGGACGCAGGAGGTTGCGCGCTGTTTCTGGCGTCGAACCTGTCGTCCTTCGTGACCGGCAGCACGCTGCATCCCGATGGGGGTGCTCTCGCCTCCGCCGGGTGGTTCAACTGGCCGGATGAGGGGTATATGAATAATCCGCCGCACGGCGTCATCCAGTACCTCTTGGAGCGCTGACCCGTCCGTGACCAGAGAGATCAAGGGTCGGGAAATGATCGAGATCGCGGCGTCAAGAGAGGACGTGTACAGGTTCCGCCTCGATTGCATGAACCTACCGACGCTGAATCCCGCCGTGCGCAACGTCACACGAAGTGATGGAGCGACCGGGCCCCCGGTGGCCGGCGCCAGTTATCTGTGTGAAGTGGATCTCGAGTGGGGTGAGTGCCTTGCGACGGTGAACATCAGCGAGGCCGTGTTTCCCTCCCTCATTGTCCTGGACATGGAAACGGTGCTCCGGACACGCATGAGTGACCCCGAATCCCGGGTACGCTCGCACGAGGTGGCAAGGTTCTCCGTCTTGCCGGGAGGCGGTACTCGTGTCGACGTCGAATTGACACTGTTCCCGCCCGATAGCGTTCCGGCGGACGAGCTGGCCGTCATGGAGGCGAACGCCGGTGCGCCTATCAACGTTGAACTCGCGGCAATGAAGCTGGCCCTTGAAAATCGACCAGCGGGAATGGAGGAACGAAATGTCGAGGCTTGAGGGAAAAGTCGCCTTCGTCACTGGCGGTGCACGCGGGCAGGGGCGCTCGCACGCCGTGAGGCTTGCCGCCGAAGGGGCAGACATCATTCTGGTGGACATCTGTAGCAACATCCCGACCAATCGCTATGACCTGGCCACGCCCGACGACCTCCAGGAGACCGTGCGCCTCGTCGAGGAGCACGACCGTCGCGCCGTGGCCGCGCAGGCAGACGTCCGTGACTACGCGCGGCTGCGGGAGGTGGTGGGGGGCGCCGTGGCCGAGCTGGGTCGGCTCGACATCGTCCTGGCGAATGCCGGCATTGCCCCAATGAGTGAGGACGAGGACGACGAGATCGCCGGCGCCGTGTTCCAAGCGGTCATCGATGTGAACCTCGTCGGAGTTTGGAATACCTGCCGGGTCTCGATCCCTCACATCGTCGCCGGTGGTCGGGGAGGCGCCATGGTGCTCACCAGCTCGACCGCCGGGCTACGGGGAATCGCGAGTGGGTCAAGTGGCTCGATCGGCTACTCGGCCGCGAAGCACGGCGTCGTGGGCATCATGCGATCCCTGGCGAACGCCCTGGCCCCTCAGAGCATCCGTGTTAATACGATTCATCCCACGGGCGTCAATACGGCGATGGTGGTGAACCCGGTCATGCAGGCGTGGCTCGAGAGCAAGCCCGAGCGCGGGGCTGCAATGAGCAACCCACTTCCGGTCGAGTTGCTAGAGCCAGAGGACATCAGCAACACGGTCGCCTTCTTGGTGTCCGATGAAGCGCGGTACATCACCGGGGTCACCCTTCCGGTGGACGCGGGGTTCTGTAACCAATAAACGATCTGGGAGCCTCATACGGAAGAAGGGTGGCGCCGTCGGCGCCACCCTTCTTCATGAAGATGTTCGATCCTATTCAAGAGATCATGATCGTCAGCTTCCGGGTACACACTCCGGTGCGAGGCCATAGGGCTCGACGAACTTGCCGTTCTTGGTGCCTAGCCAGAACCAGCAGTCGGTCGTGTTCACCTTGCCCGCGGTGTACGTCAACGGAGGGGCCATGCCACCGAGTGTCTGACCCTTGAACGTGTGCAGACCCTTCAGGATCTCCTTCGAAGTGATGACCGCAGCCGGATTCCCTGACTTAACGGCTTGTGTCAAGAGCAGCCCGCTCACCCACGCCTCGTCGACCTCCCCGTTGTAGTTCGGGTTGCTCATCAAGCTGGGCTGGTACTTCTCGAAGGCAGCGATCATCGTCTTGGTCGCAGGAGTGGTGTCGACGTTGAACGGTATCTGCGGCTCGAAGGCGAGGAGACCATTCTTCAGCCCGGGAGACTGCGGGAACTGCCGGCCGACGGCACCGTCACTGGCCACAACCGTCGGGTTGTACCCCTGAGCGGCGCAGCTCGATGCCACGGCCTCGACCACGCTGACTGCGTCGGCGATGAAGAGGACAGTCGCACCGGACTGCTTGGCGGCCAGGCATTGCGCAGCGAACGACGGTGCAGATGCCGAGATCTGCGTGATGTACGAGAGCGTCTCACCGTACTTCGTGGCTGCCGCCTTTTCCGGAGCCACCAATTCTTGGCAGGCCGGCGATTCGGCGCAGTACAGGATGGCAAAGCTCTTCGCATGGACCTTCTTCGCCGCGAGTACGACGGCAGCGGGAAGGGAGTCATCGGTCTGACCGGGGAAGAAGAAGTCGGGATTTGTGAACATGTCCACGCCCGAGCCGTCGGTCCCGAGGACCGGAATCCCCAGGCCCGCAATGTACGTGTCGAACGCTTGTGGCGCGTTCGACACCGTGGCCAGAGCCACGATGTGGTCTTGTTCGACGAACGCGTGCACTTCAGCAGCCGCGGTGGCGGGGTTGAGCGCATCGTCCGCCGTGAACAGCTTGATCTTGTGGCCGAGGATGCCTCCGTGCGCATTCGTGTAGGAGACGTAGGCCTCGTAAGCCTGCCGGTTGACGGTGATGCTCGAGGCCAAGGCTCCCGTGCAACTGCAGATGTAGCCGATGTTGATCGGCGCTTTCGTCGCCGCACCACTCGGCGCGCTGGAGAACTGGACAAAGCCCAGTAACGCGATGGTGAACGCGAGTAACCCGGATCCGATCCGCGTCATGACCGTGCGAAGTTTCATGTACCCCCCTTGGTAGGCCGCCTTACTCTGCCAACACTAAGATTTTGTTATAGTATCAATAGTTAAGATTCCTGGCAACGGAATTTCGACTCTCGTGTACAGTTTCCGGGGGTCGGTGACGATCGAATCAGACCGCTTTTCAAGGCCAGATTCCGCCTGCGGGAACGCCCGCCGTCCTCCGCTCAGGCCGCCCCCCCGATCGTCCCTGTCGCGGGTGAGGCCGGGGTCCGTGAGGCAAACTACCTGTTCAAAGAGCCAAATGGGGGAGAATGTCGGCCCTCCACCGCCTGTCCGCCGCTCTCCCCTTCTCGTAGCCACAGGGCCGGGACAGCACAGCCCCGAAGGCGGAATCGACATCCACGGCGTACTTGTTGGCATTCACCTCCTGCAGGCATAATCTTCTAATAAACAGGCTGTGCTCGAAGGGGGTGAGGGCCGTGAGCGGTCTTCTCGTTCGTGGCGGGAGGGTCAGTTGACGGGCGCACATCCAGGCAGCATTCTGAGCGCGGGTTGGCACACGGCGAGCAACAAGAGAACGCGTCGTTCATAACGAACAGCCTTGACCCGATTGTGACTGCGGGCTCGAGACACGGACCAGAGAGGATCATCATGGCAAACCGCATCCAAGGGGAGCAGACGGCATTCAATCACGTGGGAATTTGCGTGACAGACCTGGAGCGATCCAGAAAATTCTATGAGGAGGTCTTGCAATTCCGCTTCTGGTGGGAGCTCGAGGCTCCCGAAGAGGGGACAAGCCAGCTGTTGCAGATTCCTTCCCCCGTTGGCCTGAAGGCCGTCTACTTGCTGCGGGACGGATTGGTGCTCGAACTCCTGTACTACAGCGAGGCCAAGGCCAAGCCGTTCCGGAAGAGGGTGATGAACGAACCGGGTCTCACGCATCTCTCCCTGTCGGTGGGCGACATCCCGACCGTGCTCGAGAAGGTTGTTCCCCACGGCGGTCAGATTATTGAAGAGTCCGATTTGAAGATGGCGATCATCATTCGTGACCCCGACGGGCAACTGATCGAACTGACGTCGGCCGATTGGCTGGACGCCCTTCCACCGCTGCCGGCCTGAGCCGCCATGACGATCCCCGGCGGCTTGCCGCCCCGCCACGAAGGTGTCAAAGTGCAATTCGCGGTGTGGGCCAATAATCGATTCGCCGCCGCGCATGGAGGGGGGACTGTGTAATGGGACGTGTCGAAGGCAAGGTTGCGTTCGTGACGGGCGCCGCACGCGGTCAGGGCCGCAGTCACGCCGTCAGGTTGGCCGAAGAAGGTGCCGACATCGTGGCGGTGGACATATGCGCCCAGGTCGACTCGGTAACCGCCTATCAGATGGCGACCCCCGACGACCTGAAGGAGACCGTGGCCCAGGTCGAAGCGCTTGATCGGCGCATCATCGCGACCCAGGCCGACGTGCGGGACTTTGCCCACCTCTCACGCGTCCTCGACGAAGGTGTGGCGGAATTGGGGCGGCTGGACATCGTGTGTGCCAATGCCGGCATCTATTCAACCGGCAGGATGGTGGACCTGCCCGAGCAGACCTGGCAGGACATGATCGATATCAACCTGACGGGTGTCTGGCACACCTGTAAAGCCGCCATCCCGCACTTGATCGCGGCCGGTGGTGGGTCGATGATCCTGACCAGCTCGGCCGTCGGCCTCAAGGCATCCCAGAACATCGGTCACTACGGCGCGGCCAAGCACGCCGTGGTGGGGCTGATGCGCACCCTGGCCCTCGAGCTGGCACAGGACATGATCAGGGTCAACAGCGTGCATCCGACGGGGGTGGACACCCTCATGATTCAGAACGAAACGTTGTACCGGCAGATGGTGCCGGACATCGAGCATCCCACCCGGGAGGATGTGATCCCGGTCATGTCGTCGATGAACGCCATGCCAATTCCCTGGGTCGAGCCGCGGGATATCTCAAACGCGGTGCTGTTCTTGGCCTCCGACGAGGCCCGCTACGTCACGGGCGTCACGTTCCCCGTCGATGCGGGGATGACGATCAAGTAGTGCGGACGAAAAAAGCGAAGAAAAGGAGCCAACATGGCGGAGACTGAACGGAAGCTGGGCGGCATCGCGACTCGCGTCCTCCTGGAAAACGATCGAGTGAAGATTTGGGAGATGGACCTGGCGCCCGGCGAGGAGTCGGACATTCACGAGCACACCATGGACTACATCCTCGTCGTGCTGGAGGGCGACAAGATCGCCGGCGTTCCGCAAGACGATTCAGCTGGTCTCTACAACCAGTACGTCGAAGTGGATGTCAACCCGGGTGACTATTTCTGGATCGAAAAGGGCGGCATCGAGACGGCCCGCAACATCGGAAAGAAGCGCTATCGGGAGATCGCTATCGAGCTGAAGGACTAAGCGGTGCAGCGGCTGTTAGTTGGTGAAATTATCAATGCGGCCGCGGCACGCACACCCGGCGTGGTCGCCGTTGCCCACGAGGGCCGGGAACTGACGTACGCCGAGGTCGCCACTGCAGCCGATCATCTGGCGGTGGTGCTCTCGGAGAAGGGAATCGGCCGCGGCGATCGGATCGTCTGGTGGGGCTACAACACGGTCGACGCCGTCCCGCTCTACTTCGCCACGGCCCATCTCGGGGCAGTCCTCGTCCCGCTGAATCCGAGCTTCGGAGACGACGAGGCGAAGCCTCTCTTCGAATTGGCGGATGCGTCACTCGTCATCTCGGACGATCGGCATCCGGGCGACGTCACCCTCGCTGAGCTGCTGGCGCAACGCGGCAATGGCGCTTCGGGCCGATGGGAGGTGGACGAAGACGACGCGCACATGATCTTCTTCACCAGCGGCACGACTGGACGGTCCAAGGGCGTCGTGCTGTCCCACCGGACGGAGGTCATTCGATCCATGCTCGGCGGCATGTCGACATGGCCCCGAGGCGCCACCATATGCATGTTCCCCCAGTTCCATATGGCGGGCTGGGCCTCGACGCTCGAGGCCTGGGTGTCCAGTGAGACCGTCGTCTATGTCGACGGGGGCAACACCGAGCAGATTCTCAGCGCGGTTGATCAGTATCGAGGCTATAGGCTCTACTGCATCCCCGCCGTGTGGCGGCGGGTCTTGGACATGGATCGCAGTGCGTGGGACCTGTCCTGCGTGGGTCAGGCCGATACGGGCACGTCAGCGACGACCCCGGCGTTGCTCGCCGAGATCCGCGAGACGTTCCCGTGGACCACGACGACGATCACCTACGGGTCGACCGAAGCGGGCCTGGTCTCCCGCATGTGGCCGCAGGACGTCCTGCGCAAGCACGGGTCGGTGGGCCCGCCTGGCCCGACGGTGCGCGTGCGTCTCGACGAGGGCGAGCTGGCCGTGCGGAGCGGCCACCTGGCGAGCGGCTACTTCCGCAATCCTGAGGCAACCAACGAGGCCTTTCGAGATGGGTGGTTCTACACGGGCGAGCTGGCGGAGCAGGACGACGAGGGATTCTTGTACATCGTTGGACGGACGAAAGAGATGATCCGCACGGGTGGGGAGTGGGTGGCTCCGGTCGAAGTGGACGCTGTCCTCCAAGGCCATGCCTCCATTCTTGATGTCGCGGTGGCCGGTGTCCCCGACGAGCACTGGGGTGAAGTGGTCACGGCGTTCGTCGTCGTCCGACCCGGTCACACCGTCGTGGTGGAAGACTTACGGCAGTTCTGCGAAGGGAAGCTGACGGCCTACAAACATCCGCGACGGGTGGTCCGGATCGACGAGGTGCCGCGTACGGGAACGACCGGCCAGATCCAACGGCGAGCGCTCACCGCATTGGCCGTACGGCAGATGCAACCCGATGCATCCGGGTGAGCGTCGGGCGCCCTTTGGGGCTGTGATCTAGCCCGCCGTGGACCCCTCAGAACAGATCCATTACGACGTGGACGGCCAGGTCGCTCTCGTGACGATCGATCGCCCCGACAGCCTGAACGCACTGGATGATGCCGCCTACACCAGGCTGTGGGAGGTTCTGCACACGTTTGCCTCGGACCCCTCGTTGCGTGTCGCGATCGTGACGGGGACCGGGGGCCGGGCATTCTCCGTGGGCTCCGACATGCGGCAATCGTTCTGGCACCCCGAAGAGGGTGACGCCTTGACCGTGACCGAGGCGGCCGAGCCCCCGGCCATCGGGAAGCCGCTCATCGCCGCGATCGACGGCTACTGCGTTGGCGGCGGTCTGGAGTGGGCGCTGCGCTGTGACATCCGGATCGCCACGCCCCGATCCAGTTTCGGCCTGCCCGAGCCGCGCTCGGGCACGCTGGCCGGTTTCGGCCTGCACATGCTCTCGCGGCTCATCCCGGCGGGCGAGGCGCTCTACATGCAACTGACCGGAGCACGTATTGACGCCGCACGCGCCTACCACTGCTGCCTGGTCCAAGAGTTGGTCTCCCCGGAGGATCTCCTCCCCCGGGCACGTGAGATCGCCGACATGGTGTTGGCGTGCGCACCCATGGCGATCGATGCGATCGCCCAGACCGTCCATTTCGGCCTGCGACAGGGCCTGGAGGATTCGTATCGGTTCGTCATGCCGCTGGCTTCGGCCGTCGGGGCGAGCGCGGATGCGCGGGAAGGGCCGCGGGCATTTCTGGAGAAACGGCCGCCGTCGTGGCAAGGGAACGTGCCGCCCCGAGAGAAGAGCGGGGAGACGCGCGATGGATGACGGGACCAAGGTGGAGTCCATTCACGTCATCGTGGCTACCGCGTTGATCCCACCACCCGTGGTGGAGCGCATGCGGGGAGTGATGCCCGATGGCGTGACGATTTCGTATACCCCCGTGCCCTGGAACGACACGTTCGCACCAGCGGAGATCGCGGCGGAATGGGCGGAGCCTCTTTCAGTGGCCCACGTGTTGGTCGGGTTTCCTCAGCAGATTCCCGGACTGGTGGAGTCCGCGCCGGCGCTGCGGTGGGTCCAGTACTACGGCGCCGGCTACGAAGGAGCGCCCTTGGCGGACTTGCGCGCGGCCGGCATCGGTTTGGTCTCGGCCGCCGGTGCCGGTGCCGACGGCGTGGCGGAGTTCGCGGTCATGGCCGCCTTGAGCCTGGCCAGGCGCGCGCCGGAGCGCTTCGCGGCGCAGCAACGCCGGCAATGGGAGCGCTTTTCGACCAGCGAGTTGTCTGGGCGACGTGCCACCATTCTCGGAGCAGGGGAGATCGGCACCCGCCTCTGTCGCATGGCAGCCGCGCTCGGACTGGAAGTGACGTGTGTGCGCAAACGGCCGGAGATGGGGTGTCCAGCCGGTGCCACCAGTGTCGTCGGGCCCCGGGAGATTCGGACCGTGTTCCCCGAGACCGACGTCCTTCTCCTCGCTGCGGCCTTGAGCGATGACACCGAACCGCTCGGTCCGGAGGAGTTCGGTGCGCTCAAGTCGGGAGCCCTGCTGGTCAATGTCGGGCGAGGGGGACTGATCGACCACGATGCCCTCATGGATGCCCTCGACTCGGGTGGGCTCGGCGGGGCCTGGCTGGACGTTCTGCCCGAAGAACCGCTCCCGAAGACCAGCCCGCTGTGGAGTGCCCCGCGCACGGTCATCTCTTCTCACGATGCGACGGCCACCGTCAGTTATCCATGGAACGTGGCCAAGATGACAGCGCGGCACGTGCAAAGTTGGCTCGATGGTGCACCGATCACCCATACCGTCCTCCCACTCGGCCCGGTCCCCGGGGGGTCGTTCGACGGACGATGAGGCGCGGACCGGCGGGCGCCGGCCCGCTATGTGCCGTCGGGCCCGGCCAGCAGGGTGGCGCGCAGGTGGCTGCGCTGGATTTGTCCGGTCGCGGCCGTGCGAGGCAACGCGTCGACACACGTCACCGCGCGTGGATGCTTGAAATTGGCGAGGCGGGTGCCGACGTACGCCCTGATGCTCTCCACGCTCGGGGTCGGCGTACCCGGGTCAAGCACCAGGACGGCACACACAACCTCGCCCCACGAATCATCGGGCAGCCCGACCACCCCGACGTCGCACACGCCCGGAAATCCCGCCAGCGCTGCTTCAACCTCGCTTGGAGCGATCGTCTCGCCGCCGGAGCGAATGATCTCGCGGCGCCGCCCGGTGATCGTCAGATATCCCTCGTCGTCCATTACGGCCAGGTCGCCTGACTTGTACCAGCCGTCGTCGAGAACGGCCGCGGTCTCATCGGGCAGGTCGAAGTAGCCCGACATGACGGTCTCGCCCGACAGGCAGAGCTCGCCATCGATGATCGCGGCGTCGAAGCCCGGATTCGGTCGACCGATGCTGCCGATCTTGCGAAAGAGGTCGTGATCACCGAGGGTGGTGACGATTCCCATTTCGGTCGAGCCGTAGCTGACGGTGGTTTCCGTGCCCGGCAGTCGCTCCTTGATATCGCGCAGAAGTTCCTCCGATATGAGCGAGGTGCCGGTGATGGCATACCGCAGGCTCGACAGGTCGTGCGACGGCATCCAATCGAACATGCGCCGCCAGAGGGCGGGTATGCAGTAGAGGGTTGAGGGACGCCACTGCTCCGCCATTGCCACCAGCCTCTCACCGCTGGGTTCACTGACCAGGTGTATGGGCCGCAGGAGCGCCCACGCGCACAGCACGGCGTTCCAACCCGCCATGTGGAAGAGGGGGAAGGGGCAGAGGTCACCTCCACCGCCGGGTGCCACGAGTCTCGTGGCACCGCCGAGGGGAACGGCGCGCATCCAGCTGGCGTAGTGCGACAAGAGGACTCCCTTGGGTCGACCCGTGCTACCGCTGGTCAAGAAGATGACGTGCACCCGATCAGCCGTGGGCTCGGGCTGATCGAGGTTGTCGCCCGACGCTCTCTCGGTTTCCGCATCAAGATTGAGGCCGGGCACCTTCCCTCCCGGGGCTCCCGTCCCGGCGAGAGGGATGTCCAGTTCTCGGGCGACCTCCGCCGCGTACTCGACATGCGCGGGATCGCTGATGAGGAGCCGAGGACGCAGGTAGGTGATCACGTCGCGCGCCTCCGAAAGCGAATATGCCGGATTCAGGGGGGCGAAGGCGGCGCCCAGTCGCGCCGCGGCGAAGAAGACCGCGAGGGAGCCCAGCGAGATATCGGTCCATGAGGCGATGCGGTCGCCGGGAGCAACGCCGATGCCATTGAGGACGTGGGCGATCCTGTTGGCGCCACGATGGACATCGGCGAACGTCACCGACTCCTGGTCGAGCGAGGCCGCGATGCTCCGTGGGGAGAGTTCTGCTGCCCGCTGAAGAATCGGACCGACGAGGAGCGTCACCCCCTCTTCGACTCCTGGCGGGGAGCGGCGAGCTGCGGCACCTGACCGGCGCCACCGGAAATGAGGCTCTCGATCTCCACCGCGTGCTCCTCATCGGCAGCGCCGCCCGCCGTCACCAAAAGGACAGATTGCGCCATCTCGTGTGTCTATAACTATTATAAGCACGAGGCATCTTTTGGGATGGCGAGCACGGACAGCCGCTCTCCTGGCACGCTTGCTCAGTCCCTTAATGATGCTATCATTTAACTTACAAATTCGGAAGAACGAGGCGTAGGGGCGCATATCGTCAACGTTTTTGGTGGAAAGCGACATCCGATTGAGCAAGAGGAAATACCTTGGACTACGAGTTCGGCGAGGAAGGTAATCAGCTTCGGTCCCTCCTGCGGGAATTGATCCATGAGCGGATGCCTCCGGGGTTCTTGGGCGCGTTCACCGATGATCCCGAGGACCTGGCGATCACCCAACGTTTCTGCAAGGAGTTGGCGGCCAGGGGACTCTTGACGCTGTCGTGGCCCGAAGAGTTCGGCGGCCAAGCCGGTTCGTTGTGGGACCAGACGGTGGTGCGCGAAGAGATGTGGGCTCACCACGAGCCCCGGGGCGCCCAGTACATGGGGCTCAATTGGGTCGGTCCCTCCATCATGGAGTTCGGTACGGAGCACCAAAAGGCGGTCCACCTGCCTCCGATCGCCGCCGGCGAACGTATCTGGTGTCAGGGGTTCAGCGAGCCCGATGCCGGGTCTGACCTCTTCGCTCTCTCAACCCGGGCCATTCCACAAGGCGATGGGTGGCGCATCTCGGGACAAAAGATCTGGACCTCGTATGCGGAGATGGCGGGCTATTGCTTCTTGGCTACCCGGGTGCCGGAGACCGACGACGAGCCGGGCGGCATCACGATCTTCTTGATCCCGATGGACCGGGAGGGCATCGAGGTGCGGCCTATCCGATCCATGCTGGGGCGGCACCATCTCAACGAGTGCTTCTTCGACAATGTCTGGGCGTCCTCGGATGAGATCCTGGGTGGGGTCGGAGGGGGGTCCAAGGTCATTCGGCGCACGCTGTCCTACGAGCGAGTGGGCATCGCCCGCTACGCCCGCTGTGATCGTTTGCTATCCCTTTTGTCGCGTTCGCTCGAAGGCACGTGGGACACGTTGCCCCCCGCACTCCGCACGCGTTGGAACAAGGCGCTGATCAAGGTGCGTACGGCCCGGCTACTGGCCTATCGCTGTGTGGCGGCCCAGGTCCGGGGAGATGCCACGTCGAACACCTTGGCCAGCGTGGCCCGGGTGGCGGTCACCCAGTGCGACCAGGAGGTGGCCGAGACCCTCATGCAGGTACTGGGACATCGGGCCCTCGAAGGGGCCGGAGCCGACGCGCCGTTCTATGGCGCCATGGAGGATCACTGGCGCTACGCCCAGGCGTCGACGGTCGCGGCCGGAGCCATCGAAGTTCAGCGCGAGACCGTCGCCCGTTCGGTGTTGGGAAGGGCCAGTGGATCTCGCGCTTCCTGACGTCGCAACGCAGTTCGCTGTCGCGGCCGACCGTGCCTTTTCGGGCGCTGGTGGTGTCGAGTTGGCGCGTCGCGCCGAAGTGGACCCCGCCCTGCGCATGCGAGAGATCAAGGTCGTCCTCGACGCTCTCGGCGTGCCCGATCTCGACCCTCGGGCCGATCTTGACTCGTCCATCATGGCCGCCGAATTCGTGCGTGTCGCCGGTCGCTACATCATCCCCTTCCCGGTGGTGGCGTACGTGGCGGCGCGACCCGAGGATGGCGTCCCCGTGGCCTTGGCCTCGGCTGCCCCGCTCCGGGTGGACCACGGCGACCTCTTCGGCACTTGGGTGCTCCACGACCTCGACGGAGGGGCCTTCGAAGCCACACCCGCGACGGCGCGCCTCGGGAGTCGGCTCGCCCCCTTCACCACGGACATGGCGCGTCGGGGCGACCTCGGGTCGACCCCCGTGGGAGAGGTCGAGCTCCTGTGCGTCTTGTGGGCCTCGTATCTGCTCGGGGTGAGCGAGTACGCACTCGAATTGGCCGTCGATCACGTCAAGGGCAGGGTGCAATTTGGCCGCCCGCTCTCGGACCTCCAGTCCGTCCGATTCCAAGTGGCCGACGCCACCGTGGCCGTCGACGGGCTCAGGGAGCTCATCCACTTCACCCTGTGGCGTTTGTCTGCCGATCCCGGCAACGCCCTCACCGACGCGCTCGCCGCTCGCCTCCAAGCCCAAGAGGTGGCGCAGCCCGTGCTCCGCCTTTCACAACAGTTGCACGGTGCAGCAGGAATGTGTGACGAGTACGACATCTCCTTCCTGGTCCGCCATGTGCAGCCGGCCCTTCGGCTCCCTGTCGACTCTGACGCCTTGTCGGACGTCTTGTTCAACCGCATCACCACACACGGCTTTGCCACCCTTTTCCCCTTGCGTGCCGCCGACGTCGCCACGCCCGAGTGACACGGCGGGAATGATCGAGGAATCGACACCAGAATCGCTCGCCGTCCCGCCCACTCGTCTCGATGGGCGAACGGCCCTGATCACGGGTGGGGGGCGAGGTATCGGGCGGGTGCTCGCGCTCGTCTTCGCCGGCGCGGGTGCCAATGTCGTCGTGGCCTCACGCAGCGAGGATCAGGTCGGCGCCGTCCGGCAGGAGATTGCATCGCTGGGAGCCAAAGGCTTGGCTGTCGTCGCCGACGTGAGCAATCCGCACGACGTGCAATCGATGGCGGCGGCCGCGCTGGAGGCATTCGGCCGGGTCGATATTCTCGTGAACAACGCCGGGAACCTCATCTACAAGCCGTTGGTGCCCTTGCCCGACTCAACGATGAAGGGCAAGTGGACGAGTCCGGGGCCGCTGTCCGATGACGAGTGGTACTCCACGCTCAACACGCATGTGAGCGCGAGCTTCTTCGCGCTGCGCGAGCTGGGTCCGCGGATGCTCGAGAATCGATGGGGCCGTGTCCTCAACATCACCAGTGCCGCTCGCTCCCGGGTCGTGCCGTTCTGCGCTCCCTACGAAATGGCAAAAGGTGCCTTGGCAGCGCTCACGCGAAGCCTGGCCCATGAATGGGCGGGGTACAACGTCACCGTCAATGCGATCGCGCCCGGGCAGTTCCATACCGCGATGTCCGCCGATCTGCATGAGATTCCCAAGTCCCGGGAGTGGATGATGAAGCGGATTCCCATGCACCGTGACGGTGCGTTCTCCGAGCTGGGGGCCCTGGCGCTCTATCTGGTCAGCGACGCGGCCGCCTTCGTCACGGGCCAGGAGATCTTCATTGACGGTGGCGAGTCCCTGTAGTTCCCCGGCGGTTTGACTCCTGTTGCAAAGATAGAGATAGTCAACCAAGATGTGACGGGCGTGCAAAGGGGTGCCCACCTCGATTCCCGCCCCCCAGCCTGGGGCGGGACCCACGCACGGCGTGAGAGAGACAGGCGCAGGAGGGTGGAACGGGGGTGGCTAGCGTGACCGATCCGATTGCGGCGATCGATGTCGGCATCGACCCCACCAGACCGAAGAGACACGTCGGGAGCTCTGCGACGCGACGTCCCCTCGCACCGACAAACTCGACGTCTGAACAGGAGGAGTAGGAGCATGTCCACAGAGAATGAAATTGCCTGGCTCTTCGAGCTCGAGGTGAAGCCGGAGAACCGGCAGGCTCTCGAGGCGCTCGTGCCCGAGATGGTCGAGGAGACGCAGAAGACCGAGCCGGGTTCGCGGGCGTACCAGATCTTCTCCCGGGAGAACTCGATCAGCGTGTACGAGCGCTACAACGACTCCGATGCCGCGCTGGAGCACATGAAGAACTTCGGTGAGAAATTTGCCGCACGGTTCATGGCCCTGGTGACGCCGGTCAGCTTTACGCTGCTCGGTTCTCCGAGCCCCGAACTGCTCGAGGTGGTCGGCCCGATCGGAGCCATCGTCCATACGCCACTCGGCGGCTACGTCAAGTAAGCGTCAACCGTCTCGCCAAGGGGGATCAGATGAAGAGTTCGGACACGACGCCTGTCGTGAACGCCAGCTTCCACGAGGACGGCTTCAATCGGGACCCGTACCCCGTGCTCGAAGAGATTCGACGTGCTGGTCCCATTGTGTACAACGAGCTGTTGGACCGTTGGATGGTGACGGCGTATCCGCTTGTGTCACGCGTCCTGGGCGACAGCGGTCACTACGCGCAAGGGGCCAGCGATGCGTTCGTCGACTTCTTCGGCGGCACGACCATGGAGACCATCGACGAGCCCGAACGCCACAACGCCATGCGGGGGATTTGGGCGGCGGACTTCCAGCGCGGCAACCTCGAGAGCCGGAGAGAGCTGGTCGAGCGCGTGGTGGCCGATCAGCTCGACCCCTTCGTGGATCGCATCCGGTCGGGCGAGACGGTCGACGCCGTCGCAGAACTCACGCGCAGTATCCCCACCTTGGTCATCGCCAACATGCTGGGGATCGACACGACGATGTTTGCACAGTTCAGCGCCTGGAGCGATGCCATGGGTGCCACCACCGAGGGTGCGCTCGATCCGTCGGAGAAGGGTATGGAAACAGTGATGGCGGGTCGCCAGGCCACGTCGGAGCTCAACGCCTACATCGCTGAACAGGTGAAGGATCGACGTCGCAACCCCAGTGACGACCTCATCGGGAAGATGGTGGCCGCCCCCTTCGCCCAGACCGGGATGAGCGAGGTCGAGATCATCGCGAGCAACACGCAGCTCGTCTTCGCCGGCAACGAGACCACGGCCAAGCTCATGGCGCACACGCTGGTTTCCTTGGCCGCGCACCCGGACCAGCGCAGAATGCTGGCCGCGGACAGATCCCTGGTGCTTCCCACGATCGAAGAAGTGCACCGTTGGCAGACGATCACCCAATTCATCGATCGCGACGTGCGGGTCGAGGTCGAGCTCGCTGGGGTCCGACTCTCGCCGGGAGCGGTGGTGACGCCATTGCAGGGTGCGGCGAACCGCGATCCCGAGAGATGGGACAACGGCTCGGCCTTCGACATCACCCGTCCGCCCCGCCAACACCTCGGATTCGGCTTCGGGCTCCATAGTTGCATCGGCCTCAACCTGGCGCGTCTCGAAGTCCAGGTCTGGCTCGACCGATTGCTCGATCTCCTGCCTGAATTCGAGGTCGCACGCGAAGTGGACTACGGGCCGAATTTCCAGCTGCGCGGCCCCGCCGCGGTCCACATCGCGGGTTGACTGACTACCCAGTGATTACTAACTTTGCACATTAACGTCGAGGGGGGCTGTGTGGATAATTTCAAGGTCATTGGTGACCGTCTCTCCAACTGGGGAAGATGGGGCGCGGAGGACCAGCGGGGGACCCTGAACTTCATCACGCCGGAGCGGATCGTCGAGGCCACTCGATGTGTGCGGACCGGGAAGGTCTTCGAACTCAGCATTCCCCTCGGTGCCAATGGCCCCCAGTCCGGCCTTGGGGGTCGATGCAACCCACTGCACTTCATGACCGTCATGCCGACCGACGATCTCAATCTCGGCGGGGTCAACATTTCGGACGACTTCATCTCCATGCCCCTGCAGGGTGCGACCCAGTGGGACAGCCTGGCGCACGTCGGCTACGACGATCTCTTCTACAACAACGTGTCGGTGCACTCGGTTATGGCGTTGGGTGGGGCATCCCGCAATGCGATCGACAATGCCCTTCCCGGCATCGTGGGTCGTGGGGTCCTGGTTGACGTCGCGCGCGCCAGAGGCGTCGAATGGATGCAGGCGGGTGAGGGCATCGACCCCGACGAGCTGGACGCGGTCCTGGCTGCACAAGGCGTCACTGTCTCGTCGGGCGACATCTTGGCGGTACGCACGGGATGGCGACGCAAGGCCCTGGTCGACGGCTGGGAGAACTGGATGGCGGGCAACCCCGGATTGGGGCTTGCGTGTGCCGAGTGGCTCCATGAAAAGGAGATCGCGGCCGTCGTCTCGGACAACTGGTGTATCGAGGTCCAGCCATCCGCGGAGGGTACTGGCGTGCTGCCCCTGCACTGCGTGCTCATTCGGGACTTCGGAATGATGTTGGGTGAGATCCTCGACCTCGAGGAACTCGCGGCGGATTGCGCCTCCGACGGCGTCTGGGAGTTCTTCTTGGCGGCGCCCCCCTTGCGCGTGGTCGGCGGAGTGGGGTCTCCGGTGAGCCCACTCGCCATGAAATGAGTCGGGCCATCCTGACCGGGGAGAACTCACCGTGACCGTCTTTCAGTACAAGCTCACGTCTCGCGCCGGACCGATCACGGTCGAGGACTACCGGCAATTGGCCAAGCGTGCCGTGCCGAGCATGGTGTGGGCCTACGTCGACAGTGGTGCGGAGGACCTGGGAACGCTCAAGGCCAACCGGGAGGCGTTCGAGAGGTGGTGCCTGCGCTCGAAGGTGCTGACAGGAAAGGACGCCAAGGACCTCCGTGTCGAGGTGGCGGGTGTCCCGCTGTCGATGCCGATCCTGCTGGCGCCGACCGGCTTGACCGGCATCTCCCACTGGACAGGCGAAGTTGGTGCCGCGCAGGCAGCCGAAGGGGTGGGGACCCGGGCCATCTTGAGCACGGCCGCCACCTATTCCATCGAAGAGGTAGGCGCGGCGACCAAGGAGGACCACTTCTACCAGCTGTATCCATGGGCCGATGAGGCGACGGGCGCCCGGGCCTTGACGGAATCATTCCTCGACCGGGCGAAGCGGTCGGGCTACCGGGCGCTCTTCGTGACCGTGGACGTTCCGATACATGGGAACCGGGAGAGCGAGCGCAAGCGGGGGATGGGGACTCCACCCGTGCTGACCCCGGCTCGTATCGCCAGTGCAGCCATCCGGCCGAAGTGGTGGTACGGCTTTCTGCGCTACCAAAGGATGTCGGCCCGCAACCTGGTCGACGCGGGGGGTGCGCGGGCAGCGGTGCGTTCGGTCCAGGCCCAGTACAAGTGGATGCGGCCCGAACTGGTCTGGGACGACTTCGCCTGGATGCGTGAGCAATGGGACGGGCCGGTCTATGTCAAAGGGGTGCTCGACGCCGAAGATGCAGCACGCGCCATCGACCTGGGAGCGACCGGGGTCGTGGTGTCGAACCACGGCGGCCGCCAGCTCGACGGCGCGGTGGCAACGCTTGATGCGCTCCCGTCCATCGCCCGGCGGCTGGACGGGCAGGGCGAGATCCTGCTCGACGGGGGGATCCGGCGCGGGAGCGACATCGTCAAGGCGTTGTGCCTCGGAGCGAAGGCCGTCTGCATCGGCCGCCCTTATCTCTACGGTCTCGGTGCACGCGGCCCGGCCGGCGTCGCGCATGTTCTCAACATCCTCAGGGAAGAGATCGCACGCACCATGACCCTCATGGGGGTGGATCGGCTGGAGGACCTGGACGAGTCCTGGCTGATTCCGGCGCATAGCGTTGTCCGCGACGAGTATTACTCAGGTCACATGACGAGCTTTGGCGCTCGAACGGGGGGTTAGACGGATGCCACATGCTTCTTTGGCCGCGAAGTGGAGTACAGAGCAACCGGCGTTCGGCGGGTGGGTAACCACGGACTCAGAGGCGACCATCGCCATGTTCGGGCGTCTGGGCTACGACTACGTCGGCATCGACACCCAACATTCGGCGGTAAGCGAAGCGCAGGCGGCAGTGCTCGTGCGGCGGCTCGTCGCTGCACCCTACGGAGTGATCGTGCGCGTCTCCAAGAACGACCCGGCGCTCATCGGACGTCTCCTCGATGCGGGCGCAGACGGGATCATCGTGCCCATGGTGAGCACCGCAGAGGAGGCCAGAGCGGCCGTTTCGGCGTGCCGCTACCCGCCCGATGGCGTGCGTAGCTTCGGTCCCTTCCGGGGCGATCTCGGTCTGGACCTTGATGCCCTTCAGCGGCGAGTGAGCCTGTTCGTGATGATCGAGACCTCGCAGGGCCTGGACAACGTCCGCGACATCTGTGCCGTTCCCGGGATCGAAGGCGTGTACATCGGTCCCGCCGATCTCTCGATCGGGCTCGGCCTCGACCCCATGTTGGCCTTTTCGACCGACCAGCTCAAGGAGCCGGTGGAGCGGATCAGGGCAGCCTGTGCCGAATTCGGTCGGGTCATGGGAGGGCACTCGTTGAACGCAGCCGATGCGTTGCGCTGGGTGGGCCGTGGTAGCCGGCTCGTGTCACTCGGGGCCGATTCGGTCATGCTGGCGACGATCGCCGCACAAGAGCTCTCGACCGCTCGTCAAGGTGCAGGGGTCCAGTCTCCGGGCGGGGGATCCGGCACGGCGAGCACACCCTACGGGTGATCGTCGTGATCGCCCGACGGTTGGTGGACGAAGAGGGGACAATCCCATGCGGGTAGAGATAAATGCCGACAAGTGCATCGGGAGCGGTGCGTGCGTGATCGCCTGCCCCGAGGTGTTCTCCCAGGACGAAGGGGGCGTCGTCATCCTTCTGGACGGGTCGCCTCCGCCACAGGTTCACGAACGAGTGCGCGAAGCCGTGCGGGCCTGCCCGGCCGAGGTCATCACCGTGGGCGAGGAGTCATCATGAATGGCATTCGAGCGGCATTGGCGGATGGCCGCCCCTCGTTCGGTGGATGGTCGACGATGGCGGACAGCATCTCGGCCGAGCTCATGGGCGCCGCGGGCTTCGATTGGGTCATCGTCGACACCCAGCACGGCAGCGTGACGAATGCCGACTTGATCAGAGTCATTCAGGCTCTGGCTCTCGGCAACACGTCGGCTGTCGTCCGCATCCCCTGGACAGATGCGGCGACGATCATGCGAGCGGTCGACGTCGGTGCGGCTGGGGTCATCGTGCCGATGGTCAACACGCCAGAGGAGGCGGCGCTGGCCGCATCGGCATTGCGGTACCCACCCGACGGCATCAGGTCCATGGGGCCGACGCGGGGCGGGTTTGTCTCGACGGCCGCGGCCAACGAGGACGCCGTGCTGCTGGTCATGATCGAGACCGAAGAGGCATTGGAACGCGTGGATGAGATCGCGGCGGTGCCCGGTGTCGACGGCTTGTTCGTCGGCCCGGTCGATCTGGGCCTCTCCCTCGGATTGCCGCTGGACTGGACCGGGAGGCATCCCGATGTACTTGCGGCAATGGACAGGATCGTTGCCGCCGCAGACAGGGCGGGAGTGTTCGTGGGAACGGTCAGCTCCGGTGCTGACCATGCCAAGGATCTCCTGCGGCGAGGGGTCACGTTCGTGTCGCTCGGCGCGGATGTCGGCTATATACGAGCCGGCATCGCGACCGATGCCGCCGTTCTCAAGGATCTCAGATCGATGTCGAACGCCAAGGGCGCGTGAGCATGGCGCTGCGCAAGAAGGTTCTCATTCCCACGTTTCTGCTCCATCCCGACGCCGATGCGTTGCTGGAGAGCGCCGAGGACATCGAGGTGATCTACGGCCTCGACGAGGCCGAGCGTGCCATCGGGCTCGGCGGTACCGACCGCTTCGCGCAACGTGACCAGGCGGTCAAGGTGGCGCTGGATCGGTATCTCGGCGAGGTCCATGCCCTGCACGCGATCGGACCGGGTGGGCACCTGCCGGTGACCGCCGAGATGTTCGAGCGGGCGGCCCTGCTCGAGGTCGTCTTCATCAGCGCCGCGGGTACGGACAAGATCGACGTGAATGCCGCCACCGAGCTGGGAATCCTCGTCATCAACGCGGCCGGTGCCAACGCTCCCGCGGTGGCCGAACATGCCGTGGGGTTGATGTTGGCCTTGTGCCGACGTATCGCCGATACCGACCGCGTCGCCCACGAGACGAAGAAGGTCGATGCGATGAGGGTGATGCAGACACCACCCCGGCTCTCGCTGCTCAGGGGAAAGACGCTCACCATCATCGGCTTCGGGTTCATCGGGCGCACCATCGCCCAGATCTGTCGACAGGGCTTCGGCATGCACGTGGTGGCGTTCGATCCCTTCTTCGATTCGATCGAGGCCGAGCGCGTGGGTGTCACCCTTGTCGACGGCCTCGACGAGGCCCTGGCCACTGGGGATTTCGTGTCGGTCAACACGCCCTTCAACGCGCAGACCGCCGCGCTGATCGGTGCGAGGGAACTGGCGATCATGAAGGACAGCGCCTACCTGGTCAATACGGCTCGCGGCGGAGGGGGCGATCCCGATGCCCTTCTGGCCGCGCTGCGCGACCGCACCATCGCCGGGGCGGCGCTCGATGTGACAGAGCCCGAGCCGCTACCGCCGGGGCATCCTCTCTTTGATCTGGACAACGTGATCTTGACGCCGCACGTGGGCGGAAACGCGTCGGAGGTCTTCCGGGCCTCCTCGGTGACGCCGGTCCGTCTCCTCCTCGAGGCTCTACGTGGCGGGCGTCCACGGCATCTGATCAATCCGTCTGCCTGGTCTCGACACGTCGAACGGTTCGGAGGACAGCCATGAGGATAGAGGTGGACTTCGCACGCTGCGAGGGCAACGGTCAATGCGTGATCGACGCTCCGGACGTCTTCGAGCTCGACAGCGATGACAATTTGATCGTTCTCAACTACGAGCCCCCCCGGGAGCACTGGGCCCAGGTGGAAGCTGCGGTGCGGTCATGCCCGAAGCGGGCCCTGGCCATAGCCGAGGGTTCGGAAGGCTCGTGACGCCGGCTCCGGTGGAGACGTTCCACTACGACCCGTTCGCGCCGGACGTGATGGCGGATCCGCTCCCGTTCTACAAGGTTCTGCGTGACGAGTTTCCCGCCTACTTCATTGACGAGTACGAGGCCTGGGCCATCTCGCGTTTCGAGGACGTGTGGACCATCCTCAACGACACCGAAGGGCACATCACCTCCACCGAAGGCACCATGATGTTCCGGGAGCAGCTACGCGTCTCAAACGGTGGCGTCGTACCCGAAGCGAGCTATGACCCACTCACCGTGCTCTCGTACACCGAATCTCCGGTGCACGAAGAGCTCCGTCAGGCCGTGGGCCCGCCCCTCCGCCGTAGCGCCGTGCAGCGCCTGGAAGAGCTCATCCGCGCCATGGCCCGGGCCCGACTCGACGAACTCATCCCACGCGGTCGTTTCAATGTGACCAGTGAGTACGGGGGCATCGTCGCCGCGGGGACGATGTGCCACATGTTCGGTATCCCGCTCTCAGATGCAGAGATGGTCCGCGACGCCGTGCTGGTCTGCGACCCCAGCGTCCAGGATGTGGCGGCCCAAGGAGTGGCCTACGGGCAGCTCACTGATCTGGTGACCGACGTGGTCCGGAAGCGGCGCGCCGCAGGAGCGGACGGCCGCTATCCACTGGTCGACGGGTTGTTGACCTTCCGCCTGAACGGCCGGGCGCTGACGGACGAGGAGATCAGCGGATCGGTGCTCGCCACCATCCTCTTCGGTGGCGCGGAAACGCTGCCCAAGGTGGTGGCGCATGGCCTCATGGAGCTCTGGCGCGATCCGGATCAACGGCGTCAGGTGGCGGCAGATCCCACCAACTGCGCGACGGCCTTCGAGGAGATGCTGCGGTTCTGTGCACCCGCGCAGTGGTTCACGAGGACGGTCAAGAAGCCCATCGTCATAGCCGGGCAGGAACTCGGTGTCGGCCACCGAATTTTCCCCCTCCTCATGGCGGGAAATCGTGATGAACGTGAGTTCGAGGACCCGGATCGCTTCGTGTGGGACAGACCGATCAGGCGCCATCTGGCATTTGGACAAGGCCAGGGCTTCTGCATTGGCAACCACGTCGCGCGCCTGGAAGGTCGGATCCTTCTCGAAGAGTTGCTGGCAAGAGTCCCTGAGTATGAGATCGACGTCGATCACGCCGAACGCCCCCCGTCGAGCTTCCAATGGGGTTGGCGGACGGTGCCGATGATCGTCGGCTGATCGGACGGAGGAGAGAACGATGCCCAAGGTCGCAACGGTGCGAGGGGAAGTTGACACCGAGACCCTCGGTCAGACGCTCATGCACGAGCACATCCTCAACATCACCCCCGAAATCGAGAAGGAGTACCCCGATCTGAGTTGGATCGGTGGCAAGGACCATGTCGTCCGCTCGGTCGTCGAGACGCTGCGTGAGGTGAAGGAGCACGGCATCGACACCATCGTCGATTGCACCGCGCTGGGACACGGCCGCGACATCGACGCGGTGCGACGGATCAACGACCAGGTCGATATCAACATCATCGTCGCTTCCGGCATCTATACCTACGACCACCTTCCCTTCTTCTTTCTCTATGGCCATCCGGCTCGTACCGTCGACGGCAAGGTCGAGGACATCCTCACCGACATGTTCATCCGCGATATAACCGAGGGAATTGCCGGCAGCGGCGTCAAGGCCGGAGTCATCAAGACCGCAACGGACCGCGCCGGAGTGACGCCCAATGTCGAGCGTATTCTCCGGGCGGTGGCCCGGGCGCATCGGGAGACGGGCGTACCGATCACGACGCACACCGTCGTCGAAATCCGCAACGGGCTGGATCAGCAACGGATCTTCGCCGAAGAAGGCGTCGACCTCTCCCGGGTCATCATCGGGCATAGCGGTGACTCGACCGACCTGGAGTACCTGCGCGCACTGCTCGATGCGGGCTCGACCATTGGCGCCGACCGGTTCGGCCTGTACCTCCCTGATATGGGCTTGCCCGAAATGGACGTGCGGATCTCGACGCTTGCCGCGCTGTGCGCCGAGGGCTACAGCGACCGCATCGTGCTCTCGCATGACGTCACGTGTTACAGCGACTGGGAGCCCCAGGCCTTCGGGGGCCACCTGAAGGAATGGGTGCAGACGCACGTCACCGATGAGGTTGTGCCAGCGATGCTGGCGAAGGGGATCACCGAAGAGCAGGTATCGCAGATGATGACCGGAAACCCGCGGCGAATGTTCGAGGCCCAGGGGTCGTACTAGCCCGCCGTCCCGCCCCGGGGCGCGTCCAGATCCAGGTCCTCGACCCATCGCCGCACATCGCCCAGGATGGTCTTGCCCATGGCATTGCGTGGCAGCGTGGAGACGAGGAAGACCTCGGGGACCTTGTAACGCGCCAGGTTGGCGCGGCAGTAGGCGCGAAGGGCTTCGGTGTCCAACGCCCCTTCGTTCTGCTCCGCGCCCTCGAGTTCGACCACGGCCGCCACGCGGGATCCGAGGCGGTCGTCCGGTACGCCGACGACACAGCTGGCAGCGACGTGAGGGAACTCGTTGATGATGCGTTCGACTTCGGCCGGGTACACGTTGGCTCCGCCCCGCAGGATCAGGGACTGGTGGCGATCCTGTACGTGGAGATAGCCATTGGCGTCGACGAACCCCACGTCGCCGGTGTGCAGCATCCCGCCGCGGAGAGTACGGGAACTGGCCTCCTCGTTCCGCCAGTAGCCCAACATCAGGTGATAGAGGGACGAGATGTCGGGATCGTCCGAGGGACCGATGCAGATCTCACCTGACGTCCCGACGGGCACCTCAGAGTCATTGTCGTCGACGATGTGCAGAGCGAGGTGGGGCAGTGGGAGGCCGCTTGCCGCCGCGTCGATCTGCCGTCCGACCGGCACGATCGCCACGAGGGTGGGCACCTCGGTCTGGCCGTAGGTCGAAGAGGCCAAGAGGCCGAACTTCTTTGTGAACCGGTCCTTGGTGGCCTGCGGGCAATGACTTCCGCCGCTCCAGACGTCGCGTAACGTCTGCAAGGACTCCGGAGCGACCTCGTCGTTGATCGCCAGGCCGTAGAGCATCGCAGGAGCGCCGTTCCATGCCGTGGCATGCTCCTGCGCGATCCATTCCGCGATCCCGACCGGGTCAACCCGGTCCATGACGATGGCTGTCCCTCCGCACTGGGGGACGAGAAGCGTCGAGAGCACCTGCATATTGAGAATGGTGAGCGGGAAGCAGTCCGCCTTCCTGAGGTCGGGCCCGAAGTCACGGGCGCGGATGATCATCTTTCCCGGCACCATCAAGTTGTGCTGAGAATGCACGGCTCCTTTCGGAAATCCCGTGGTCCCACTTGTGTAGGCGATGGCGGCCGGGGCGAGGGGGTCGGGGATCGGTGGTACCCAGGAGGGCTCTTCCGCCAGGAGGGAGGACCATTCTGAATCCGGAGCCCCGTCGACGGTGAGGCATCTCTTCACCTCGTGTTCGGCCTGTGTCCCCCGCACCTCTTCGACCGTGGCTTCGTCGCCGGCGAAGAAGGCCGCTTGGCTGTTGGCGAGGAGATACGCCTTTTCGGGCGAAGCCAACGCCCGGTTGATGCCCACCCAGATGACACCGAGTCGCATGGCGGCATGGAAGAGCGCGACGAGCGGAAGATCGTTGACAAGTGAGACCCCCACTCGATCACCCGGTTGCACTCCCGCCGCGATCAGCGCGTGCAGGTGTCGCTGCGCCAGCTCATCGAGCTGCCGGTAGGTCACACGGCCGCTACGGGCCACCGTCGCTTCATGGTCGGGCCATTTCGAGAGCGCCTCGGAAAGGACATCGACCGCACTGAACGGCCCGTGGTCCATCAGCCCGCCTCGCGTCCTATCTTGCGGCGCATCTGTTCGATCTTCGCCTGATGCTCTTCGGTGTCGAACGATTGGAACTCGGCGGCCAATGCGAAATCGAGCACCTCGAGGGCGGACCGACGCAGGTGCATGTTGACAGCTCGCTTTGTCGACTCGAGCGCCTGGCGGGGCAGCTGAGCCAGGCGCTCTCCCATGGCCAGAGCCGATGCAAGCAGCGTGTCGTCGGGGAATGTCCGCGTCGCCAGCCCGATACGAACCGCCTCGCTCGCGGGGATGCGATCACCTGTGTAGAGGAACTCCTTCGCCTGCACCATGCTGGTCAGCACCGGCCACACGGCGGCCCCACCGTCGCCCGCGGTCAAGCCGATGGCGACGTGGGGATCGGCCAGGTAGGCCGAATCGGCCATGTAGACCATGTCGGCCATGATGGCGATACTGCAGCCCAGGCCGACGGCGGGACCGTTCACCGCGGCGATGACAGGTACCGGGCAGTCGAGCAGGGACACGATGATGGCGCGAGCCTCGTCGATGTCCTGGCGCCGGAGGGTGCGGTCACGTTGGATGTCGACGATGTGATCGAGGTTCCCGCCGGCACTGAAGGCGCGACCTCGCCCGGTGACGACGATGGCCCGCACCGAAGGATCGTCGCCCAGGAAGTGCCAGACACTTCCGAGAGCCCGGTGCATCGGCGTGTCGACCGCATTCAACGAGGCGGGACGATCGAGTGTGACCAGGTGCACGCCACCCCGAAGCTCGATGGTCAGCTCGGGCTTGAAGGGGTGTTCCACTTCACCGTGGGCTGTGCTCATGCGCTATGATCATAATGATGAAAATTTTGCTCGAAGGCCCATTTCACGGGGAATTTACCTCGTAATGGAGCATGCCGTTCTTCTCACCGGGATCGGTGGCCAAGGCGTGCAACTTGCTGCGCGCACGCTGGCCGTTGCTGCCGTCAAGAGCGACCTCGAAGTGATGGTTTTCGGAGACTACGGCGGGATGATGCGTGGGGGCAACACCGATGCCACCATTGTCATCGGTGATGACCCACTCCGTTCGCCGCCGACCGTGGCATGGGCATCGATGGCACTCGTCATGCATCACGAGTATTGGCCAGGCGTGCGAGACCGCCTGGTTCCCGGTTCGATCGTGGTTATCGATCGATCGGTCTTCAAGGGTGAGATCGGGCTGAGCGAGGTGATCGAGGTCGAGGCGACCGCAGTCGCGACGGAGATGGGGAACAGCCGCGGTGGTTCGATGGTCGCGCTGGGCGCACTGGCCGCCGCCTCCGGTCTCGTCGACCTGGCGCATCTCTCCGAAGCGGCGTTCGAGGTCCTGCCGCCGTACCGGGCAGAGCATGCGCAGGCAAACGCTGACGCGCTCGCGGCAGGGTTCTCCCTCATCGAGCGGCCCGCAGCAAGCCTATGGTCGCCCTCGGCCCTCGCCCAGTAATGCCGGGGGTGCATATGCCAGGTACAAGACGATGAGCGACGTGAAGCCGGTTTCCTACGGTCGTCGCCTCTCACAGATGGCGGCCGAACGCCCGGAGGACAGCGCGTTCATCTTCGTGGCGCAGGATGGGACCGAGCACGACGTAAGTTGGCGAGAGCTTGACCAGGCCTCGAACCGGGTCACGCGGCTCCTCGAAGACCACGCCGTGGGCCTCGGGTCGACGGTGGTCACCGCCATGCCGAATTCCGTGGCCCATGTGGTGGCCATGTACGGCGCATGGAAGGCCGGTGCCTGTGTCCTGCCCCTCCGTTGGGACCTCCCGGAGTGGGAGCGGGAGCGGGTGTTGGAGGTGGCCCGACCGACGGTCGTGATCGGCGATTGGGAAGGTGTCACCAGCGCGCCGATGTTGCACAGCTCCGTGCTCGAGGCCTCGGGTTACTCATCGGATCCCGTACCCGATCGCGTGCCCCGGCCCGCCAAGGCGATAGCGACCTCGGGGTCGACGGGGACACCGAAAATCATCGTCCTGCGCGGCCCCGGTGAGTCGATCCCCGGAGAGAGCCAGGGCGCGGCCGGTCAATTTCTCGGGCACCATGACGGACAGGTCCAGTTGGTGCCGGCGCCGCTCTACCATGCCAACGGGTTCTACGTGCTGCAGTTCGGGCTGTTCGGAGCGCAGAAGATCATCCTCATGGAGCGGTTCGTCGCTGATCTCGCCCTCCAGCTCATCGAGCGGCATCGAGTCAACACTTTTTGCGGTGTCACCATCATGTTCCAGCGCATGGCACGCGAGCCTGACGTCGAGAAGCGGGATCTCTCGTCGCTCGAATCGGTCCTCCACGGTGGTGCGCCGTTGCCCGAATGGGTGGCTCGCAAGTGGATCGAATTGGTCGGACCGTCGCACTTCTTCGTCTCCTACGGGTCGTCGGAGAACGCGGGTATAGCGATGGCCAACGGCGTGCAGTGGCTGGAGCACCCTGGGACGGTCGGCCACCCGTTCAACACCGAGGCGCTCGTCGTCGACGATGACGGAAAGGAGCTCCCGCCGGGGGAGGTGGGCGAGGTCTACCTCCGCTGGATCGGGCAGACCGAGACGAGCTTCGAATACTCGGGGCAGGTCCAGGCGAAAAGGAACGCGGAGGGCTTCTCGAGCCTGGGAGACCTGGGATGGCTCGACGAAGACGGCTTCCTCTTTCTGGCCGACCGCCGCACCGACATGATCATCACGGGCGGGGCCAACGTCTACCCGGCGGAGGTCGAGGCGGCCCTCTCCGAGCACGGTGACGTCGTCGATTGCGCGGTGGTCGGAGTGCCCGATCCCGAGTGGGGGAGTCGGGTCCACGCCATCGTCCAACTTCGCAGCGGGGCCACTGCGACGGCCGACGATCTGCGCGCGCACTGCCGCCAGCGCGTGGCCCCCTACAAGGTCCCCAAGACGTTCGAGTTCACCGAACTGCTGCCGCGGAGCGCGGCGGGCAAGCTACGCCGATCCGCACTCGGCGCGTCCGGGTCCTAGCTTCGCGTGAGCCTTACACGGTCGCCGATGGTGCGTAGCGGCCGCGAGGATGCCCGCCGGCGCGCTTGACGCAGGTAGGGTCCGCTGCCAAGATCATGGCAATTATTGATCTCTTAGCGCCGTAATTCGCCGTAGTGGCGCCGCGAAAGTGGGTCTCATGGAGCATCTCGAGCGATTGCAGGCCGCCATGCAACGCGGGGGGTTCGACGCTCTGTTGCTGGGCGGAGAATCGGCGGGTCAGTTCGCCGCCGGCCATTCCCGGATCGGTGTGCATATGCCCGGTTGGCCGATCCCGGTCACCTTCGTGCCCGCTTCGGGGCTTCCCCACATTGTGACGGCGGACCCCGACGGAGCGGTGGACCTTCCGGGTGACCACGTGCACGGAATGATGTGGAATCCCGAGACGCTCGTCAGCGAGCTCTCACGCTGGCTCGAAGGAGCTTCGGGGCTCCGTATCGGCACGGATGCCCTTTCGCCGGGAGGTCTCGCCCTCATCGAGGCGGCCGCGCCCGGCAGCACGATCGTCGATGCCACTCGTTTGTTGGCCGAAGTGATGCTCACCAAGTCATCTGACGAGGTCGCGGCACTCGGCGAGCTGTGCACCTTTGTGACTGCTGCGGCCGAGGAAGGACTGCGAAGCGGGCGAGCGGCCATGCTGCGCGCGCTGCATGGTGCCTTCCTCGTTTCCTATCCCCAGGTTTCGAACCGCCGTGTCAAAGTGGCGGTGCGCAAGGGTGGTCTCATCGGTGAGGCACGGCTGGGGCCAGGCGATCCCGGGCGGGGAGAGCACGCGGTTGCTTCCTTGCGGGTGGGCTTCTTGACCTCGGAGATCGCAGCATCGCTCCCGCCCGGGGTAGAGGTCGTCGGACTCGGGTGGGGCTACGAGGCACCGCTCATGCGGGACGGCTGGGCCACTCCCGAAGACCTTGTCCTGCAACCCGGAGCAGTGTTGGGCGTTCGCTGGGACAGCTGTGGGGTCACCGTGGTGCTCGAAGGCGAGAGTGCCCGCTTCTTGTCGCTTTCTCCGAAGGAGGTTGCACGGTGATCGAGCTCGACCAGCCCGAATTGCTGGCCCCGCGCAAGAGAAGGGTGACCCAAGCGGCCGAGATGTTGGGCATCGACAGTTGGCTGCTCACCACATCCCAAGCCGTGCGGACGGTAACGGGTGCCTGGTCCGACGACGTAGACCTGTTTGGCGAGTGGTCGTCCCCGATCGTTGCCGTCGGGAACACGGTCCTGAGCCCGGGACGTCCACCAAGCGACGCCCGCCTCATCGACGAGGTCATCGACCTTCTCCCCGTGCAGGGCACGATCGCAGTCGATCGGCTCGGTCCGCTGGCGTTGGAGAGATTGGCGCTGCTCCGCCCCGGCCTCGCCGTCCAGGACGCGGCGATGCTGCTCGGAGCGGCCAAGGTGCCTCGGGATCAGATCGAGATCGCGGTCCTCGTCGAGGCGCACCGCCGCACCGAGGCTGTGCTGCTGTCGATGGTGGACCTCGTCGTGCCCGGTGTCTCGGAGCGTGACTTGACGTCGGAGTTCACGGTGCGAGCCGCCGAGAGCGGCCTCGACCGCATGCACCTCGACACAGTCTTCAGCGTGCTGCCCAAGGACGAGGCGCACGCGCCATGGGCGCGTGGATCGTGGGTGGGGCGTTCCCCCTACCGCGAGTTGACGACGGATCGGGTGCTGGCCGAGGGCGACCATGTGGCGTTCGATGCCGGTGTCGGCTACAAGGGGTACACCGCTGATGTGGGGTGGACGCTGTTGGCAAGCGCCGACGCGCCGAGTCCGGCCGAAGTGGCGCTGGCCTCCGCATGGGATGAGGTTGCCCGTCGGGTCATCGAGGCCGCTAAGCCGGGTGTCAGCGCATCGGAACTGCGCGCGGCTGCACTCGATGGTTGGGACCCGAGCCGGCCGCCCCCATGGCCCTATCCGCTCTACGTGGCGCACGGAGTGGGCACCGAGCTCGCCGAACCACCATTTGCCGGCGCAGACTTCGCGCCGGAGGCCGAAGCCGCGATGGTGCTGGTCGAGGGCAATGTGCTCATGATCGAACCGTATATCTGGGAAGCAGGTGTCGGTGGGTACCGCGCCGAGTACTGCGGCGTCGTCGGAGCGACGAGGACCGAAATTGTGAGCTCGCTTCCCTACGGTCGGTGGCCCGACCGCTGAACAAGGGCCACGCCACAATCGGGTAGGTCGTGAGGACACGAGGCGCTGGGGGGAGAAGCCGTGAGGAAGAGCGCAGAAGAATTATTCGGACCGGCGGGGACGCCGAAGGTGATCGTGATCGGCGCGGGGCTGGGCGGCATTGCGGCCGGGGTAAAGCTGAAGAAGGCGGGTGTCGAGACCTTCGTGATCTACGAGAGGTCAGCGTCGGTCGGAGGTACATGGTGGGACAACCAGTACCCCGGGTGCGAGGTCGACGTCGGGTCCTATCTGTATTCCTACTCGTTCAAACAGCGCTTCCCATGGACCAGGACGCACGCGACACAACCGGAGCTGCTCCGCTACATCGAAGAGGTCGTCGAGGACTACGGACTGCGCGACCACATCCAGCTGAGCACGACCGTCGAGAGTGCCGCCTGGGACGAGGAGCGCCACATCTATCGGGTGGCCCTCGCCAACGGCCAGGTCGAGGAGTGCAATGTGCTCATCAGCGCGGTGGGCTTCCTCAACACGCCCCGCTATCCGGACTGGCCCGGTCTCGACCAGTTCGAAGGCCCGAAATTCCACACGTTTCGTTGGGAACATGAGCACGACCTCACCAAGAAGATGGTCGCCATTGTCGGCACCGGGTCCACGGCGACCCAGATTGTGCCCGTCATTGCCCCGGTGGTGGATCACCTGTACGTGTTCCAGAGAGAGCCAGGCTGGATCATCCCCAAGGGAGACCACGACTACACCCAGGAGCAGCTCGACAGATTCCGTGGAGCGGTGGCCCGTCGGCGGGAGCGCATCAGGCTGTTCACCTGGTTGGAGATGGCGAACTTCCGGCGTGCGATCCACCGGCCGGGGACGAAGGTCAACGCCAACCTGGAGAGCATCTGTCGGGGATTCATCGATTCCGAGTTGGCCGACCGGCCGGACCTGCGCGAGGCCGTGACCCCGAGCTATCCCTTCCCCGGCAAGCGGCCGATCTTCAACCAGACCTACTTCGGTGCGTTGAAGCGGGACAATGTGACGCTCATCCCCAAGGCGGTGACCCGGGTGACACCCCGCGGGATCGTCGATGCAGCGGGCGTCGAGCGCCAGGTCGACGTCCTTGTCCTGGCGACCGGGTTTCAGCCGACGAACTATCTGGCCTCGGTCGAGGTGACGGGTCGCAATGGACGGTCCTTGCACGACGAGTGGAACGGTGAGCCCGAAGGATTCCTCGGCATGACCGTGCCCGGTTTTCCGAACTTCTACATTCTCTATGGGCCCAACACCAACGGCGGAGAGATCATCTCGTTCCTCGAGCACCAGTCGTCGTATGCCGTGCGGGCGATACGGCGGATGCGGCGTGAAAGGGTGACCGCCATCGAAGTGCGCCCCGACGTCTTCCGGGCGTACAACCGCTGGATCCAGCGCAGCATGAAGGGCACGGCGTGGGTCGTGAGCAACAACTACTACAAGGCGAAGACGGGCAAGATCGTCACGCAGTGGCCCTACGGGGCGCTCTTCTACATGTTCCTGACCAACGTATCGGGGCGGCTGTCCTCAACGGCTCGCCGGGCCAGCGGGTCGTCCCGACCGGTGGACGTGGCGGTGCCGGCCTCTGCGGCGTGAGGGTTCAATCCGTTCCGGCCGCGGCGGACCCCGCCAGGTACCCGACCGTCATGCCGTGAGCTAAGGGTCCCCCTGGACCGCCATAGGCCGGCCCGAAGCAGCTGGCGGCCGCGTCACCGGCCGCAAACAGGTTCGGGATGGTCGTGCCGTCGACGTGCCGGACTCGTCCGTGGCCGTCGGTGAGCAATCCGCCCGAGCTGCCGATCGCTCCCGGGTACACGGTCAGCGCATAGAACGGAGGTCGTTCGATTCGGCCCAGGGTGGGGCTGGGCTCGCGACCGAAGTCCGCGTAGTACCGATCGAACAGGCTGTCGCCGCGCCGGAAGTCACGGTCGTGGCCGTCGTCCACCATCTGATTGAAGCGCGCCACGGTCTCGGTCAGGGTCTGAGGGTGGATGTCCAGTTTGCGTGCCAATTCGTCGAGGGTGTCGGCACGGGCCAACCAGGCCGGGTCATCGTCGTCGGGCATGAGAGAAAGGACCGAATACGTCTCGCGAAAGTCGCGATCGAAGATGGACCATGCCGGATAGTTCTCGTAGGCCGACTCCACCGGGTCCCACGTCATGAAGACGCGCCCGACGTCGGTGTAGGGATGAGCTTCGTTGACGAATCGTTTGGCGTTGTGGTTCACCATCATGGTGCCCGGGAGCGATCGCTCGCCCGCCACCATCCGTGACAACGGCTTACCTCCGTACTCCTCACCGGGGATGGCGGCTGTCGGGAAACGCCACAGGTCCCACATGTTGGCCAGGTCCGCCCCGATGGCGCGCCCCATCGTGAGCGTGTCTCCCTCGTTGGTCGGACAGCTGAGCGGGTGACTCACCGGTCCAGCGACGAATTGAGAGACGAGATCCTCATTCCATTCGAAGCCACCCCCGGCGAGGATCGTTCCCCGGGTTGCCATGACCCGGAGCGTCACCCCTCCGGCCGTGACGGCCTCCACCCCCGCCACGCCCCGCTGCTCGGTCAAGAGCGCATGCGCGCGGGTCTCGAGATGGATATCGACGTCCCCGTCTACGCAGGCTTTCAGGAGCCATCCCGCCAAGGCGCGACCCATGCCCACGAAGCCAGCTTCCGTCCGCTCCTCCATCAATGCGAGATCGAACCGCTCGGGATGGAACACGCCATTCATCTGGTCGAGCTCGCGCCAGGACAGCGGCACGCCGAACCCACTTGCGGGGCGGAGGCGGTCGAACCAGTCCCCGAGAAGCGAACCCACGAGAGGAAGTGGCGCCAGGCAACGACCGCACGCCTTGGCGCCGTCGAATTCGGGGTGGTAGTCGGGTTTGTCCAAGGTCTCGAAGCGGATCTCGGTCGACGCTTCCAGGAAGTCGATCATGGCGGGTCCCGCCTCGATCACCGTACGCACGTCGGCGTCGCTCCGGCGGCCACCGGTGAGGCGCCGTATGTAGCGAAATGCCTCGTCGAACGAGTCGGCCTGGCCTTCGTCGCGCATGTGCCGGTTGTTGGGCACCCACACCAGGCCACCGGACATGGCAGTGGTGCCGCCGATCAACGGGCTCTTCTCGAGGAGCACGACGTGTGCCTTCGCCTTGCGGGCCGCCAAGGCCGCGGTGAGGGCGGCGGCGCCGCTCCCGACGACGACCACATCCGTCGTGATGGTTTCGACGGGCGTCATGCCGGAGCCGCCTCGCGTGCGATCGCTCTCACCAAGTTTTCGCGCATGTTGTTACGATAAGCTTTATAACAACAATCCTCAAAGAGGATCGCGTACCGCATGCGGTGTGCGATGGTTGGGGCGCTGGGCCGGAAGCAGATTCTCGATGGAGGAGGGGCAATCGCGATGGTGTCTACCTATGACCCGTTCCAGGTGGAACAACCAGAAACGACATTCAAACGTCTGCACGAGTTGCGAGCCGAAGGGCCCATTGTCCCGATAGGCGAAGGCATGTACTACGTCACGTCGTACGAGGAGGCGCGGCGGGTCCTGCGCGACGTCGAGCATTTCTCGAGCGCCGAGGGGTTTCGGGCGCCCGGTGTCACCGTGCCGGCCGAGGACCGGATGCTGGGTGAGCAGGACGCGCCACAGCATCCCGGGGTGCGTCGTATCGTCATGAGTGCGTTCAACCCGGCGGCGATCAGGTTGGAGGAGGCCTTCGTCCGCCAGCGGGCCCACGCACTCTTGGAGGCGATCGACACCCCGGGCACGGTCGATATGGTCCCCGCGTTCACCACGCCACTGCCCAATGACGCCACCGTGCATCTCCTCGGATTCCCGATGGATGACGCCACCCGGATTGCTGCCTGGAGCAAGGAGGTGATGGAGAGCGAGTGGCCGGCGATGAACAGGACCGAACGGGGTGAGGGGATGGAGGGGGCATTCCCCGAGTACACCGCCTACGTCGACCACTTCGTTGCGACGTTGCGGGAAGAGGTCGCGGCAGGGAAGGCCCCTGACGGCCTCCTTACCCGCCTGATCACGGCCGATGTCGGCGGGGAGCATCTGTCCGTCCGCCAGATGCGAGCCCTCGTGTTCAATCTCCTCCTGGGTGGGTTGACCACCACCGCCCAGCTCTTGGGCAATGTCATCTACCAGCTCCTCATCAGCGACTCGGTGGCCCAGCTCGCAGGGGCTGGCGCGGACGAACGGGCGGCGTTCATCGAAGAGTGCCTCAGGGTCTATCCACCGGTCATGCTCATCCCTCGGGGTTGCGTCCAGGAGACGACGGTGGCGGGGACCACGGTGAGGCCCGGTGAGCGAGTGATCGTGGGGTCGGCCTGCGTCAACCGTGACGAATCGCTCTTCGACTCGAGCGAGGAGTTCGACCCGGGGCGCGCCAACGTGGAGCGACACCTCACGTTTGGATTCGGCCCCCATATCTGCGCCGGTGCCGCAATGGCCCGTTCCGTGGCCCTCATCGGCCTCGACGAGTTCCTGAAGTTCGCCAACATCCGCCGGGCTCGGCTCCCAGCGGGATTCACCTACGAGAACGTCCCCACGTTCTTCGAGTACGGGCCCAAAACCATGCCTGTCGTCTTCGACGCCCCGGCCTGAGGGCCCGACCCAGCGCACCGCCGGGGACACTGACGCGGCCAGTCCGGGCGCGC
>OBLU010000342.1_pt1 | contig 45584 bp, 35 predicted proteins | sample 1518681 | NCBI WGS metagenome assembly OBLU01 (sample SAMEA3539304, study PRJEB22396) | soil metagenome | biome: tundra; feature: field; material: soil | place: USA | collected 2010-05 | depth 0.15 m
TATGAGATGAGTATGAGATGAACGACTCAGATACGGCTCAGTTCAAAATTCATATTGGGGCATACTCTAACTGTTGTTTTTTTATACACCTCTTTACTTCCAAATAATTTTGTAAATTAATTAGATTAATTTACTTATTTATGAAAAAGAATATCTCCGATAGAAGAATAATTGTAAAGGGCGCTCGGGAACATAATCTCAAGAATATAGACCTGGAAATCCCCCGCAACAGTCTTGTTGTATTTACAGGTGTAAGCGGAAGTGGTAAATCTTCTCTCGTTTTCGATACTATTTATGCCGAGGGACAAAGACGCTATGTCGAATCTCTTTCTTCCTATGCAAGACAGTTCCTCGAAAGAATGAATAAACCAGATGTCGATTATATTCAGGGAATAAGTCCGGCGGTTGCTATCGAACAGAAAACTGGCTCTAGGAACCCTCGTTCTACTGTTGGAACTACTACTGAAATTTATGATTATTTAAGATTACTCTACGCAAGGATTGGAAGAACTATCTGTTTTCAATGCGGCAAGGAAGTAAAAAAGGCCTCTACTGCAACTGTTACTGAATGGCTCGATGTACAACCCGACGAAACAAAATTCTATCTTACTTTTCCCCTGCATGATCATCCTGGCAAAACTGTTAAAGAGGAAATTGAGCTTCTCAAAAAGAGAGGGTTCTTCAGAATATTCTATAATAAAAAATTTGTCGACCTTAATGAAGTAACCATAGTCCCCAAAAAGAAAGATACAGTAAGAGTGGTTGTTGAAAGATTCAAAGTTCAGAAAGGTTCAATGAGGGAAAAACTTTCCGATTCTATTGAAGTTACATTTAAGGAAGGAGAGAATCGTCTCATAATAATAAATTCTGATACCTCTGAAGAAATGGAGTTCAATAAATTTTATGAGTGTTGCGGTATTAGGTACGAAGAACCTGAACCAAGATTCTTTTCTTTTAATAACCCTTTCGGTGCATGTCCTGTTTGTCAGGGGTTCAGTAAGATAATTGGTGTTGACATGAATCTTGTTATCCCTAACCCTAATTTATCAATTACTGATGGGGCGATTGCTCCTTTTAGATCTCCCAAATATAGCGTTCATCTTAAAGATTTGGTTCAGGAAGCAAGAAACCATAATATTCCTTTGCATATCCCCTTTAAGGATTTATCTCCAGAACAGTCTGATCTTATCCGTACTGGGTTTGGTGATTATATAGGTCTGGATAAATTCTTCCGCCAGCTTGAAAATAAAACATATAAATTGCATATCAGAGTCCTGCTTAGCAGGTATCGGGGATATACAACTTGTTCTGCTTGTAAAGGTACACGGTTAAGAAGAGAAGCATTACAGGTAAAAATAAACGGGAATTCCATATATGATATCGTTAAGCTTCCGATCTCACACTCACTCCCGTTTTTTATAGGACTTGAGTTAACTGAATATGATACTCTTGTAGCCGACCGTATCCTCAAAGAAATAATTAAAAGATTAACTTTTCTTAATAACGTCGGCATAGGTTATTTAACTTTGGACAGGTTAAGTAGTACTCTTTCCGGTGGTGAAACCCAAAGGATAAATCTTGCTACTTCTTTGGGCTCCTCTCTTGTCGGTACACTATATGTTCTCGATGAACCTAGCATTGGTCTTCATCCCAGAGACAATAATAAACTCATAACCCTATTGAAAAATTTAAGAGATATCGGTAATACCGTACTCGTGGTTGAACACGATCCTGAAATGATGAAAGCCGCCGATATCCTTATTGATATGGGACCTAAAGCTGGTAAACAGGGAGGCGAAATTATTGCCAAGGGTACTTATGATGAAGTGACTAATAATCCCAAATCTCTAACAGGTAAATATCTTTCAGGTAGTATGTTTATTCCTATACCTTCACAAAGAAATACCAAAAAAACCAGAGTAATTAAAATTATTGGTGCATCTGAAAATAATCTTAAAAATATAGACGTGTCAATTCCTATGAATAAATTTGTATGTATTACAGGAGTAAGCGGCTCCGGTAAAAGCACACTTATTCATGACATTCTTTATGGAGGAGTTGCAAAATATATGGGCATGGCTCCTCCTAAAGTCGGTAGTTATAATGAAATTATTGGAGCCGATTATATTGATGATATTGAGATTGTCGATCAGACGCCCATCGGTAAATCCCCAAGGTCAAATCCTGTCAGCTATATAAAAGCTTTTGAATTGATAAGAGAGCTTTTCGCCTCAACTCACCAGGCAAAAGCAAGAGGATATAAACCCGGATATTTCTCCTTTAATGTCCCCGGAGGAAGATGTGAAACCTGCCAGGGCGATGGTTTTATTAAAGTCGAAATGCAGTTCCTTGCCGACTTATTCCTGGAATGTGAAGACTGTAATGGTACTCGGTTCAAAAAAGAAATCAGGGAAATTACCTATCGAGGGAAAAACCTCGTTGATGTTCTTGATATGACAGTCGATGAGGCTGTGGAGTATTTCAAGGGCAACGATAAAATTGTAAAATTCCTTTCGGTTCTTTGCGATGTAGGTTTGGGGTATATAAAATTAGGGCAGCCCTCTAATACCTTATCCGGTGGTGAAGCACAGCGTATTAAGCTCGCTTCCCATCTTACTTCTCAAAGCGAAAGAAGACATACTTTATTTATTTTCGATGAACCTACTACAGGTCTCCATTTTGATGATATATCCAAACTCCTTAGCTGTTTCAATCTCCTTATTGAAAAAAATAATTCCGTTGTTATTATTGAACATAACCTAGATGTGATTAAATGCGCGGATTATATAATCGATATGGGGCCCGAAGCAGGTGAAAACGGCGGTACTATTGTTGCCATAGGAACCCCCGAAGATATTGCTGATAATGAAAATTCCTGGACAGGTAAGTATTTAAAAGAATCCCTTAAAGCTCATTCAGCGAGCTTTCATCAATAAGGAATCCTTCTGCAAGATCAGAATTTAACTCGGATATAAATCTTGAAGGCTTTGATAATGTTACTCCCGCCTGCCTGTCAAATAGATTCATCGGGAATGTAATAAATAAATTCTGCTTTGCCCTCGTTACCGATACATACATTAACCTTCTCTCTTCTTCTAATAATTCAGTTGTTTCAGCCGACCTGCTTGAAGGAAAATATCCGTCAACTGCATGTATAACAAATACCGAGTGCCATTCAAGCCCCTTTGCAGAATGAATAGTCGAGAGTGTCAGAAATTCTGTCTCCTTTGTCGGCGCTTCTATATCAACTACGCTGTCAATAATTGGCTCTATTGCCATGTCTGCCAACAATACATCCAGCGATTTATAATTCTCCGATATATTCTGAAATATTTCTAAGTCCTTATTCCTTTTATTATAATCGTCATACATGGTTTTGAATATTGGGTAATAATATTCCAGCACTTGCTGAAGCTTTTCCGAAGGAAGAGCTTTGGATGTGTGTATGTCATACAAAAGATTGAATAATCCATGCAGCTTTTCATTCTTAAATGCGGGTTGCGAATCAGGATTTGCCTTTATGGTTAACTTTGCTGTGGATAACTCATCCATTATTCTCTGTGCAGTCTTTGGACCTATTCCTTCATGAAGAAGAAGAACCCTGTACCAGCTTACAACATCCTTTGGGTTTGCGGCGATTCTTAAAAAGGCAAGCATATCTTTTATGTGTGCTGTCTCTATAAATTTCATTCCTCCAAATTTCTGGAATGGGATATTCGCTTTTACAAGCTCAATTTCAAGGTCAAAGGAATGAAATGATGATCGGAATAAAACAGCCATATCTTTTAACGCTATTCCTTCTTCGTTAAGTTCAAGTATTTTATCAACAACAAATTTCGATTGGAAGTTCTCAGTTGTCGCAGCAATAATATTTGGAAGTACTCCACCTGCTTTTCTTGTAAATAATGTCTTGGTGTATTTTTCAACTGCAGCTTTATTTATTTGATTTGCAAAATTAAGTATATCTTGTGTGCTGCGGTAGTTTTCTTCCAGCTTTATGATCTTTACATTTTCAAAAAGCTTGGGGAATTCAATTATATTCTTGAAATCAGCTCCGCGAAATGAATATATCGATTGTGAATCATCTCCCACAACCATAACATTATTATTTACTTTCGTAAGAGCCTTTACTATCTCTGCCTGCAAATGGTTGGTATCTTGGTATTCATCAACCATAACGAATTTTATCGTGCTCAGGAAAGACTTTGCTGCAGGAGTTAACTCAACAAGAAATTTTCTTAAATATACAAGCAGGTCATCATAATCCAGAAGATTATTCTTTCTTTTATAATCCACAAATATTTTCTGTATATCAAGAATTTTGTCTAACTGCTCCATAAAATGAGGATAGCTTTCCTCAACTAAAGCTTCAACCCTTCTTCCCGTATTAATGCTTAAACTGAAGACCTTATTTAATGTCTGCTTATTCGGAAATCTTTTTTCTTTTGATACAAATCCTGCCTGTGTGCGGATAAGATTAATTACATCTTCTGTGTCTCCCTGATCCATTATAGTAAAAGATGATTCAAGACCTGCTGCCTGTGCATTCTTTCTTAATGTTACATTCGCAAATGAATGGAATGTCCCCCCCTTTATCTTTGAACACCTGTTATCAAGTAAAATTGATGCGCGGTTCATCATTTCATTTGATGCTTTGCGTGTAAATGTAAGAAGCAGTATTGACTTTGGATCATATCCCATTTCTACAAGTCTGGCTACTCTGTATACAAGAGTTCTTGTTTTCCCTGTTCCCGCTCCGGCTATTATTAAATATGCACCTTCAATTGCAGAGACTGCCTCATATTGTGCTGGATTAAGCTCTTCTCTGTAATTAATAACAAAACGGGCTTCGTCAATTTGTGGTTTATCAAAGCCCGTAACACCTATTCTCTTTAAGGTATATTTCTTCTGGATCATTTATTCGAACGCTTTTGGCTTTCCTAATATTTCTGAAATAATAATATAATCTTTTAACGATGCAGGAGTTTGTAATTTATTCCTGATGTTTTTATTAAACCAGTCTGAACTGTATTCACTTTTATGTAATTGTTTTTCAAATTCCTTTGCCCTTTCTTCTGTATAATCTCTTTTAACCTCAGTTTCTGTTATTTCCACCGGCTCTATTTTAACGGAAGTGGATGGTTTAGTAGGCATATCTTTCTTAAAAAGATTCTCGATCTCTTTTGTAATCGCAAAGTTGTCTTCACCCGCTCCTAAGGACTCGACTTGTTGATAATCATTTTCTCTTTCGTATGATTGGGGTGCCGGCTCCTTTGGAACCGGCTTAGTTTCCATCTTCTTCTTTTTCCCGAATATTGAGTTCAGAAACGCAGCAATTATGATAAAATAAAAAAGATATTGAATGAAATTATCCATTATTGATTCTCTTTCTTCTGCTCCGGTTTGGCAATTGAGCTTCTCATTTCAGTATCTGCCTGAACATTCTTCATTTTATAATAATCCATTATTCCTAAATTACCGCTCCTGAAAGCTTCAGCCATGGCTCTTGGTACTTCTGCCTCTGCTTCCACTACTTTAGCTCTCATTGCTGCAACATTGGCTATGTTTTCCTGTTCGGAGGCTACTGCAGCAGCTCTTCTCTCTTCTGCTTTTGCCCGGGCAATTTTAAGATCGGCTTCTGCCTGATCTGTCTGTAACTTTGCTCCAATGTTAGTGCCTACATCAACATCCGCTATGTCAATTGAAAGTATTTCAAATGCCGTTCCCGAATCAAGCCCTTTTGCTAAAACGCTTTTTGAAATTCTGTCCGGGTTTTCAAGTACATGTTTATGACTATCGCTCGCTCCTATTGTTGATACTATTCCTTCGCCTACTCTTGCAAGTATCGTTGCTTCTCCTGCTCCTCCCACAAGTCTGTCTATATTTGCACGAACCGTTATTCTTGCAATCGCCTTCAACTGTATGCCATCCTTTGCTACACCGGCTACTAATGGTGTTTCAATAACTTTCGGTATAACCGACATTTTTACAGCTTCAAGCACATCTCTTCCTGCCAAATCTATTGCTGTTGCTCTTTCGAATGTTAAACCAAGGTTTGCTTTATCTGCCGAAATTAAAGCGTTAATAACTTTATTTACATTTCCCCCTGCAAGGTAATGCGCTTCAAGCTTTGCCTGGTCAATCTTTATTCCTGCCTTGGTAGCGGTAATCATGCATCTTACAATAATGAATGGCGGAACTTTTCTTAGTCTCATTCCTACCAGATCCTTGAAAATTTTCATCCGTACACCGGAAAAATATGCCGTTACAAATAATCCGATGGGCACGAAATAAAAGAACATGATCAATATAAAAACAGCTATTATAATTACTAATACCGATAGCCCTGTTAAAGCTTCCATTAATATCTCCAATAAATAATGTGCTAATTTAACTATTATTATCAGCTCTAAGCAAATAACCCCCTCAACAGAATGATTATTTAATGATTATTTATAGATTCAATTATTTGTTAACTTTGTTTTTCTTGAATTGGATTTTATGTCAATATTTGTGATATGAAATCACGAAAAAGTCAAGTCATTAAAAAACAGTTGAATTTAAGCTTTTTCATAGATATAATTAGACAGAAACATTATTTCAGATTATAAGTATAATTTGAAAGCTTAATAAAATGAGTAAAATATATTTCCCGCTTGATTGCATCATCTTTTTGAACCCAATAGTTCATTAAAATGTTTGTAAGTTAGAAGGTAAAATTTTACTGAAATAAGGATAATAATATGGATGGAAATTTTTCGGATAGACTCCAGGATGTAATCAGACTTAGCAGGGAAGAAGCTCTCCGGCTTGGTCACGATTATATTGGAACAGAACATCTCCTGCTGGGTATTATCAGAGAAGGACAGGGAGTTGCTGTTAGAATATTAAGAAATTTAGACTGTGACCTTATGAAACTTAAGAAAGCGATTGAGGATACTGTTAGAACTTCCGGGGGTACTTTAACGATTGGAAATATACCTCTTACAAAACAAGCTGAAAAAGTATTAAAGATTACTCAAATTGAATCCAAAATATATAAAGCAGATGTCATAGGTACCGAACACCTCCTCCTGTCTCTTTTAAGGGATGAGGATAATATCGCTACACAGATTCTTCATCAGTTTAATGTAAGTTATGATTCATCAAGAGCAGAACTAAATTCTATGCTCAGCAGTAGGAATCCTAAAGATGCACCCGGTGGAACTGTTCCTCCGCCTGATAAAAAACTTGACCGGACTAAAACACCTGTCCTTGATAATTTCGGCAGAGATTTGACTAAACTTGCTGTTGAAGATAAACTTGATCCCGTTGTTGGCAGGGAAAAAGAAATTGAGAGAGTGGCACAGATTCTTTCAAGAAGGAAAAAGAATAATCCTGTACTGATTGGCGAACCTGGCGTTGGCAAAACAGCTATTGCCGAAGGACTTGCTTTAAGGATTGTTCAGAAAAAAGTTCCCCGAAGTCTTCAGGATAAAAGAGTAGTGACACTTGATCTGGCAGGATTGGTGGCAGGTACTAAGTACCGCGGTCAGTTCGAAGAAAGGATGAAAGCACTAATGAATGAACTTGAAAAAGCCCGCGATGTAATCCTTTTTATTGATGAACTTCATACTATAGTCGGTGCGGGCGGTGCTTCTGGTTCGCTTGATGCTTCAAATATGTTCAAACCAGCCCTGTCGCGTGGCGATATTCAGTGCATTGGCGCCACAACTCTCGATGAATATAGAAAATATATAGAAACCGATGGTGCGCTCGACAGGAGATTCCAGAAGGTTATGGTTGAACCGCCAAGTTATGCGGAAACAATTCAGATTTTGAATAATATTAAGTTCAAATATGAAGAGCATCATCATGTAAAGTATTCCCAGGATGCTATCGATTCTGCTGTTAAATTAAGCAATCGTTACATTACTGATCGCCATCTTCCCGATAAAGCAATTGACGTTCTCGATGAAGCTGGTTCAAGAGTTCATATGGGTAACTTTGAGGTTCCCCAGGAAGTTCTTGATCTCGAAGCTGATATTGAGAAGGTTAGGGTTGAAAAAGCCGCTGTTGTTAAAAAACAGGATTATGAGGAAGCTGCAAGATTAAGAGATAAGGAAAGAAATCTCCAGTCCGATCTTGAAATTGCAAAACGTGATTGGGAAACGAAAACAAAAGATTTGATTCATGATGTGACTGAAGAAGATATTGCTACCGTAGTTGCCATGATGACTGGCATTCCTGTTAACCGTGTTGCTCAGACTGAATCTGAAAAACTGTTAAAAATGGAAGATTCCCTTAAAGAGCACATTGTTGGTCAGGATGATGCCGTATCTAAATTAACTAAAGCTATTCGAAGAACTAGAGCTGGATTAAAGAACCCTAACCGCCCAATTGGAAGTTTCATATTCTTAGGACCTACCGGTGTGGGTAAAACTGAACTTTGCAAAGTCCTTGCTCGGTATCTGTTTGATTCAGAGAATGCACTGATTAGAATTGATATGAGTGAGTATATGGAGAAATTCTCCTTATCAAGATTGGTTGGTGCCCCTCCTGGATACGTTGGGTATGAAGAAGGTGGTCAGCTTACTGAGAAAGTAAGAAGGAGACCATATTCAGTTGTTCTTTTTGATGAAATTGAAAAAGCACACCCAGATATCTTCAGCATTCTCTTACAGGTGCTCGATGATGGTCAGTTAACCGATAGTCTCGGCAGGAAAGTTGATTTCAAGAATACAATTATTATCATGACATCAAATATCGGCGCCAGGGATATTAAAAATATTGGCTCGTTCGGATTCGGTGGCGAATCCTCTGCTGATCAATACTTAAGTCTTAAAACTACAGTTGAAGATGCAATGCATAAACTCTTCAATCCTGAATTCCTTAATCGGCTTGACGAAACAATCGTCTTCAGGAATCTTGATAGGGATGATATTTTAAAGATAATTGAAATTGAATTAAGAGATCTTCTTAATAATATACACGAAAGCAAAATGGCCATCCATCTTGATGATTCTGCTAAAAACTTCTTGGTCGAAAAAGGATTCGATCAGAAGTATGGTGCTAGGCCATTGAGAAGGGCAATTCAGAAATTTGTTGAAGATCCTTTGGCTGAAGAAATATTAAGAGGTACCTTCAAGGAAGGAAGCAGTATTATTGTCAAACACGTTGAAAATACAGAAGAAATGATTTTTATTGCTGAAGAGCCTGATCCACATATTGAAAAAGAAAAAACTGATTCCGGCGAGGTTTAACAATTATTTGCATCTCTCTTTTAAAGGGCTGTCAATTATGATAGCCCTTTTTATTTCCCCACTTCTTATCTCATTTAGTTACTTATTAAATTTCTTCAGTTATGTGGCATGCATTAAGTATTGAAAATATTTGCTTTTGATAACCCAGCTTTTTATTTAATTTTGTCATATATAATTATGAGGTAATGCAATGCTTTTAAGTAGTCCTGAAATAAATGTAAAATTAAATAAACTGATTGATTGGAAACTGAATAATCAGAGTATAGAGAAGGAATTTTGTAAAAAAGACTTTAAATCTGCACTTGACTTTGTTCTTCAGGTTGGAGAAGCAGCAGAAAATATGGACCATCACCCAGATATATTTATACACTCATGGAATAAGGTCAAATTCACTATATCTACCCATAAGGAAGGGGGATTGACGGACAATGATTTTATCCTTGCTGGAAAGATAGATCATCTCTCTAAATAATTATTAAGCCAATTAAATTTCAATAAATATGAAACTATTAACATTCTTTTTCTTCTTTACTTCACTTATTTATTGTCAGGTAAATTTTGATTATTATTTTTTTAATAAATCATTAAGACTGGATTATTTCCATACCGGCGATAAAAGCCATGACTCTTACTCCTTTGATGAAATGAAGGAGGAACCTTTCTGGGGGGGATCTCATAAGAACCTTATAGATAAATTTAATGTCGGTGCATATAAAGTAGTTGTTCTTGATGATTCCACAAAAAAAGAAATTTATACGCGTACTTATTCTACCCTGTTCCATGAATGGCAAACAACCGATGAAGCTGTTACTACTTACAAAACCTTTAGCGAATCAGTCGTTTTCCCATTCCCCAAACATAAAGTAGAAGTTGAATTTTACGGTAGGGACAGGAAAAATAATTATGTGCATAAGTTTGAATATAAAATCGATCCGAACGATTATTTTATAAAGAAGGAAAGAAACCTTGAATTCCCTTCTTTTAAGGTCTATTATGCAGGTGATCCCGCTGTAAAAGTTGATATTGTCATCCTGCCGGAAGGTTATACTAAAGATGAAATGGAATTGTTTAAGAATGACTGCAAAAAGTTTGCGGATTATTTGTTCAATTCCGACCCATATAAACAGAATAAAGATAAGTTTAATGTATGGGGTGTCGAAGCTCCTTCCATTGAATCTGGTACTGACATTCCGGCTAAAAATATCTGGAAGAAAACTATCCTTAATACATCTTTCTATACTTTTAATCTCGATAGATATTGTATGACGTCTGATAATAAGTCAGTACGTGATCTTGCTGCTAATGCACCTTATGACCAGATTTATATTCTGATTAATTCTGATAAATATGGAGGGGGATCAATCTATAATTTTTATTCTGCATGTGTCCATAAGAATCAATATGAGGAATACATTTTTACTCACGAATTCGGGCATGGATTTGCCTCTCTTGCCGATGAATATTTCACCTCCGATGTTGCTTATAAAGATTTTTATGATCTTACGGTTGAACCGACAGATCCCAATCTTACTACTCTTGTAAATTTTGAATCCAAATGGAAAAATCTCGTAGATAAAAATACCCCTGTCCCTACTCCGGTATCTCCCGAATATAAAGATAAAATAGGTGCATTCGAAGGAGGAGGGTATGTGGCTAAAGGTATATATAGACCAATGCAGGACTGCACCATGAAATCGATAAGCGTTAATAACTTCTGCCCTGTATGCAAAGATGCAATTATCAAGATGATTGATTTTTACACCGAATAGAATTTCTATAAATCAAAAAAGGCTGTCTTGCGACAGCCTTTTTGTTTATTCTTCTTCATCTTCCTGCTACATATTTACCTTAACTTTATTTTTATCATCATTATCTTCATCATAATCATTAATACTGTCATTCCCATTTCTTTCTGAGAAAATGGAAGAAGAATTTTTTTGTAATTAACTTAGACTACCGGCGATAATATAGCAATGCAGGTTTATTATATTGTGTTGAAGGGCAACCCTTTAATTATTAATTTAGAATGAGGTGATCCTCTTTACTTTACTGGTCTATAGGGAAACATTTATTTGATCATCTTAGATATTTCGCTGAACTCATCAGTCCCACAGTCAACCAGAAGTTCAAATAATATTGCTTCGGATGTAGTAACCTCTGCACCGTGAACTCTCATCCTGTCAAGCGATATTTTATAATCAAGGTCATTCCTTGATGAGACTGTATCTGCAGCAACATTTACTTGAAAATTATTTGCAACAAGGTCAAGTACAGTCTGCTGCACGCATACGTGAGATTCAATTCCTGCTACTACAACTTGCGATACATTATTATCTATAAGCCTTGTAAAAAAATTTCCAGCACCGTAACAACTGAAGCTCATTTTCTGAATTGGACTTAATCCCTCAAGCTCAGTTAATAATGCTTCAGTTGTGGACCCCAGCCCCTTGGGATATTGCTCAGTATAAAAAATTGGAATATTAAGAACTTTAAACCCTTTAATAAGTTTAAGAGTATTATTTATAACCTGACTCGGATTATTCATTACTGGCAGAATCTTTTCCTGGATATCAATTATTAATAGAGCTGCTTTATCTCTTAATAATATTTTACCGTTCCTTTGTAATGATACATTCATATTAACTCCTGTTTAATAATCTAATGGATCCATGCCGTACTTGCCGCAGGCATACATCATTAAAATTGAAGTAATATCTACTAATGCTTTTTTTTGCTCATCTGCAGATATAATCAGGTCGTAAACTTCTGCAACAAAAAGCATATTCTTTAATATCTTGTGTAATTCTTTGTATGTAGGTAACCCATGCCAGTTCGCAACTTGCTTTACTAATAGGTTTTCATGTCTCCTGAGGAATTCTGTAAATGAAATAGTCCTTTTGGCAAGAGGCGAACGAGGTTTACAAATATTTATCAGGTCGTTGAAATATGTATCCCATCTCTCTGCAAGGTGCTGGTTACGATCCTGCATTACATACTTTGCCTTTTCAAGCGAGAAGTTTGCCTTGGAAACAGGTTTGAATTTTGAGGTTAAGGCATATCCGTCGTAGCTTCTGAAATTGCTCTCCTCATCAATATATTTCCATCGTTTAAGAAGTTGATGCGCAGTATATATTACTATCACCTTATCCAAACCGCTGTCAACCACAATAAACTTACCCTGCTGTTCGTTAATTACAGTGAACCAATGTTCCCAGTTATCAACACTTAGTATACAGGGGAGTCCTATTTTTAAATGATCGGTCAGCGCTTTGATAGCTTCATCTGGGGTCTCCCTCCTGAAATATTTCATCTTGCAGTCAAAGCTTTTGGCTGCTTTGGCAAGTCCTATTTCATCAGTGCCGTACCACCAGGTACTTCCGGCTCTTTTGCCTATCTCCCTTTCATTTTCAAATCTCCCTAACATTACTAACCCGTACTTAAGAGCAAAAGGTCCGCACTGATATTTATATGGTTGGGGATAAAAGCTCATATTAGTAAATTTTGTCTGTCAATTTAAACAAAGTTAAAGATTAAATCACCAATATATTTTGTATAAAATATTATTTTAATTATCTTGATTTATGGCAAAAAAACAAAAAATTGCAGTAGTCTTCAATGAAGCAAGTGCTGAATTTTACGTAAAACCGGAAAAAGAAGATAAGAAAGTATTTAATTTCATCCCCTTCTTTGAGGTAAATGAACTTAACCCGATTGAAGAATATGAGCTTTTGGCAGAAAGATTATCTGGTGCTGGCTATGATGCATATACCCTGAATATTTGTGATGATATAACGCTCATGATAAAGGATGCTAAAAAGAATAAACCTGATTGTATTTTTAACTTTATCGAACTGTATAAAGAAAATGCACGTCTTGAAATGAATGCGGTGGGGGTCATCGACCTTTTAAGAATTCCCTATACAGGGGCCTCCCCTCTTACTCTTGCTAACTGCCAGAATAAAGTCCTTGCTAAAAGAATCCTTAAAATCGAGGGGATCAGGACCTCAAAATTTGTAATTATTAAGGAACCGGCAACTAAATATGTTCATCATTTGAAATTCCCTGTTATCATTAAACCCGCTTATGAAGATGCAAGCGTGGGAATCGATAACGATTCTGTCGTTAATAACGAAAAAGATCTGAAAAATAGAATTGAGTTTATTCTTTTTGATTTCAATCAGCCGGCGCTTGTGGAAGAGTTCATTGACGGCAGGGAATTAAATGTTGCTGTTATGGGTGATAAAAACCCCGTTGCCCTGCCAATCAGCGAAATTGATTTTTCTGAAATGCCTGTCCACCTTCATAATATTGTAAGTTATCAGGCTAAATGGGATCCGAATCATGAAGCCTATCATAAAACTATCCCTATCTGCCCCGCTAAACTTCTTCCGGATATTGAGAGAGCAGCTAAGAATATTGCCTTGAAAGCATTTAACATAATGGGATGCAGAGATTATGCGCGTATCGATATCCGATTATCAAAAGATAGCCAGCTTTACGTACTCGAAGTGAATCCTAATCCAGATCTTACTGAAGGTGCTGGGTTTTTACGCTCAACTGAAGCTGCAGGATATTCTTATGTCCAAACCTTGGAAGAGATAATTAAATTTGCTTTAGCGAGAGGCTGTTAAAATTGGATTTAATTCAATCACCTTGGTTCTCGTATAAAGAAAATCACCTTTATTGTGGTAAAGTACCCATCTTGGATATAATAAAATCTACTGGCACTCCTGTATATATTTATAATAAGCAGTTTTTCCAAAATAACTATAATGAATTTAAAGAAGCCTTTAAAGAGTTGGATAACTCCATTTTCTTTTCTGTTAAATCAAATTTCAACATAAGTGTAATAAAAACATTTCTTGACCTTGGGTGTGGCGCTGATGTCAACTCACAGGGTGAAATGTACCGCGCGTTGCAGGCTGGGGTCAAACCTGATAAGCTTATCTTGTCCGGCGTAGGTAAAACTAAGGATGAAATTAAACTAGGATTGGAAAACGATATCCTCCTTCTTAAAGCAGAATCAGAAGAGGAAATTCACCTTATAAATGAAATTGCTGGCACTATGAATAGAATAGCTCGTGTCGGAATAAGAGTTAATCCAAATGTTGATGCCAAAACCCATCCTTATATTTCTACTGGGTTAATGGAGAATAAATTCGGATTAAATACTAATGAAGCTGTCGAGCTTTTTAGTATGGGTGGTAAGTTAAAAAATGTTGAATTTACCGCTATCGATATGCATATTGGTTCCCAGATTATTAGTATTGATCCTTTTGCCGAGGCAATAGACCGGCTATCGGAGGTTTATTTCAGATTAAAAGGAAATGGTATTAAACTGAAACATTTCGATATCGGTGGCGGTATTGGAGTCTCGTATAAAGGAGAAAAAATATTTTCCCTGAAGGAATTTGCCTCTGCGTTAATTCCAAAATTAAAAAAACTGGATTGTAAGATATTATTTGAACCGGGAAGGTTCCTTACTGCAAATGGTGGCATTTTGGTTTCTCAGGTGCTATTTACAAAAATGAATTATGATAAAAACTTTATTATAACAGATGCAGCTATGAATGATCTTTTGCGCCCTAGCATTTATAATGCATACCATCATGTCCAACCCGTTGACTTGTATCCTGGAAGACAAGATATCGATGCTGATATAGTTGGACCCGTTTGCGAGAGTGGCGATTTTTTTGCAAAAGACCGCATTATCACTCAAATGAATAGGGAGGAATATTTAGCAATTCTTTCATGCGGTTCTTACGGGATGGTCATGTCCTCTAATTATAATGGCAGAAGAAGACCCCCGGAAGTCCTTGTCGATAATAATAGTTATAATACAATAAGGAGCAGGGAAACCTATGAACACCTTATCTGGGATGAAAAATTAAATAATTAATCATATCTTGTTTATGTATTTTTTAATTTAAGATGATCAATCTGGATTATATTATTATGAAAAAATTCTTTTCTCTTATTATCCTTCTCTTCTTCGCCTCACTTTTTTATGGCTGTCTCATATTTCATAAAATGTCTTACACTATCAATATCGATAAAGATACAACTGGTACGGCAACTGTCCTTGTTTCCGATATCCGCTCAGATGCTTCTGTCGGTTCAAACCTTGAGGCTGATAAGAAAAACCTCTTTGAATACATTTATAAAAGCCCCGATTTTATCAGCCAGATGAAGGACGAAGGGAAAACTATAACCAATAGGGAGCTCTTCCTCCGAGGCGATACTTTAATGGGGAAAACTGATTTTTCTTTCGGGAGTATATTCAGTGTTGAAAAGATTCAGTATCAGGATGGTTTTTATTACCTTACCCTAACTCTCGACGATAGTGTACTTACTACAAATGGGCAAACAATATATTCCAAGGATCATAAAAGAATTTTATGGGATAAAAGCTTCAAAGTTTTGAAGTTCGAAATGCTTGGGTATCCGTTTAAGAAGGATGAATATACTCGGCTTTCTGCCTTCTTTAATCCCAAAAAATAAAATGTTTGCTGAAGTTGTTTTTCCCTTACCCTTTAGAAATACATTTACTTATTCCGTTCCTGTAGAATTTGAAGATTTGGCTAAGATCGGTGTTAGAGTCGTTGCTCCTTTCGGTAAAAGAGTACTCACCGGTTTTATTGTTAATATTCAAAAAAAAACTTCTATAAAGGAAAAGATCAAACCCCTTGCAGATATACTTGATGAAAAACCGATTTATTCCCTTGGTGATCTTAAATTCTATGAATGGCTGGCAGAATATTATATCTGTTCATTAGGGGAAGCCCTCCGTCTTGGCGTACCTTACGGACTTGAAATTGAATCTAAAAGAAAAATCATCATCGATAAGGTACTATGTAAAAAACTTGCCGAAAAAGACAAGAATAAAGATTCCTTAAAAGGAAAAATTTTGAATATCCTTTCCGATCGGAATGAAATGAATTTCTCTTACCTTCAAAAAATAATCGGAAAGAAAAATATCTATTCTGTTCTAAAAAGCCTCGAAAACGTAGCCGCAGTAACATTGTTGGATGAAATAGAGGATGCAAAAGTAAAGGTCAAAACTGCCAATTTTGTTAAGCTGGCAAAACCGCTTGCCGAAATTTATGTTTCTCTTCCTGAATTGGAACAGCGCTCCCCCAAACAGCTTAAAATACTACTTGAGATTATTTCAAATAAAAAAAAGGAAATTTCTCTGGCTGTTTTGCTTAAGAAAGCTGATGCCTCACGTGCCTCTGTCGATTCTTTACAAGCCAAAGGGTTGGTTTCTGTCATTGAGAAAGAGGTGGACAGGAAATATTCAGAAATTTATAATGAAGAACTTGTTGAATTTACCTTAACAGACAGGCAGCTAACAGCGATAGATGAAATAAAAGAAGAGATAAACCAGAAGAGATTTAAACCATTTCTGCTTCATGGTATAACGGGCAGCGGCAAAACGCAGGTCTATATTGAGCTTATTAAAGCCGTATTAGATCAGAAAAAAACTGCCTTGATACTAGTCCCTGAAATCTCTTTAACCCCCCAGATTACTTCCAGGTTATTAAATAATTTCGGTGATAATGTGTCCGTTATTCACAGCCGTATGTCGATGGGGGAAAGATATGATTCGTGGCGCAGGATATTGAAAGGGAAATCGAAAGTAGTAATTGGGGCAAGATCAGCTTTATTTGCGCCACTTAAAAAAATAGGGATAATTATTGTCGATGAAGAACACGACCAGAGTTATAAACAAACTGATTTGGTCCCTAAATATAATGCCCGTGATTCCGCTGTCGTTTTAGCCCGGTTTAATAATTGTCCCGTTGTGCTGGGCTCAGCAACACCTTCTTTTGAAAGTATGCATAATGCGGAAACAGGTAAGTACAAATTGCTGGAACTTCCTGAAAGAATAGATAATGCGAAACTTCCTAAAATTCTTCTTGTTAATGTTTCTATTGAACGTAAAAACAAAAAGATGGAAAATGTATTTTCTAAAATCCTACTTGATAAAATTCAGGATCGGTTGGCAAAAAAAGAAGGAGTGATAATCCTTCAGAACAGGAGAGGCTTTTCTACGCAAATATTTTGTGAGGATTGCAATGAAGTTGAAACCTGCCCTAATTGTTCTGTCCCCATGGTTTACCATATAAGTAAAAATTATATTCAATGCCATTACTGTGGATTTATAAGGGATGTTCCGAATGCATGTACCCACTGCGGCTCCATCAATATAAAATATTATGGTACCGGCACAGAAAGGGTAGAGGACGAAATGGAATTCTATTTCCCTGGTGCCGTTATTAAAAGAGTTGATTCCGATTCAATCGGAAGAAAATCTTCCTTGAGTAAAACCCTTCTTGAATTCAGCAAAGGAGACATTGATATCCTTGTTGGTACGCAGATGGTGTCAAAGGGTCTCGATTTCTCCCGTGTCACTCTTGTTGGAGTTATATCTGCTGAAACAAGCCTCTGGATGCCTGATTTCAGAGCAGATGAAAGAACATTCCAGCTTTTAACTCAGGTAAGCGGTCGTGCTGGTAGAAGTAATATCGAAGGGGAGGTTATTATACAAACTCAGAATGAAAAAACATATACTCTGCAAAAAGTACTTCTAAACGATTATATCGGTTTTTATAAGAAGGAAATAGAAATTCGTTTGTTGAAAGGATATCCTCCCTTTACCCGAATATGTCTGGTAGAGACAAAAGATCCCGATGAGAACAAAGCAAAGGGGGCTATAAACGATTTTTATCAGGAGCTCCTTCCATATCGGAAATCATTGAATATTTCTCTCCCAACCACTGCGCTTATAGCCAGATTAAAAGGACAGTATCGCTTTAATATTTTAATAAAAAGTCCAAGGGATTCTGATCCGGGAGGAGCTGTCCTGAGGAAAGCTATATTAAATTCCTTTGTGGCATTTAACCGCAAATCCAGATTCCGGGATGTAAAACTTATCTATGATATAGATCCCCAGTCTATTATTTAAGAACTTTGACTTTCTATTTCATTAACCCCGGTTCTTTACCAATATTTGATATAATATCATTTTCAATAATCATCCCCAAATTAGTTTTGCTATTAGCTGATCCTGAACAAATTTCTCTTAAGTTATCTTTTCAGAAGAATATTATATTTTGTATTTTATGAAAGATATGAAAAAGTATTTTCTAATATTAATTGTTTTGTTATTAATACCTGCCCAAACTTGGGCGCAACGCCCACAGGAAGATAAAGCAGAGGGGGTATTTCTTGCAATAGGCGTGGGTCCCCGACTTCCCCTTGGTTCCTTTGCCAACTCGTCTGATCTCGGTTATGGATTTAATTTCGAATTATCTTATACAAATACAGATTATATCCCCTTTTTCATTTTTGCCAAAGCAGGATATGAAACTTACCCTGGTTCTCAAAGTTTTTACCAGCAGACGGAATACTCAAATTTCTCGACTAATACACTTCCTGTAAATGCGGGATTAAGATATTATTTCAAACCCTTGCTGGAAAATATAGTTCTCGTAATTCCTATGGTTGAAGTTTCGGTTGATTATACATACTATCAGACTTTGAACCAGTTTAAACCTTCTTCTTTGAAAAGTAATTTTACAGATAATAATTCTAAATTAGGATTTAGTATCGGAGGAGGATTCTCTATGTTTATGATGGAAATTCTTGCTTCTTATAATTATAACGCCTCAAACCAGTATATTGCTTTAGATCTTAAAGTGCGACTCCCATTATATATAAACCTTTAGAGGAAATAATGACTTATCAAACTCTTAAACTGGAATTCTATAACAAAACAGCGGTTGTTTTTATAAACCGTCCTGATAAACTTAATGCGCTTAACTCTATTGTTATGTCGGAACTTAAACATTGTTTTACTGAACTTAAAAAAAATGAAGATATTTATGTCGTTCTACTTACAGGCAGCGGTGAAAAAGCGTTTGTTGCTGGTGCAGATATTTCTGAACTAAATAATCTGAATATGATTGCTGCTAAAGAATATGCAGAGAAGGGACAAGAAGTATTCGCCCTTATTGAGAATTTGAATAAACCTGTTATTGCAGCAGTTAATGGGTTCGCTTTAGGCGGTGGTTGTGAGCTGGCTTTGTCCTGCCATATTAGACTGGCTTCCGAAAATGCAAAGTTCGGACAACCGGAGGTTAACCTTGGACTCATCCCCGGTTTCGGAGGAACCCAAAGGTTAACTCGTTTGATAAATTCGGGAAGAGCAATTGAACTGATTCTCACCGGAGATATTATCGATGCGGGTGAAGCCTTCAGGCTTGGGATGGTTAATAAAATTTACCCCCTAACTGATCTGATGAATAAGGCAAAGGAACTTGCGGATAAAATTGCTTCAAAAGGTCAATATGCAGTGAAACAAGCTTTAAAAGCTGTCACCATCTGTGATGAGGTCTCTGGAAATGAAGGGCTTAAATTTGAAGCAAGTCTGTTTTCCCTCTGTTGCGGTACAGATGATTTTAAAGAAGGTACATCGGCTTTTCTTGAAAAGAGGAAACCCGCATTTAAGAATAAATAATAAAATTAGTTCATGAAATTTTCTTTTAGCCGGAAAGAATTAATTACGGTTCTTTTCTCATTAGTCATCTTCCTTTTATTATTGAATATTGCACTGTCCAAATTCTTTAAACATTCTGGTAAGCAGGTTGAAAAAATAGAACTGTATTCCGGTGAAATCAAAGAAAGGTTTATTGCTGGTATCCATAATTTAGGAATTAAAGATGATTGGATTGATAATAGTAAAAATGATATTAAATATGGAGATTCACTTAAATTTTCTTTTAAGGTAAAAGTTCCCAAAGACTTGCCTATTGCACTAATATTAAATGAAATCTCAAATTCCTTTCTACCGGGGGAAATTGTCTCTGTTTCCCGGGAAACAAAGATTAATGGAACTACCTATATGTTCCTATCCTCTGGAGGATTTGATAAACTGAAAGCTGAATTTGTCTATGATCCTGAAATCCGCCGGACTTCCTGCTCATTTGGATTTTTGGTCTATGGACTCACAACACTTGATACGGCATTGCAGGATCAACTCATAAAAGTTCCCGATTTATTTACCGCTGTCCTCGCCCCTTCCAAAGAATCACTGGAAATATCGAAAAGATTAAAATCGAACGATAAGAATTATGCTGTTATCCTGAACAATGATATAAATGATTTGGACTATAAGCTCGCTAGCAATTATTCTCTCGAGAGACTAAAATTATCAGTCCGATCTATATTAGGGGATTTTTCAAATGCTGTTGCTTGTTTATATAATAGTAATTCCGGTTTCACCGCCGAATCAAAATTTGCATTCATAAATAAAGAGTTTGAAAAAAGGAATGTAAGGTTCATCGATATAAATAAATTCGACTTGATAGAGGAAAGAGGAACCCCCATGGATATTTCCTTTGAACAAATTGTGAACAGCGCGAATGAAAACAAAACTGATTTGATTTATATATCCGCAGATAACTATTTGAAATTAAAGCCGCTTATATTAAAATACAGGAAGGTTGGATATAAGTTTATAAACCCCTCTGCAATCTTGGCAGAATACCTTAAATAACAGTAATTTCATTTCCTAAATAATCCAATTCGGTAATTTTATCAGATGTTATTTCCCTGAGTTGAGGGATTATTTTCTCTTTATCACCAACCACCAGAACCACTAGTTTGTCTGTATGAATATGATCCATTGCCGACTTATTTACCTGTTCAATTGAAACATTCCTTATTCTGTCAAGGTATGTATGAAAATAATCATTAGGAAGGTCATATAAATATTTGGTGGTAAGGTTATGAGCAATTTGTCTGTTGGTTTCAAAATTTGCTGGATATTTCCCTATTGTTGATGATTGTGCAAATTCAAGCTCGTTCTCCGTAACACCTTCTTTGATAAGAGTTAATTCTTTTATTATCTCTTTTACCGCATTTCCTGTGTTTTCAATTCCAACAGAAGTAGAAGCATAAAAGAAAGCACATTCCTTAAAATAATTGAACCTTGAAAATGCTCCGTAAGTATATCCTTTATTTTCCCTTAAGTTTAGATTAATCCTGCTTGAAAACTGTCCCCCTAAAATGTTGTTTAATAAAGTCCTTGGGAAATAGTCATGCTTATCCCTTTTTTCGGATATATGACCTATTCTTATCTCGCTCTGAACTGAGTTTTCTTTGTGAATTAAAAATATTCCGGGGGATTCTTTTACGCTCGACTTATAACTTTCAATATCAAGAACTTTGGCCTTCCAGTCCCCTAAATAACGATTCAGCTTTTCTGCCAGCTCTTCCTTTGTAATATTTCCGACAGCTATAAGTGCTGAGTTGTTCGGAACAAAATAGGAATTATAAAAACTTTTAATGTCTTCTATCGAAATGTTGTTTATATCTTCTTCATACCCAATAATAGGATATGAATATGGATCTTCTTTTCCTAATACAATAAATTCAAATACAGAACTTGCTATTTCCTCTGGATCATCTTTTAACTGGAGCATCCGTGTTAATACCTTTCTCTTCTCTCTTGCAAAGGAAATATCATCAAAATGAGGTTTGATTACTACTTTTGAGAAAAGTTCAATAGACCTATCGGTATTTTCACTCAAAGTCCTCAACCCTACATAAACTCCGTCATTGTTGCAGCTTAAATCGAAATTTGTTCCCAGCATATCAAACTCATCCATAAGCTCAAGTCCGTTATATTCGTCCGCACCTTCATCAATCATCAGTGTAAAAAGGTTTGTAAGTCCTTTCTTATGGATTGGATCTGTCTTGGTCCCACCGTTGACAACCAGATTCAATCTTAATATCGGAAGATGACTTCTTTTCACAAATATTACATCGAGTGCATTGTCTAATTTGAAGTTCTCAAATTCGGGAAGTATAAAACTTAATTCAGCTGAAGCAGTTGGCTTTATTGATCGGTCTAATTTCATTTTTATTCTGCCTTCCCATTAATCGGAGAAATTTGTAATTCAACGTGGTTATTATTAAAATATTTATTCACACATTCTTTTATAATTCCTTCTGTGGTGTTCTCATAACGGGATAGATCAAAATTAAATGAATTGGGTTCCCCTAAATAAAAATTATAAAAATTCAATTGATCGGCTAAAGATTCAATATTCTGCATCGAATAAATAAAACTTGATTTGATCCCATTTTTAGATCTTAATATTTCTTTTTGAGTAACACCGTTTGTAGAAATATTTTCGAACTCCTTAAAAATCTCATCTTTTAATAAGGACAGTTCTACGCCCGGCTTTGCAGTGGCAATAATCATAAAGTGGCCGGCATATTTTCCCGAATATTGGTAAGCACTTACATCCTGTGCAAGTTCCTTGTCATATACAAGACTTTTATATAACCTTGCATTTTTGGATCCTGATAGTATATCTCCAATAATATCAAGTGAAGAATCATAAAGATCAAATGCTTTTTCAGTTGGCCATGCCATGTACAACCTTTCAAGCTGAACATTCTCCTTCCTCATAATTACATTGTTCTTTTCAAGATTAACTGGAGGAATTACTAACTTATCCGGTGTCTTTTTGGATTCAATATCGGAGAAATATTTATCAACTAGTTCTTTTGCTTTCTCTCTGTCAAAATTTCCAGCAATTATAAGACAGGCATTGGAAGGGGAGTAGTATTTATTAAAGAAGTCAGTTACATCTTCAAGCGAATAACTGTTCATATCATCAAGATATCCGATCGTAGGCCAGGAATAGGGATGTCCCTCCGGATAGAGTTTATTTATTATTATTTCCCAGGCTAAACCATATGGCTGGTTGTCATATCTTTCAAGACGTTCATTTCTAACAACATCCACCTGGTTATTTAATTTTTCCTGAGTTAACGATGGAAGTAGCCTGCACATCCTGTCCGATTCAAGCCATAGAATTAATTCTAGGAAATTGGAAGGTACTTTTTCATAATAATTTGTACGGTCGAAACTAGTAGAACCATTTAAACTTCCACCTGCTTCTTGTATATACCTGAAATGCATTTCTTTAGGAACATTCTCTGATCCCTGGAACATCATATGTTCAAATAAATGTGCTATTCCGGTTTTCCCCCTCCTTTCATTGCTGGAACCTGCTTTATACCATAAATTAACAGAAACCAATGGGTGGTTATTATTCTGATGCAGAATTACTTCAAGTCCGTTTTCTAATTTATATTTTTCATATTCAAGGTTTAGTATATTCATTATTATAACAACTAAAAAAATTAGTTAAGCAGTTTCAGAACTCTGTCAAGCCGTATCGAACCAATTAGCCTGAACAGGTCGGTAAATGGAATATCTCTGTCCCATGAAAATAACGTAATAAACGCTTCTCCTACTATCAGATCACGCGGTACGAATCCCCAAAATCTGCAGTCAAGGCTGTTGTCCCTGTTATCCCCCATCATGAAGAAATAATCTTTTTTGAAAGTATAAGAGGTAACAGGAACGCCTTCAATTGTAATCTTATTATTATTTATTTCCACTACACTCTTTCCATATTCTCTGTCAATGGTTGTCCTCCATTGCTCTATGTTATTAAGCGAAAGATTTACAGTATATCCTTTCTTGGGGACAATAAGTGGTCCGTAATTATCTTCATTCCATGGCATCCCTTTCGGAAATATCCTTGGTTCAATATAATCCTTTGGTTTTGCGTAATAACTTTCATACTTAACATGAGGCGGTATCCAGAATTCTTTCCCGTTTACAAAAACTACCTTTTCAATTATCTGAATAGTATCTCCGGGAGTGCATATGCATCTTTTTACATAATTAACACCAAGTTCCTTTGCTTTTACAAGATCCCTGTCCCCTGGCCACTCAAAAACTACAATATCCTTTGGTTTTGGTTCTCTAAATGCGGGAAGTCTGAAAAATGGTATCTCTGTTTCTGTAAAAGGAATATATTTCGGAGAAGAAGAACCGTATATAAATTTATTAACTAGAACGAAATCCCCAACAAGTATTGTGTCTTCCATAGACCCGGTCGGTATCCTCGTATTCTGAATTACAAAGGTGATAATAAAGAATGCGGCAATTCCGGCGAATAAGAGGGACTCAAAGAATTCTTTTGTCTTTTCTTTCTGCGTTTTCTTCTTCTTTAATTCTTCTTCTGTTTTTATTCCGAAGAATCTTCTTAATGCACTTTTAAATGACAATTTATTACTCCGTTATTTTTTTATATAAAGAGATTTTCTCTCTTAATAGTTCATTTACAATTTTAGGATTAGCCTTCCCCTGTGTTTCCTTCATTATCTTACCAATAAAAAACCCAAATATTTTTTCTTTTCCGGTTAAGAATTCCTGAACCTCATTTGGGAATTTGGATAAAACATCATCTATAATCCCGGCTATTGCAGTCGTATCGGTAATTTGCAAAAGATTTTTTGATTTGACGATTTCTAATGGTTTTTTGTTCTCCCTCAGCATCTCTGGGAAAATCTCTTTTGCTATTTTACCGCTTATCGTATTATCATTAATAATATTAATAAGTTCAGCAAGGTTATCTGCCGAAATACTGAAATCTTTTATATCAATCTTTTTCTCATTTATTACTTTTAATACATCTCCCATCACCCAGTTGCTCGCAGATTTATAATCATCTGTCTTGTCTGTAACTTTCTCATAATAATCTGCAATATCTCTCGACTGGGTTAATATTTCAGCATCATATTCAGGTAATTTAAATGAACTTATAAATCTGTTCTTTCTCTGATAGGGCAATTCAGGTAGCAAAGCTGACAGTTCATTTTTCCATTTATCGTCAACAAGAACCGGAAAAAGATCAGGTTCGGGAAAATACCTGTAATCGTGTGCTTCCTCCTTGCTCCTCATTGAAAAAGCTTTATTCTTATCGGCATCCCATAATAAGGTTTCCTGAACAATCACCCCCCCGTCTTCAAGTATTTCCATCTGTCGGTTTATTTCATAATTTATGGCACGCTCCACATTACGGAAGGAATTCATATTCTTAACTTCTGTTTTTGTACCCAGTTTGGTTTCTCCGCCTAGTCTTATAGAAATGTTAGCGTCGCATCTCAAGGATCCTTCCTCCATATTACCGTCACAAATTCCAAGGTACTGAACAATTTGCTTAATCTTGTTTAAATATAAATACGCCTCGTTTGCTGTTCTCATATCGGGATCACTTACAATCTCAATTAAGGGTACGCCGCACCTGTTTAAATCAACTGAAGTGGACAATCCTGAATCATGTATCGATTTTCCTGCGTCCTCTTCCATATGAATTCTTGTTATGCCTATTTTCTTGGTAATCGCATCAGGCAGTGTTATTTCCATAAAGCCATGTTCACATGCCGGCTCTTCATACTGGGAAATCTGGTATCCCTTTGGTAAATCAGGATAAAAATAGTTCTTTCTGGCAAAAATTGATCGTTCGTTTATGGTGCAATTAGTAGCTAAACCCATTAATACTGTAAATTCAACCACTTTTTTATTTAAAACTGGAAGGACCCCTGGTTGACCAAGACATATTGGGCAAATATTGGTATTCGGTTCATTCCCAAATTTAGTCGAACAACTGCAGAATATCTTCGAATCCGTTAATAATTGTGCGTGGACTTCAAGTCCTATCACTCCTTCATATTTCTCGTGCATTTATCCTGCTTTTTTTGGAATGTTAAATATAAAAACAAATTGCTACATATAGAAAGCAAATAAAAAGGGAAAATCTGGAAATTCTCTGATAAAATTTTAAATCTACACAGTATGTAGGTACCAAATCCGGGTTTCAACGAAAAAATAAATAAAATATATTTTTCGTTGTTTTCACAAAACAGTACCTACATACATGTAGGCTTTTTGAAATTATTTCCCGCGACTTTTACACGAAAGATGAGTATTAGATGAACGAGAGATGAGCGACTTGGTTCCATAATGACACACTCTCCCTTTGCTCTCATAATTCCTTCCTGAAATAAAATTTTTAATCCCATATAGTACAACATATTTTCCTCTTTATTCGCAAAACGGCACCTACATACAGTATAGAATATTTATTTTATTTCCCAGCGGATTCTAAATAAGTGATGATGATAGATAAGCAGAAATATTCCACAAAACAGTAGTTAAATGGAATGAAAATTAAGGGGTCAAATGTTTAGAAAATGATGAGAATATGAGGGGTGTTTTTCATACCTTTTATGGAATAAACGTTATTCACCATAAATTAGTACATTGTTATTATGTTCTGACTTTCATATATAATATTAGATTTGCTCAAGAACTAATAATGAGTATTTACGGTATCAATTATCATTTTTGAAAATTCAAGACTTTCGTGGGACAGTCAATTGAAATTTGCTTAAAGGACTATAATGACCCAGGTTGGTTAGATGGATAGGAGAATTTTTATTTAATAATAAAACTACAATTCTTAGCTTAGTAGTAAGAAATAAATTGTCCTATACCTCTCTGAAATGCAAGGAGAACTATAATGCAGGAACAAAGTGGGAAAAACCAAGGCATAGAAGCTGGCAATCATTCTGACCTTTTGGAGAGTTATGAATTTTGTTTTAAGAACTCGCCTGATGCAATTTTTCTGGGGAACCCGGATGGAACCATATATAAATGTAATCCTGTCGCTACAACATTATTCGGTTATACTGAAGAAGAATTCTATGCTTTAGGTAGGGACGCGATATTCGATAAAAATGATCCCTTTCTAATTCAGGGACTGAACGAAAAGAAGAAAAACAAAGAATTATCAGGCATCTTTCCACATGTTAAAAAAGACGGCACACATGTATGACAAATCAATCTACCTTATTACTGAATTGATTTGCCCTGATGAATACAATACTTTTTTTTAACAATTCTTAGTTAACAAAATTAACTCCTAAACAGATACTTTTATTAATTAATATTATAGATTGTCTATATGTTGGTTCAAAAAAATAATACTGATTCACGGTTGAGAATTCTTTTTTTTAAAGAATCACAACATGATGAAGAGATCTATAGCGGGTTAATTAGTGATTCCGGCTACAATTTTGAAATGGATCTTGCCGCCAGTGAAAGTGAATTTGAATCATACCTCCTTAATTCTTCCTATGACATTATTTTGTCTGATTTCAATTTACCAAAAATTGATGCATTTGCAGCACTTCGTTTATGCCAAAATATTTGTCCTGATGTTCCGTTTATCTGTTTATCTGCATTGATAGGTAAGGAAACAGCTATAGAACTAATAAAGTCAGGGGCTGTTGATTTTGTTTATAAGGATAAACTTGACAGACTTCCAATAGCAATTCAACGGGCAGTTAATGACGCAAAAGAAAAAAAGATAGTTCGCGATAACGAAAAACGTTTCAGGACTATTTTTGAACAGTCACCTATAGGCATGGCGATAATGGATTTGAGAGGTAATTTAATCATATCAAATTTACCCTTGTCTCAAATGATTGGCTATAGTGAAGATGAATTATTAAAGATGAAATTTACTGATTTTACACATCCTGATGATATTGAAAAAGATGTAAGCCAATTTAAAGAATTGATAACTGGAAGAATATCCCAATACAAAATGGAAAAAAGATATATTCGTAAAAATGGAAATATTGTATGGGTTAATATTATTGCTAATTTGCTAAATGATGAAAAGGGTGTACCTAGAGAAATTTTAGGAATGGCCGAAGATATAACTGAACGTAAACGATCAGAAAAATTACTACGGGAGACTGAGGAACTATTCCGACATTCATTTGAATATGCTGCTAACGGAATCTGCATTGTAGGAATTGATAGTAAATTCCAGCGGGTTAATAAAGCTTTTACGGAAATGACAGGTTATAATGAAGAAGAATTGAAGAAATTTAATTTCTCTGATATAACATATCCCGAGGATATAGATATTGGCCGGGACGTAATGGATAAAATGATAAATGGAGAGGTGGAAAAGGCATCATTTGAAAAAAGGTATATCAGGAAAGATAAAAAAATTATCTGGGCTTATGTCTCGACTTCATTGGTAATGAACGTTGATAATCAACCGCAATACTATGTTACTCAGGTTATTGATATATCCGACCAAAAGCGTGCAGAACAAGAATTGATTCAATCAAAGGAAAAAGCAGAATTATCCAATAGACTGAAAGATGCATTTATAGCTAACATATCCCATGAAATAAGAACTCCATTAAATGGAATTATGGGGATGTCATCCTTGATCAAAGATATTTTTCAGGATAGGGTAAGTAAGGAAGATGAAGAACTATTTAAAGGTATTGAATATTCAAGCCAGCGCCTTATCCGAACTGTTGATATGATGTTGAACTATTCTCGAATGCAAGTTGGCGATTTTCCTGTCTTTCCCACTAATTTAAATATCTCAGCTATATGTCATAAACTGGTCATTGAATATTCTCCGACTGCTAAAAGAAAGTCATTGGACCTCATCTTTCAAAATAATTCCGGAGATGTATATTTATTAGCCGATGAATATTCAATTATTATGGCTATTTCCAATTTAATAGATAACGCTATTAAATACACAATTCATGGAATGGTAAGTGTTATTCTTTATCGGGATATGAATGATGATATAATGATTGATATAAAAGATACCGGCATTGGAATAGATCAGGAGTTTTTAGAAAAAATATTTAACCCATACAGTCAGGAACAAATGGGTTACGGCAGAGCTTATGAAGGTGTCGGACTCGGTCTTTCCATGGTTAAAAAGATTTTAGACTTAAACAATGCCCAAGTATTTGTTGAAAGTATCAAAGGAGAAGGGACAAAATTTACTTTAAAATTTGGCAAAAAGTTAAACTACATAAAAAATACTGAAACTGATCCAATAATAAATCTCCCTCCTGTGAACGATACGCATAAAACAGAAGTGGTGCTGCTAGTTGAAGATGATCTTTTTAACCAGACAACTATAAAAAGATTTATTGATAACAAATACAATACAATAATAACAGATTCTTCAGATGAAGTATTTGAAATATTAAAAAAGAATAAAATAGATATTATATTGATGGATATTTCAATCCAGGGGAATAAGAACGGATTAGAATTAACAAAGGAACTTAAAACTTCAAAAGAATTTCCTCATATACCTATAATCGCAATTACTGCTCACGCTTTTGAAAAAGATAAACAAAATGCATTAGAAGCAGGCTGCGATAATTTTTTGGTAAAACCTTTCTCTAAAGAATCACTTCTTAATATGATCGCATGTCATATAAATAAATCTAAATAAGGGAAATGTTTAATTTTAAAAGTTTAAGATGTGTCATAATGGCAGACAACCCCATGTGAAAAAATGTTGTGTAAATTGTGAGTGAAATATCCCTTGAAAGGGGTTAACAGTTTATAATTAAAGCGTTTAACTGTAAAGCGGTTACTCCCGCCACCAGTCTCTCATCACAGATTCTTGCAAAAGATTGTGAGGAATTTCTAGAGTGCTAAAAAAAATAGTATCTTTTTAGAAACGTGTAATAAAAAAATTGTTCTTATGTAAACTGACGATTTTAGGTAAATGCGAAAATTTTTTCTTTCTTAAATTGGTTATAGTCTGCTTTCTATTCTGCACCCAACATAAATTACTACAAAATTTTGAGGGATTCTCGTAGGGGAGAAGGATGTTTGAGACATCAGTAAAAAAACATTGAAAACAATTAAAATTATGCATTTAATTGGTATAGTTTCTAGTCTCTCTCTTCCACTCTGATCCTTAACTAAAAAGAATACTATTTGCATGCTTCTCTTCCGTTTTACCAAATTATTCCCTGAATTTCAGTCAATAGAAGCATATTCTTCCTTATTTCCCCTTAAAACTTCCATTTTTATGCTCCATAATATTTAACTTTTCTATAAATTATTTTATGTCACCGATATACTGCGCCTATGCAGGCATAATGCCACGGAAAGGACTTACATCTACCTTGTGTCAGAATTATGTATATATTTCATCTACCTTCTGCCTAATTAGGAAATACCCTAAATTATTAGTTGAATCAAAGCTAATATGTCATTTTTTATGAGAAGTTACTTTTTAATGACTGGAGGTATCATTCTTTCTGGAATTTTAATTAGATTTTGAATACCGACTTTCTATTTTATTATAAACTAACCAAAACGCTTCGGAGCCAAGATGAAAAAATATTCATTCATCATTTTAATGATATTATTGCAATTCGCTCTCTTTCCACAGCAGATTAAACTTGATGATGAAATTCCATTAGATAAAAATATTCTGATCGGGAAACTTGATAATGGATTAAAGTATTATATAAGAGTAAATAAAAAACTTACAGATAGAACTTTTTTGCTCTTAATATACGTAGGTAATTATTTTAGATAGAATTTATGTTTTACTGATGGAGAATTAATTGAAGAAATATTATTCGCAAACTGGAACGATAAAGGCACTAACTAGGGAAGATATTGAAGAAAAATACAAATGGAATCTCCGTGATATTTACGTCTCAAATGAAGAATGGGAGAATAATTTTTCGTGGGTAGAAAATTCGATCGGGAATTATGATAAATTCAGAGGAAACCTTAAAGAGAGTCCTGAAATATTGCTGAGCTGTTTTCAGATTGATGACGAAATTGGAATTAAACTGGAACGCTTATATCTCTATGCAATGCTGAGTAAAGATTCTGATATGAGCGTCCCCGTTTATCAGGCAATGGATAGTAGGATCAAAACGTTATATTCTAAAGTCTCAACTGCTAATTCTTTTATTAAACCCGAACTCCTTAAAATGCCTGATGAAGAACTTCTTCGTATGATTAATTCTCTTGAAGGTCTAAAGATATATAAACATTCAGTAAATGAACTCCTGAGAAAAAAAGTCCATACATTAACAAAGGAGGAGGAGGAAATTCTCGCGTTAGCAGGGGATATTGAACAGATCCCTTATACCGCCTTTTCATTGTTTACTAACGCTGATCTGAAGTTTGAGAAGATAATGGATGACAAAGGGAATGAAATTGAAATTTCTCAGGCTAAATTTTATGCTGCCTTGTATTCTCAGGATAGGGACTACAGGAAAAGGGCATTTACTGCTTATTTAAAACCCTATTCGGAATTTTCTAATACCTTATCTTCCCTATTTAACGGAAATCTTAAAGTAAATATCTTTAATGCTAAGGCGAGGAAATATTCATCTGCAAGAGAGGCTGCCCTCGATAGTAATAATATCCCTCTTTCTGTTTATAACAATTTGGTTAAGTCTGCTAATGCGAATCTTAAACCTCTGCATAGATGGGCGGAATTAAAAAAGAAAATACTTCACCTTTCTGAACTGCATCCTTATGATATTTATGTAAGCCTCTTTTCTGTAAATGAAGATAAAAAATATCCCTTTAATGAAGCAGTTGAAATTGTTTGTTCTGCACTTGGACCATTAGGGTCTGATTATCTTGATTCATTAAGAAAAGCTTTTAATAATAGATGGATTGATATTTATGAAACGCATGCAAAAAAGAGTGGGGCATATTCTTCAGGCACAACTTTCGGTGTCCATCCTTATGTTCTGCTTAATTGGACAGAGCTTCTTAATGATGTTTTTACTTTAGCCCATGAAATGGGGCACAATATGCATTCTTATTATACAGGAATGAATCAGCCATATCCTTATGCTAATTATTCAATATTCCTTGCCGAAGTTGCCTCTACCTTTAATGAATCGCTTCTGCTTGATTACCTTATTTCTAATTCTGAATCGAAGGAGGAAAAACTTTTTCTCCTGGAAAAATATCTTAACAATATTACTGCTACATTTTATAGACAGACTATGTTTGCAGAATTTGAAATGAATGTTTATGAACGCACGGAAATGGGAGAAGCTCTGACCCATGATCTGCTCTGTAATATGTACAGGGATATTTATCAAAAGTATTGGGGACCCGCAATGGTTATTGACAAGGAAGAAGAATTTACTTGGGCGAGAGTTCCGCATTTCTATTATAATTTTTATGTATATCAATATGCTACAGGATTCGCAGCGTCAGAAGTGCTTGCCAATAAAGTTAAAAATGAAAAAAAACCTGCTGTAGATAAATATCTTCAATTCTTAAAATCAGGCAGCTCTGATTATTCAATAAATATATTGAAAAAGGCTGGGGTTGATATGAACTCATTTGAGCCGGTTTTAGCTACGACAAAAAAGATGGATCAATTACTGGATGAAGTTGAAAATTTAATAATTGGAAGAGTAAATTAAAATGAGAATCTATTCAAAAAAAGATCTTAATGAATATCATCAATCTTTAACATATGATGATATCAGTTTAATACCCACTGAGGTTTCAAGAATTAAATCTCGTACGGAAGCATCAACTAATTGTAAGTTCTTGGGAATTGATTTGGGCGTGCCTATTGTTTCAAGCCCAATGGATACCGTAACTGGACTGGAAATGGTTGACGAATTAAATCAACTAGGGTGCCTTGGGATTCTGAACCGTTTTGATTCATCTCTTGATTCTATTCTTAAGGGAAATGGTGATAGTAAAAAAATTAAGGCTATTTCAGTGGCGCTTACTATTTCCACAAATGATGTTGAAAAACTTGTTGAACGGGGCTATATAATATGTATAGATACTGCAAATGCAAATAATAAGGAAGTACTCCGCAAAACAGAAGAAATAAAAAAGAAATTTGATGTAAGAATTATTATCGGAAATATAGCCCATGGCGGAAGCCTCAAACAACTAGAAGATGCAGGCGCCGATGCAGTAAGAGTCGGTATCGGTAGCGGTAGTGTTTGTTCAACTTCTATTCAAACAGGAATTGGCATAGGACAGGTATCATCATTATTGGATGTCCTGTTCTCAAGAGAGAAAAGCAAATTAAAAATTTCAATCATAGCAGATGGGGGCATCAAGGGTGCAGGAGATATAGCTAAGGCAATTGCATTGGGAGCAGATGCTGTTATGCTGGGAAGGATGTTATCAGGGACAAAGGAAACTCCGGGTGAGGTCATTAAATATAGTGGACAGTTATGGAAAAAATACCGCGGCTCTGCTTCTTTTGGTGTGAAAATGCGGAACGAATATATTGAAGGGGAAGAAACAATGGTCGGATATAAGGGAACTGTTAAGAATGTTATTGACAGCATCTCGGATGGACTGAGGAGTTCAATGAGCTATATGAACTGTTTTACTCTTGATGAACTAAGGAAAACTGAAACTTTTGCAGTGCTAAGCAATAGTTCTTACCTTGAAAGATTACCCAGAATGTAAAACGTATTATATATTAATAAAAGTAATAAAAATTATGAAAAGAATATCGTTATTTCTCCTCCTTTTAATAATCACAGCTCCCTTTAGTTTTTCCGCCAAAGACGATAAGGACAAAAAGGATACAACCCTTTCAGGAATTGTTGGAGGATTAAAATGGAGAAGTATCGGTCCGGCATTTACATCCGGAAGGATCGCTGACTTTGCCATTAATCCACAAAACCATAATGAGTATTATATCGCTGTAGCTAGCGGCAATATTTGGAAAACCACGAATAATGGAACTACATTCGACCCGGTCTTTGAAAACTATGGTGCCTATTCCTTGGCTTGCATTGTTATTGATCCTAATAATCCATTCGTGGTCTGGGCAGGTACTGGTGAGAATAACCACCAAAGAGCTTTAGGTTATGGTGATGGTGTTTATAAATCTGTCGACGGGGGAAAATCTTGGAAAAATATGGGACTCAAAGACTCACGTCAGATTGGTGGAATTGTAATCGATCCTAGGAATTCTAATATTATATTTGTTGCTGCTGAAGGATCCGTATGGGGACCTGGGGGAGATAGGGGATTGTATAAGTCAACGGATGGAGGAAAAACATGGAAAAAAAGTCTTGAGATTAGTGAGAATACCGGAGTTAATAATATTATTTACGATCCACGCAATCCGGATGTAATGTATGCAACTTCAGAACAAAGAAGAAGACACGTATTTACTAAAATAGGAGGGGGACCGGAAACTTCAGTTTATAAATCAACCGATGAAGGAGAAACATGGGATAAGATTATAAATGGTCTTCCTAAAGTTGATATGGGTGGGATAGGAATTGCAATTTCACCTGTTAACCCGGATATACTCTATTTAGTTTTAGAAGCCGCGGAAAATAAGGGAGGTTTTTTCCGTTCTTCAAACCGGGGAGCTATTTGGGAAAAAATGAATGATTATACGGCGCAGGGACAATATTTTAATGAACTCTACTGTGATCCGAAAAATGTTGATAAGGTTTATAATGTGGATGTTCTTACAAAGGTAACTCTTGATGGAGGAAAAACTTGGAAGCCGATTGGTGTGAAGAATAGACATGTGGATGATCATGCAATGTGGATAGATCCTCAGAATTCCGATCATTTCTTAATTGGGGGCGACGGCGGTGTATATGAAACTTTTGATGGGGGAAATAATTATAGCTTTAAGAATAATTTGCCCATTACACAGTTCTACCGTATTACAGTGGATAACACCATACCTTTCTATTATGTTTTCGGTGGTACGCAGGATAATAATAGTATGGGAGGACCTTCGGCAACTCTCTCTAGCGATGGTATTGTAAATAGCGATTGGTTCATTACGAATGGTGGGGATGGATTTTGGTCCGCTGTTGATCCCGAAAATCCTAACATTGTCTATGCTGAATCTCAATATGGCGGAATGGTTAGGTACGACAGGGCAAGCGGCGAAATGATCGATATCAGACCTGAACCTCCTAAAGGTGATTCAACATATAAGTGGAATTGGAATACACCTTTATTCGTTTCCCCCCATAACCATAATAGGATCTATTGTGCGGCAGAGAAAGTATTTCGTAGCGATGATAGGGGAGATACTTGGCAATTGATAAGTGACGATCTTACTGCTAAAATTGACCGGAACTCCTTTCCTGTTATGGGAAAATATTGGAGTATTGATGCCGTTTCAAAAGACAAATCAACTTCTTTGTATGGTGAAATTATTTCCCTTACTGAATCTCCGGTTAAAGAAAATCTTCTTTATGCAGGTACTGATGATGGACTTATTCAAGTAACTGAAAATGCAAAGGATTGGAGGAAAGTATCTGATTTTCCGGAAATTCCTGAGCATACTTATGTAAGTGATATATGTGCTTCTAAATTTGATGAAAATATTGTCTTTGCTTCATTTGATAATATTCTCCGCGATGATTTTAAACCGTACATTTTGAAAAGTAATGACAAAGGAAGATCATGGTATTCAATTGCAGGAAATTTGCCTAATAACGGAACTATTCATTCTATACAACAGGATTATATGAATCCTGATCTACTTTTTGTTGGAACTGAATTTGGGATTTTTGTTACTACAAACGGAGGTAAAGTTTGGGCTCAAATGAAAAATGGGCTTCCTACAATTCCTATAAGACAGATTGCAATTCAGAAAAGAGAAAATGATCTTGTGATTGCTACTTTTGGAAGAGGTATTTACATACTTGATAATTATACACCGTTAAGAGAATTAAATAGCGACCTTGTCAATAAATATGCATACTTTTTCCCGGTTAAAGATGCATTAATGTATATTCCTACAGTGGGGAGATATGGACAGGGTGCTTCTTATTTCAAAGCCACTAATCCTGAATTCGGAGCTGTTTTTACCTATTATCTAAAGGAAGTTCCTAAAACACTAAACCAGCTAAGGAAAGAAAAAGAAAAGGATCTTTTCAAAGAGGGTAAACCTATTTACCAGCCGACTGATGAAGAAATTAGAGCTGAACAGAATGAAAAAAATCCTTATCTTATTTTTACAATAAAAGATGAAGTTGGGAATATTGTTCGCAAGCTTACAAAGGAAGCCTCCAAAGGAATTAGCAGGTTAAGTTGGAACCTGGAATATTATGATCCTTCTCCGGTAACTGATAAAGACAAATTCAGTCCAACTTCAGAAGTTCACAGTAGCACTTTAGCATTACCCGGAAAATATAATGTTTCTATGGCTTTAGCTACCCGGGAAGGCTTTAAAGATCTTGTGGGTCCGGTTCAGTTTAATGTAGTTCCTCTTAAGAATACCACTATTCCTGTAGGTAACAGGGATGAACTCGTTGCCTTTCAGAAACAAGCATTTGAAATACTGAGGGAAGTTAAAGGTACAGAAAGTTTCCTTAAGGATATTATAAAAAGGGTTGAGGATATTAAGTATGCAATAAATATTACTCCTGCTATTCCGGTTGAAATGATGAATAAAGCAGAAAATATCTCTAAGGAACTTGAGCTAATTAGTCTTAAATTTAATAGGGATTCGAACAGACCAAGTCCGGAAGAAAATCCTCCTTCGCCTCTAACATTCAATGAGCGATTGAATATTCTTGCTTATACACATAACCGTTCTACATCTAATATCACTAGAAATGAACGAAATTCTTATAGCGCTTTGGTTTCAGAATTCCCTCCTGTTCTTGAAAGGATAAAATCAATTTATAATGTTGATCTGAAGAATCTGGAATCAGAACTTGAGAAATTTAATGCCCCATGGACTCCTGGGAGAATACCGGATATCAAATTAAAATAAATTCAGGATAATATTATTTGTTTTACAAAACAGCCTGGTTAAAGCCGGGCTGTTTCAATTTAAAATAATAAAAAGAAAACCAATAATTTTATTTATGTAGTATGCAGAATAGCGGAATCAAAGTTTTTTAGAAATACTGTCAAAAAAATAATTATAAAAATAAAATATAAAACCATAAATACTATTGTAATGATTATTATAATTTTCTGGATATGAAAATATTGACTCTCCTTTTCAATGGCTCTTTCCATAAAATCTTGAGAGGCAAATTCCAGGTATCCTCTGAACATTTCGCCCGATTCTTTCAACCTCATTCCGGCTATTATATAAGGGATTCCAATAATTGCACCTATAATAGTAAGACAACTAAAAGCACCTATTATTATTGTAAATATCCCCAGAAATTTCATGTCGCCCGACATTTTGTGAACTATATTCTTGGTAAAAGGAGACAGAGACAATTCGTTTTCCATTGTAATTCTCTTCATTTAAATAAATTAAATAAAAGCTTTCTTAAAAAATAATCTTTTATCTCATTATCCAAAACATAAACTATAAATATTTCGGTCGAATTAAAAAAGCTGTCAAACAACTTGACAGCCTTTTTTATGGAGTGATTTAAAAGAATTATCTTGTAATTAGTTTTAGTTTATACTTCTTTTCATCTGGGCTTGGAAAAAAAACTTATATTTTTTTCGTGCCGCCATTGGGATTTAATCTATGTATGGAATTTGTCTTTTATGTTTAAGTTTATTTAGTTTATCAACAATTACGTTTCCATTAATAATTGTAAACTTGTTTTGAATAGGTAGTTTAACCAGAACAAAACTGTTAAATTGATTTTCTTTTGCAGATTTTTCATCCATATTTATATTGAGCTTAATGCCTAATTTGTCATTTAATTTCCCCCCTAGGGGTTTTTGTATATTGACTCTCAAATATGGTTTTATACGGGAACGATCTTTAATTTTATAAATTGTAAAAGATATTATTGTGAAAACAAGGGCTGTTGTTGAAAAAATTGAAAGTGAAGATTTTATAATTTCGATCAGTTCCATATGAATCTTTTTATTTCTTTAGATTATCTTCTCAATTTTTATACCATTGAATAAAAAAGCATTTTAGAATAGAATTTACAGAAACAATAATGAGAAAACGAGACTTGTCTCAATGTGAGAATATTAAGAAAATATTAAATACACTCGAAATTCTTATATTAATTTACTACATTTGAAAGCCTTTTTCTTTCGTGTTGTAAATCATTTTTCAGAAAGGTCAGATTGCTTTTATATCAATCCTTTAATAATTTAAGTTATTAAAATACAATAAGTTATCTTACCATATATTATTTGATGAGGAGATATTATGACAAAGGCAGATATAGTAGATAAAGTCGCAATAGGAACTGGCTTGACAAAACTGGAAACAGAAGCAATTATCGAAGGCTTGTTTAAGACTATAATTGAATCCCTGACAGAAGGAAAAGGAATAGAAATAAGAGGCTTTGGCAGCTACAAAGTTAAGAAAAAAAATGCACGTAATGCCCGTAATCCTAAAACCGGAGAACAGGTTAAGGTTCCCGAACATTTTGTCCCTACATTTAAATTTTCTAAAGATTTTAAGCTGCTTGTGAATAAAGGAATGCTCGATTTGAATATTTTGAAAAAATAATGGTAAAATTCTGTCCCGAATGTGGCATCAAATTAAATAAAGATTACGCTTTCTGTCCTAATTGTGGTTATGAACTGGTTCAGGTAAGAAAAGAATTAAATAAAATTAATTCTTCTGTTGTCAAACCTGGAATCAATCCTGCCCCTCAGAATAATTTAAGGAATAATAAATTATTGGCAATTATGGGGGCACTGTTTTTACTGGTAGTCGGAATATTATTTTCCTCCGGGATTTTCGATACACCAAAGGTCAAGGAGATAGTACAAGCTCCGGTTGAGAGTAATCAAAGTTCTGGTGTTGATCTTTCTAAAATGAATGAGATTAAAACTCTTGAAGATAAAGTTTCTTCTAATCCTGAAGATAGCCAGGCACAGCTTCAGCTTGCAAATCTTAAACATGATTCCGGTATGTTTGAGTCGGCTATAATAAATTATAAAAAGTATCTGGAAACAAATCCTTCAGATGCCGACGCCCGGGTTGATATGGGTGTGTGTTACTTTAATCTGAAAAATTATAACGAAGCAATTGCAGAAATGAAAAAAGCAATTCAATATAGTCCAAAACATCAGCTTGCCTATATTAATTTAGGAATCGTATCTATGTCAGCCGGAAGTTCGGATGATGCAAAAAAATTCTGGCAGAAAGCTGTGGAACTTGATCCAGGCTCAGAGAATGGCTTAAAAGCAAAAGAATTATTAGAATCACATAAATAAAAGTAAAGGAGTCATCTAATGCCTTGTGGTAAAAAAAGAAAACGCCATAAAATGGCTACTCACAAGAGGAAAAAAAGATTAAGAAAGAATCGTCATAAGAAAAAAATAAGATAATCTTTTTATAATGGAAGATGCACTCCTAATTTGTTCATCTTCCATTTCTTCTGCCAACTTAGCTCAGCTGGTAGAGCAACTCATTCGTAATGAGTAGGTCGCCGGTTCGATTCCGGCAGTTGGCTCTAAATTAATAAGTTAAACTTCCTTCATTCTTAAACGTCCCATAACCCTATCCACTATTTACCCTTAATTATTTTCCCAAAAATACGGTTTCAAAACGCTTTCAAATCGATTTCAGCTACTATCTTTCCAATAACTCTCAATATAAATCTCTTTTTACTCGTATTATAGTTTATTTTTTAGCGGAGAGATAGGGATTCTCTCGATATTGCTACAACATTTATTTTTCTAATGAAAATAAGCGTTATTACAAGCCGATGTCCTAAAAGTCCAAGCAGGTTTTGCGGAGAGATAAATGAAAATTAAAATATATAATTTTACTCTTGCTTATAACTGTTAAAGAATAATTGTACTTTTTAATTTTAATTATTAAATTAATAACATAGTTTTACAATTATCTCAGGATGTTAATTGAACAGTAAATCGGTTCTGTGGATTATCCTAAAGATTCCTATTCTTCCTACTTACCTATCTATTTTGAACTCGGCCATAAAGATTCATAACAACTTTTTAATTATGAGGTAGAAATGAAAACATTATTGCTACTCTTAATGATAATGGTTGAAATACCTGGATATATTAAAGAAACATCGGCACAAAATTTTACGGCACGTCATAATAACTATTTGGCAGATTCACTAATAAATGTAATTGCACCCTCTGCTAAATTGCTTACTATTGAAAGTGACAGTACTTTTTATGGTGGAACATCTCATACTTGGAATTATAGATATGCATCTTGGGATGGACAAAATTCGACATATTATTTCTTGCATACGACTCAGAACTCGGTGGTTTATGACAGTTCAAATAATATAATATGGGTTGGCGTCACCTATCTTACATTGCCCTGGATAGATAGTGATTCAGCCTGGGTAATTGCTGAAGCACAAGGTGGAAGTAATTTCAGACTCTCTCACCCACATATTAAAATATTGGCAAGCCTGGGAGAAGCCTTGGTTCCCAATTTGAAACCTTCTTGGTATTTAATTTATCGTTCACTCGACAATACTAATGACTATGTGTCTTTTTTCCTTGACGCTTCTGACAGCAGTAAAATTAGTAGTGTTAATTCTTTGGAAATGGTCAATCTTAAGTGCTTCATGCTTCATCATAACTACCCCAACCCCTTTAATCCTAGCACAGTAATTTCCTATTCCTTACCAATGGCATCTAAAGTAAAGCTCACTGTATTTAATTCATTGGGACAGTTAGTAAAAGTTCTTGAGAATGTATTTAAGAATGAAGGAAGTTATTCCGTTAACTTTAATGCAGTTGATCTTCCCAGCGGTATCTATTTCTACAAATTAGAAGCAGGTCAGTTCTCCCAGGTCAAAAAAATGATATTAATTAAATAACGACTTTACTCAATTTCAGATCTCATTTATTATCAATTTTCTCCCCACCAATATCTAAACTTCCTCTTTTTCCCCACTTTAACTAAAATGCGTAAAAATCATAATAAATTATATAAAAATGTGAGATTTTGCTTGACTTTGCCTGCCCTTTTAGTTAGTTTTTGATCAATTGTGGGGAAAAGTGGTGAATTATATTAGGATATGAAAATGTTTAAAGGTCAATTTATATACTCTGTTGATGCAAAAGGAAGAATAAGTATTCCTGCTAAATTGAGGAAACACGTTTCTCCTGAATCTAATGACACTTTTATTATGACACAGGGGACAGAAAAATGTATAGATGTTTATCCTCTCAATCAATGGAATCTGCTCGAAGCAAAAGTGCAACAGCTAAATTTATTTAATCCTGATCATGCCAGGTTTAGTAGAATGCTTCTTCAAAACGCATTTGAAGATACTCTTGACTCTCAATCAAGAATTTTAATCCCTCAAAATCTTCTCACCCATGCAGGAATAACAAAAGATGTATTGATACTTGGTGTATCAACTAAAATTGAATTATGGAATCCTTCAGTTTATGAAAATTATTTGAATAGTTCTGAACTGTCATTTGAACAAATTGCAGCTAAAGTAATAACATCTTGATGACTGTTTATCATAGGCCCGTATTGTTTGATAAAAGTTTAGAATTCCTGGTTACTGATATTAACGGAATCTATTTTGATGGTACACTGGGGTTCGGTGGTCATTCGTCTGGTATTTTGAATTCCTTAAGCCCCGATGGTTTGTTGGTTAGTACAGATGTTGATCAGGATGCATTTTCGTTTTCTCAAAAGAAGTTTTCTGAAGATAAAAGAATAAAACTTTATAACATGAATTTTTCTCAAATAGATATAATAGCTAAAATTGAGTCCATTCAGTTCTTTAGTGGAATTTTTGCTGATCTGGGAGTTTCATCATTCCAGCTTGATACTGCAGAGTCCGGATTCAGCTATAGAAGGAATGCCCAGCTTGATTTAAGAATGGATAAATCCAAGGTTATAAATGCTGCTGATGTAGTTAATTCTTATTCTGAGGAAGATCTTGCAAATATTATTTTTCAATATGGGGAGGAGAAGAATAGTAGAAAAATCGCAAAAGTAATTTGTGAATTAAGACGGGAGAAAAAAATCCAAACTACCATTGATCTTAGTAATATTATAACTGAAATAACTCCTCAAAGGTATCACACTAAAACTTTATCCCGTGTGTTCCAGGCTTTAAGGATTTATGTTAATGATGAATTGAACACATTAAAATTATTTTTGAAGAAATCAATTGATCTATTAAAACCGGAAGGAAGGATTGTGATTTTGTCATACCATTCGCTTGAAGATAGGATTGTTAAAGAAGCTTTCAAATATGAAACTCTTGATTGTATCTGCCCACCTGGGAGTCCTATCTGTAATTGCGAAAAAGTTCCCAGATTAAAGATCATTACCAAAAAACCGGTCGTCCCTGATAATAAAGAAATAGAAGATAATTTCAGAAGTAGAAGCGCAAAATTAAGAGCGGCGGAAAGAATATAATGAAGAATTCCAAACCTTTTTTGGGATATGGATTATTGACTGGTATTGCCCTCACATTATATGCGCTAAGTTATGTCGGCATTAAATTAGAATGTGAATCACTAATAAAAGATAAAGTTATTACTATACAGAATTATAGTTCTGCCCAAAATGAGAGGTTGAATTTGACCGCAGAGTTTCAATTATTAAATTCTGAAGAAAGAATTGTGGAAATAGCGCAGAATGAGCTCGGGATGGTAAAATCTCCCGCTCCGGTACTAACTTTATCAGTCAGTGGGGAAAAAATAGAGCGTATACAAAAAGAAATTAATTCTAAATATGAATAATTCAAGAGTATTGATTTTAATAATAGGTGTTTTCATTTTCTTCTTAGCGATTGGCGTTAAACTTTTTAGCATACAGATCTTAAAAAGTGAAGAACTTAAATATTTGGCTGAAAGACAGCAGACCGGAATCGAGAAGACAAATGCAGAAAGAGGTTTAATCTATGATCGCAATAATGTACTGCTGGTATATAACCGCAATGATGTATCATTTTATTTAGATATGAGGATGGTCTCGAAAGAAGAAAAAAAGAAAATTGGAGAAAAATTCTCTTCAGTGTTCGGCAAACCTGCATCCTACTATTCTGATTTAATGAAAACATCTGGCAAGACAATTTGTATCGAGAAAAAGGCCCCAAGTGAAAAAGCAATAATATTGAAAAATTTCAAAGTAGTGGGACTTTTTTATGAGGAAGATCCCACCAGAATTTATCACTATAATAACTTGGCTTCACACGTATTAGGATATTTATCAAATGATTTTCATGGAGTTAATGGTATTGAAAAGACATTTGATGAACAGTTAAAAGGGGTTAACGGAACAATGTTTGTTGAGAAAAATGCAATAGGAGATATGATAACTATTGCGGAGGAGCAAACTAAAGCAGCAGTACCGGGCAATAATATTGTACTTACAATTAATAAATCCTATCAGGTGATTCTTGAAGAAGAATTAAAGAAAGGTTTGGAAAATTTCGGGGGAACTTCAGCAGTTGGGATTATTATGGATCCCAATAATGGTGAAATCCTTGCTATGACAGACCAGCAGGATTATAATCCAAATAATTTCTGGGATTACAGCGATACCATCAGAAGAAATAAAGCATTAACCGATACTTATGAACCCGGTTCGACCTTTAAGACAATTACAATGTCTGCTTTATTAGATCAGAAATTATGCCGGGATGATGAAATAATTAATGTTGAGAATGGCAAATATAAATTTAATAATGTAATTATTAATGATTCACACAATGGGAACAGTACTCTTACTGTGAGGGGAATAATTGAACAATCCAGCAATGTTGGAATATCGAAACTTGTTCGTAGAATAGATGATGATCTCTATTATAAATATATTCGTGGATTCGGTTTCGGTAATTACTCATCTTTGGAGCTGCCTGGAGAGGCTCAGGGTTCATTAAAAAACCCGATGGGTTGGTCACCAATTACAAAAGCATTTCTTTCCTTTGGATATGAGTTATCAGTTACGCCTATACAATTAATTTCAGCCTATGCTGCTGCGATTAATGGCGGGATCTTATATCAACCTCAAATAACAAGAAGAATAATAGATAATAAGGGGATAGTCTTAAATGAAAATTTACCGAAACAGATTAGACAAGTAATTTCCAAAGAGACATCCGATAGAATGAGGGAATATTTAAGAGGTGTTGTTGAAAAAGGGACTGGTAAAGCAGCAAAGCTGGATTTCATTTCTGTGGGTGGAAAAACAGGCACATCCCAGAAACTTGTCGACGGGAAATATTCCAAGTCTAAATATAACTCGTCCTTCATAGGATTTTTTCCTGTGGAAAATCCTCAGATATTATGTCTTATTCTTGTAAACTCTCCCGAAAGAGGTAAATACGGCGGAGCAGTAGCAGCTCCAATATTTAAAGAAGTCGCTGAAAAAATAATTAAGTCTAATGAAAAATTCTTTCAGTCTAATCAAATCATAAAACAAGAAAAACCGGAATTAATAAATAGTTATTCTTCCAATAATAATGAATCAAAGATTACACCGGTTTCAAATAATACTACAAAGAAAATAGATAATAATTACGCATTAAAGAATAATTTAATGCCCGATTTGTCAAATTATTCCTTACGTGATGCATTACTTTTTCTTTCAAAGCTTGGTCTGAAATATACTATTTCAGGTTCCGGGACTGTTGTAGCTCAGAGTATCCCTCCAGGCGTAAGAATTCAAAAAGGAATAACCTGTAAAATATCCTGTGACGGTTCCAAACTTAAAGGTGCACTAATTTACTGATGGAATTAACAGAATTAATAAATAAAATTTATATCAGCCAGATTGTAGGAGAAGTTCAACGCCAGGATGTGACCGGTATCTTTTATGATTCCAGAAGAGTAATTAAAGGATCCATCTTTGTAGCCATTAAAGGTTTTAAATCAGATGGCCACAAATTTATTTTAGATGCTCTAAATAATGGAGCAATCGCCGTAATTCTTGAGAATAATAATTCGGTTCCGGATGAAATATTTATTCATAATAGAAAAGCAAAAATATTAGTGAAAGATAGCCGTATTGCTCTGGCACAGGCATCGAATTACTTCTTTAAACAACCGTCAAGCAGATTAAAGTTAATCGGTATTACTGGAACGAATGGGAAAACTACTACAACTTATTATATAAAGAATATAGTAGAACATGCCGGAAATAAGGCAGGCCTTGTTGGAACCATTTCCAATTTCATAGGAAGTAAAGAAATTAAAACTAGTTTAACTACTCCTGAATCAAACGATCTAAATGGACTTTTCTATGAAATGTTAAATGAAGGATGCTCATATGCGATAATGGAGGTTTCTTCTCATTCCTTGATTCTCAAAAGGGTTTATGGACTAAATTTTAGAAATGCGATTTTTACTAATATAACTAGTGATCATCTTGATTTTCACGGTAATTTTGAAGAATACTTCAAAGCTAAGAAAATCTTATTTGATTCTCTTTCTGACTCTTCGGTTATCATTTATAACCTGGACGATAAGAACAGTATTAATATAATAAAAGATTCTAAAGCTAAAGCTTATTCATTTGGAACATCCGCTGGTGCTGATTTTCTGATAAAAAATATCTCGTATAATCTTAATGGCACTTCCTTCATAATCGAATATAAGGCGACTGATTTTTCAATATCAACATCATTAATCGGAGGCTTTAATGCTTATAATTCAACTGCAGCTTTTGCTTCTGCTATACTGGATGGTAT
>OBLU010000343.1_pt1 | contig 45428 bp, 48 predicted proteins | sample 1518681 | NCBI WGS metagenome assembly OBLU01 (sample SAMEA3539304, study PRJEB22396) | soil metagenome | biome: tundra; feature: field; material: soil | place: USA | collected 2010-05 | depth 0.15 m
TGGCGCGCGCCGAACAGGCCGTGGCCGACATCCGTGCCGCCTCAGGAAACCCGGCCGTCGACGCCTTCGAGGCCGACATGACCTTCCAGGCCGAGGTCCGCCGGCTCGCCGCCGAGGTCCTCGACGCCTACTTGCGGCTGGAGGTACTGGTCAACAACGTCGGTGGGTTCTCCGCACACCGACACGCGACCGCCGACGGCCTCGAGCGCACGTTCGCCCTCAACCACCTCGCCGCGTTCCTGCTGACCAACCTGCTCCTGGGCCGACGGAAGGCAGCGCACCCGCACGGGTAGTCACCGTCTCCTCGGGCGCCCAGTCCATGGGTCGGATCGACTTCGACGACCTGCAGGGCACTCGCAACTACTCTGGACAGCGCGCCTACAGCCAGTCCAAGCTCGCCAACATCATGTTCACCAGCGAGCTGGCCCGCCACCTCGACGGTAGCGGCGTGACCGCCACCTCGCTGCACCCGGCGTCGTGCGCACTAACTTCGGGGCCGAAGACCAGGCCTGGTATTTCGCAGCCATTGGCGGCGTGGTCCGGCCCTTCCTGAAGACCCCCGCCCAGGGCGCCCGCACACCGATTTATTTGGCCTCTTCACCGCACGTGGACGGTGTCACCGGGCAGTTCTTCTCCAACCGGCAGCCCAAGACCGCCAACAAGCTCGCCTACGACACTGCCATCACAGCCAGGCTCTGGCAGGTCAGTGCTGCCCTGGTCGGCATCACACCGACGACCCCGTAGTCCCTGCCGACCTAGCTGTAGTTCCCAGGCACGTTGTTGACGCGGGTGGTGGGGGAAAGGCCGGCGAGGGCGTATGAGACCGACGGAGGTACTACACGTGGACGAGGGCCCCCATGAGGCCCCACGGACGGCGGTACCACCTAGAGATTCGCGGCGGTCAACACCCAAGCCCCGGCGCGGCCGCAGGTCACGCTCTCCCCTGCTCGCCGGGCCCGCCCTGCAGGGAGGATGGGCTTGCCATCGGAGGCGAGGCCACGACGGTTCCGCCAGTCGCCAGGCCCCCGCCCAGTCCGACCGCGATAGCGCACGCGCCCACCAGCACCGCTCCGACCGTGACCCCGTTGAAGAGTTGGGCGGAGCCCAGGACGCTGTAGAGCAGCGTGCCCAACGGCTGCAGACCGACCGCCTGGGTTGCGTAGAGACCCAGAAGACGGCCTCGGACGGCGGGGTCGGCGTCGGTCTGGATCACGGTGATGAGCGTCGTGTTGATGGCCACGAAGGCGAGGCTCACTCCCACCAGCGCTGGCAACGTCCAGCCCAACCAGGAGGAACGCGCCACCGTCGCCAGGCTCAGCGCGTAGAGCACGCCCCCACCGACCAGGAACCAGCGGCGCCCCCGGCCGCGGCCAAGGGCGCTGAGCAGCAGAGCGCCGGTGAGACCGCCCACCCCGCCCACGCTGTACATCAAGCCCAGCCCGCCGGAGCCGACGTGGAGCCGGCTCGAGGCCAGCACGGGCAGGAAGGGCATGTAGGACACGCCGAGCAGGGAGAGCATCGCCCCCGCGCCCATCACCCCGCGGAGCAGGGGGTCGCGCCATGCAGCGGCGAAGCCAGCGGCGACATCGACCATCAGGCGCTGCGAGCCAGCCCGACCCGCGGGGGCGATATCGGGGACGACCATCCAGAGCACCGAGATGGGGGCGAGATAGGCGATGGCCAGGCAGGCGAAGCAGGCGCCGGGCCCGGCGACTGCGTAGAGCACCCCGGCGACGGACGGCCCCACCAGGCGGCAGACGCTCATCGCCGAGGCGGCGAGCGCCATGGCGTTCACCACCAGTTCCCGGCGGACCAAGTCAGCGACCAGCGCCTGGCTGGTGGGGAGGTCGACGGCCGCGCTGCTCCCGAAGACGACCGCGACCACCACGATGGCCCCGAGGCTGAAATGACCGGTCGAGGCCAGGATCGCCAGGGTTGCCGCCCCGAGGCCCAGGGTCGACTGGGTGACCAGGAGGATGCGGCGCCGCGGGTAGCGATCGGCAAGCGCCCCCCCGAACACGGACAGTGCCAGGGCGGGGAGGCCCGATGCAGCGGCCACGAACGCCACCGCGTTAACGCTCCTGGTCTGCGTGTAGACGAAGTAGCCGAGCGCCACGGTTTGCATCCAAGTGCCGAGAAGGACCGGCCATTGGGCCGACCAGTACCAGCGGTAGCTCCGTACCCGCAGCGCCGGGGGCAGCCAGCGAGGGCCCGCCCCCTTCCCCGCCAGCGGGAAGGCCGTCTCCATCTCCGTGACTCTCCACGATTCGCAGCGTGGGGAGGCGGCTGAGGATCGGCGCCAGGCTTGGGAGGGCGCCTGGCACCTTCAGGAAGACCACCGAAGGGTGGCCCCCGGCAGGGAGATTCCCCCTAGCAGGGGTTCAAGGAAGCCGTCCTAGCGATCGCCGTATTGCTTCTGGACCCTCGCCGGACCTCTAAAGCAAGTGCCCGCCGTAGGCACGGATGGCGAAGCAAGTGGACCAAGCGAATTCACGAAGGCCTATGCGAACGACGAAAGTCGAAGGCGCTTGCTTTGGGAGCAAGAGGTCCCCAGTTCGAGTCTGGGCGCCCCGACCAGTTGGTCAGCTAACGGTCAGTTTTGAATTCGCCTGATGCACTTGCTTTGGTTCTGGCCGGGCTCGGCCGGGGACCCCGGGTGCAGAGGTAAGTGCTGCTCCGGGCCACGATGTCAGAAGCAAGTGCTCTGTCAAAACGCACCGGCATGCCAGAGGGATCCCATGGGTATCCTGATGCAGCCCTCAGGCGCGCGGTAGCGGTCAGAGAAGGTCCAGGAATGTCGCCGGCGACAGCACCGGCGGCGACACCGTCGCGAGGCTGGTGAGGTCCTTGTCACCGGACACCAGGTAGTCGACATTGGCGGCCTGGGCCAGGGCGACCAGGAAGTCGTCGCCGGGATCACGGCTGACTGCCTCGGTGATCACCGGGTTCTCTGCGCTGATGGCACCCCGGCGGACGACGTCGACGAACTCCTCGACCTCGTCCGGGGTCACCAGGTCACCGAACTTCGCGCGGCGGAGGACGCCTTCCAGCTCCTCGAGCAGATGGGGGCAGACCACCAGCTCGAACTCGCCGCCGAGCCAGAGGAGGTAGAGGCGAGCCGGAGCGCTGCAGGGGGAAGAGGAGGGCGGAGATGAGCACGCCGGGGTCGAGGACGACCCAGAGAGATCTACCCGGCGGTGCCGCCGCCCGCCTCCCGACGCGTCGCCTGCAGCTCACCGTAGGCGAGCGCCCCACTCAGCCGTGGGCCTGCCTTCAGGGCTCAGACGAGGATGGCCGTCTATTCAAGATGGCAGCGGCCACCCGGCGCAGCGGGTGACGGTTCCGCCCTGATCGACGAACCGGCTCGGCAGCCCGCGGGCGCTGAGCCAGCCAGGCGCGTCCGCTCCGCGGACGATCGCAGCCGTGGAGGCCGTGTTGGCATCGACGCACGAGGCGGCAACTACGGTCACGGTGCGCCAGGGGCCATCGGAAGGCATCCCGGTGCGCGGGTCGATGATGTGGTGGAGGGACAACGTCCCCCGAGTCCAGCGCCTCACCGTGGTGCTCGAGGTGGCGACCCCCCCCGATCGAATCAGGATCGTCTCGGCGTCGGGATCGACGGCCGCCGCGCTGTCCTCGGCGACCTGGACATGCCACCCGCCCCAAGGTGGCGCGCCCGCGGTACCGATGTCCCCACCGAGGCTGACCAGGACACCGCATCCCGCTTCGCGGGCGGCGGCCTCCGCCGCCATGTCGGCGGCGAGGGCCTTGGCTGTGGAGCCGAGATCGATCTCGACATCCTCGGGAACAAAGACCAGACTTCGCCACTCGTCAAGGTGAATCCTCTCCCATCCAGGCACCGGCCCTCGGGTCAGCGTGACCGGACTTGCGCAGCGCGGGACGGACTCGAAGTCGGCGTCGTACCCGGCTGCCCTGAGCGCCCCCCCGACGGTGGGATCCACCAGGCCGTCGGTGAGCCGGGCGGCGCGCAGCGCAGTCCGGAGAGCCCGGGCAAGGAGCCCGGAGACGTGCACCTCATGGCCGCGCTGCCGGTGCACACCGCTCAGCTCGCTGTCTTCGCGGAACCGGCTGCAGCTCTGGTCTATCGCGGCGACGACGCGGTCGGCGGCAGCCTTGGCTGCGACCAGACGATCGCGCCGCGCTACCGCTACCTCCATCGAGGTACCCATGACCGTGTCGCGAGCGATAGCCATCTCGATCATCTCGACCTTCCATCCTCCGCAAGCCGGATCGCGAGCAGCGGACAGGTGGCGACGGCTCGCCGCGCGTGATCGAGGAGGTGATCGGGCACCCGTTCCGAGTTCACGATCGGGTAGCCCCAATCGTCCAGCCGGATCATCTCGGGAAGCAGCTCGGCGCAGTACCCGCGACCCTCGCACCTGATCCGCTCGACGCCCAGCGACAGCCGGGACGTCCCGACGCGGGCCACCCCCGGAGGCCCCTCCCAGCGGCGCGCGGACGGCTCGGACATCAGGCCACTCCGGCGGTGAGCGGCCTGGCAGCCGTGCAGTCGCGACACTCGAGGTGATGCGCAAAGTCATCGGCGAAGACGCCCAGAGCCGAGCGGACCAGGCCCGCCCCACCGTCGGGATGGCGGCAGGCCCCGCGCCCGGGGAGCTCCGCGCTCCAGCGGTCAAGGCGGGCCAGATCGTCCGGGTGGGACAGCCCCATGGCGATCCGCCGCAGGGTTTCGGCGATCGCTCCGAGACCGAAGACGCAGGGTCCGCATTGCCCCGCGCTCTGACCGGCCAGGTAGCTCACGATTCGGGCGGTCTCGGCGACACCGCAGCGGTCAACCCGGAGAGGTGCCACCACCCCGCAGCCCAGCGAGTGGCCGGCCGCCCGCAGCCGCAGAGGGTGAAGGGGAAGATCCCAGGCAATGTCGGCGGCGACCCAGCCGCCGAAGTACCCGCCGAGCAGGAGCGCCTGGATGGACCCGGGACGGCCGCCAGCCCTCTCGACCACCTCGGCGACGGGGGTCCCCAGCGGGGTCTCGATCACGCCGGGACGGGCGACGGTCCCCGTCACGGTCACCAGCAGGGTGCCCGAGGAGCGGTACCAGGCGCCGCCGCGGTGGGCGATGAGCGCCGCGGCGGCCAGGCTCTCAACGTTCTGGACCAGGGTCGGCCTTCCCCCGACCCCAGCTTCGAACGGGCGTGGCGGGACACTCATGGGGAGGGCAACACCCCGGTTGACGAACTGAACGGCCGCGGTCTCCTCTCCGGAGACGTAGGCGACAGGGGCGCGGGAGACCCGGATGCGGGCGCGCTCCCTGGCGGGGCGTTCAGCCAGGGCACGGAGCATCGCATCGGCCGCCGCGGAGTGTTCGCGCCCGATGTAGAGAACGATCTGCTCGGCCTCCACGGCGCCTGCGGCCAGGACGGCACCGTCGAGGACGAGATGGGGCCGCGCCTGCATCAGCAGACGATCCTTGAAGCTGAGCGGCTCGCCCTCGGCCCCGTTCGCGATCACCACGCGAGGCCCCTGGCGCCCGGCCACCGACCGCCACTTCCGTCCCACCGGGAAGCCAGCTCCGCCTCTCCCCCGAAGGTCGCTCTGGTCCAGCGCATCGATCAGCTCCGAGCCCGAGAGGAGGCTGGGGCCGAGTCGTGCCACGTGACGGGTGGCAGGCTCAGCTCCCTCGCGGAGGTCGGGACCATCCAGAAGGGGGGTGAAGCTCATCGGTCGCTCCCCGCCATCAGGCGCGCGGATCTCACCTGAGCCAGCGGGTCGAGAGGTGCCGCGACCAGACGCCAGGCCAGACAGGTGAGCACGGCGCCGCCGCAGACCATCGTGATCCCCAGCAGCCAGGCGGAGTGGCCGTCGGTCCCGGTGCCCACCGCGTGGGCCACAGCCAGCGGCCAGCACGCATAGGCGAGCCAGTGAACCGCCCGCCACAGCCGGGCGCCGATCACGCGTCGCGCCAGGCTGGTCAGCCCGACCGCGAGCCCGAGTTCGAAGCTCAGCGTGCCGAGTCCGAGCCAGACGGTCCGGTACGAGGAACCGAAGGGCACGGTGGCGGCCACGATGCCGAGGCTGGTGAAGGGATCGACGACCGCCGTGACGATGTGGAGACCGAGGAAGAAGAGCGCGACGAGGGCCAGGTCCTGATGGACCGCCGCCGTGAGGAAGCCGGGCCACCCCTCGCCTCTGACCCGGAGCCGGGTCAGCAGTCCGAGGCAGACGACGGCGCTCAGCAGCACCAGGCTGATCACGCCGGCGCCGCGGGTCGTGTACCAGAGCCACTGGGAAGTCATGTCGACCAGGCTAGGCGGGTCACCTTGCGGAACCTTGACGTCAGCGTTCCATCAGACTCCGCCCCTAGCCTCGGCCCATGGACACGATGATCGAACGCGACTCCACCGGGTTTCGCGGCCGGAGCCAGGCGTGAGGCGCAACCGCGCGGAGCGAGACCGCGCTCTTGAGCTCCGCGCTCACATCCGCAACCTCTCCATCGGGCTCGCCGCCGCCGGCACCGCCGTGTTCGCCGCCGTGGCTGCCACGACGCTGCCCGGGCACGCCGCCACCGGCAGCCAGCTTCAGCCGCCGAATCAGCTTCCCATCGCGGGCCAGAGTGTCGGCACTGTGGTGACCGGCGGCTCGACGGCCTCGAGCGCCACCGGCAGCGCCACCTCCAGCGGAGGACTGCAGCCTCCCAGCCAGCTTCCCAGCCTCGGCCAGGGTGGCGGCGTGGTCACGGGAGGCTCCTGACGTGTCGCCCGGAGCCACACTCGTCCACGAGGTGGCCAGTTGCCCGCCTGTGGTCCTTGCCGGTTCGCTCCGGCACCCCGCCGGCGCCGCATTCCTGGTCGCCCTGGCCACACCAGCAGTGCCTGACGACCTTCGCGAGGCAACATGACCTCCCCTGAACAGAGCCGCGACGGCCGGGCCCCTCGCGATCCGTCGCCCCCCGATCTACCCATGGGCGAGCGCGTCGGGCACTCGCTCGAGGAGGTGTTCGATAGCCTGCCCCCCACAGCCCGGCGCTGGCTGCGCATCTTCAAGGTGGACCCGGGAGCGCGACAAGTCCCCCCAGCTCCAGTTCGTTGGCTGATCGCGCTCATCGCTGCCAATGTGGGATCCCTGATATCGGATGCGATTCTGGTTGCCATGGGGAAGTGGATCTTCCCCTCCACGCAGAACTTCCCCCACTTCCAGTTCTCGGACTACGCCAAGCTCACGATCGTCGGCGTGACCATCGCCTGCATCGCGTGGCCGGTGGTGACCTGGATCTCGTCCCAGCCGCGCTGGCTGTTCCTGCGGCTCGCCGTGCTCGTGACCCTCGTGCTGTGGCTGCCCGACCTGTGGATACTGGCTCACGGTGAACCGATCCGCGGCGTTGGGGTCCTGATGCTGATGCATCTGGCCATCGCCCTCATCACCTATCCCGCGCTGGTGCATCTGGCCCCGGTCAATTCCCCCGGCAGACGGTCCGTTCTCGCGTCTCAGCGGGAGTGAGCTCACTCCCGCTGAGAAAGTGCTCGCCGGCCGCGTCGGCGCCAGTGCTGCGGCCGTGCCCCGACCGGCACGTCTGCGTCGTCGGCGGACCCGGATGCGACCTGATCGTCGGCCGACGTTGAGATTCCGGACGCTTCCGGTCACAGCGCAGCCGGGGGGGCCGGCGTCGACGCGGGGAGCTCGGCGGGGCTGGAACTTGCCCCCCTCCCCAGAGGCCAGACCACAGCGAAGCGCGCACCTCCGCCCGCAAGGTTGGTGACGCGCCAGCGCCCCTGGGTGGCCCGCACGACCGAGTCGGCGATGGCCAGACCCAGTCCGGCGCCCTCGCCGGTGGAGGTGCCCCGATGGAACCGGTGGAAGAGCAGGGGGAGCTCCGCCTCCGGGATCCCCTCGCCGTCGTCACTCACGGAGAACTCCGCCCGCCCCTCCTCGATGGCGCGCGCCTCCACTCGCACCGCTGTGCGAGCGTGGCGGCAGGCGTTGTCCACGAGGACTCCGACCAGGCGGTCGAGCCACTCTGCTGGCAGGGAGACCAGCAGGACGCTCTCCGGAGCGACCGCGGTGACGGTCAGGGACCGCGTCGCCATCACCGAAGCGAAGCGCTCCTCCGCCAACCGAGCGGCGGTGCCCAGATCGATCAACTCGGCACTCGGCGACCCGGGCTCAGAGTCGACGCGGGCGAGCCAGAGCAGATCCTCGACGATCCGGCGCATTCGGCCGATCTCGCCATTGATCCGGCGGAGAGCGGGGCGGAGATCGCGGTCGTCGCCGGACAGGGCCAGGCTGGTCTCCGCCTGCATCACCGTCAGCGGGGTGCGCAGCTCGTGCGATGCATCGGCGGTGAAGGCGAGCTGCCGCTGGCGCATGCGCTCCAGCGGGCCACCGACGCGGCTACCGACCGCGAAGGCGCCGACGAAGACGAGGACGAGGAGGAGGGGGCCCACCACCAGCTCGGCAAGCATCAGGTCCCCCATCTGCTGCCCGGCGGGGGTGAGGCTCGCCCCGACGACCAAACCGCCAGCGCCAATCCGCTTCCCGAGGAGCCGGAACGGGTTGCCCGCGACGTCGGCGGTGATCGGCGCCGTCACCGTGCAGAGCCCCGAGGGGAGGGCGGGAGCGGCGCCGACGGGCTGGCAATGGCCATCCGGTTGGATCAACCAGGCCAGGAGGGGCTCATCGAAGTCGTGGTCGGGGTCGATTATGGCCAGCGAGGCGGCGGGCTGGGCGGCGGCTTGTGTCATCCACTGGCTCAGGCGCCCGTCGACGGAGGCGGTGAGGCTGTGGGAGACCAGGACGTCGGTCGCGGTGAGCACGCCGCAGAGTCCGAGCGCCACCAGGGCGGTGGCAAGGGCGGCGGTCCGCAAGGCCCGCCGACGTAGGTGGCTGCGAGCCGGCGCGCTCATCCGCTCACCAGTCGGTACCCGGTGCCGCGGACCGCAACGATGACGACGCCCGCATCACCGCCGAGCTTGGCGCGGAGGCGGGCCATGTGCGCCTCCATGGCGTTCCAGCTCGCTTCGGCGTCCGGCCAGACCTGCTCGGCGATGCTCTGCCGGGTCACCACCGCCCCGGCCCGGCGCAGCAGCAGCTCCAGGATGGCGTACTCGCGCGGCGTGAGAGCGACGAGGCGTGCTCCACTGTGGACCTCGCGCGTCGCGGGGTCCAACTCCAGACCGGCCACCCGGAGGGTGGGACCGGCAGGCGCACCACCCCGCCGGAGCAGGGCCCGGAGCCGGGCCAGCAGCTCCTCGAAGTCGAACGGCTTGACCAGGTAGTCGTCGGCGCCCGAGTCCAGGCCGCGAACCCGATCCTGGGCGGTGTCCCTGGCGGTGAGCATCAGGATCGGCAGGCGAAGCCCCCGGCGCCGCGCCTCGGTGATCACCTCGGCTCCGTCCAGGCCTGGCATTCGCCAGTCCAACACCGCAGCGGCGAATTCGCCCACCCTGAGCATGTGCAGAGCGTCGTCACCCCGTTCGGCGGTGTCGACCAGGTAACCATTCTGGCGAAGGCCGCGGGCGAGTACCGAAAGCAGCGCCCTGTCGTCCTCGGCCAACAGGAGTCGCATCTCCGTTACGGTACCTCCCGGCAGGGCGCCCAGGGGCTGGCTGCGGTCAGCGTGCGATCAACCACGATCGGGATGCTGCCATCCGAGGCTTGCGGAATCCTGAAGCCCCCGGGGGCGAGCTGGCATCCCGCTCCCCCGAACCGTCATCGCCGTCAGCTTCCCGTCAGCCGGCCGCCCCAGGATCGCCACCATGCCGCAGCCCCGTTCGTCGACAGACCTCTCGCGTGGCGCCGGCAGGCCCGTCTCGGCCACCACCCGGCGCTCGCTGCGTGTCCCCCGCACCTGGGGACTGCGACCGAGTGACGTGATCCTGGCCGTCCTCGGGAACGCCGCGCTGATCGTGATCCTGTGGCTCCGACACGGCCAGTTTCCGCATCTGACCAACGGAGCGGCGGTGCTGATCGCGGTGGGCCAACTCAGCGCCCTGCTGGGCACCTACGCCGCGCTCGTCCAGGTGGTGCTCATGTCCCGGAGTCCCTGGCTCGACAGCCTCTTCGGGATCGACCGGATCGCGGGCTGGCACCGCTGGCTGGGCTTCGCCACCATCGACCTGATCGTGGCCCACGTCGTCTTCACCACCGCAGGCTATGCGCTCGCCGACGGCCGCTCCTTCACCGCTCAGACCTGGACCTTCCTGACCACCTACCCCTACATGCTGATTGCCTACGTCGGGGCGGCCCTCTTCGTGCTCATCGCGGCCCTTTCGGTGCGGGAGGCGCGCCGGCGGCTCTCCCACGAGAGCTGGCACTTCGTGCACCTGCTCATCTACCTGGCCATCGCACTCAGCTTTGCTCACCAGCTGGCGGTCGGCACCGACTTCGTCCACGATCCCGTGGCGGTTGCCTACTGGGTGGCGCTGTACGCGGTCGCCGCCGGCCTTGTGATCGCCTTCCGCATCGTCATTCCCGTGAGGATCTCTCAGCGGCACCAGCTGCGCGTGCAGGTCGTCGTCGAAGAGGCTCAGGATGTGGTCTCGATCTACATCCGGGGACGCGACCTCGCCGACCTCCCGGCGCGGGCGGGCCAGTTCTTCAAGTTCCGCTTCCTCGCCCCGGGTCTGTGGTGGCAGGTTCACCCGTTCTCCCTTTCGGCGGCCCCCAACGGTGAATACCTCCGCATCACCGTCAAGGAGGTGGGCGATTTCACGCGTTCCCTGCACCGTCTGTCACCGGGGACACGGGTCGTCCTGCACGGCCCCTACGGCATCTTCACCGCGCTGCGACGTCGCCGTCCGCGCTCGCTGCTGATCGCCGGTGGCATCGGCGTCACGCCGCTGCGAGCGCTGATCGAGGAGATGCCGCAGCGCAAGAACTCGATCACCCTGCTGTATCGTGCCAGCTCCTGGGAGGAGGTGGTCTTCAAGACTGAGCTCGACCAGCTGGTGGCAGCGCGCGGTGGGGTCATCCATTACGTCATCGGGCGCCGGGGGCGCGAGGTCGGTGCTCACCCGTTCGCCCCCCGATTCCTGCTCGCCGCCGCCCCTGACCTGCGCGACCGCGACGTCTTCATCTGCGGTCCGCGCGAGATGGTGGATGCCGTCACCAGCAGCCTGCGGGCGCTCAGGGTCCCCGCCCGGCAGATCCACGTCGAGCGCTTCGCGTTTCTCAGTTGAGGATTGACCCATGCCGGTTCGTGCCGTCGTAATTCTGTTCGCCGCGGCGGTCGGAGTGACCCTCGCCCTGAGCTTCCGGACCCCACCACCCACCTCGTCGGGCATCGCGGTCGCCCCACCTCCGGTCAGCTCATCCTCGACGACGGGTCCGACGCCGGCAGCGACGTCCTCGGGCGCGCCGCCATCGGGGGGCGGCTCCCCGACTCCGACCCCCACGCCGGCGGCCATCGGTCTCAAGAACGGAACCTTCGCCGGCCAGAACGTGCCCAACTTCTTCGGCCCGGTGCAGGTGCAGGTGGTGATCGCCGGCGGCAGGATCACGGACGTCAAGTCGATCCAGTCACCGAATGACAATCCGCAGTCCGCCTACATCGCCTCGGTGGCCATGCCCTACCTGCGGCAGGAGGTCCTGCAGGCCCAGAGCGCTCAGATCAACATCCTGAGCGGGGCGACGTACGACAGCCAGAGCTACACGCAGTCGGTGCAGTCGGCACTGGACATGGCCCGTGCCTGAGCAGCTCGCGGCTTCGGTGCCGACGATCTCACGAACCGTGCGCGCCGAACCCGCGATGGGAACGGTGATCACGGTGGACGTTCGCGATCCCGGCATTGACCCGGCTGCAGTTGAGGCGGCGTTCGCTTGGTTCCGCGAGGTCGACGACACCTTCAGCACCTTCCGGCGCGACAGCGAGATCTGCAGGCTTCTCCGTGGCGAGATCACCGAGCCGGAATGCCGGCCGGAGGTGCGCGAGGTGCTGGGGCTCTGCGCGGAGGTCGAGCGCCGCAGCGGAGGCGCCTTTGACATTCATGCGGGAGGCCGGCTTGACCCATCCGGGCTTGTCAAGGGATGGTCGGTGGAGCGGGCCGCGGCCATGCTGCAGGTCGCCGGAGCCAGGAACTTCTTCATCGGGGCAGGTGGCGACGTTGTGGTGCGGGGGGAGCCGGCGCCCGGTCAGCGCTGGTGGGTGGGGGTTCGCCACCCGGAGGTCGCCGACCGCGTGGCTGCGGTGCTCGCGGCCGGCGACCTCGCGGTGGCCACCAGCGGCTGCTATGAGCGCGGCGAGCACATCGTCGATCCACGCACCGGCCGGGCCCCGCAGGGGCTCCTCAGCGTCACCGTCGTCGGACCCAGCCTCACCTATGCCGACGCCTTCGCCACCGCCGCCTTCGTCATGGGAGAACCTGGAGTGACGTGGGTGTCGGGGATCGACGGCTACGACGCCCTGGCCATTACCGAAGATCGCCGCACCGTGTGGACGTCCGGCGTGGACCGTCTACTGGTGCGCACGACGGCTCCCGCCACCTGACCCGAAACCAGGCCCCGCGTCCGTCAGGAAGCCGCAAGCCCCGCGCCATATCGTCACCGGCCGTGGTCGAGAGCAACGAACCCATCGAATCGAGCTCGACGATGGCGGCCGCAGAGGCCCGCGTTCAGTCCTGGACACGTCCGTTTGCCGAGCTGGTGACCGGCCCTCAATCGTGGGAGCGCCGCACCGCCGCCGTTGTCGAGGCCAACGCACGGCTCACCGCCACCACCGGGATCGTGCTCCTGTCCCTGCTCGCCGTCGAGGGGGCCACCCTGCTCTCGATCCGACGCCTCCTTCCGGTGCACCTCGCTGTGGGGCTGATGCTGATCCCACTGGTGCTGCTCAAGCTCGCCAGCACGGGACGGCGCTTCGCCGGTTACTACCTGGGCGACGCCCGCTACCGAGCCGCGGGACCGCCTCCGATCCTCCTTCGCCTGATCGGGCCGCTGGTGGTGCTTTCCACGGTGGGGCTTCTAGGCACCGGAGTCGAGCTGTGGCTCTTCGGTACCAGCTTCGGGGAGATTTGGCTGACTGCGCACAAGGCGACCTTCGTCCTCTGGTTCGGTCTCATGGCGATCCATGTCGTGGGACACCTCGAGCAGGCACCCACCCTGGTGCTTCGGGACGCCGGCGAGCGGCCGCCGCTCCCGGGTCGGACAGGCCGCCGAGCTTGGGTCATCGCCTCGTTGGTCATGGGCGCCGCGCTGGCGGCGAGCACCTTCGTATGGCAGTCCCCGTTCGTGATCCCACCCGGGCACTGAGCGCTGGACTTGGAGCCGATGGCATCGCAGCCGATCACTGACCCGGCCGTCGAACGCCCGGCGTGCGAGGCTGGATCGGCCGGGCAGCCCCGCCCCACCGTCAGGGCAGCGTCAGCAGCACCGGTTAGCGTGTGAGGCACAAAGGATATCGCCGGCGGCCTCCGCCGACACTAGGAGGAAACGGTCATGTGGCCACGTTGGAACACTCGCTCGATCTTTGTCCAGGGCTTACCCGCTCTGCCAGCCGAAGTGGTCCCCGGACCTCCCGTCGCCAACAATGCGCCCTTGATCCGCGCCCGGGACGCCGTCTCTCCGCCGACCCGAGGGAGGTCCGCCGTGTCGGACGCGACCGCGGCCGAGCTGCTGTGGGTCCACCTGCACTCGGTCACCGCCGACGTCGTGAGCCCACGCGGGCGATCCCCGCCCGCCCATCAGGCCCCCTCCGAGGCCACCCTCGTGCGGCATGCTGTCCACCGGGAGCAATCCAGCTCAAATAGCGCCTCTGGTGGGGTGGACTCGCCTCATTGCTTCCGGACCCTCGCCGGACCCTCGAAGCAAATGCCGGCTGGAGGTGCGGATGGCGAAGCAAGTGGCCCAAGCGAATTCAAGAAGGCCTATGCGAGCGACGAAAGTAGAAGGCGCTTGCTTTGGGAGCAAGAGGTCCCCAGTTCGAGTCTGGGCGCCCCGACCAGTTGGTCAGCTAACGGTCAGTTTTGAATTCGCCTGATGCACTTGCTTTGGTTCTGGCCGGGCTCGCCCGGGGACCCCGGGTACAGAGGCAAGTGCTGCTCCGGGCCGCGATGTTCGAAGCAAGTGCTCTGTCAACACGCACTGGCAGGGTAGGGCGGTCGCATCGGTATCCTGGAACAGCCCTCAGGCGCGCGGCAGCGGTCAGAGAAGGTCCAGGAACGCGGCCGGCGAGAGCACTGGCGGCGACACCGTCGCGAGGCTGGTGAGGTCCTTGTCACCAGACACCACGTGGTCGACATTGGCGGCCTGGGCCAGGATAGAGCGTCTTCGCCGGCGGTCTCTTCCGAGTCGCCGAGCGGGCGTGACCTTCCGGTAGCATCCCCTCTGATGCCCGGACTGTTTGCCGATGACCAGCTCGCCGCCTACGTGGCCCAGCAGGCCCCTGCCACCGGCGGGCTCGATGCGCGAGCCATGCGCGAAGGGATGGCCCGGCGCGTATTGGCGCGTGCGCCCGGCCCGGAGATGCGCGCGGTGCTCGATCTGCAGAACGGTCCCATCCCGATGCGGCTCTATCGCCCCGTCGCAGGGCCCACCCCGCTGGTCGTCTATGCGCATGGCGGCGGCTGGACGATCGGCAGCCTCGACTCCCATGACCGGATGTGTCGGCGGCTGGCAGAGGGCTCTGGCGCCTCTGTGCTGGCGCTCGACTACCGGCTCGCGCCCGAATACCCATGGCCGGCGTCGGTCGATGACACAGTGGCCGCCCTGGGCTGGGTGGCCTCGGCGCCGGCACAGCTGGCTGGGACCAACGGAGTCGTCGCGGTCGCCGGTGACAGCGCCGGCGGCACCCTGGCTGCCCTGGCCTGCCTCCGCGTGCGCGACCAGAACCCCGCAGCGCTACCCAATCTGCAGGTACTCCTCTACGCCAACACCGACCTCACCGGCGCCCAGCCCTCGATGCGCGAGAAGGCGACGGGATGGGGGCTCGACACGAGCACGATTCGCTTTTTCAACTCCCAGTGGGTCCCCGACCAGAGCTTCTGGTCCGACCCCGGCGTCAGCCCCCTGCACGCCCCCGACCTTTCGGGGCTGCCGAGCACGCTGATCGTTTCCGCCGAGCACGACCCGCTGCGCGACGAGTCCGAGGCCTACGCTCAACGCCTGCGCGAAGCCGGTGTGGACGTAGAGCTCCGCCGCGAGCCCGGGCTGATTCACGGCTTCCTGACCCTCGATCAGATTTCTCCCGCCTGTGCCGCCGCCGCCGACCGAGTCGCCGCCGACATCCGGGCCCGTCTCGCCCAGCCTCCACCCAGGATGCGGCGGTAGAGTCCGTCAATTCGAAATTGCCGGGTCTCGTCGAGCATGGCCGCCCGGCCGGAGAAGACAGATGGTCTACGTCGTGGCCCCGATCGAGCCGCTGACCGACGGCGTCGTGACCCTGCGTCTGCCCGCGGTCGAGGCCGGAGATGTCGCTGATCGTCAGCCCCCCTGCCGTTGCCTGCACGCAAGGCGGCAGTTCCAGCGGGACGCCCATCTGGAGTTGGATGAGCGCGGGCGGTCAGTTCTGAACTCACCTGGTGCACTTGCTTTGGTGTTGTCTGGGCCCAGCCGGCGCCCCGCAGGGGATCCCTAAGGCAGAGGCAAGTGCTGCCCTGGGCCACGATCATCGAAGCAAGTGCTCTACCACCACGGCATCGACGGCCAGGGGTCCCATCGGTACCCTGGACCAGCCCTCTTCCCAGCCCGGTCGAGCCGTCCGGTTGCGTGCTACAATCGACGCACATGGAGACGATTGGGGTTCGGGAGCTGCAGCAGCGAGCATCGGCCGCCATCAGGAGGGTGCGCCGGGGGGAGATCCTTGGCGTCACCGACCGCGGTCAGCTGGTGGCCGTCCTCGCTCCGCCGTCGGTGACCGTCGGCACCGGGAACCTCATGGCTGCTGGCCGGGTGAGCCTCGCCCGCCGGCTCCAGGGGCCGCTCCCGGCGCCGGTCACGGCCTCCCGCTCGATCGGAAGCGTTCTCGACGAGCTGCGCGGCGAGCGGTAGGTGGCCTTCTACCTGGAGACCTCCGCATTCCTCAAGCTGGCGATCGCGGAGGACGATTCGCCGGCCATGCGCCGGTGGTTCACCGATCACCGCCCCTGCTGGTCATCCCAGTTGCTCACCACCGAGGCACACCGCGCGGCCGCCCGGCTCGGGGTCAACCCGGACGTCATCGATGAGCTGCTGGACGGTATATCGCTGGTCCTGCCATCCGCTTCGACCTTCGACGTGGCTGGGCGGCGCGCTCCCGCCGAGTTGCGCTCCCTCGACGCCATCCACGTGGCCGCCGCCGGTGAGCTCGGCCCCGACCTCGAGGGCGTGGTCACGTACGATCAGCGCGTCATCGCGGGAGCCCAGGCCGCCGGGTTTCCGGTTATCCGACCCTGAGCTGGTCGCCGAGTAGCAGCATTCAGGTCCCGGATATCGCGGGGACATTGACGAGCCTGGCCGAGGGTGGCCGCCCGGGGGTCAAGGTCGTGAGCAGTGAGGACGAGCTCCAGGCGATCCATTACCAGCTTGCGCAGGGCGGATCACCGGTCACAAACTCGTATCCCGGAACCATGGTCCAGCTACCCGGCCAGATCTTCAAGATCCACGTTTCGCAATGAATTAGGCAATACGTAACGAGATACGGCATCGTGGCCTGTTTGACATACTTCCAATGGCTGAACTCATGTCGGTGGCCCACCGCCATCTGCCCATTTCCTCGTCCGATTCCGAGGGCGGGGAGGAGCTCCTTTCGGTGATCAGTGATCTGCTTGGTTCGAAGCAGGCAGTGGTGGGGGACGTTACGACACAACCTGACGGTCTTCTGACGGTTCGGTCGTGGGACTAGGGTGTTCAGAGACCACTGGTCGGATCGCAGGGAAGCTCCGTGAACTTGGCCGGCCCCCAACCCTTGGCGAGGTGTGCTGGCTGGAACTCACGAACGCCAGCCGCGCAATAGCGAGGGAGGGCTGAGGTCTGGCGGCGTGCCTGTGGCGCTTGTCAGCATTTGCGTGCCACTGGAGCCCGAGTCTGCGTCGCGGCGGTACTCGAGGCAACCGGAAACGGACCGGTCAAGCCACACGCTAACGCCCGCCTGGACCCTCGCCTCAGGGCCAGGCTCTCGCTCGGCCTACATGGCATAATCGCACGGTGAGGGATCTCGCTAGCGTTAGCGAGGTCTCCACCCTGTCGCACCGGTCGAGGCGACCGACAAGTAGAGAGGAGCTGCCGTGGACTACCGACAGCTTGGGGGCAGTGGCCTCCGAGTGTCCGTGCTCGCTCTGGGGACGATGACGTTCGGGGACGCAGGGACGGCCGCTGCCATCGGGGGCTTGACCAGCCGTGAAGGGCGAGCCCTGGTCGATCAGGCACTCGAGGCCGGTGTCAACCTCATCGACACCGCGGACATCTACTCCGGGGGTCGTTCGGAAGAGATCCTTTATCCTTATTGGCTGCAGGCGAAAACGGCGAGCGACCGTCTAAGCCCTGGCGACTTGACTCTTCTCGGCGGCCGCCACCCATAAAGGCGCATCGCCCCAGCACGGGCCCTTCTGAGGAGCGGGCGCAGTGAGCAGGGTCGTCAGGCCGGCCCGGTCTTGGCGCGCTCTGGCACTGTTGGTGGCCAGCGCTTTCTTCATGGAAAACCTCGACGGGACAATCGTGGTGACCGCGACCCAGCGAATGGCCCGATCGTTCCGTGTGCCGGCCGCCGACCTGAACGTCACCATCGCCGCCTACCTGCTGGCTCTCGGGATCTTCATCCCGGTCAGTGGTTGGGTGGCGGACCGCTTCGGGGCTCGCAGGACCTTCGCCACCGCCATTGCCGTGTTCACCGTGTCTTCAGCGCTGTGCGCGGCCACCTCCAGTCTCGACCAGCTGACCGCCATGCGGGTGGCCCAGGGACTGGGAGGGGCGATGATGGTCCCGGTCGGCCGACTGGTGGTGCTGCGGGCGACGACAAAGAGCGACCTCATAAATGCCATTGCCTACTTGACCTGGCCGGCTCTCGCAGCGCCGATTATTGCTCCCGCGATCGGTGGGGCCCTGACCACTTATGCCTCATGGCGCTGGATCTTCATCGTCAATATCCCGCTTGGAGTAGCCGCTTTCGCGGTCGCCCTGCGAATTGTCCCCGACGTGAGGGCAACCGAACGAGTGGCGCTTGACTGGGCGGGCTTCGCCTTGACGGCTACCGGCCTCGCCGCTCTTGTCGGTGGACTGGAGCTGATCACCTACGGCGGCACCGCGTGGGTGGTGATCGCCGTGACCCTCTGTGTAGGCGCTGTGCTCCTGGGGGGGGGCCGTATTCCACTTGTGCCGGAGCGCACACCCGCTGCTCGACCTTGGGCTCTTCAGGATCCCGACATTCCGGGTGACCAACTCGGGCGGCTCCTGTTTCCGCATGGCCATCGGCGCTGCGCCTTTCCTGCTCCCGTTGTTGTTCCAGGAGGTTTTTGGCTGGGACCCGTTCGAGGCCGGCCTGATAGTAGTCCCGATCTTTGTCGGCAACATCGGGGTCAAGCCCTTCACCACCTGGCTCCTGCGCCGGTTCGGGTTCCGGACGGTCCTGGTCACCGCGGGCAGCGCTGTCGCCACGACGTTGGGTCTCTGTGCCGCTTTCAGGCCCGGCATCCCGCTGGCCATCACGGTGGTCATATTGTTCGCCAGCGGTATCTCCCGCTCGATCGGCTTCACTGCCTACAACACCATTGTCTTTGCCGACGTCCCGGCTGACGAAATCGGCAATGCCAACACGCTCACGAGCACTGTCCAGCAGCTCTCAACCGGTCTCGGCGTGGCTGCCGGCGCTCTGGCGCTCCACGCCGGTGCTCCCATAGGCCGTCTTCTGGGTGTCGCAGGCAGGGGCGCCGAGCCCTTCACAGTGGCCTTCGTGCTAATCGCCTTGCTGGCACTGGTCGCGGCGGTCGAGTCCGCCTGGCTTCCCGGCCACGCCGGCCTCGTCCTCACCGGTCCCCGACCGGGGACCGGTGACCGGGGCTAAAGTGGTCGTCCGCGGAAGTTCGTTGACGCAACAGGGCTGTGCTGAGCGCACCGAGGGGTGCGGTCGGCCCGTAGGCATTGAGGTGGCTGGCTGATCGGGGTCTCCTGAGCAGCGGCGTCAAAACGGCGTCTAAGACTTTGGAAAGAGACAGAGCAACGACGCCTCGATCCGGCGTGACCATCCCTGCCCATGTGTTCATATAGTGGACATTACATCTAGTATCGGGACAAACCGATGATCCCCGCGTACCATGCGGGGCCAGGAGGCCGCACCGCGAAGACTCGGAACGACATGCCGTGCGCCGGGATCGTCCTCGCTGCCGGCTCCTCGCTGCGGATGGGCCAGCCGAAGCAGCTCCTCTCCCTCGGGGGCCGGCCACTGCTGGAGCGCGTCGTGGCCGTGGCCTGCGGCTCGCAGCTCGATGACGTCGTGGTCATTCTTGGCGCCGATCACGAGCTGATCGACCAGCGGGTTCGTTGGGGCCGAGCCCGAATCCTGGTCAACCCAGACCATGCCTCGGGGATGAGCACCTCGCTGCGGGCCGGGCTTGCCGCTCTCGGTTCCGAGGTCGAGCGGGCCATGGTCATCATGGGGGATCAGCTTGGAGTCAGCTCCGGCCTTCTCGATCGCCTGCTCGAGGTTCACCAAGTCTCCCTCCGGCCGGCCGCGGCGCTCAGCGTGGGTGGCCTCCTCCAGCCTCCGGTGGTGCTTCGCCGAGACTTGTGGGGTGAGGTCATGGCCTTGCACGGGGATGTCGGCGCACGGAGCCTGATCCGCGCCCGTCCTGAGCTGGTCGCACCCCTCGTTCTCGGCTCGGATGCCGAGCACCCTATCGACATCGACACACCGGATGACTGGCGGCGCTACCGCTCGTCCATCCCGAGTTGACGGTCATAGGCTGGGATTCGCCAACTCCCCTCAGGCTGGAGGACGCCACCGTGCCCGAGGCCGGCGAGGAACTCGCCATCCAACGGCTCCCCCGCAAAGCAGCGAATGAGCAGCAGATCGAGGGCGCTACGCCGTGAGAACATGCCGCACGAGGCCACGCCGATGACGGGTACGCCCTGGAGTGTGACCAACCAGTAGCTGCTGCCCGGATGTACCGGCAAGCCTCGGCGGATGATCGACGCGCCGGCGTCGAGCAGACCGCGCCAGGTGCTCTCCAATGGATCCACCGTCGCCAGGCCGATGACGATGACCAGATCGGCGCTGGCTGCGGCGATGACGAGGGCGTCATGGGCGGCCGCACGGTCGTCCGGATACTCGATCGACCCCACCGAACCACCGAACCAGTCCACGCGCCGCCGCAGCGAAACTTCTAACCGCTGTCGAGCGGCCTGGTCGATCCGCTGGCGGACCACGGCGCTGACGCGTAGCGGGAGGAAGCGTCTCACCGTCACCGTGGGGCCGCGCGGAGCCGATGCGGCGATCAGTTCGGCCTCCTCCAGGGTGCTGCCCGGGATGGCGAAGGCGGTGATCTTGACACCGGCAAGGGTCCTGCCGGACTCGACCGGAGCACCGTCGGAAATGGTGAATACGGTGACGCCCTCGACTCCGTTGATGGCCGCCAGGGTCGCTGCGTCCACCCGGGCAAGTCCGCGCCAGGCTGCGGTCAGGCGGGCCTGCGACTCGGTGGGAGGATGGATCTCGACCCCCGGGCCTGCCACTGCGTGGGCCAGCCGTGTCGCTGCGGTATTCTCGTCGACATCCTCTTCCCCCAGCCAGATGACGTGCAGCTCCTCGGGGGCGGCTCGGGAAAGGGCCGCAGCGTCGGCAAGATCGAGGCGGTGACCCTTCCGCAGTACGGGCCGGGCATCGGTGCCCAGGATGTCGTGGCAGAGCACCGATCCCACCCAACCCCCGGCGTGGACCGCGGAGCCGTGAAGTATCTCCAGTCTCACGGCGGCGCCGCCGGAGCGGCGGGGGAGAGGGGACTCCCCGCTCGCCCGCGGCGGGCCGCCACCACCTCGGCGAGGATGGCGAGCGCTATCTCCTGAGGGGTGGCAGCTCCCAGGTCCAGCCCGACCGGGCTGTGGATTCGCGAGATGGCCAGCGCATCCAGGCCCTCCTGCTGCAGGCGGGTGACACGCTTCGCATGGGTGCTCCGGCTGCCGATCGCGCCAACGTAGCCGACCCGGCTCCGAAGCAGGATACCCAGGGCCGGATCCTCGAACTTGGGGTCGTGGGCGAGGCAGACGGCAGCGTCGCGGGGCCCCAGGGCCAAGCCGTGCAGGGCCTCATCGGGCCATTGGGGGATGAGCAGGTCCGCGTCGGGGATGCGGTCCTCGGTGAGGAACGTGCGACGCGGATCGATGACCACGATCCGGTACCCGGCAGTCTTGGCCATCCGTGCAAGGTGGATCGCGATCTCCACCGCGCCGACGATGACCAGCTGCGGTGCGGCAACGATGGGATCAATGAAGATGGAGAGCCCGGAGACGTTCTCGATCCCGGGCAGCGCGGAGGTCAGACGGCCCGCGGCGGCTGTGAGCGCCGCCGACTCTGTGGCTTGGTCGCCCAGGCTCCCGACCAGGTGAGCCTCCTCATCAGCCGCGGCCCTGGCGCCGATGTGCTCACCAGCCACCACGCTCAGCAGCGCCACCGGGTGGCGGACGCGGACAGCCTCTCGGACGGCGACGAGCGCCGGATCCGATCCGTCCCAGCACAGCGTCTCGACGAAGATCTCCATGCTTCCCCCGCAGGCGAGCCCCACCTCCCAGCCGAGCTCGTCGCTGATCCCGTAGTGGAGGATTCGAGGAGGAGCCTCACCCGCGAGGGTGGCCTGGGCCTCCTGGATGACCGCGGACTCCAGACATCCACCGCTCACGGACCCCGCCATCCGCCCGTCGCGGCTGACCAGGAGCCGGGCTCCCGGCGACCGCGGGGTCGAACCCGCGGTGCGAATCACGGTGGCCAGAGCCATGACGGGGTCGGACGGCGCCCAGTCGTCGAGCGTCGCGAGCAGCTCCCGCACGGGCTTGAGTATGGCGTCATGGGAGGCGTCCAGCGACTCCAACCTGGACGGGTAGACTTTGCCTCGGAACGCGGCAACCGGATCCTGTCCGGTGTTCCTCGCGCTGCGCCCTCGGGAGGTGGCTAGGATGAGTGCGACCCTTATCGTCAATGGAATAGCGCGCTCGGTCACGTCCGATCCCGCCCGCCCGCTCCTCGAGGTGCTCCGCGACGATCTCGGGGTCACGGGTCCCAAGTTCGGCTGCGGAGAGGGCGCGTGCGGCGCCTGCGTGGTGTGGGTCGGTGATCGGGTGCTGCCCGCCTGCCAGACCCTGCTGGGCCAGGTTGCGGGCCAGCCGATCACCACGGTGGAGGGCCTGGCCCAGGACGGTCGGCTCCATCCTGTTCAGCAGGCGTGGCTCGAGGTGGGGGCCATGCAGTGTGGGTTCTGCACTCCGGGTTGGCTGCTCGCCACCGCGGCGCTGCTGGCCCGCGCCCAGCGTCCCAATGAGACCGAGATCCTCGGCATCCTCGAGCGGCAGATCTGCCGGTGCTGCACCTACCCCCGGATCCGACGAGCGGTGCGCCGGGCGATCGAGCTGACCGATCGCCCCGAACCGCCGTCTGGGTTGCTCGCCGCGTCTCCGATGGGAAGCCGCGTCGATCGTGGCCACCTCGGCGCTGCCCCGGAGGCTGACCAGGACGCGCCCTTGGACGTCGGCCCGGCCGGCGGCGGCCGGTTCTTCGACGTGCTCGGCGACGGGCTGGTCACCGTGATGGACCCTCCCGCGGGGACCGGCGTGGTCCCGCGGGGATGGGGATCGCCCCCGTCCGCCTGGGTGCATGTCGGCGCCAGCGGATGGGTCACGGCGGGCATCGGCAAGGTCGAGGGCGGCCAGGGGACACGGACCGCGCTGGCCCTGCTGATCGCCGAAGAGCTCGGCGTGCCGCTCGGATCGGTGCGGCTCGTCATGGGCGACACCGCCGTCTCGCCCTTCGACATGGGCACCTTTGGCAGCCGATCGATCCCGGACGCCGCTCCTTCGGTGCGGGCGGCCGCGGCCACCGCTCGCGAGTCCCTCCGCGAGGCGGCGGCCGACCGGCTCGGCCTGAATGCCGCTGATGTCACCCTGGCGGATGGCGTGGCCGGCAATCCCGGACAGATGCGCCAGATCGCCTGCGCCGACCTCCTGGTCGGGGTGCGCCGCATAGAGCGTGTCCCGGCCGATGTGGCATTGACACCGCCGGCCCTGTGGCGAGCCGCTGGCCACATGGCACTGGCGCAGGGTGGGCTGGCGGTGGTGTCGGGGAGTCGGCGCTTTCCGTCGGACCTCACCCGGCCTGGGATGCTGCATGGCGCGGTACTCCGCCCCCCGGCCTACGGAGCCAAGTTGCACTCCCTCGAGGCCTGCCGCGCCGAGGCCGTTGCCGGTGTCGTGGTGGTTCGTGAGGGCGGTTTCGTGGGGGTCGTGGCCGAGGACGCGACGACTGCGCGGGTCGCGGTAGAGGCGCTTGAGGCGACGTGGGACCGCTCCGAGCAGCCGTCCGCAGCTGAGCTCGAAGCTTTCCTGCGGATGCACCCCATCGAGGGGGCGGGCTGGTTGCGCCTCGTGCGTGAGGAGGCCGGCGACCCGGACCGCGCTCTGGCGGTGGCGCCGGTGCGCTCGGAGGCGACCTACCGGACCGCCTACATCGCCCATGCCCCGCTCGAACCGCGCGCTGCGCTCGCCGAGTGGCGAGACGGGCGGGTCACGGTGTGGACCGGCACGCAAACGCCGTTCAACGTGCGCCGAGAGTTGGCCGAGGCCCTCGGGGTGGACGAGGAGAACGCTCGCGTCATCGTTCCTGACTTCGGGGGAGGCTTCGGTGGCAAGCACGGGGCGACCGTGGCGATCGAGGCGGCCCGGCTGGCCCACGCGGTGGACCGGCCCGTGAAGGTGCAGTGGAGCCGTGCCGAGGAGTTCACCTGGGGGCATCTCCGTCCCGCGGCGGTGATCGACGTGGCGGCGGGGTCGGACCGCGGCGGACGGCTCTCCGCCTGGTCGATGACGAACATCAACTCAGGCCCGGCGGCGCTGATCACTCCGTATCGCGTCCCCAACTGGCGCGTCGTCCACCAGCCGGCGGCGTCACCGCTGCCGCAGGGCGCGTACCGTGCCCTCGCGGCCACCGCCAACAACTTTGCTCGGGAGTCGCATATGGACGTGATGGCCCGGCTCCTGGGCGCCGATCCGCTGGAGTTTCGGCTGCGTCACCTGGACGACGAGCGTCTCTCCCATGTCCTTCGCACCGTCGCGGGCCGCATCGGCTGGGGGCGCGGCAGGCCCGAGATGTCTGGAGCTGGCCGAGGTATCGCTTGCGGGATTGAGAAGGGTGGGCGGGTCGCCACCGCCGCCGAGGTTGTGGTGGGGCCTGAACGGAGGCTCCGAGTCGTGCGGCTCGTGACCGCCTTCGACTGCGGCGCCGTGGTCAACCCTGACAACCTGGCCAATCAGATCGAGGGCGCCGTGATCATGGGTCTGGGCGGTGCTCTCTTCGAGGCGATCGACTTCGCAGACGGGCGGATCCTCAACGCCTCACTGACCGCGTACCGCGTGCCCCGGCTCTCGGACGTGCCCGATGTGGAGGTGGTCGTCTGCGATCGCCCGGACCAGCCGTCGGTGGGTGGCGGTGAGACGCCGATCATCGGCGTCGCTCCGGCGATCGCCAATGCGATCGCGGACGCCTGCGGAGTGCGACTTCACGCGTTGCCCCTGGTACCCGATGGCGTCGTACCCAGTGCCCTGGTTGGCTGATCTCACGGGGTCAGGCTGAGGCGAGACGGCTGAGGCAATTCCGAAGCAGCCGCAGGCTCATGACCTGGAGCATGGCCTCACGGTACTCCCGGCTCGCGCGGACGTCGGAGATCGGCGACGCATGGGCGAGCAGGTCGCTGAGGACGCGCTCTCTGGTTGCCTCCGGAGCGCTGAGGTCCGCTAGGACGCCGCTCTCATCGGCAACCAGGAACGCGCGTGGGCCGACCGCCCCATACGCGAATTGCGTTCGTCCCTGGGTGTCCACCATGCATGCGAGGTTGACCGTTGCGAGATCAACCCCGCGACGTCGGGTCACCTTGGCAAACGCCTCCCGATGACCTGGCGGCCTGACGGGAAGGTCGATCGACGTGACCAGCTCCCCGCGCTCCAGCGCCGTGCGACCGGGGCCGATGAGGAACTCGGCAAGTGGCATCCGGCGGGTGCCCTGAGCCCTTGAGATGTTGACCTCCGCTCCGTAGATGAGGAGGGCCGGGACCGTGTCGGCGGCGGGCGACGCGTGGCAGATGTTCCCGACCACCGTGGCTCGGTTGCGGATCTGCACCGATCCCACCGTCGCCGCGGCATCGGCGAGGGCTGGGAAGGTGGCTCTGACCCGTTCGTCGCGCTCCACGTCGACCATCACTGTCGTCGCGCTGATCCTCAACCGGCTTCCGTTCATGCCGATGTCCGGGGCGAACTCGGCGATGTGCTTCACATCGACAACTACCTGCGGTGCGATGGCGCCGTTGCGGAGCGCCACCAACAGATCGGTGCCGCCAGCGAGCACGGACGCTGCGGGGCCGTGCTCCTCTAGCAAGGCCGACGCCTCACTCAGGGTTACCGGCCGAACGTATGTGAACGGGCGCATGGCCAGCCCTTGTCAGAGGACCTTGTCGAGCTGGTCCATCAGCACCTGCGGAGTGGCAGCCCTCACCAGGTAGTAGGGCCTCTCGGCGAACTTGGTGACGAACTGGGCGCGGGCACGGCGGAGTTCGCTCGTGTCGAGGATGGGCATCACCCATCCGGGTGCGAGCAACTCGTTCAGGAGGAAGTAGTTCTGAACCGAGTGAAGTGCCTGAAATTGTTTCTCGAACGAGATCATCTCCGCCAAGCTCGGATCGAAGTTACCGTCGATCGCCGGCACAACCACGACATCGATTGTGGACGGCTCCTCATACTCCTCCCAGGTCGGCATCGAACCGAAGAAGATCTCCACCGCGCGGTCGGGCGCCGCCTTGTCGGCGCGCTCGGTTCCCTGGGCCCGCTTCTTGATGAACACCGTCTTGGAGCCCATCACCGCCCGAGCGGTCTCATCCACCACCGTGGTCTCGGTGGAGACGAGGAGGGCGCCCCGGCGGCAGGCCTCGATCTGGCACATGCTCTTGCCGTGGTTGGACTCGCCGCCCAGGAACATGACGGTCCGGTCGCGGTAGCGGACCGCCGACGCGTGGAACGGATGCAGCCCGTGCTCCTCGAGGCGGAGCGCCAGCATGGCCACGCCCGCCTTCTGGAGGGGCCCGGGAGCCCACTCGCCGTTGAAGGTCATGGCATGGCCGTCGTAGCTGACCGAGGTCTCGGCGTCGCGATTCCATACGATGTCGGGCTGGGCCAGGCTGGGCTGTGAGGAGATCTGGACGTCGGCGAGCCGGTAGTTGAAGAAGTCCAGATCCTCGAGGATGTGGGCCCGCGGCTCGGTGCCGTGGTAATCGACCCTCACCCGCGCCGGTCCGACCGACAGCTCCTCGGTCACGTGCTGCTTCGTGGTCATGGTTTCTCCCGCCTTCAAGTAGGATCAGTGAATCGGGCGGGCCAGCCCGTCCACAAGCTTGTTGTACAGCGATGCCGCGTTCTGGGTCTGGATGTGACTCATCATGTAGCCTTGTCCGATGTCGACCGGGTAGCGGGCCGCGAAGTTGACCCGCTCGATCGTCTCCTCGCGCGACCAGCCCTTGGCGATCGCCTCCGCGACGGCGTTCACCCACTCGATGAGGACGGCCCGTTGGGTGGCCAGGTACCGGGTGGTGGTAACGGGGCCGTGACCGGGGACGAGGTGGTCCACGTCGAGGCCGGCGACCCGAGCCAGGGAGGCCAGCCACTGGCGGACATCCGAGGTCATCAGCCACGTCTGGCACTCCGAGAAGACGGTGTCCCCAGTGAAGACGACCCGCTCCTCGGGGACGTGGACAGCCACCTGGCCCGGGGTGTGGCCAGGCGTGTGGAGCAGCTCGAAGGTGTGTCCGCCCACCCGCAGGGTCAGATCCCCGGTGAAGACCACGGTCGCCTTGTTGGGGTCTCTGTAGTACTCATCGCGATCGGGGAAGATGCCCTGGCCTTGGGGATCGTCGGTGGGGATCGCCTCGGCCGCGTAGGCGAAGGGGTCGAGGTCCGGTGAGGCCAGCATGAAGTTGTCGTACACGCCCTGGTGGTGGACGACGGTGCCGGCACCCTTGAAGTAGTAGTTGCCGAAGATGTGATCCACGTGATGCTCGGTGTTGATGACGTAGCGGATCGGGCCATGGGACTCGGCCAGCTCGCGCATCGCCACCGCGCGGGTGGGCAGCTGCGGGGTATCGATGACCACCACGCCATCGCTGGTGGTTACGAAGCTCGGATTGCAGCCTCGCAACCCGGTTTCCGTGAAGACGTTTGGTGTGAGCTGTTCCATGAGACATCCCCCACGCTTTTACTGGGTTGCGGTCAGACCGCCGTCGATGGTGAGGACCTGGCCAGTCACAAATGCCGAGGCATCCGAGCAGAAGAACAGAACCGCCCCGGCCAGGTCGCCCGGGCTGCCCACGCGGCCGAGCGGGACGCGGGAGATGAGGTTGGCCTTGAAGACGGGGTCGTCGAGCAGCATCGCAACCTGGGGCGTGTCGACGAACGTCGGTGCGATGGCGTTGACCGTGATGTTGTACTTGGCCCACTCGGTTGCCCACTGCCGGGTGAGCGAATTGATGGCGCCTTTGGCCGCCACGTAGGCCGAGTAACCGGCGTTGATGCCGAGTTGGCCGCGCACCGATGACATGCTCAGGACTCGGCCGCCATGGCCGGCGTTGATCATCGCCTTGACCGCTGCCTGGGTGCCGCACAGCGTGCTGCGGAGATTCAGGTCCAGGATCCAGTCCCAGGCCTCCACCGGATAGTCCTCGGCGGGATGGAGGACCTTGCCGGCGCCACCGCCGATGGCGTTGAAGCAGATATCGAGGCGTTCGAATCGACCCACCGCTTGGGCTACGAGTCGGTCGCACGTCTGGCGGTCCGTCGCATCTCCGGAGAGGCCCAGGCAATCGAGGCCGGCGTCGCGCAGCTTGGCCGCAGCCGCCTCAACTCGGTCGGGGGCTTGGTCGATGAGGGTGACCGACGCTCCGGCGCGTCCCAGCGTCTCGGCGATTGCTGAGCCGATGGCTCCGCCGCCGCCCCAGACCACCGCCGCTCTTCCGCTGAGATCGAAGATGCTTAACCCGCTCATTGCTCAAGCTCCTATATGCTGACCGGCTCTGCCGGGCTGGGCTGCCGTCGCGCTGAGGCCATGAGCGTAGCGACCCGGTCGGCAACCCGATCGGCCGAAAGCCCGTATGTTTGCAGGAGGTCGTCGTTGCTCGCCGATTCACCGAAGACATCCGGCAGTCCGATCCGGCGGAGTGGGGTTGGACGGTGTTCCGAGAGTGTCTCGGCGACGGCCCCACCGAGTCCTCCGATCACCGTGTGCTCCTCGACCGTGATGACGAAGTTGGATCGCTCGGCGGCCTGCACGATGGCCGAGACGTCGAGCGGTTTGATCGTGGGCACGTGGAGAACGCAGGCCTGGATGCCACGGGCGGCGAGAATCTCGGCGGCGTCCATCACCCGAGGCGTCTCAGCGCCGGTGGAGATCAGGGTCACGTCGGATCCGTCCCGGAGGGCAACCGCTGCCCCGAACTGGAAGGTGTAGCTGGAATCGAAGAGATGCTGGGTGGCATCACGGACCAGGCGGACGTAGACGGGCCCCTGATAACTGGCTGACCAGCGCAAGACCTGGTCGGCCTCGGTGTCGTCGGCTGGCGAGACGGTCACCATGTTGGGCATGGCCCGCATGATGCTGACGTCATCCACCACCTGGTGGGTCTTTCCGGCGCGACCGGTGAGCAAGCCCGCGTAGCCCGCGGTGATCTTCACATTGAGCCGCGGTTGGGCGATCAGCACACGGATCTGGTCGAGCGGACGGATCACCGCGAAAGCTACGAAGGTGCTGATGTACGGGATGAGCCCTACGCTCGCCATGCCGGCCGCGACCCCCAGCATGTTCTGCTCGGCGATCCCCATCTGGAAGTAGCGCTCCGGGTGGGCGCGCTGGAAGATCTCGCCCTTGGTCGAGCTGCCGAGATCCCCGTCGAGCATCACGATGCGCTGATCGCTGTCGGCCAGCTCGGTGACCGTGTCGCCGAAGACCTCGCGCATCGCCCGTCCCATCGGCAGCGTCATCGTGTGACCTCCTGTCCCGCCTCGACGGTCTCGCCGAGGGCGGTCATGGCGAGCGCGTACTCGCCGGCGTTGGGGATGCGAACGTGCCAGTCGTAGCGGCCCTCGGCGAACGACACGCCCTTGCCCTTGACGGTGGTGGCGATGATGGCTATCGGACGCCCGTCGGCGGAGCGTGCCTGTGCAAATGCGTCGAGGATGTTTTCCATGTTGTGCCCATCGATCTCGATGACCCGCCAGCCGAACGCCGTCCACTTGGCGCGCAGCTCTCCGGGCGCCTGGGGTGGCAGCCGGTGCTCGGGGGCGTCTCCCTGCCAGCCGTACTGTTGCAGCCGGTTGTGATCGACGATGGCCACGAGGTGGTCGAGGCCGTAGTGCGCGGCCACGAAGGCGGCTTCCCAGACCGAGCCCTCCTGGCACTCCCCATCTCCGACCAGGACGTAGGTTCGATAGGAGTGGCCCTGCGTCCGGGCACCGAGGGCGATGCCCACCGCCGCCGAGATGCCCAATCCCAGCGACCCGGTGGACATGTCAAGGCCCGGCAGACGGGTCATGTCGGGGTGGCCCTGCAATCGACTTCCGTGCGAATCGAACGTGAGCAGCTCGGCGACCGGGAAGTAGCCGCGCATGGCCAGGGTGGCGTAGAGGCCGACCGACGCATGGCCCTTGGAGAGGACGAACCGATCCCGGTCGGCCCAGTCCGGCTGCTCCGGCCGTATCCTGAGCTCGCGGAAGTACAGCGCGGTCAGGAGATCGGCCTCCGACAGCGAGCCACCCAGATGGCCCACGCCGGTCTTGTGGATGGTGCGGACGATCTCGACCCGAATGCGCCGGGCGACCTCCTCGAGACGGGCGACGTCGTCACCCACCGCCTCTCCCGGGGTGACCATCAGGAACGCCGCTCCTCATAGGAGCCGGGTACGACCGGCGGCGAGAAGAGGCAGACCAGCTCGAGGGGCTCACCGTCGCCGGCTTCGGTGATGTGGAAGGTGCCGGGCGCGATGAGCACGGCCACACCGGGCTTGAGATCGGCAGTCGCCTCGGGCGTGACCAGACGGCCATGCCCGGAGGCGACGTAGACGCACTCCTCCTGGGTCTCGTGGACGTGCCCCGCGGGTCTCGACCCCGCCAGGTAGACGGAAACCCCCACGGTCACGTTCGTCGCCGGGCTGTTCTCCTGGTCGATGTACGTGTACCAGGTCCGGCCCGGGAGTGGCTGGACCGTTGCCTCGGCTCGCTCGACGCGCTTGATCATGGCAGTTCCTCACGTGTGCCGGGACGGATGCCCGGCCGGCTCCGGCCGTCTGCTCGATAGGTCATCGGTTCCCCCCGGCCGCCTCCGGCTCATCCGAGCGTCGGCGGCCGATCAGGCGGATCAGGTCTTCGTGGAGCTCGAACCACACGCTGTGGTAGCTGTCGACACGCGGCGAGGCGACGTAGCGCTGGTCGCCTCCCTGCGCGACGGTCAGGGCCCGTTCAAGACGCGCCTGATAGCGGTCGAAGCGGGCGAACGCAGCGGTCAGTGGGGCCATCCAGGCGACTGCCTCGTGGTGGAGCTCCGACAGGCGCTCGAGTGCCTGGGCGTCGTAGGCGGGGTCGCTGTGATCGTTGATCACAGGCTCCTCGCCGCTGGCGCGGAGCTGCCAGGCGGTCACCGTGTCCTTCATCCGGAGATCCAGCTCGTGAAAGGACGCCAGGAGCTCGACCAGCCGATCCGCACCGACCCGCTCGCGATCAGCATCGAAGGCTGCGAGCGCCCGGAGCTTTCCCTCCCCGGTGAGCCGGTCGCCGCCAGTGGCGGCCTCGGTGAGGCCGGCGGCGCCCAGTTGGACCACCAGGGCACTCACCGACTCGGGGTCGCAGGCCAGGTTGAGGGTGAGCTGGTCGCCTGTCGCGACCCCCTTGATCAGGAGGACCTTGAGGACGTCGTCGCTGGTCGCCGTCGCCGAGGCCGGCGCTTCCTCCCGGGTTTCGACCGGGCTCTCACTCTCGGGTCGGGCGACCTCGATGCCCAGCTGGTCGGCCCAGGCCAGCAGCGTGGCCGCTTCGGGGGCAATCAGCGAGCTCCCGGCCACCTCGCCCGCGTAGACCTCGCCGGTGCTGCCGTCGATCGTGATCCGCTCCCCGGCCTGGAGCTTCCGGCCGGCGATGATCACCTCCCCCTCGCCCACGGCGACGCCGGCCGCGCCGACGACCGCAGGGATGCCCCAACCGCGAGCCACCACGGCGGCGTGGCTGGCGAGCCCGCCCCGGGAGGTGAGGATGCCGGCGGACTTCGCCATGCCGCGGATGTCCTCTGGGGACGTCTCGGGGCGCACCAGGATCACGGGCCGGCCCGCGTTGGCGGCGATCTCCGCCGCCTCGGACGTGGTGGCGATCTCACCGGCGGCGACGCCAGGTGATGCGGGAAGACCGGTCGTGAGCAAGGAGGTGACCCCCGGCTCGCGGACGAAGATCCGTGGCGGGCTGGCCAGGTACCGGGCGGTCCGGTGCACCGCCTCTTCGCGCGAGAGGGGAAAGCCAGGATCCCCCGCCATCTCCACGGCCATCCGCAGGGCGGCCCGCGGGCTGCGCTTGCCGACCCGCACCTGGAGCATCCAGACCTTGCCCTGCTCGATCGTGAACTCGATGTCGCAGAGGTCGCGGTAGTGGCGCTCAAGCACTTCCGCGTAGCGCCGGAGCTCGGCGCCCGCCTGGGGCAGGCGCTCGTCAAGGGCGCTCAGGGAGTCCGGCTTGTGGGTGCCGGCCACGACGTCCTCGCCCTGGGCGTTGAACATGACGTCGCCGTAGAGAGTTTGCTCGCCGGTGGCTGGGTTGCGGGTGAAGAGCACTCCGGTGCCCGAATCCCCCCCCCGGTTGCCGAAGACCATGGCCTGGACCGTGACCGCGGTGCCGAGGTCGTCGGGGATGCCCTCGTGACTCCGGTAAGCCCGGGCTCGATCACTGTTCCACGATTCGAATACAGCTTGGACGGCGCCCCGGAGCTGCTCCCACGGGTCGTCCGGCGCCTCGGCGCCGACGATCCCACGGTACATCTCGTGGAACCGCCGCAGGCAGTCGGCGGCGAACGCCGCATCGCCGGTCAGGGCGGCCAGCCCCTTCGCCGTGGCGTCGTTGAGCCCCAGGTTGAGGATCGTGTCCATCATCCCCGGCATCGAGATGGGCGCCCCAGAGCGCACGCTCACCAGCAGGGGATCGCCGGGGTCTCCCAAGCGCCTCCCGGTCAGCTCAGCCAGGCGGTGGATGTGAGCCTCGATCTGCGCGTCGAGATCCATCGGCCAGCCGCTGGTCAGAAAGGTCTTGCAGACCGCGGTGGTGATCGCGAAGGCGGCCGGGACGGGAAGGCCGAGCTCGGTGGCCATGACCACCAGGTTGGCCGCCTTGCCACCCAACAGCTGGGTGAGGTCCGCCAGTGGCAGGGAGGGGGCGCGATCGATGTCGTAGACGTGGTCGTAGATGGGGTGGGCCGGGCCGCCGACCGGCCCATCGCGGTCGTCGGCGTCCCACCCGGGGGTGGACGCGGGCACCGCGCCATCTTCTCCCGGCCTGCGCGCAGACGAAACGCAGCCTTGGAGGCTCAGGGCTCCGCCCTCTCCCTCTCCCCGCGGCGTATTCACGTCCATCACGTCATTCCCAGCATTGGGCGGTAACTTGACACGAAGCATCGGGGGGATCCGTAGGGCCGCGAAAGGGCCATAGGTCCCTTTTGACCGGGGTCATTGATCATCGACCAAGGATGATAGATCATCGATTAGAGTATAAAGGATCATCGCGACCCAGGCCAGATGGCCCTTACTGACCGCCTCGGAAGGTGTCAATACTCGCGGCGCGGCTGGGCCCGGTTCCCAGGCGGCATCCGGAAAATGAAAAGGGGCATGAGGCATGGGGGAAGCGATCTAAAGAAGAGGTCAGAAGGTTTCGCTGCGGCTGGCGGCGGCCATCACCGCCCGGTTTCTGCGTTTCCGCTGGCCGGGACATTGGAACCTCTCCAAGCCGGCCGGTCTGACCTCACAAGGAGAGTTAAGGTAATGGCACTCGATCAAACAGCAGAGATTCAAATGGAGACGGCCAAGACCAAGGAGACGATCCCGTTCTGGCTCGCGGTCTCCATCACCGTGATGTTCATCCTGCCCCTGGGCTTGTACTTCGGCCAGTACAGCCTGCCCCTCTGGGTGGCGTTCATCGTGTGGGCGGAGTACTTCGCGCTCGGGGCGAACCTAGGTACCATCAAGACCATCATTCCCGCCTATACCGCTGGGGCATTTTGGGGGGTGTGCATGATCCTCCTTTACACTTGGTTAGCCACCTTCATGACCGGTGCCTCAGTGTATCCGATGTACATCGCTCTGTTCGTCGGTGTCTCGGTGATGGTCTACGTCATGAAGTACTTCAAGGTCTTCCAGACCGGATCGCTGCCGTACTTCAACGGACTGTCGATGCTGCTGGCGGTCTACTTCGTCGGTGCCCACCCCACCTTCACCACCAACGCGTACGTACTGGTTCTCCTGTCGGGAGCCTACGCGCTCGCGGGCGGCTACTTGGGATGGTTCATCGGCTGGTTCAACGTGACGATCACGTTCCCGCGGCCCATCGCGCCGAAGCCGGCTGCTTCGACGCGCGTTTGAGGGTTTTGACGATAACGATGTCCAACATTCGGAGGTCATGTCAATGAGCACAAGCGAGCAGAAGGTCGAGGATCCCGTTTTCAAAGAAGAGGTCCTCGGCCAGTTCCTGGGGGATGAGAAATTCCCCGTGACCTGGAGCTCAGAGCTGGAGAAGCATCTCTTCTGGGTCTACGACGACCTGCACAATCCCCAGCCGCTGAGCCCGATGCACGAGGACATCGGCCTCTGGACGCAGTCCTGCGACCACATGTTCCGCCGCTTCGGCACTCCGTTCGCGACCGACTGGATCCCCAAGAACGTCAATGGCTACCTCTACACCGCCCAGATCCCGGGCAACCACGACTTCCGGCTGGACAACGTCGAGGTGGGCACGCGGTACGGAGCGGCGGCCGCCACCGACCCCGAGTTCTACGCCAGCAAGATCGGCACCTATCTGGGCGCGGTGTTGCCCACCTATGGTCAGCAGTTCGCGGATTGGTGGCGCGATCGCCTCGTCCCCGAGATGAAGCACAACTTCGACTATCTCGAGGGCATGCTCGACAAGCAGGATGAGCTCACCCTGATGGAGCTGGCCTGCCTGCTCGAGGACGCGATCGATATGCACGATCGCCACTGGAAGATCCACTGGATGCTCAACTTCGCGCAGCTCTCCGCGACCCTCAACCTGCGGGCCGTCATGGAGAAGACGCACGGAAAGATCGACGAGGCGCTCCTCGGCCGGCTCCAGAACTCGGCCAAGGACCGCAACTGGGACTCGATCGAAGCCCTCTGGAAGATGAAGCAGGAGGCCAAGGCCGACCCCACGCTGGCGGACGCGTTCAAGTACGAGACCGCCGGCGAGATCATCGCCGCGTTGAAGGGCACGGAACGGGGCCGGAAGTTCATCGAGGAACGGGTCGTCCCCTACCAGAAGGAGTTCGGCTGGCACGCGGTCTGGAGCCACGAGTTCGTCTTCCCGACCGTGTTTGAGCACATGGAACCGGTGATCGAGCTGGTTCGCGGCTACATCGAGACGGACTACGATTACCCAAAGACGATCAAGGTTCTTTCTGACGACATCGCGGCAGCTGCCAAGGAGATCCTGGAGGGCCTCAAGGGAGAGGCGCTCGAGGAGATGCGGGTGGCCAACGAGATCAACCTCAAGATGGCCCCGCTGACCCCCGACCACCACTTCTACATCGACCAGGGCGCCAATGCGCACGTCCGCTTGGTGCTGATCGCGATCGGCAAGAAGCTCGTCGCCCAGGGCGTCCTGGATGCCCCCGACGATGTGATCTTCTTGCGGTACAACGAGTTGCGGGTGTTCATGGGCGACCCGTCCGTGCTGGACGGCCGCGCATTGGTGGCGAAGGCCAGGGCGGAGCGGGAGAAGGCGTACACCTTCCGGCCCCGGGACTGGATCGGAACCGTCACCAAGTCCCAGCTCGACTTCCCCTACCTCAACCTGTGGGGCTTCCCCGAGAAGTTCAACCGCAAGGCAGCCGACACCGTCGCCGGCCAGTTCACCGGCCTGGGTGGCTCGCCCGGGATCGTCGAGGGGACCGCTCGGGTGGTGCTCCAGGAGGACCAGTTCGACCACGTGCGGGCGGGCGACATCCTGGTCTGCCAGATGACCAACCCGGCCTGGGTTGCGCTCTTCACCAAGATCGTGGGTCTGGTGACCGACGCGGGTGGGACCGTGTCGCACCCGGCCGTGCTCTCGCGTGAGTTCGGCATCCCGGCGGTGGTCGGCTCCTCCGTGGCCACTCAGGAGATCAGCAGCGGGGATCGGATCCGGGTCAACGGGACCACCGGCGTGGTGGAGATCCTGGCGAAGGCCCCCAAGCCCCGCAACGACCTTTTGGGTCTCTGAGGTTCATTCGATGCGCCGAGCGCCGATGATCATTCGCAACGTTCTGAGCGATCAGGTCAAGGATTACCTACTGACGGCGATCCTTGCCGGTGAGTTTCCCCCTGGGTCTCGGATCATCGAGACCCGGGTGGCGCGGCACCTTGGCGTGAGCCAGGGTCCCGTGAGAGAGGCGTTGCGGGACCTTGAGGCGCTCGGCCTGATCGACAGCACCCCGTACCAGGGAGCACGCGTCCGGCAGCCGCACAAGGCGGAGCTGCTCGAGGCCTACGACGTTCGAGCCGTGCTCGAGTCGTTCGGAGCTCGACTGGCCATGCCCCGGCTGTCGGACGCCGACCTCCTTGATCTGGAGGGTTACGTCACCAGCATGCAGCAGGCCGCCCGAAACGGCGACGAGAAGGAGCAGGCGCGAATCGACGTGGTCTTCCACAGCCGGATCGTCGCCATTTCGGGAAACGAGGTGCTCCAACGCCTCTGGCGCCACCTGGAGCCGGTCTCCCGGACCCACATCACCTACATCCTTCCCGGCGTCGACTCGAACGTGATCTCCGGCCTCCACCTGCCCATCCTCGCGGCTCTCCGCGCCCGGGACACGGCATCGGCCGATCAGGCCATCCACGATCACTTCCGGATCGCCGGTTCGATGTTCGATACCCTGTTCGTGGAGCGGCCAGCTTCAGAGTCTGCCCCGGCGGCGAGCGGGCAGGACCTCGGCGAGGACACTGCGCGTGAGACCCTTCCGTGACCGACCGGGCCGGCGCCGTCTGCATCGAGCTCATGGTCAACGAGCGCCCGAGGGTTCTCGAAGCAGCGCCGCAGCAGTCGCTGCTCGGTCTGCTTCGTGATGACCTCGGACTGACCGGTACCAAGGCGTGCTGCCTGGTCGGTGAGTGCGGGGCGTGCACGGTGAGCCTGGATGGCCGGATTGTCGATTCATGCCTCGTCCTGGCCGTCGAGGCCGACGGGGCCGAGCTCACCACCATAGAGAGGCTGGCCGCGGAAGGCCCCCTGACCTTGCTGCAGCGGGCCTTCCTGGAGAAGGGTGCCGCCCAGTGCGGCTACTGCACCCCCGGCCAGGTGATGGCCGCCCGCGACCTGCTGGGGCGGATCCCGCACCCCACCGAGGCTGAGATCCAGGAGGGGCTGGGCGGCAACCTGTGCCGGTGCGGCTGCTACTACCAGATCATCGAGGCGGTGCTCGCGGCCGCTGCGGCTGGTCATCGGTGAGCGGGCAGATCGGGGTTTCCGCAGAGCGCGTCGGCGGGCTTGCGCGCGTCACGGGTGCCTACCAATACGTGGGCGACATTCGCCTGGCCGACGTGCTCCACGTCAAGCTGGTCACCCTTCCCTGCGCCCATGCCCGCATCCGGAGCGTCGACCCGAGCGCCGCCGAGCGGGTCCCCGGGGTCCAGCTGATAATGACGGCGGCCAACCTGCCCCGGCCGATGCCCCGGTTCGGCCCCCAGTTCCAGGACCGGCCGGTGCTCGCCGTGGACGAGACCAAGTACCACGGCGAACCGGTGGCGGCGGTCGCCGCCGATACCGAGGCTGGCGCCGAGGAGGGCGCCCGGCTGGTGCGGGTCGACTACCTGGAGCTGCCCCATGTCCTCAGCGTCGCCGCGGCCCTGGCGCCGGACGCCCCGCTGGTGCAGGACCCGGCCCTCCGGCCGGGAGACCCCCGCGCTCAGAGCAACGTCCTCCGCGAGCACCGCTTCGGCTGGGGGGAGATCGCCGGGGTGTCGAGTGACCTCGTCGTCGAGGGCACCTACACGTTTCCGATGGTGACCCACTTCGCCATCGAGCCCCACGGGTTCATGGCCGCCCCCGATGGCGATGGGGTGGTGATCTGGAGCTCGATCCAGCACCCCTACTGGCTTCAGAAGATCATGGCCCAGATCCTCCGCCTGCCGCTCGCCAGGGTTCGGGTGATCGCTCCCGACCCAGGCGGCGCCTTCGGCGGCAAGCAGATGGCAAAACTCGAGCCGCTCGTTGCCTTCATGGCGCTCCGGACCGGCCGGCCGGTCCGCCTCATCCTCACACTCGAAGAGACCTTCCAGGCGGTGCGGCGAAACTCGGCCGAGATCAGTGTTCGGACCGGATTCCGTTCGGACGGCACGATCACTTTTCGCGAGATCGATGTGAACTACCTGCTGGGAGCGTATGCGGACATCGCGGATCGGACGGTGAGCAAAGGTAGCTACAGCTCCTGCGGCCCGTATCGCGTCCCGGCCGCCCGGATCGTGGCGAGAAGCATCCTCTCCCACACTACCCCTTCCACCGCCTTTCGCGGCTTCGGAACGCCCCAGCCGAACTGGGCGGTGGAGTCCAACATGGATGAGGCGGCGCGGGCCCTGGGGCTCGACCCGGTGGAGCTCCGGCTTCGCAACCTCGTCCGCAGGGGCGAGGTGTTCATCCCCGGCGACACCCCCGCCGACGGCCAGTGGGAGCAGACGGTCCGCCGGGCCGCGGAGCTGATCGGCTGGGGGAAGCCGCTGCCGGCGGGCTGCGGACGCGGCGTTGCCGTCGGCCTCAAGTCCGGGCCGACCACCGGTCTCTCCTACTCGACGGTCCGGCTGCTCGCCGATAGCAGCGCCATCGTCTCCGCCGGCACCTCCGACATGGGCCAGGGGTCGCGCACCCTCTTCGCCCAGATCGCGGCCGAGGAGCTGGGCGTTCCCCTCGACCAGATCACGGTGGTGATGGGCGACACCGCGGTCGTCCCCTACGACCAGCAGACCTCGGCGAGCCGCTCGACGGTGCTGATGGGCAACGCCGTCCTGGCGGCGTGCCGGGAGATCCAGGCCAAGCTCCGGGCGATGGCCGCCCGCCTCCACGGGCTCGACGAGGACGCGATCGTCGTCGAGCACGGGGTGGTCCGGCTGCCCGCTGGGCCGGTCCCGATCAGCGAGGTTCTCAAGCCCGGGCTGGGCAGTCTCGGCGGCGAGGTGATCGGCACCGGGGAGAGCCGCAAGGAGGCTGAGCCCGGCCATGTTTTGAGCGGCAGCGCCGCGTTCTACGAGTTCAACTGCACCGCCGTCGAGGTGGAGGTCGACCAGGGCACCGGCGAAGTCGTCGTGGCGCGCTACGTCACCGTCTCCGACGTGGGGAAAGCGATCAACCCGCTCCAGGTTCGCGGGCAGGACGAGGGCGCGGCGATCCAGGGCCTGGGCCACACCCTCATGGAGCATTACATCTTCGACGAGTCCGGACGGATCCAGAACCTCGGGGCCATCGACTACCGGATCCCGACCAGCATGGACCTGCCCCTGGATCTGCAGAGCGACATCATCGAGAACGCCGATGGTCCCGGCCCCTATGGCGCCAAGGGGATGAGCGAAGGCGCGTTGCTCTGCGTTGCCGCCGCGGTCGCGGCGGCCGTCCGCGATGCGACGGGAGCTGTGATTCGCGACCTGCCCCTCACCCCGGAGCGGGTCTGGAGGGCGCTTCTGGACCGGCCGCAGCCTGAGGCGACAGCTCGCCGTCACAAGAGATGAGCGCCTATGATGTTGATGCGGTACCGCTGTCCCTGGCTGCGGGACCGTTCCGCAGATTACTGGAGCATAGATGATGGAGACGGACGAGTACTTCACCATGCGCGCAGCCGCTGCGCCGAGCGAGGCGGGCCGATACGTCGATGTCGCAGCCATGGATCCTGTCGAAGTCCTTCCCGGCCTTGGCATCAGGCCGGTGGTCAGCAAGCGCATGATGGTGAACTTCGTGTCGTTCGCGCCGAACACCGAAGCTCCAATGCACGTCCACGCAGAAGAGCAGATCGCCATCGTTGTGGAAGGTGACCTTGAGGTGGACCTCGATGGCGACGTCCGCACCCTGCATGACGGCCAGCTCGCGATCATCCCCGCCTGGGTACCCCACGGGATGTGCACGCACGAGACGGCGTGCCGCGAGATGGATATCTTCAGCCCGCCGAGGCGTGCGCTCCTGCAAAGACTCGAGGCCGCATCGGCGGGAACCCCCTCGCAGGTGAGCGGCGAGGGAGGTGTCGAGCACGGCGTCGAGGAGACGCCGAGCGAGGCTCTGCCGTGACCAGCACGGCCGGCGCTGTGCGCATCGAGGTCACGGTCAATGGGCGCCCCCGCGTCCTCGAGGCATCGCCGCAGCAGACCCTGCTCGGCATGCTTCGCGACGACCTGGGCCTGACCGGCACCAAGTCCTGCTGCCTGGTCGGGGAGTGCGGTGCCTGCACAGTGAGCCTGAACGGCCGGGTCGTCGACTCCTGCCTGGTGCTCGCCGCCGAAGCCGACGGCGCCGAGCTCATCACCATCGAGGGGCTGGCCGCGGACGGCCCCTTGACCTCGCTGCAGCGGGCCTTCCTGGAGAAGGGTGCCGCCCAGTGCGGCTACTGCACCCCCGGCCAGGTGATGGCCGCCCGCGACCTGCTGGGGCGGATCCCGCACCCCACCGAGGCTGAGATCCAGGAGGGGCTGGGCGGCAACCTGTGCCGGTGCGGCTGCTACTACCAGATCATCGAGGCGGTGCTCGCGGCCGCTGCGGCTGGTCATCGGTGAGCGGGCAGATCGGGGTTTCCGCAGAGCGCGTCGGCGGGCTTGCGCGCGTCACGGGTGCCTACCAATACGTGGGCGACATTCGCCTGGCGGACGTCCTTCACGTGAAGCTCGTCACCCTCCCCTGCGCCCGCGCCCGAATCCGCACCGTCGACATCAGCGCCGCCGAGCGCGTTCCCGGTGTCCGGTTGGTGATGACGGCCGCGAGCTTGCCGCAGCCGGTACCGCGATTCGGCCCCCAGTTCCAGGACCGGCCGGTGCTGGCCGTTGACGAGACCAAATACCACGGCGAGCCGGTGGCGGCGGTTGCCGCCGACACCGAGGATGCCGCCGAAGAGGGTGCCCGCCTCGTTCGGATCGATTACCTGGAGCTGCCGCCCGTTCTCAGCGTGGCCGCGGCCCTGGCTCGCGGCGCCCCGCTCGTGCAGGACCCGGCGCTTCGCCCCGGGGACCCTCGAGCGGAGACCAACGTCCTGCGCGAACATCCCTTCGGTTGGGGGGACATCGCCGGGGTTGCGAGCGACCTCGTCGTCGAGGGCACCTATGCCTTCCCCATGGTGACCCAGTTCGCCATCGAGCCCCACGGCTTCATGGCCGCCCCGGACGGTGACGGCATCGTGATCTGGAGTTCGATCCAGCATCCCTACTGGCTGCAGAAGATCATGGCCGAGATCCTTCGCCTGCCGCTGGCGAAGGTCAGGGTTCTGGCTCCCGATCCGGGCGGTGCTTTCGGTGGCAAGCAGCACACGAAATTCGAGCCGCTCGTCGCCCTCATGGCGCTGCGGACCGGTCGGCCCGCCCGCCTCATCCTCACCCTGGAGGAGACGTTCCAGGCGGTGCGGCGGATGTCGGCCGAGGTCCGTGTCCGGACCGGATTCCTCTCGGATGGCACCATCACCTTCCGCGAGATTGAAGCGGACTATCTGCTGGGAGCGTACGCGGACATCGCCGATCGGGCCGCGAGCAAGGGCAGCCATATCTCGTGCGGCCCGTATCGCGTCCCGGCGGCGCGGATCGTGGCCAGGAGCATCCTCTCGAACACGCCGCCGGCGACCGCTTTCCGCGGCTTCGGAGCTCCCCAGCCGAACTGGGCGGTCGAGTCGAACATGGATGATGCGGCGCGAGCCCTTGGGCTCGACCCCGTGGAGCTGCGTCTTCGCAACCTCGCTCGCAGGGGGGAGGCGTTCATCCCGGGCGACACCCCAGCCGACGGCGAGTGGGAGCAGACGGTCCGCAGGGCTGCGGAGCTGATTGGATGGGAGACGCCGCTGCCAGCGGGCCGCGGACGCGGCGTTGCCCTCGGCATCAAGTCCGGGCCCACGACCGGCCTCTCGTACTCCACCGTTCGGCTCCTTGCCGATGGCAGCGTCATCCTCTACGCGGGCACGTCGGACATGGGCCAGGGATCCCGCACGCTCTTCGCCCAGATCACGGCCGAGGAGCTCGGTGTTCCGATCGATCGGATCACCGTGGTGATGGGCGATACGGCCGTGGTTCCCTACGACCAGCAGACATCGGCGAGCCGCTCGACGGTGCTGATGGGAAACGCCGTCCTTCAGGCTTGCCGGGAGATCCAGGCCAAGGTGAGGGGCATGGCGGCCCGACTCCATGGGATCAGCGAGACAGCCATCGTCGTCGAGCACGGCATCCTCCGACTGCCCGACGGCCCGATCTCGATCACCGAGATCCTGAAGCCCGGGCTGGGAAGCCTCGGCGGAGAGGTGATCGGCAACGGCGAGAGCCGCAAGGAGGCCGAGCCCGGCCATCCGCTGGGTGGAAGTGCCGCCTTCTACGAGTTCAACTGCACGGCCGTCGAGGCTGAGGTCGACGAGGATACCGGCGCCGTCGTCCTCGTGCGCCACGTCACCGTGTCGGACGTGGGCAAGGCGATCAACCCGCTCCAGGTCCGCGGCCAAGACGAGGGCGCGGCGATCCAGGGTCTCGGCCACACCTTCATGGAGCATTACATCTTCGACGAGTCCGGGCGGATCCGAAACCTGGGGGCGATCGACTACCGGATCCCGACCAGCATGGACCTGCCCGTTGACCTGCGGAGCGACATCATCGAGAACGCCGATGGCCCCGGTCCCTACGGCGCGAAGGGGATGAGCGAAGGCGCGCTGCTCTGCACCGCAGCGGCGGTGGCGGCGGCGATCCGCGATGCGACCGGAGTCGTGATCCGTGATCTGCCCCTTACCCCGGAGCGGGTCTGGAAGGCACTCTCGGAACGGCCACAAGCCACTGCCGCCGCCCGCGAAGCCGCCCAGAGGAGGGCTCGAGGATGATCACCCCGCCGGATTCCGGTCCCGTGCAATCGGAGGTCGGTCCGATCGCGCGACTGCCCAGGGATCGCCTCGTCGAGGCGGCCCGCCTGGTACGTGAAGGTCGCACCTACTCGCTGGCCGCGACCCGCTACCCGGGCATGCCGCTCTTCCCCGGCCACCCGCCTTTTCAGGTCCTCAACTTCCGGACACCCCGGGGCATCCGTGTCACCCACGCGCAACCCTGGGGTCCGATCAACGACGCCGGGCTCGGCTACATGGCCGAGTACGTGATGGCCACCTCGCACTCCGGCGCCCACGTGGATGCGCTCGCGCACATGACCCTCGGCGACGATTCCCATTGGTACGGAGGCGGCAGTGCCGACGCCCATCTGACCGACGCCGGTCCGGTCTTCGGCGACGCCTCGAAGCTGCCGCCGTTCTTCACCCGGGGGGTGCTCGTCGATGCGGCCCGCCACCGCGACGTCGACTGCCTTCCCAAGGGCTCGGCGATCGACGCCGCCGAGATGGAGGCGATCTGCGCGGCGGAGGGGGTGACGGTCCAGCCCTGGGACGTCGTCCTCATTCGGACCGGATACATGGGATTTTGGCCCGATGCCGAGAAGATGGCGGCCCACAAGACCCCGGGCCCGGACATCTCCGCCGCCCGCTGGCTCCTCGAGCGCGGCGTGGTGGCGACCGGAACCGACACCGAGACCTATGAGGTGCAGCCGGCCCCCGTCCTGGCGACCCCCGCCAACCCCCAGCCCGTGCACACCCTCCTGCTCATCCAGAACGGCATCTACTTGATGGAGAGCCTGGATCTCGAGGCGCTCGCCAGGGACCAGATCTACGAGTTCCTTTTCGTTGCTCTGCCCGTGAAGATCCGCGGTGCCACCGGCTCGATGGTGGATCCGCTAGCGGTCGTGTAGTGGGCTCGCCAGGATGATGAGGTCGGCAGTGTCTCGCCGACCATTGATGCGCGCTGTCTTCTGTTTCATGCCGATCTGATCCCCAGAGGAGGTTGATGGTGTCCCTTTCTCCCACCGACGCAGCTCGGACCCCGGCAGGGTTCGACGTTCCCGCCGCCATGAAGGCCCTCGTCGTGCTCGAGCCCAACCACTTCGAGATCCAAGAGGTGCCGGTTCCGGTGCCGGGACCCGACCAGGTCCTGGCCCGGGTGAGGGCGGTTTCGATCTGTGGCACCGACGCCCATCTGGTCCGCGGTGACTACCCGGGCTTCTGGCCGCCATCCTTCCCCTTCATACCCGGCCACGAGTGGGCCGGCGACATCGTGGCCATGGGGCCGGGAGCCGCGGCCTACGGCTGGAAGATCGGCGACCGTGTGGCCGGCACCTCGCACGACGCCTGCGGCGTCTGCCAGAAGTGCGTCGAGGGTCACTACAACCTCTGCGAGAACTACGGCGTCTTGAGCCTCCACAAGCAATACGGCCACAACGTCTCGGGGGCGGACGCGACCTACGTGGTCCACGGTGTGAAGGCGATCTTCCACCTGCCCGACGGCCTCTCGTACGCCGAGGGAGCGGTGATAGATCCGGCCTCGATCGCCCTGCATGTCGCCAACAGGGGCGGCGTGCGTCCGGGCGACAGGGTGGCGATCACCGGGGCCGGGGCGATCGGGCTGCTCGCCGGCGATGCGGCGCTGGTCCGGGGCGCCAGCCGGGTGATCGTTGTCGAGAACAACAAGGTCCGGCTCGCCAAGGCTGCCGCGTTCGGCTTCGAGACTGTCGACAGCGGTGGTCCCGATCCGGTTGCCGAGGTCAGGGCCGCCACCGACGGGCAGGGTGTCGAGGTTGTGCTCGAGTGCGCCGGTGTCCCGGCCACCGTCCAGCTGGCACTGGGGATGCTCCGCAAAGGAGGCAGGTGCGCCGCCGTGGGCATCCCGACCAAGGGCGTGGAGATCCCCATGCAGCGCCTGGTCCTGGACGAGCTGGAGCTGGTCGGCTGCCGGGCCACCGCCGGCGAGATGCGCCACGTCATGCCACTCGTGGAGCAGGGTCGGATGCGGGTGCGCGACATCACCACCCATCACTTCGCGTTGACCGACTATGGCCAGGCGCTGGCGACCTTGAACGATCCGGCCAGCGGGGCGATCAAGATCATCATCGAGCCTTAGCCGATGTCCATGCGCCGCGGTGCCGCCGCAAGCCTTCCTGCCCGTCTGCCCGGGCGCGAGGCGAGGCGAGGGCGAATGCCCACGCCCGTTGAGATGCCCAATCTCGGCAACACGTCGCGGAGTGGGCCGGTCCCGGTGGGGGGAGGCTGCGGGTGCTAGTCATAGTCCATATAGTGGACAGCGCGTCTACCAGCTGGACAAACCGATGATCCCCGCGTACCATGCGGCCCAGGAGGCTGCACCGTGAAGGCTTGGCACGACCGCCCCGATCAAGATCGTCATCGGCCCCTGGCCGACGCTCTTGCGCGGCGGTGCCGCCGCGACCCTTTCCTGACCCTGTGGCCGAGCGCGAGGTGAGGCTGAATGGCCACGCTCGTTGAGATGCCCAAGCTGGGCAACACCGTCGAGGAGTGCCTGCTCACCGCGTGGCGGAAGACGAAGGGGGACCCGGTCCAGGAGGGCGAGGTCATCGCCGACATCGAGACCGATAAGACCACCTTCGAGCTCACCGCGCCGGCCGGCGGGATCCTGCTGGAGACCTTCTTCGAGGCGGGCGCCCTCATCCCCGTCTTCACCGCGGTGTGCGTGATTGGGGCGGTGGGGGAGAGCGTCGAAGAGTTCCGGGCCGCGACCGGCGGGTCGCAGCCCGATGACCGAGCCCTGTCCGGGTCCGCTCGGGCCCCGGACGCGAGGGGAGCCGCCGCCGCAGCGCCACCGACTGGGGAGGCGCCGGCCCGCGTCAACCCGCCGCTCGCCACCCCGAGCTCTGTGGCGGCATCGGGACCGCTCAGCCCGCGGGCGCGGCGGTTCAGCCGCGAGCACGAGTTCCACCCCGGGGCGGTCGCGGGGAGCGGTCCGGGCGGGAGGGTCGTGGAAGCCGAC
>OBLU010000345.1_pt1 | contig 45343 bp, 45 predicted proteins | sample 1518681 | NCBI WGS metagenome assembly OBLU01 (sample SAMEA3539304, study PRJEB22396) | soil metagenome | biome: tundra; feature: field; material: soil | place: USA | collected 2010-05 | depth 0.15 m
GTGTGATGCATGAGAGCCTCCTACGTTCAACGGCTAGTTCCGTATGACCATTCGACTCCGCTTTCTGAACCGCACCTAGGGCCAAACGTCCCACAAAAGAGGGACCTGAGTCCCATGGATCAGCTGGTTCAGCAGGAGTGCCGTTGGGGTGGCCGCCATCTGGTTTTCGGACCATGGGACCAATGGCTCTAGCAGATACCACACCGAGCGCTCAGCCTGGAGGGATCATGTCCATGTACACCCAAATCCTCGATGTGGCTCTTGGCGAACGCCCGCCGCGCGAGACCGAGATGGCTACCGATGAGGCATTGTCGGTGCTCCTCGATTGCCGCCAACATTTGGACCCGATCGCTTCGTCGCAGCGAGGCTCGGACTGGAGTTCAGCCGCCCTGGCAAACCAGGTTGCCCACGATATTGCCCTCATCGACCTGGCCAGATGTGTCGGCATCGACTGTGATTCGACTTCCTTCGATCAGCCGAAGCGCCGCCGAATCCAAATTGAGCAACAGTTGTTCTCACGCGGCGTTCGACTGGACGGTCTCGATCAACGAGCCGACTCCACCTCGAAGCACCGCTGAGCGCCCAGTCACGTCCCGGTGCCGTCAATCCGGGCTGCTTGAGCCGACCGTTCCTCGATACGCGCCGCGAAGGTGGCGGCTTGGGTACGGCGCTCGACGCCGAGCTTGGCCAACAGGTTCGAGATGTAGTTCTTTACCGTCTTCTCCGCCAGGATCATGGTGTCGGCGATCTGGCGATTCGTATAACCCTCGGTGATGAGCTCGAGGATCCGGCGTTCCTGTGGCGTCAGGCTCGCCAGCCGGCGGTCCTCGTTCGGTCCGTTACGAAGGCGCTCGAGGACGCGCTCAGTGAGGGAGGGGTCAAGCAAAGACTGCCCTTCGCCCGCCCGTCGGACCGCGTCAACCAGGTCTGTGCTTCCGACCCTCTTCAACAGATAGCCGGCCGCTCCAGCCATGATCGCCGCAAAGAGCGCTTCGTCGTCGGCGTAGGACGTGAGCATCAGGCAGGCGATCTCGGGCCATTGGGCCCGTATGTCTCGGCAGACCTCGATGCCGCTGCCGTCGGGCAGCCGTACGTCGAGGACGGCCACGTTCGGGCGGGTGGGCGGAATACGGGCCATGGCCTCGGCCACGGTCCCTGCCTCTCCGACGACTTTGATGTCGCCGGCGGCCTCGAGCAACCCCCGCAGGCCGCTTCGGACCACTTCATGGTCGTCCAGGAGGAACACACCGAGCGTCATGTCCCTATCTTCCCATTTCGGCGACACCCCGGGTGCCCGGGGCGCTCGATCACGAAGAATTCACTCTCGTAAGCCGGTTTTCCCTGGTACCCTGCTGTTTTGTGCCTTATCACTCCATTGAGGATCCAAGCAAGCTCCGGAGGGTCCTCGAGGCGTCCCTGCTCATTGAGAAGGACCTCGAGTTGCCGGTACTCCTCCGCCATGTGGTCGAGGAGGCCTGTTCCATGACCGGGGCTCGCTTCGGTGCGCTCGGCGTGCTCAATGATGACCGGTCCGCTCTGTCTGAATTCATCACTGTTGGATTGGACCCAGACCAAGAGGCCCGAATAGGGATCCGTCCCACCGGGCGGGGTGTGCTTGGCCTGCTCATCGCGGACCCCAAGCCCCTCCGCCTGGCCAATCTCAATGCCCATCCCAACAGCTATGGCTTTCCACCCAACCACCCCCCGATGAGCTCGTTTCTCGGTGTGCCGATAAAGGTGCGTGACGAGGTCTACGGCAACCTCTATCTGACCGACAAGATCGGCTGGTCAGAGTTCACGAATGATGACGCCGCACTTGTCGAAGTGCTCGCCCTGGCGGCCGGTATCGCCATCGAGAACGCCCGCCTTCATCAACAAGTCCAAGTGGTCGCCGTCTACGAGGACCGAGATCGCCTCGCCCGGGATCTGCATGACACCGTGATCCAACGGCTTTTCGGGGTCGGCCTCAACCTCCAGAGCATGGCCGGTCGAGCTCCACGGGTCATGTCGGCGGGGCTCGTGGAGGCGGTGGCCGAAATCGACCGTGTCATCGATCGGATCCGTGCCACCATCTATCAACTCGGCATGGGTGCCGAGGATCGAGGCTTTCGAGATCACGTCGTTTCTATGGTCCGAGAGTTGAGCTCCGTTGTCGGCTTTGACGTTGAGGTCGCATTCGATGGTCCGGTGGACACGGCCATCTTCGCTCAGGTGGCTGAGCACCTCATGGCCGTCATCCGAGAATCGTTGACAAACATCGGGCGTCACGCGCATGCCACCCAGGCGCGCGTGACGATCAAGGTCGAGAATGGTCGATGCCGACTGACAGTCCTTGACAACGGGAGCGGCTTCGACGAGTCGAACCTTCGCGAGGGCGGACTCGGCTTGACCAATATGAAGGCGCGAGCGAAGAAGCTTGACGGCACATTCGTCATAGAGAATGCCCAAGGCGGAGGGACCTCGTTGACCTGGCAAGTGCCACTCACCCCATAGCGAACGTTGAGTCGCTCTTCTTCGCGACTCCAGACGCGCACTCAAGGGCAGATCCACTCCCGGCGCATGAGTCGGGCCCAGGCACGATCTGAAGCCCTCGAAGGGACCATTGGCGCCGCGACGGGGACCAATGGCCCTACTGACACATGCCGCTGGCGCCTTACCGTGCAGTGGGGGCACAGCACGTGCCTGGACACTGTCAGCACCGGGCTCCTCGCTCGCTGCCCGAAGGGAGAATCTGATGACCCTCATCACGGGTCGGCCACCCGCTGCAGGCGAATCGGGGCCACCAGACCGACCGATGTCGGAGCGCAATGAAAAGAAGGCTCATTCGTTGGGCTTGACGTCGGCGACAGGACTGGTCATTGGCAGCATCGTCGGGACCGGCGTGTTCACGATGCCGGCCGTGTTGGCAGGTGCCGGCACCATGGGTATTGTCGTCCTCGCTGTCATCGCGGTCGGGGCAATGCTCTTGGCCGTGCTGTTCGGCCAGCTCACCAAGCGGGTGCCTAATAGCGATGGTGGCTTGTACGCCTACTCCCGCCACGAGTTCGGCGACTTCGCCGGCTATCTCGTGGGCTGGTGCTACTGGATCCAGTCTTGGGCCGGTAACGCTGCAATCGTCTCCTCGTGGGTGTTCTACGTCGATGCCCTCTTCGGTTTTTCCCACCCGAGCGGCATGGAGAACTTCGGCATCGCGGTGGTGGGACTGTGGGTGCCGGCGGTCATCAACTTGGTCGGGATCCGTCAGATGGCCTGGTTCCAGAACATCACTGTCGTCCTGAAGTTCCTCCCGCTGTTCTTCGTCGGCATCGTCGGCTGGTTCTTCGTCCAAAAGGTCCACTTTGGGGCCTTCAACGCGTCGGGTGGCAGCCTCTACAGCGCCATCGGGATCGCTGCTGGAGTAGCCCTCTTTTCCTTCATCGGCGTTGAGGCAGCGGCCGTCACCGCCAAGCGGGTTCGGGACCCACGTAAGAACGTCCTCCGTTCGTCGATGCTGGGCACCGTCATCAGCGCCATGCTGTACGTGCTTGTGACCGCGGCGGTCATGGGTCTGGTGGCCCACCATACGCTGGTCAACACCGGTTCGCCCTTCGTCAACGCCTTCCAGTCCATCTTCCCCCATGAAGCGTGGGCAGGGAAGTTCATCGCCGCCATTGCCGTTGTGTCCGGAATCGGGGCCCTCAACGGTTGGACCCTGATCGTCACCGAGACCTCGCGGGCCATCGCCCAGGACGACCTGTTCCCCCGGCCGTTCACCTGGACCGATCGCAAAGGAACGGCCTGGTTCGGCATTCTGGTCGGGACCGCGTTGCCGACACTGCTGATGTTGTGGCGCTACAACACCAGCGCGGGGCTCACGGTCTTCACCTACTTGGTCGACCTCACCGTGGTCACCGTCGCCATCCCGTACTTCTTCTCGGCCATCGCCCAACTTACCTACCTCGTGTCACGCCGTCGGCGTGTCCAGGGTTGGCAGCTGGCCCGGGACCTTTCGGTCGCCGGAGCGAGCGTCTTGTTCTCCCTGTGGGTGACCTTCGCTTCGGGGTACCAGGTCGTCTACCAGGCGCTCGTCGTTATTTTGGTCGGGCTGATCCTGTACGCCTTCTTGAATGCCCGCCGCCAGCGTCTCGGCGAGGCGGCCGAACCGAAGGACTTCACCACTGAGGCGCCGGTCGTCGAGCTGGTCGGGTCGGAATGACTCGGCGATTGCCGAACAGACCGCAATCACAAGCCGCAGACGGGAGTATGCAATGACATTTCGAGTTGATTCAGAGGTCGGCCAACTTCGTCGAGCCATCATTCACCGACCGGGCCTAGAGCTCTCCCGGCTGACTCCGGACAACATCGGCGAGCTGCTCTTCGACGATGTGATGTGGGCCAAGAAGGCGAGGGAAGAGCATGACGCCTTCGCCCAGGCACTTCGGGACAAGGGAGTGGAGGTTCACTACTACGGACAGCTTCTGGCCGAAACCCTCGAGGTGCCCGACGGCCGGGCTTTCGTCCTCGACCGGCTCTGCACGCCGGAGAATCTCGGACCTTCGTTGGTGGATCCCGTGCGAGAGCTCTTCGAGCGACTCGATGGGGCATCGTTGGCCGAGTACCTCGTCGGAGGCGTGCTCAAGGCTGACCTACATCCCAAGGGCGCCCACAGCCTCAAATGGGACATGCTCCGGGCCGACGACTTCGTTCTGACGCCACTTCCGAATCACCTGTTCCAGCGAGACAATTCCTGCTGGATATACAACGGTGTGACCATCAACCCGATGGCCAAGCCGGCCCGCCAGCGCGAGACACTCCACACCCGCGCCATCTACGGTTTCCACCCGATGTTCGACTCGAAATTCACCGTCTACTACGGCGACGGGGACCAGCCCCACCAACCGGCAACGCTTGAGGGCGGTGACGTCCATGTCATCGGGCATCGCAACGTACTCATCGGGATGGGCGAGAGGACATCGCCGATGGCTGTCGAGATAGTGGCCAAAGCACTTTTCGCCAGCGACCAAGCGGATCAGGTCATCGCCATCGAGCTTCCGCACAGCCATGCCTTCATGCACCTCGATACCGTGATGTCGATGGTCGATGTCGGGACCTTTGTGCTCTATCCCTTCTTCGACCGGCATCTGCGTAGCTGGACCCTGACGGCCGGCAAGACGCCCTCCACACTCGCTGTGGTGCGCAACCAGAACCTCTGGACCACACTGGCCGATGCCTTGGAGGTCGACGAGATCACGGTTCTCACGACTGATGAGGACATTCGAGCTGCTGAGCGAGAGCAATGGGACGACGGAACGAACTACCTGGCCGTCGCTCCCGGCGTGGTGATGGGATACGAACGTAATGTCGCCACGAACACCATGTTGCGCAAGCACGGCATCGAAGTCGTCACCATTGCCGGCGAAGAACTGGGCCGGGGCCGCGGTGGCCCGCGCTGTATGACGTGTCCGATCGAGCGGGATCCGGCATGACAGGTCATCACAACCCCGTTGGAGGATCAGGATTGAATCTCACCGGACGAAGTTTTCTCAAAGAGATCGACTTCACCAAGACTGAATTCCTCTCCCTCATCGAGCTCGCGGAGGAGCTGCGGAACGAGAAACGCTCCCACCAAGAGCATCACTCACTCAAAGGCCGCAATATCGCACTGATCTTTGAGAAGACCTCGACGCGCACGCGCTCGGCGTTCGAGGTGGCCGCTCATGACCAAGGAGCCCATGTCAGCTATCTCGGTCCAGGTGAGACGCAGTTGGGTAAGAAGGAGACAGTCAAAGACACAGCGCGCGTGCTCGGTCGCATGTACGACGGCATCGAGTTTCGTGGCTTCGCCCATCAGGACGTCGAGACGTTGGCTCAGTGGGCCGGAGTACCGGTGTGGAACGGGCTCACCGACCAGTGGCACCCCACACAAATGTTGGCCGACATCTTGACCATGCGCGACTACTCGACCACACCTCTCGAATCCGTTTCCTACGCCTACCTCGGAGATGCCCGCAACAACACGGCCAACTCGCTCTTGGTGACAGGAGCCCTCTTGGGCATGGACGTGCGGATCTGCGCACCGAAATCGCTCTGGCCGAGCATCGAAGTCCAAGGGATCGCCCGCGACTTGGCGAAGGCGTCCGGCGCACGGGTCACCGTCACCGAAGATGTCGCTGCGGCCGTGCAGGGCGCCGACTTCTTGTACACAGATGTGTGGCTCTCCATGGGCGAGCCCACAGAGGAGTGGGCTTCGAGAATCGAAAAGCTCACCCATTATCAGATCAACAAGCGAGTCATGGCCATGACTGGTAACCCATCCACTCGGTTCATGCACTGCCTCCCGGCCCTGCACAACCGCAACACTGAGATTGGTCACATGATCTACGACAAGTTCAAGCTTTCGGCAATGGAGGTGACCGAAGACGTGTTCGAATCACCTGCGTCGGTTGTCTTCGACCAAGCTGAGAACCGTCTCCACACGATCAAGGCGGTCATGGTGGCAACGCTCGGCCAATCCAGCGAGAGCCGCACATGAGAATTGTCGTGGCTCTGGGAGGAAATGCACTCTTGGAGCGCGGTGAACCTCTGGTCGCCGAGATCCAACAAGAGCATGTCATCGCCGCGGTCGAAGCGCTCGTTCCACTTGCTCTCGAACACGACCTCGTCATCACACACGGAAACGGTCCTCAAGTGGGCTTGTTGGCACTCGAAAGCGCTCGGGATCCGGACCTCCCCCATCCGTATCCCTTTGACACACTCGGGGCCGAGACGCAGGGCATGATCGGCTATTTGCTCCTGCAGGCCCTCGAGAATGCGCTACCGGGGCAGCAGGTCGTCAGCCTCATTACCCAGACCCTCGTCGCCGACGACGACCCGGCCTTTGGAAATCCGACGAAGTTTGTCGGCCCCATCTACGACGAGGGCGAGGCCCAGACCAAGGCTCGTCGCTGGGGATGGCAGGTGCGCCCCGACGGCCTCAATTGGAGGCGGGTGGTCGCATCACCCGAACCCCAAGAGATCATCGAGCTGCCCACCATCAAGGTCCTACTGGCCGACGGCGCCGTCGTGATTTGTGCCGGAGGTGGAGGTATCCCGGTCCGACGAGGTCCCGAGGGACAGCTCCACGGCGTCGAGGCGGTCATCGACAAGGACGCGACCGCAGCGTTATTGGCGCAGAACCTCGCGGCCGAGGCACTCCTCCTTCTGACGGACGTGCCTGCGGTCGAGTTGGATTACGGGACGCCCAATGCGCGATCGATCGATCGCATCAGCGCCCGCGAGCTCGAGGAATTGCAGTTTCCTTCGGGCTCAATGGGGCCCAAAGTGGCGGCGGCGTGCCGTTTCGTGCGCGGTACTCACCACGTCGCTGCTATCGGCCGGTTAGAAGACGCGGCCGAAGTGCTCGCCGGGACCGCTGGCACCACGATCTACGACGGCACACTTCAACCCGAATCTTGAAAAGGAAAAACACCATGACGCCTGACACCCCTCTACTACCGGACTCCGAAATGGTTCCGGCCAGGATCGTCGTCGGGATCGACGGTTCTCCTGCATCCTTGGACGCTCTCGATTGGGCCGGTCGACAAGCCACCCTCACCCACTCGGCCCTGGAGATGATCATGACCTGGGATTGGCCGACAACATACGGTTGGGCGATGTACTTCCCCGAAGGGTACAACCCCTCGGAAGGCATGCCCGAGATGTTGTCGAAGGCGGCAGCTGACCTGCGTACCAAGTACCCCGACATCGAGGTCACGTTCCGTGTGGTGCAGGGGAATCCCGCCCCCCTCTTGGTCGAGGCCTCCAAAGGGGCGGATCTCCTCGTTGTCGGAAGTCGGGGACACGGTGAGTTCGTGGGCATGCTGATCGGCTCCGTCAGCGAGTACTGCGCCACCAACGCACACTGTCCCGTCCTGGTGCACCGAGCCGTCGCATGAACACCGACACGTCGTCGTCGACGGGGACTGCTGCGGAGAGCAATGAGGCGGCGCTGGAACCGTCCGCCTCGCAACACCGCATCGTGGTCGGGATAGACGGCTCCAGTGAAGGCGCACGAGCCCTTGAATGGGCTATCACCCAAGCGCAGCAAAGCGGCGCCGTCCTCGACATTGTCACGGCCTGGATGTTCCCCATGGCGATCGGCTATGCCTTCACCACCACAGTCGAAGAAGTCCGGCAACAGGCTCGCTCCTTGGTGGACCACGCCATCAGCCACGTCGCCGACGTCGCACCCGATGTCGTCGTACGTGGTGAGGCAACCGAACAACCTCCGGGACCGGCGCTCGTGAAGGCAAGCCAAGGAGCGGATCTCCTGATTGTGGGGTCGCGGGGAATGGGCGGTTTCGAGGAGTTGCTGGTCGGCTCGGTCGGCCACTACTGCATGCGACGGGCGCCCTGCTCGGTCGTCATTGTTCGCTGAGAGCAAACGAGGGATTCACTCGCCGACGGCCATCCCCTCCCGTGCATCACAATCAGACTGGTGCGGGATCTTCCTCTTCACGTCCCGAAGGCACGATCGTCACGGGTATTGTTGAGCGTTCTGCAAGCTCGAGGCTCGTGCTTCCGAGAAGTGAGCCCCCGTGGGCGTCGGATCCGCGGGAGCCCACCACCACGAGATCGGCTGATTCGGGTGGCACGGTCATGCGGAGCATCGCTGAGCATGGATCACCGTCGACCACGGACCACTCGATCCGTCCCGGATCTCCGCCTGCTCCGGTGGCTATCCGCAATGCCGTCTCGCGGTGCACCGTGACGTGATCGGGCAAGAGTCCAGCGTGCTCCAAGAGACCCACAGCGTGGACAATCCGGAGTCGGGCTCCGATTGCCCCCGATAATCGAGCGGCCCAGCGCAGCGCTGCCGTGGAGTCCACTGAACCGTCGTATCCCACCACGATCGTTGGTCCCGTGTTCATCCGTCACCTTTCGCGCTCGACATCGTCGCGTGCATTTGCTCCAACCCCCGATGGCGATCAGATAGGGACGAGCGTATTTCGTTCATGCCCGGACCGCCGTGAGTCGGTGCGGAAGGATGGGTCTGGAGACCGAGTAGCGCTCCGAGCGTGTCAGTCACTGATATCTGCAGAGCTATCTGGTTGTAGCCGCCCTCGAGAAACAAGGCCAAGCGCCCTGGGCGAGGACTGAACTCACTCACCATCCGGGCTAGTTCGGCAAAATCGCCACTCGAGAGTGCGAGATCGCCCATGGGATCTGCTTGATGCGCGTCAAACCCACACGAGACCAGTACCCAGTCGGGGGAGAACTCCTCGATGGTTGGACGCGCCACGTGGTCGATGGCTGATCGCACGACATCGCCCGTTGCCCCCGCCGGCAGTGGAATATTGACCGTAAGACCCAGTGCTCTTGGTCCTCCGACCTCGGTGGCTCTCCCGGTTCCCGGGAAGAACGGGTACTGATGAGTCGAAACGTAGAGGACTTTGGGATCGTCCCAAAAGATTGACTGCGTTCCGTTTCCGTGATGGACATCCCAGTCCACAATGAGGACTCGCTCCCCCCGTGCCGTCAATGACGCCGCTGCTACCGCCACGTTGTTCAGGAGGCAAAACCCCATTGCCCTGTCACGTTCGGCATGATGTCCTGGCGGGCGGACCGGCACAAAAGCCACGCCCTCGCCGTGCTCCTCCAAACTCGCAATGGCGGCCAAGCCGGCTCCTGCCGCCCGTCTCGCGGCATTCCATGAGTCTGGTCGAGCAAAGGTGTCGGGATCGATGTCACCCCCACCCTTGGCACAGAATGCCTCGAGCTCGGTGAGGTAGGCGGTCGAGTGGACACGAGCGAGGTCGCTCAGCTCGGCGCCTTGCGTGGGCGGGTAAACGACCTCGTCTTCGAGACTGAGCGCCCTTATGCCATCCATTACGGAGAAGATCCGCGCCTGTTGTTCGGGGTGGAATGTTCCCCCGTCGTGCTGGGCTGTGCCAGTAGGTCCGGCCACTATGAGTTTCATGCCCCTCCTGCATCAGGAGGAGTCGCCCGCCTGTCTTCTCCCCATTGGCGTGAAGCTTCGCGGTCGGCCAGGGCCGCTTCATACGCGTCAGTTGGCTCTATCGGAAAGTGGAGGGTCACCGTTCCGTACTCAACACTCGAAGTGACGGGAAATCCAGCGTGACGGAAGACATCGAGCATGGCGTGATTTTCACAGAGCGTCTCGGCTCGAAAGGCCGTGATGCCTCTCGCCCTGGCTGCCCGCACCAATTCATCGAGGAGTAACGCGCCAATTCCGTGATGCTGAAACTCATCGGACACCACGAAGGCCACCTCGGCTTCGGTCGCTCCCGGTGCACTGTCATAACGACCCACCGCAATCAGCCGATCATCGATCTCGGCCACCAGGGCAAGCCGATTCACGTAGTCCACACAGGTGAAACGCTCCACCTCCTTGGACGACAGTTCCGGATGAAACGTAAAGAAACGCATGAAGACCGAGCGTGGCAAGAGGTGATGATGAAACGCCACCAACCGGGGGCCATCGTCGGATCGGATGGGTCGGACGTGGTAACGAAGGTTTCCTCCGCTGACGACGTCACGCTCCAGTTCACTGGGGTAGCGGGCAGGCACTCCCGCGCCGGCCGCGGAGGCCGTCATGTCTGCCTCACGCAGAGCTTCATCAACAGAAGTCGAAGACAAGCCGGGCATCCACCTCCCCTTTCTCAAGCTGCTCGAAGGATTCTGAGGTGGGCAGATCTTCGATACACAACGCTTCGTTGACTTGGTGTACGGCGGCTGCCCTCATAGCGGACCTTTCTCCGAGAGACTCCCCGGTCCAAGATCGCGCCTCTGCCAGGAATGCCCTAGGGCCGAAGGTCCCCCGTCAGCCGATTTCCACCGCCAGAACTGCTAGCCGATTGCGCCCCAGACAATTTCGACGGAGTGTCGTTCCTCTCCGAGGGCTTCGCGAATGGCATCTCGGAGTCGACCCCCGAACTCTCGCCCAGCTTCGGAGGGGGGCACGGTGGTATGGAGTCGAACGTAGAGGACATTCCCCCACCCACGACGAATGTCAAGCTTCGTAAGGTAGTCATGGCCATCGTCGGGCAGGACCTGCGTTATGGCAGAAAGTACGCTCTTCGTCACGCTGGCGCCTCCCTCCCAAGCTCTGGCTTCACTGATGCGTGAAGGTGACGTCTGAAGACTTTCGAGCGGATGACGAAGTGGGCCTCGGCCCCAGCAGGAAGCGAGAATCCTTCGGGCGCCCCATCGCCAACGTCCAGGATCAGCTGCGTGTGCTTCCATACTTCATATTGACGTCCGTCAATATAGAACGGACATCCTCCCACCCGGCCCAGCAGTACGTCATGAGCGCCGATGACGAACTCCCCGTCTTCGAAGCACATCGGCAAACTGCCGTCGCAGCAACCACCCGACTGGAAGAACATGATCGGGCCGTGCTGCTCGACAAGGCGAGCGATGGCATCGAGGGCAGCCGAAGTGGCAACCACTCCTTCCGAAGACTGGTTCATTGACTCGTGTTCTTCTTTAGAAGAAGCCAAGCGGCTTTGTGCTGTAGCTCACCAGGAGGTTCTTGGTCTGTGAGTAGTGCTCAAGCATCATCTGGTGGTTTTCCCTACCGACTCCGGAGATCTTGTAGCCGCCGAAGGCAGCACCGGCCGGGTAGAGGTGATAGCAGTTCGTCCATACCCGTCCAGCCTTGATCGCCCGCCCCATGCGGTAGGCGAGGTTGCCATTGCGGGTCCACACACCAGCCCCGAGGCCGTACAGGGTGTCGTTGGCAATCTCGATGGCGTCCGCTTCGTCCTTGAACGTAGTGACGGCCAAGACGGGGCCGAAGATCTCTTCCTGGAAGACTCGCATCTTGTTGTGGCCTTTGAGGACCGTGGGCTCGAAGTAGTAGCCGCCGTCACACTCGCCGCCGATCTCGGCACGATTGCCCCCGATGAGGCACTCCGCCCCTTCCTGGCGGCCAATGTCGATGTAGGAGGCGATCTTGTCGATCTGTTGGACGGAAACTTGCGGTCCGATCATGGTGGACGGATCGAGCGGATTCCCCTGGCGGATCAGCGCGATCCGAGCCAGGCAACGTTCCATGAAGCGGTCGTAAATGGACTCATGAATCAGCGCCCGTGACGGGCAGGTGCAGACCTCGCCCTTGTTGAAGGCGTAAAGGACAAGTCCCTCGATTGCCTTATCCAGATACTCGTCGTCATGGTCCATGACGTCGGCGAAGAAGATGTTGGGCGACTTGCCACCGAGCTCAACGGTCGAAGGAATCAAGTTCTGGGCTGCGTACTGCATGATGAGCCGTCCAGTCGTGGTCTCGCCAGTGAATCCAATCTTGGCGATGCGCGGGCTCGAAGCCAGGGCCTTGCCGATCTCGCCGCCGGGCCCGGTGATGATATTGAGTACCCCCGGAGGCACGATGTCCCCAATGACCTCGGCCAGTTTCAGGATTGACCACGGCGTGGGCGAGGCGGGCTTCACCACGGTGCAGTTGCCCGCCGCGAGCGCCGGGGCGATCTTCCATGCGGCCATGAGGAGGGGGAAGTTGAAGGGGATGATCTGTCCCACCACGCCGAGTGGTTCGTGAAAGTGGTAGGCCACGGTGTCTTTATCGATCTCCGTGGATCGCCCTTCGAGCGAGCGGGTAGCCCCGGCAAAGTAGCGGAAGTGGTCAACAGCCAATGGAATATCCGCAGCCAGTGTCTCGCGAACAGGCTTACCGTTCTCCCAGGTCTCGGCCACGGCGAGCATCTCGAGGTTGGCCTCGATGGCGTCGGCAATGCGATTGAGGACAGCGGCGCGCTCGGTGAGTGAGGTCTCACCCCAAGCATCTTTGGCCGCATGGGCGGCATCGAGGGCCAGTTCGACGTCCTCGGCACTGGACTTGGCCACCTCGCAGAAGGGCTTTCCATTGACCGGACTGACATTGACCATGTACTGCCCCTTGACGGGGGCCACCCACTTGCCGCCGATGAAGTTTTCGTAGCGGGCTTTCACGTCGACCACGCTGCCGGCGCGGCCGGGCGCCACGAAGGGTGCTCCGGGAGAGGGCGTGTCAACCGCCGACACGCTTGTCGTCTCAGTGGTTTTGGGATCCGTCGTCAAGGTCATCAGTGCCTCCATTGCTGCGCTCTGGTCGGTTAAACGCTAAGTGAGCAGCGCAGAATGAAATAGGGCCGAAGGTCCCACCACAGAACGCACGAGGCAACGCGCACGCCGCAGGGACGTCCGTCACATCCGGCTAGGGACTGTTGGCCCTGTGCGAGAGGACAGGCGTGGGCTCATGATGGACGGCGATGACTCAACAACTTCCGCCATCATTTTCCGGGTTCCACCCGACTGGTGCTCTCGATACAGAGCTCACTCAACTCGATGCCTACTGGAGAGCGGCCAACTATCTTGCCGTTGGCCAGATCTACCTGCTCGAGAACGCGTTGGCGCGCGAGCCCCTCCGACCTGAGCACACGAAGCCACGATTGATTGGCCACTGGGGTACGAGCCCTGGCCTCAATTTCATCTACGCTCACCTCATTCGGGTCATCACCGAACGCGATACCAATACCATGTTCGTCTGCGGTCCCGGACACGGCGGGCCGGCGGTTGTCGCAAACGCATGGCTCGAGGGCACCTATTCCGAGCTCTACCCGCACATCTCAAGGGACGAAGTCGGCATGACCCGGCTCTTTCGCCAGTTCTCCTTCCCGGGTGGGATTCCGAGCCATGCCTCTCCCGAGACCCCAGGATCCATCCACGAGGGGGGCGAACTCGGCTATTCCCTCTCCCACGCCTTCGGGGCGGCATTTGACAACCCTGGCCTCGTTGTCGCCTGCGTCGTGAGCGATGGGGAAGCGGAAACCGGACCGGCCGCCACTGGTTGGCATTCGAATAAGTTCCTTGACCCGGTGCATGACGGTTCGGTGCTGCCGATCCTGCACCTCAACGGATACAAAATCGCCGCGCCGGCACTATTGGCCAGGATTCCGACCCAAGAGTTGGTCTCCCTCTTCTCAGGCTACGGCTATCACCCCATTATTGTCGAGGGCGGCTTCGACGGAGAGAAACCGATGGAGGTGCACCAGCGCATGGCAGTCGCCTTGGACTTCGCCTTCGATGAGATTGCAGAGATTCAGTCATCGGCACGCGCAAGCTCCCCGGGACAGCGCCCCATTTGGCCCATGGTGATCCTGCGCACCCCTAAGGGTTGGACCGGGCCGAAGTTCGTCGATGGGCTGGCCATGGAAGGGTCGTTTCGCTCCCATCAAGTCCCACTCGCAGAAGTGCGAACGAACCCCGCCCACTTGGCCCAACTCGAGGAGTGGCTGCATAGCTATCATCCGAACGAGCTTTTCAACCGCCAGGGTCGACCGGTGGGTGACATTGACGACTTTGTGCCTGTCGGCGTACGGAGGATGAGTGCCAACCCGCACGCAAATGGCGGATCCGAAATTGTCGACCTCGAGCTACCTGACTTTTCAGATTACGGCGTCGCAGTTCCGCAACCCGGCACCGTGATGCGGGAGCCAACCCGGGTCCTTGGTACGTGGATGCGCGATGTCATCGTCAAGAATCCCAATAATTTCAGACTATTCAGCCCCGATGAGACTGCCTCAAACCGGCTCCAAGACGTCTTCGAGGTCACCGATCGCGTGTGGGAGGCCGAGATCAGATCAAGCGACGATCATTTGGCAACGAATGGTCGCGTCGTCGAAATGCTTTCCGAACACCAGTGCCAGGGATGGCTCGAGGGGTATCTACTGACCGGTCGCCATGGGTTGTTCAACTGCTACGAGGCATTTATCCACATTGTCGACTCCATGCTGAACCAGCACGCCAAGTGGCTCAAGGTCTCGGGCGAGGTGAGCTGGCGTCCACCTATCGCGTCCTTGAACTACTTGCTGAGCAGCCATGTCTGGCGTCAGGACCACAATGGCTTCTCCCACCAAGATCCCGGGTTCCTCGATCATGTCGTGACCAAAAAGGCATCGGTGGCCCGCGTGTATCTGCCCCCGGACACCAATTGTCTACTCTCGGTGGCCGACCATTGTCTTCGGAGTCGTCAGTACATCAATGTGATCGTGGCAGGTAAGCAGCCTCAACACGACTGGCTCAGCATGCAAGAAGCCATGGACCACTGTACGCGGGGACTGGGTATCTGGTCTTTTGCATCGAACGACGAGGGCCAGGATCCCGATGTGGTGATGGCGTGCTGCGGCGATGTTCCGACGCTGGAAACGCTGGCCGCCGTCCAGATCCTGAATGAGCGACTGCCTGACCTCAAGATTCGAGTCGCCAACATCGTCGATCTCATGCGACTCGAGTCGGCCTCCGAGCATCCCCACGGTCTCTCCGACACCGAATTCGACACACTGTTCACCACCGATCGACCGGTCATTTTCGCCTTTCACGGCTATCCCGCATTGATCCACCGCTTGACCTATCGGCGGGCCAATCATGACAATATGCACGTGCATGGCTACCGGGAGGAAGGAACAACGACGACGCCGTTCGACATGGTCATGCTCAACGATCTTGATCGCTTCCGCCTCGTGATCGATGTTCTCGATCGTGTACCGGACCTCGGCAACCACAGCGCATCGTTGCGCCAAGAGATGATCGATGCCCGTCTCGAGGCCCGCCTTTACACCCGTCAACACGGCGAGGATCCCCCAGAGATATTAGAGTGGACCTGGGCCGCCCGAGACGGCGCTACAGGACCGATAGTTGCCGGAGGTTGACACGATGTCCCTTGACCGGCACGGTTCAGATGTCATCGACGAAGACGAATGCCGCACGCTTCTCAGACTTGCGGGCGCATCAGGAAGAGTGGGGCGGCTCGCGATCAATGGGGAGGCGGCGCCATTCGTCATCCCGGTCAACTTCTCGGTCTACGACGAAACGATATTGGTGAGGCTACGACCCGGATTTGCTGCCCACCATCTCGACGGGACGACCGTGACTTTCGAGATCGACCATGTTGAGCCCTACTCGAAGGAGGGCTGGAGCGTTGAGGTGGAGGGGCTGGCGAGGTTGATGACCTACGAAGAAGTGGCGCGACTCGGGCGCAATATCCCCCGCCCGATCGTCATGAACCCAGGAATGCGGGTTTTCTCCATCCAGCCCGAGAGAATCAGCGGTCGATCCATCCGCCACGATTACGAAGGCGGGAGCCGCCCGCCATCGGCGTCATGGCCGAATCGACTCCGCGAGAGTCAGCCACCTTCCGTGACGGATACACCGATGAATGACGAGATCCCACGTCACCAATGAACACCAGCTGAAGTCACCGGTGGGCATTGACGCGCGATGAAGAGGTGGCACTCAAGTCGACACGGACACGCGGATCAACTCGCCGTAATTCTTGACGTACCCATCGAAGAGTAAAGGAGATTAGCCATGGAACTACAGTTGGACGAAAAGCAAGTGAGTGAGCTTCATGCATTGTTGATGCACGCACTTGGAGAGCTCAGTTCGGAGATCGCCGACACTGACAATCCAGCGTTCCAACGTATGCTGCGGGATCGACGCGATCAACTTCAGGCCATCCTGCAACAGATCAATTCTGACCAAGTCACCTAATGTCGTGGCTCTCGCTTGAGGCAGGGCTTGCCGTGTCTCGCACTCAGATCGACGGACTTCTCGTCGGACTGAATCTGGCCACGCTGGGCGTTCGGGGCTCTCCGATGCTCGGCTCGATGTCGATCCGAGGGTGGAAGTCCCGCGACAAGGGCTCGATCAGCTTCTCCATGACCTCGGTCGTGCCTACGCTGAGGTCGATGCCGCTGTGAAGAGGGGTGCGGCCAGTCGCAGGAGATAGGCTCCACCACAGAAGGGACGTTCGGCCCTGTGGGGTACCACTCCGGAGCGACCACAATGAGAGCATGACTGATCTTTCGAATACTCCCGCCGCAAACCCGGCCCCGCCTGCACCAGTGCCACTCCCCGGGGATCTGGCCCGACGGGTCACGCACCGCCGTAGCGAACTCGGACTGAGTATTGAGACATTGGCTTCACGCGCGGGCATGGATCCCGGATATCTTCGTTACTTCGAACGGAGTCCGAATGCATCACTTAGTGCTGGAACCCTCCAGCTGGTGGCTCTGGCTCTCGATACCACACCTCTCGCCCTCTTGGGCGGAGAAGTGGATCGCCCTTCCGGCCATGGACGCGCCGGGCGCCACCCTGTACTGGAGACACTCACCACGGACCAGTGCAACGCCCACTTGGCGTCTGGAGGGGTAGGACGCGTCGTCTTTGCCAGCCCACGAGGGCCGGTGGCTCTGCCTGTGAACTTCGAGTTCACCGAGGGTGAAGTCATATTCAGCACAGACGAATCCAAGGCTGCAACGATCGAAAAGGAGCTGGTCGGCTTTGAGGTCGATCGAGTGGATGAAGCAATGAGCGAGGGGTGGAGTGTGGTTGTCTCGGGCCACGCTCGCCGTGTCGAAGACCCTGAGGAACTCCAACGGCTCGGATCACTGGATCTTCAGGCTTGGGCTGGCGGCGATCGACATTCCCTGATCGGAATCAAGCCTGAGGAGCTCACAGGTCGCGTCATAGTCCACCATTCCATGCCCGATCAGCCCTGAGGATTTTACCTGAGTCCGGTTCGAGCCTTGGCTCCGGCGCATTGCTTCCGATTGTAGAGTGCCACGATCCCGAGCCATTGAAGATTCACTCAACGTACCGGCACATCCGATTGCCATGATTCCATGAAAGGAACGTTTCATGCTTGTCAGAGAATGCCTACGAAAGGCTCCCGTTACGGTGCCCCCCGAATGCACGCTTGAGGAGGCAGCCGGCTTGATGGGTTCCCATGAGGTGGGAGCCCTCCTCATCGTGAGTGGCGGCGAACTGCTTGGAATCGTGACGGATCGAGACATTGTGATTCGAGCGGTCAGTACCGGCCAGTCATTACGCGCGCACGTGGCGACCGTAATGTCCGAAAACCCCACCGTGATCCAGGGCTCGGTCGATATCTTCGAAGCATTCAAGATCCTCAAAGATGCCGGCGTTCGTCGGCTTCCGGTCCTCGAAGATAGCGAAATTGCTGGAATCATCACGGTTGATGACTTGCTGGTCTTCTTGGTGCTCGAACTTGGCGCGGTGATCGCACCGGTCGTGGGCGAAATCCTTCACCCGAGGAACGTTGTCTAGTTCTCAACACGACTCTTGAGGTAGCCCAAGAAGCTGAAGTGTCACTCTCCCCTGGCGTCAATTCGCCAGGGACCTCCGGCCCTACTCGCTCGTAGGGGTACCTGGCACACTGCCAAGAGAGCCGTCCACCATTGTCGGCTTCATTGAAGAGGGAATCTCACCGGGATGACCTCTGGATAGCGCAAGGAGGACGAGGATGAACACGGCAGCGACAGCACAGGGACCAGAACCAACGGGTCGAGTGGTGGTCGGGATCGACGGTTCGGAGGGAAGCAATCGGGCTCTCGAGTGGGCGGCCACCGAAGCCGCCCAGAGCGGCGCCGTCTTGGAGGTCCACGCCGTCTATGGCCCAGGCTACGTCTTCGTTACACCCCAGGAGGTCCAGCACGCCATGCAACGATTGCTGGACGACGCGGTCAAACACGCTGCTGACGTTGCTCCCGGCATTGCATTCAAGGGAGTGATCCAAGAAGGGTCAGCCGCCCAGGCCCTCATAGAGGCAAGCAAGGGAGCAGACCTCCTCGTCGTCGGATCGCGCGGGCGTGGCGGGTTCAGCGGGCTACTCCTAGGCTCAGTGAGCCAGCAGTGTTCGCTGCATTCACACTGTCCCATCGTGATCGTGCGCCCCCCCGAAGAGCAGGTTGACAAGGGCGCCTGATCCGGGCGTTCCCCCTGCAGCTCTCTCGCATCCGAGTTGAAGGGTTGAAGGGGAGCCGTCTCGATTGGGCGGACACTGCCATTCGAGAACTCGAGAACGGCCTCGGTGAGCAACGCGGCCGTCAATGCAGCCAAATCAAGGTACCTCGTTGTGGCTGGCGGCCTGCTCAAGAATGCCCACAATCCGCTCGGTGATGCTTTCGGAGGAGATCTGGCTGAGTTCCCAGGGGGACGTAGCTCTACTTGTCCCCAGCTTTTCCCACATATCGCCTTCCCATACGTCGATCCTGCGGTAAATGACGTTGGCATCCAAGTTGAAGATACGGATTTCGATCTTGCCGGGGTGTTCCTGTTATCTCACCCTCGAGCGACATCCAAAGAATTAGCCGTGGCCGATGCGTCGTCCGCGATTCGCCATCCCAAACGATCCCGCCGCCCCCGTCCTTTTCGAGGCGCTGCACGACCGCCTCCATAGCCGGCTTGATCGTGTTCTGCGAAATCTCCTTGAAGTCCTGGAGGAACCGCTCCCGCGCAGTCTTGGCTTCAAGCCGCTCCTCGGCCCACTTGCGCTCCCGGCCAGCCCAATGGTCCAGGATTTCATCGATAACGGCACCGGAATCCTCGATTCCATTCCGGTTGGGAGCAACCACCTCATCGTCTCCAATTTCTTTGGCCATCTCCGGCTCGCCCCCAAGCGCACCATGCACCGGAAGGGTCGCATCGCTCGCCACACGCAATCCTTCTTGATGATCGAGTTCGACGACAGGTAAGTCCTTGACCTCTTGCTTGGTCAAGGTGAGTCGGATCCCGCCTTCAATTTCACGTACGACACCAATGGGTACCGCCACCTCTCTTCGTCCCCATGCATGTCCCTCTTGGAGGAGCACATGTGTCACATGGTGATTGCCTGGTTCGATAACCAGTCCTTGAACTCGCCCAATATCGCCGTCGACCGCATGCACATGGTCGCCGCGACGCACGCCAACCCCGCCCAAGGAAGTGGCATCGAATGTGATGGCCCGCGCCACACCTCCCTGGCTGATGCCACTTCCAATTGTGTAGAAGGGCCAGGAGATCTCTCACATCGATCCTATGGCTCTGTCGAGCCTTCATCGCACCATCCCGTACGGCGCGACTTCACCCGGCCCGCTCAACGTGCGGGCCGGGTGAAGGACACCTGCTCAAATGGCGTGATCAGGGTGAGTCAGGCGGCTGCCGGTACCGCGGTGTCTGTGTGGACAACGAGTTCCGCGCTTTCTGGCGTCCGTCGAGCGTGCCAGAAACCGAAGGCCACGAGGAATGCCATCACTGCAGCCAGTGCGAACGCTGCGATACCCGCCCAGAAGGCGATCAGAGCAAACTCGGAAAAGCCGTAGGCTTCGAGCAAGAGTCCCCGCAGGGTCGTGCCCTGGAAGCTCGTCGTGACCTCGGCGGCCAACGCTTTGTTCGTCGGGTTAGCCCGAGATGCGGCGCTCACCTTGGAGTAGACCCCACCCAACGGCATCTCGCTGAGATGGACGGCGATGAAGTGGTCGGCGTAGGCCTCGGCCTGGGCACCGGTCGTCAAGGGCTGACCCGCGTACTTGAGCAGGTAGGGGAGCATCCCTGGGGTTATCTCGGTCCCGGGCTTCGCCTGAGCGAACTCGGCCCTGGTCGGGAAGACGATGGCCTGCTGGGCCAGCTGGTTGTGCACGTTTGAGTTGGCGAAGCTGTAGCCCCACATCAAGAGACCTCCCGCCACAGCCAGGACAACGACCATCACTAATCCTCCAGCGCTGGCCAGTATGTCGAAAACCTTGCGTTGCATGGACAACTCCTCACTCGTTGGTTGAGAACTGCTACCGATTCACTCTGTTCCTCTGCAGTCCGTGGCAGCAGAGGCGAAGGTCCCAGCGGCGAAGGACCTTTGGCCCTACGTCCAAACTCTGAAGGTTTCGTGCTGGGCTCTGGCGTTCCCCACGCAGACTTGATTCACGCCCAAAGGCGATCGACGCGTGTTTCCGACAGCATTCGGACGCCGGTGACGCGGACCAATGGCCCTATCCGTGATGAGTTCCGGCTGCGAAGCTCATCACATGGTCGTAAGCGCGCGCCCCTCATCCGGGGACCTGGACCTGCCCGAAGCTGCCTGTCTCTCCCCTGATGACGTGCTCAGGAGACTCGACAGTGACTCTGACGGGCTCTCGTCGGATGCAGTCGTGGAGAGGTTGCGCCAGTTCGGGCCGAATGCGCTGGCTACTCATCGGGTACGCGCTCACGCCGTTCTTTTCCGCCAGATTCGAAACCCGATCTTGATCCTTTTGTTCGGCGCCGCGCTCGTATCAGGGTTGACCGGCGGTGGCACCAACGCAGTCATCATCGCGGTGATCGTCGCACTCAGCGTCGGTCTGGGCTTCATCAATGAATACCGAGCGGAAGTGGCGATGGCCTCCCTCCGAGGCAAGATCCGGCATGAGACAGAGGCTCTCAGGGACGGAACAATGACTCGCATACCGGTGACAGAACTCGTGCCGGGCGACGTCGTGTCGCTCCGCATCGGCACTCTCGTTCCAGCTGATATTCGGTTGCTGAAGGTCGACGAGTTCGAATGCGACGAGGGACTCTTGACGGGTGAGTCAATGCCGGTGGCAAAATCAGCTGCAGCCACCATTGACAGTACATCGCCGGATCAGCCCGGATGCGCGTTCATGGGGACGATCGTCCACGAGGGCTCCGCCATGGGAGTCGTGGTGCGGACTGGGGGTCGTACCGCCTTTGGTCAGATCGCAGCGGGCCTTGCTGAGAAGCAGGGCCAGACAGCCTTCGAGACGGGCCTCGCGCGTTTCTCACGCTTCCTGTTCGGGGTAGCGGCCGTCTTGACGGCATTCATCTTCATCATCAACGTGGCGCTCTCACGCCCCCTGATTGAAGCATTGCTCTTCTCTCTCGCTATCGCCGTGGGGATTGCCCCCGAGATGATGCCTGCCATTGTGACGGTAAGTCTCGCTGCCGGTTCCAGAGCCCTTGTGGCCAAGAAGGTTCTCGTGAAGCGGCTCGTGGCTATCGAGGACTTGGGGAACATCGAGATTCTCTTCACCGACAAGACGGGCACCCTTACCGAAGGCGTGATCACGTTCGAAAACAGCCTCGACGCTGACGGGAAGAAATCCGATCGTCCACTCCTACTCGGGTTGGTGTGCAACGAGGCGACGGCGACTGAAGAGGGTCCGGTCGGGGGGAACGCGTTGGATCAAGCCCTTTGGTCTGCGCCTATGGCCGCCGCAGGCGAGACCATTGCCGCTACCGCCGCGACCTATGAGAGGCTGGGCATCCTCCCCTTTGACCATGAGCGCCAGCTTTCTTCCGCACTGGTCAAGGACCCCGCTGGAAATCGACTCCTCGTCACAAAGGGCGCGCCCGAAGTGGTACTCGACCGGTGTGCATCCGTACCCGACGGAGCTCGGTCAACACTACAGAGACTGTTCTCCCAAGGAGCCCGCGTCGTAGCCGTTGCCACCCGCTCAGCCAAAGTCGACGAGGCACTCGTGCCCGGGAGCGAGCTGGGGTTGGTGCTTGAGGGATTCTTGACCTTTGCCGATCGCCCGAAATCCGATGCTGGCTCCTCCATCGCTCAGCTCCAGCGGCTCGGGGTGGAGGTGAAGATCATCACGGGAGACAACGGCCTTGTCGCCGCGAAGGTGTGCTCTGACATCGGGCTCGACTGCTCGGGAGTGCTCAGCGGTTCGGAGGTCGAGACACTTGACGACGACCATCTCGCAGCGGCGATCCTGACAACGACGGTATTTGCGCGGATCAGCCCTGATCAGAAGTCGCGAATCATCAAGGTGGCCCGCCGAACCGGGAAGGACGTGGCCTTCCTCGGAGATGGGGTGAACGACGCCGTCGCGCTGCATCACGCCGATGTGGGGATCTCGGTTGACTCAGGAACCGATGTGGCGAAGGAAGCCGCCGATGTGGTACTTCTCGACAAGGATCTCGGTGTGTTGGCCGAAGGCGTGATGGAAGGTCGACGCATCTTCGCCAACACCATGAAGTACGTCTTGATGTCCACTTCCTCGAACTTCGGCAACATGTTCAGTGCGGCGGGAGTCTCGGCAGTTCTTTCGTTCCTCCCGATGCTGCCAACGCAAATTCTCCTGAACAACCTGCTCTATAACGCCGGACAGCTGGTGATCCCGACCGACCGGGTAGATCCAGAAGCACTAGCCCGACCTGCAGCATGGGACATGAAGTTCATCCGGCGCTTCATGTCCGTCTTCGGCCCGGTGAGCTCAATCTTCGACTTTCTTACCTTCTGGGTGATGCTCTCCATACTCCACGCCGGTCACTCCGAGTTCCGGACCGGATGGTTTGTCGAGTCAATCGCCACTCAAACGCTGGTGATCTACGTGATCCGGACGCGGCGTGTCCCGTTCTTCAAGAGCCGACCCAGCACCTCGATGCTTCTGGTGCCCGTCGGAGCGGCACTCATGGGTGCCATCCTTCCCTACACCGGACTGGCCCAATTGTTGGGATTTACGCCACTGCCGACTACGTTCTTTCTTCTCCTCTTCGGAATGGTCGTCGTCTACCTGCTGTTGGTCGAGCTAGCGAAGACTCAGTTCTACCGCACCCCTCGAGTGCGGACACCCGGGCATGTCCCGACTCACGCCGAACGACTCGAGCGTCACCTCCGACGACGTGCCTCCCGCTTCATCCGCTTTGGGACGCCAGATGAGGACAACGGCGAAGAAGGGCCGGACGCCCCGGCCCTGCGAACTCCCGTAGGTACGAAGGCATCCGAGGGGTGACTCAGAGTTCGAGTTCCGTCAGATCACTGGCCACGACAACCTCTCCGGCAAAGATGGCCCGGGCTTCGTCTGCCCACTCCTCTTCCGTTCCAGGCCAGGGCGACGGCACGAGGTGCGTGAGCACCACTGTCGAGACACCAGCGCGCGCTGCTGTCGTGGCGGCGTCTTCGATGCTCGAGTGATAGTCCAGTATGTCCTGCAACCTCGGTGCCGGGATCGCCTGGACGAGCGACCTGCGGATCACCGTTTGGACATACACATCTGCTCCTGCCGCTATCTGATCCAGACCCTTACAGGGGACCGTATCGCCCGCTATGCACACTGACCGACCTTCGGTTTCGACTCGATAGCCAACCGTCGGGCGCACGGGTGCGTGGTCGGTCGGTGCCGCGATGATCTTCACGGCTCCGTCATCGAACACGATGCCATCTGACACCTCCTGAACCTCGCATGTGGGCCGCCAGGTGAGATCGCGGTGGTGCGCCATGCGATATCCGATGTCGCCTTCGAGCATGGCCAGGGTCAGATCGGCGAAGCGCCTTGTTCCCACTGGTCCGATCACGCGAAGAGGCTGTTCGGTCGGGGACATGGCCCAGCGCATTGTCACGATGTCATTGAAGTCAGTCGTGTGGTCGCTGTGCAGGTGCGTGAGCAGGACGGTGTGAAAGCCAAGCGGTCCCGTGCCGGCGGCTGCGCTTCGCATAAGAACACCTCGGCCGCAATCGAAAAGGAAGTCGCCGCTGCTTGTGCGAACGAGCGTGGACGGTCCCGCTCTGTTGGGGTCGGGCAACGGACTTCCCGTACCGAGCGTGATGACCTTCATGACGACGTTGCCCCCGACCCATTCGATGTTGCACGGCAATGTCGCCGTCGACCACCAAACTACTGCGACATGGTCGGAGCTCAGTCCGGACCGTGGTCAGTCAGGGAAGGCGATGTGAAGAGCGGACCGCAAGTCGGCTATGAGATCCTCGACGTCTTCGATCCCGACCGAGAGCCTCAGGAGTGAAGGGTCAACTGCCAGAATCGAATCGGACAGGGAGGCGTGGGTCATCCGGCGGGGATGCTCAATGAGCGACTCGACGGCACCAAGAGACTCGGCCAGGGTGAAGATCGACGTGGACGACGCCACAGTCAGCGCACGGGCTTCGCCGCCGCGCACCGTGAACGAGACCATGCCGCCGAACCCTCGCATTTGTGCGCACGCGACGTCGTGGCCTCCGTGCTCCGGCAGGCCGGGGTAGTACACCCGCTCCACGTTCGGGTGCTCACTGAGGAATTCGGCCACGCGAGCCGCGTTGGCACAGTGGCGTTCCATTCTGACCGCCAGCGTCTTAATGCCGCGCAACACAAGGAAGCAGTCGAAGGGGCTCGGGACCGCCCCGACGGTGTTCTGCAGGAACGCGATCCGTTGGGACAGTTCTTCGTCGGATGTTGCGACAAATCCGCCGATCACATCACTGTGACCGCCCAGGTATTTGGTGGTCGAGTGCACGACGATGTCCGCCCCCAGCAAGAGTGGCTGTTGCAGGTACGGGGTGGCAAACGTGTTGTCCACAACCAAGAGGGCGTCCCGTGCATGTGCCAGCTCGGCCAGAGCCGCGATGTCTGCGATTCGCAGCGTGGGGTTCGAGGGTGATTCGACCCAGACCATGCGTGTCGAGCTCTGCCAGGCGGCCGCAACCTCCTCGAGATCTTCGAGCGAAACGGGGTTGAAGCGCAGACCGGCACGGGCATGCACTTTCGAGAGCAGGCGGTACGTGCCGCCGTAGACGTCATTCCCCATGAGCAGGTGATCGCCGGGGTCGAGAAGACGGAGGACGGCGTCGACGGCAGACATCCCGCTCGAGAAGGCACGGCCATACGCCGCAGCTTCTAACGCAGCCAGGCAGGTCTCGAGAGCGGTCCGGGTGGGATTCGCTGTTCGACCGTAGTCGTAGCCCTGGTGCACGCCGACGCTCGACTGAGCGAACGTAGAGGTCTGAGCGATGGGCGTGACCACAGCGCCGGTGGCTTGGTCGGGTGGCTGCCCCGCGTGGATAGCGAGGGTTTCGAACCCGAACTGCGATTCGTCGTCCGGCACTAGGTCCGCTCCAGGAACGCCAAGAGGTCCGATCGGGTGAGGATGCCTACAGGATGCCCGCCATCGAGCACGAGCACGGCAGGCGATTCCTGCAGACGAGCCGCGACCTGGTCGACCGTCTCGCCCTGGCCGACCGTGGCCAGAGGCGGTGCCATCACCGACTCCACCGGCTGATCGAAGACCTCGGGATGATGCAAGCCTCGTTCGAGCAGCAGACGGTCGGTCACCGATCCAACCACCTCGGCCAGCGCGAGGGGCGGTTCCGCCTTGACCACCGGCACCTGAGACACCCCGAACTCCTCGAGGATGGCGATGGCCACCCGCACCGTCTCATCAGGGTGAACGTGCACGAGAGGCGGCAGCCGATCCCCCTTGCTGGCGAGTACGGCCTCGACGGTGTCTCCCCGGGCCCGTAGGAACCCGTGGTCGGACATCCATCCGTCGTCGTAGAGCTTGGAGAGATACCCCCGGCCGGAATCGGGGATGAGGACCACCACGACGTCGTCGGGCCCCAACGTGCGGCCAACCTCGAGGGCCGCCCACACTGCGGTCCCGGTGGAACCTCCGACCAGGATCCCTTCCTCGCGCGTCACCCGACGGGCCGTGCGGAACGAGTCTTGGTCCGAGACCGCGATCACCCGATCGACGACGCCAGGATCGAAGGTCGTTGGCCAGAAATCCTCCCCGATCCCTTCCACGAGGTACGGACGGCCCCCTCCCCCTGAGTAAATCGATCCTTCCGGATCGGCTGCGATCACCTCGACCGCGGAATTTTGAGCCTTGAGATAGCGCCCCACCCCGCTGATCGTTCCCCCGGTACCCACGCCCGCCACAAAGTGTGTGATCCGGCCTGCCGTCTGGCGCCAGATCTCGGGTCCGGTAGAACGCTCATGGGACCTCGGATTCTGCGGATTGTGATACTGGTTCGGTTGGAAGGCACCCGGCGTGGACGCGGTGATCTGATTGGCGACCGAGTAGTAGGAGTCCGGGTGTTCTGGGGGGACGGCAGTGGGGCAGATCACGACCTTGGCCCCGAAAGCCCGCAGCAGCTGGCGCTTCTCCTCGGCGATCTTGTCGGGCATGGTGAAGATGCAGTGGTAGCCCCGCTGCGCGGCCACCATGGCCAGTGCCACACCGGTGTTGCCCGACGTCGGCTCGACGATCGTGCTGCCGCGCCTGAGCAGACCTTCCGACTCGGCTGCGTCAATCATCTCGAGCGCCGGACGATCCTTCACGCTTCCCCCGGGATTGAAGTACTCCAGCTTCGCCAAGAGGTGGCACGGAAGGTCGCGCCCAACCCTATCGAGCCGGACCAGAGGAGTCTCCCCGATGAGGTCGAGCACGCTGTCGTGCACGTCCATCAGCGGGCCGGCGTCGGTGACGGGGAACACCTCGACACCTTCAGGTGCTGCGACCGCGCTATCGGTGAACAGCACGGTCGGTAACCCGGCCCGGCGTAATTCTCGTGCGATCTCAACGGTCCGCACTGGATCACCGCTGACCCCCACCAGCCGGGGGATGCTTCCCCGCAATTCGGCGATCAATGAAGGCGAGGTGTGCCCGGCCGGAATGCGAACCACCCGGCTCGCCCGTGCCGAGAGGATATGCGGAGCCGTATCCGGCTCAACCACCAACAACACGTCGACCCGGGGCGGCAGCATGTCCTAACGATCCGGCCGTTGCCCTGGGCATTGGGCACGGCCCGAGCGGAGATCCAAGGTTCGATCCCGCAGGTCCTCCCGTGCCGTGGCCATGCCCACGATGTTAGTGAACCGCGCCCTTGCGTCGTCCGGAGGGTCGCTTCTCGGGCGCGACCACGTCCTGGTGGCCCATTGCTCACGTGGTGAGTGATCCCCGATCGTTGGGCACCCCCTGGCACAAGAGGTGGTGAAGGCCCTCGATGGCCGATAATTATCTGACCTTGCGCCGAACGAACTGGGCCAACTCGGATTCGCTCAGCGGCTTGGCCACGAAGTAGCCCTGACGGCCTCTCTCCATCGCTCGCAATCAAACCACAGGCGTCATTGGGCTCGACGGAATCCTTCCGATGCGCGCGGGGCCCGTGCCCACGCCCGTTCCGACGAACACCCGATCGGAAACGGGCGGTGCATCCGAGACCATGTACTGCGCTACCGGAGGGGATCCACGGATGAACTGGAACCTGTGGCGACCCGTCGCGCCCATTCATACTGGGCCTTGCCCGCAGGAGTGCGAGGGATGTTCGTCACGAAGACGACCCGTTTTGGCACTTTGTATCCGGCGAGCCGATCACGGACAGCTTCCTTCATCTCTTCTTCGGTGGCGCTCCAGCCGGGTCGGAGCGAGACCACCGCAGTGACCGCTTCATTCCACACCTCGTCAGCGAGCCCCACCACGTTCGCGTCGAGCACAGCAGGGTGCGCACGCAACGCCTCTTCGACCTCCTCAGGGAAGACTTTTTCACCGGCCGTGTTGATGCAGAGCGAACCGCGGCCGAGGAAGACGACACTGCCGTCTGCTTCCAGCTTCGCGTAATCGCCGCAGATCGAGTAGCGCTGGCCTCCGATCATGCGGAACACCTGCTCGGAACGAACAGGGTCTTTGAAATAGGCAAACGGGATCGGTGGCATCATCGCCAACAGGCCCGCCTCGGTCGATCCGGGCTGGAGTTCGGTGCCGTTCTCCGTCAAGAGGCGTGCTCGCTCGCCCAGGACGAAGCGAGAGTCTTCGGCCCTTGTGCCAGGCGGAACTACGGCGACAGCCGTCGGTCCGCCCTCACTGGCACCGATGGTCTCCACCAGCGTCATTGATCCTCGCTCTGACAACCGCTGCTTGAGCCTCAGCGACCATGGGGCCCCCGAGCTCAGCACCCTCTCCACCGTGGATACGTCATACGGTCGACCATTCGCTTCGGCCTCTTCGAGCGCGGTGATCATCGGCCCGGCAAACGCATCTCCGACAATTCCGATCTGTGTGACACCCTCCCGCTCGACCGCCCGCCACAACTCGTGCGCGTCAAACGATCGATTCTCGAGAAAGACGATTGTTCCCCCCAAGAGCCAGCCCGCGGCGCTCAGATTGAGGGCGGTGCCGTGCACCAAGGGGGAGGCGGGGAGGACCATCGGGGTCAGCCCCCGTTCTCGCAGTGTCAGCGCGCAGCGGGCCGCCGCGGCGGCGTCGCTCGGAATGGCGAGCCCGGCCAACGAATACGCCGCGAACGCGTTCATCTCGACCGCATCGGCATGCCGGTACATCACCCCACGAGGGCTGCCTGTAGTCCCGCCGGTATAGAGGAGCTGTATGTCCTCGCCCGATCGCGGTATGCGGCGCGCCGGTGGATAGGCCTGGATCAGATCTTCAAAGCGCAACGCACCGTCAAGCAATGGGGATCCATCGTCGATCTGTATGACGGCACGTAACCGACTCACCGTGTCACGAGCAGATCCCACTTGTTCGGCCAAGCTTCCGTGGAACACGAGCACTTCGGACTCGGAATCCTCAAGCACCTCCGCCAACTCGCGGGCTTGGTAACGAAAGTTCAAGTTGATGGGACAGGCACGAAGCTTGTAGGCCGCGAAAACGGCCTCGAGGTGCTCAGGCGTGTTGTACGCCACGATCGCCACCTTGGCCTCACGCCGCACGCCGATGTCTTCGAGCGCTGCCGCCAATCTCGATGCCCGCTCATCGAGCTCCGCCCAGCGCAGTCTGCGCTCGCCCCGCACGACCGCCAGGCCTTCGGGTAACGCATCGGCCACGGACTCCCACAAGGTGGCCCAGCTCTCATCCACTGTCGGCACCCCCACTCGTTCAGCTAAAGGCCGGAAGGATTACACTAATGGGCGTTGCCGCGTTGGGCCGGGCGACCGGATACAGCAGAAGGGGTGGGGAATGGCAGACGACGCGCCGGTGCAGCCTTCTTTGTTCGACGCCGACAACCACTACTACGAAGCGCGCGATGCCTTCACTCGCCACGTACCACCGAGCATGGCCGAACGAACGGTGATGGAGGTGACCGTCAACGGCAGGGTGCGCCACCTCATCGGGGGCCGGCTGAACCACGCCGTGACAAATCCCACCTTCGACCCGGTCAGCAAGCCCGGCGCGCTCTATGCGTACTTCCGGGGTAATCCAGATGGCAGGGAAATTCGTGAGCTCCTGTCCGACTCCGAACCTATCCGGCCCGAGTACCGTGACCCGGCGGCCCGTATCGCCGTCATGGACGCCCAGCAGATCGAAGCGGCGTGGCTCTTCCCCACTCTCGGTGTGATGTACGAAGAGGCGCTCAAACACGACCCCGAAGCCGTCGGGATCGCTTTTCGCGCCTTCAATCGATGGCTCGACGAGGATTGGGGGCTGAACTATCGCGGTCGAGTCCTGGCCGCTCCGTACATTTCGCTCGCCGACGTGAATTGGGCCGTCACTGAACTCGAATGGGCCCTCGACCACGAGGCCCGGGTCGTGTGCGTGAGGCCTGTCGCACCGACCTGTGCCGACGGTCCATGTTCTCCCGGTGAAGCACGCTTCGACCCGTTTTGGGCCCGGGCCAATGAGGCGGGAATCGTTGTCGCTGTCCACGGCGGAGAGACGGGGTACTCCTCACACGGGTACGCGCCGGACGGCATTGAGGTGTTCGCCGATCGTTTGTCGCCGTTGAAGCTGCTGCTCGACGAGGTCAACATCGAACGACCGATCATGGACTACCTGGCGGCCATGATCTGCGATCGTGTCTTCGAGCGCTTTCCGAACCTCCGCATGGCTTCCATCGAGAATGGTTCGGGGTATCTGTCCGGATTGTTCGCCCGATTGCGGCGGCTTGATCGCAAGCTGCCGGGCCACTTTGCCGAGGATCCGGTCAAGACCTTCCTCCAGCACGTCTGGATAAGCCCTTTCTGGGAAGAGCGCATCGAGGACGTCATCGATCTGGTCGGACCGGATCGTGTGCTCTTCGGCTCCGACTGGCCGCACGTGGAAGGTCTTCCACAACCCATCCAGTACCTCGACGAGATCACCACCCTTGACGACGGTGTCCGCCGTCAACTGGTGCATGACAATGCACATGGCCTCAGCTCGCTGCGCCCGGCGTAAGCCACTCCACCAACGTCGATGACGTCCTTATCGAACTCTCTCTCTGCCCGGGCTCCCTGTGTGATCGGCGTGGGCCAAGTGGTGTCGCATGCATCGGATCCTGAGGTCACCGAGCCTCTCGAGCTTTGGGCGCAGGCATGCTCCCTCGCCCTTGCCGACACCCGGAGTGGGCGCGGCGTCAGGACCACTGACAGCCTGTCGGTGGTGCGTTGCGACAGCTGGTCCTACGACAAGCCGGCGCACAGGCTGGCCGAGCGGCTCAAACTCTCACCGGCCCACGTGGCGTATTCAGAACTGGGAGGCCAGCAACCGCAGGTCCTGCTCCACACCCTCTGTGACGCGATCGTCGCCGGTCGGATGGATCTCGGCGTGATCGTCAGCGGGGAGGTGCTGCACACCCTCGACGTGATGACCCGAGCGGGAGAGCGGCCGAGGTGGGGCAACCCAGCACCCATGACAGCGCCCATGAACCTCGACGCCTTCTTCCACCAGAGCGAACTGCGCCACGGGATGCTGCCCATCATGCGGAGCTTCGCCTTGCGCGATTCGGCCAGGCGGGCTCACCTCGGAAGCGACGGGGAGGACTACGCCCGTGAACCCGCCCCTACGTATGCGGGCATGTCCGATGTGGCGTCGACCAATCCCTATGCATGGCACCCCGTTGCCAGGAGTGCCGAGGAGATCATGGAGGTCAGCGCGGCCAATCGGATGCCCGTGCGCCCCTACCCCAAGCTCATGATGGCATCGCCCAAGGTGAACCAGGCGGCGGCGCTCGTCGTCGCCAGCGAAGCCAGGGCCAATGATCTCGGCGTACCGACGGAGCGTCGCGTGTACCTGCGTGGCTGGTCCTCGGCGAATGACTACCCCTACGTGGCGGAGAACGAAGACCTCTGGCGTTCCCGTGCCATGAAGGATGCGGCACGGCGTGCCCTGATGGGGGCTGGGCTGGGCGTCGACGACCTCGCATCTTTCGATCTCTACAGTTGCTTTCCGAGCTCCTTGCGCTTCGCGTGCGACGCACTCGGACGTCGGCTCGATGATTCCCGCGGCGTCACCGTGACGGGTGGGATGCCGTACGCCGGCGCGCCGGGGAGTGGCTACGTCACAATGGCCCTGGCCTCCATGACGGAGGCGCTGCGTGGGAGCGATGGTGCCTCGGGCTTGGTGAGCGGTCTCAGCGCCCAGATGGCGACGCATGCATTCACCGTGTTGAGCGCGCGCCCCGGGGCGGGCGATCCGAAGGCGTTCGGCGGCTCGCCTCGGCGCACGGATGAAAGACGGACACCGATCCGGGAAGAGGGTCGGGGTGTTGCTCTTTTGGAGGCCTATGCGGTGGCCTGCGACTACGCCGGGGACAACGACATCGCGGTGGCGATCTGCCGTCTCCCTGACGAGAGCCGCTGCTATGCGCAGACGCGAGATGCGGATGCCCTCCGGTTTCTGTCATCGGCCGAGGGTGTGGGCCGCCGGGTGGAACTGACGTCAGGTGAGGGCGGCACCAACCAACTCGCCCTCTGAGAGGGCGGCCGACATTGCGGACGGGACTACGTCGCCTCGATGCTGGCGATCTCCGTACCGACCGGATAGGTCTGTCCGGCCTCCGCGCCGTGGTGGATCACACCGCTGGTCGCTGCCTCCACCTCGGTCTCGACCTTCTCGGTTTCGATGACGTACAACGCCTGTCCCTCGGTCACCAAGGACCCGTCGGCGACGAGCCACTCCACAAGGCCCGCTTCGGAGGTTGCCAATGAGAGCTTGGGGATGCGAACGGGAGTCCGTTCACCCATGCGAGCCCTCGAGCGTCCGTCGCACCGCCTCGGTGATGGAGGATACGGAGGGAAGCGCGGCGGCCTCGAGCGCCTGGGCCGAGGGGATGGGGGTGAAACGGGCGCCGACTCGCTGCACGGGAGCCAGCAGCTCGCCGAACAGCCCCTCCGCGATGGTGGCTGCCACCTCAGCTCCCGGACCGGCGAAGGTGGTCGCATAGTGCACCACGACGGCCCGCTTCGTCTTGCCCACCGACGCCAGAAGCCTCTCGGTGTCCAATGGCACCAGCGTGCGGAGATCGAGCACTTCGACATCGATGCCCTCGCCGGCCAATTGGTCGGCCGCCGTCAGCGCATCGAAGACACCTCGTCCGTACGTCACGATGGTGACGTCCTTCCCCTCGCGCTTCACGTCGGCCTCGCCGAGCGGGATGGAAAAGGACGGATCGTCGGGAACGGGCCCCCTTTGGCCGTACGTGAGGACCGTCTCCATGAAGACACACGGATCGGGGTCGAATATGGCCGAGGTGAGGAGGCCCTTCGCATCGCGTGGCGTGCTCGGCACGATGACTTTGAGGCCCGGAATATGCATGAACCAGGCCTCGAGCGACTGGGAGTGGGTGGCGCCTGAGCCGAGGCCTCCGAACACGGCCGTGCGGACCGTGATGGGGCAGCTCGTGCGACCGCCGGACATGAACCGCAACTTGGCGGCGTGGTTCACGATCTGGTCGATCGCAATCCCGATGAAGTCCATGATCATGATCTCGGGCACAACGAGCATTCCCTCGAGCGCTGCACCGATGGCAGCGCCGACAATGGCCGCCTCGGAGATCGGCGTATCGAGCACCCGGTCGGTGCCGTACTTGGTCGAGAGCCCGGCCGTTACCCCACTGACACCGCCGCCCGGATCAGCGATGTCCTCGCCCAGCAGAAGAACCCGGTCGTCCGTCGCCATCGCCTGATCGAGAGCCAGGGCAAGCGCGTCCCTCACCGTCATCTCAGTTTCACCGTCGATGCTCATTCAGCGCCCCTTCGCCGCGGCATAGACGTCGCGGTCCAGTTCGTCGAGCGTCGGTGGAGGGCTCGCCAACACCTCGACGAGAGCGTCCTCGACCTGTCGCCGCCCGTCTTCCTCGATCTCCGCTACCTGCTCGCGGGTCAGCACTCCGTCCTCGACCAATCGATCGGCGAATCGAGGCACGGGGTCGGCCGCCTTCGCCGCCTCGAGCTCCTCGGGCGGGATGTACGCCATCTGATCCCCGAAGAAGTGCCCGAAGAACCTGTAGGTCACGCACTCGATCAGTGTCGGCCCCCCGCCCGCACGTGCCCTGCTCACGGCGGCGGAGAACGCTCGGTAGACCTCAAGGGGATCGTTCCCATCGATCGTCTCTCCGGGCATGTTGTAGGCGGCAGCCCTGTCGGCGATGTGCTCCACGTGCATCGTGTCGACGGTGGGTGTCATCTCGGCGTACCCGTTGTTCTGGCACACCAGGATCATCGGCAACTGCCACGTGGCGGCCAAGTTCGCCGCCTCATGGAACGACCCGGTGTTCGTCGCGCCATCGCCGAAGCTCACCGCGACGACGCGATCGGTCTTCTGGGCCCGTGCGGCCAGGGCCAACCCGACGGCTACCGGTATCCCGGCACCAACGATCCCCGTGGAGAGCATCAGGCCAACGCCCGGGTCGGCGATATGCATGGTGCCGCCCTTGCCGCCGCACGCTCCCGCTTGGCGCCCGAGCATCTCCCCCAGAATCTCGACCAGCAGGACCCCCTTGCCTATTTGGTCGTGCAGGCCCCTGTAGGTGGTGACCAGGCGGTCGTCCGTCCCCAGGCAGACACCTAGGCCGGCACAGATCGCCTCTTGGCCTCGTGACGGCCAGTAGACGGTCAGGAACTCACCCGTGGAGATGCCTTTCCGCAGGCGCTCGTCACAGGCCTTCGCGAGCGTCATGATCTCGAACATACGCCGCTGGACGGCCTCCGACGGCGCCCCGGTCTCGGTTGCTGGGCTGTCCATCAGTTCACGCAGACGGGCTTCGAGTTCTTGAGGCTTACGAACTTCTGGTTCTTGATTCCCATCAAGAAGAAGCAGCTGTTGTTGTGCTTGACGCCCCTCTTGAACGTAATGGGTGCCGAAAGACCACCCAGCGTCGTGCCCTTGGGCATGGCGTAGAACCCGGCGTCCATCTCGGCCGACGTCGGGTGCGCCCCGAAGTGCGCCGCTGCCCCCGCTGTCTGGACCTCTACCCCGGCGGCCCAGTTCTCCAGGACGATCTCGCCGAAGTTCGGACCGGTCGTGACTCCGGGTGCGTATTTGGCCAGCGCGTCGTACATCGGCTTGGTGGCGGCATTCTTGACGAAGAACGGAAGGTTCGGCTGCACGTCGATATTTCCTTGCATGCCCGGGATGGTCAGCCAGGAAATGGCCACCGTGCCGTCACCGCTGATCTCCGTCGGGTTGTAGCCCTGCGTGGCGCAGTCGGCCACGACCTTGTTGACGATCGCCGTCGCATCGCCGACGGTCATCGCGGTCGCACCGGACTGCTTCGCCGCCAGGCAGTAGGCGGCATAACTCGGAGCCGAGAAGCTGATGGCGGCCGTGTAGGACAGCGTGAGGCCGAACTTCGGCAGAGAGGTCTTGAGGTCGGTGCTCGACTGCGCGCACACCGCCACCTCGGCGCAATAGACGTCAGCCAGCTTCTTGGCACCGGACACCTTGGCGGCGTAGGCGTCGGCGTCCGTGAAGTAGTTGTAGGTGGCGCCTGGGACGAAGAAGACCGGATTCTCGTACCCGGCATCGCTTTCCGCTCCACCGGCGACCGGCACGTCATGCGCTGCCACGTAGGAGGTCCAGGACGAGTCCACGTCGCTGTTGTCAAAGAGAGCGACGACATGGTCCGCCGTGACCAGGGTCTGAACATCGGCGAGAGATGTCGTCGGGTTGTAGCCATCGTCCTTCACGATGAGCTGCACCGGGTGACCCTGGATACCCCCGTGGGCGGTCACGTATTTTGCCCATGCCTCAAGGGTGGGACTGGTCTGGGCGACGGAGGAGGCCTCGGGACCCGTGCAGCTGCAGACGTCACCGATGACGATCGGCGCCTTCGTTGCCGCCCCCGCCGACTGCCCGATCGTGACCAGGCTGGCGGTGATGGTCACCGCCCCGAGTATACAAGCGGCGTATCGTTTCAGCCTCATTGGTGCCTCACCCCCCCTGTGCCGTCGTGCGGCCGGAAAATGGCCGCACATTCGCTCGTCGCATTGCCCCTGAAGGCGTGCATACCACTCACGCCAGACGTGCTCCCAGCGTAAGGTAATGACCGCTCACCATAGCAAGTTCCCCGGGGCCGATCGAGGCCGACCCGGCCTATCTTTCATAAGATACGGTGGCATCGGTCGGGCTGGAGCCTCAATGAGGAGCTATGCCCTGTCCAAGGGTGGAGGCAGCGATTTACAATGGCTCCAACTGGAAGATGTGGGGGGACTCGTGAGGGGGCAATCCCGGCACTGGCGTCCACTGAACACGTAACGGTGCGAGACAGGAGATCGTGATGACGCTGACCAACGAACGCCTGAACGGCAAGAGGACGAATCCGTTCCCCATGCAAGATCGGCTCTCTGTGCCTCGAGAGCGCTACTACGACCGGGAGTTCTTCGAACTCGAGAAAGAGCGCCTCTGGCGTCACACCTGGCAGATGGCGTGCCGCCTCGAGGAGATTCCCGAGGTCGGTGATTTTACCGAGTACGTCATCTGCGATCAGTCCATCCTGGTCGTTCGCGAAAGCGAAGAGCGCATCCGGTCCTTCTACAACGCCTGCCGGCACCGCGCCACGGAACTGCTCAAGGGATCCGGGAGTCTCTTGGGGGGGCAGATCGTGTGCCCTTTCCACGGCTGGCGCTGGAACTCTGACGGCTCGAGCTCGTTCGTCTTCGGATCGGAGGCGTTTGCCGCCGAGTGCCTCAAGCCCGACGACATCAAACTCGAAGAGTGCCGGTCCGCCGTGTGGGGTGGTTGTGTCTGGATCAACCTTGATCCCGAGGCGGCGCCTCTCGAAGAGATGCTCGCGCCGGCTGCCGCCATTCTCGATCCTCTCGGGTTCGCCGATATGCGGGTGTGGTGGTGGAAGGAGGTCGTGCTCGACGTCAACTGGAAGCTGGCCATGGAGGCCTTCCTCGAGGGGTACCACACCATGCGGACCCATTCCGAGCTGACGATGGGCGTCGGGGAGGACTGGGACGCTGGGTCATTGCTGTACGAGACGTTCGAACATGGGCACTCCCGCTTCTGGTCGAAGCCCTCGGACGTGCCGATGAGTGCGGAGATGTTCATTGAATTCGCCCGGGTCCTTTGGGAGGGCCAGGACGCCATGACGCTCGAGCGGGACGTCCGCGTCTTCGAAAGCATCCGGCACCGGCCTGAAGCTCAAGAAAACGCAGCCCCCGTTGCCATCGCCGCCCTCTACGAGTACGCCGCCGGCGCCGGCATCCCACTCCCCCAATTGACCCCTGAGCAGATGGGCCAGTGGGGAGGAGAGGTGTTCCTGTTCCCCAACTTCTTCGTCCTTCCGCAGTATGGCAACGCACTGAGCTACCGGTGCCGTCCGCACGAGGACAACCCTGAGAAGTGCCGCTTCGAGGTCTGGTCCCTGACGCTCTACCCCGAGGGTCAAGACCCCGGTCGGGCCAGCTTGTCGGGTCGCTTCGCCCAGGACGACGAGGAGAACTGGGGCTTGATCCCGCGGCAGGACTTCAGCAACATGGAGCGTCAACAGCGCGGCGTCCACTCGGACAGTTTTTCGCATATGCGCCTGGCCACGGAGTGGGAAGGCGCCATCGCCAACTTGCACTACGAGGTAGACCGCTACATCGAGCGTTAGAGAACGTCGGCGGACGCGAGGTCGTGGCACAGATCAGCGCGTCCACCCCGGGTGTGAGCCAGGTCGGTCACGTGAGCGTGGAGCCAAGCGGGGCGCAATTCGACGTGCGACCCGCAGAGTCCGTCATCCAAGCCGCCTGGCGCGCGGGCTATCAGTGGCCGACGACGTGCTGGGGCCAGGCTGAATGTGGCGTCTGTGCCATGGAGATACTCGAAGGCGTGGGGTTCCTGGTCCCGGCGGACAAGGTCGAAGAGGCGCGCCTGCGATCTCTTCCCCGCCGCGACGGCGGCAACCGACGCCTGGCCTGCCAAACCCGTATCACCGGAGGGGGGAACCTCACCGTCCGCAAGCCCGGGGTACGACTCAGAGCAGTCGAGGCGTCACCGCCCTCCACGTGATGGGCCGGCCGGCCATCGGGCACGGTGACACTCACGCTGGGGTGGCGAGGGTTTTCCCGTCTGAGGATCAGCTCTTGCAGGCGTCGAGACCCGCAAGGTAGCCGAACACGGAGCTGTTCCCGATGCTCGCCCCGGCACCGAGATACTTCCGCCCCATGACGCTCGCCGTGGCGTTGCCCGTTGCGTAGAGGTGAGGGATCGCCTCGCCGGAAGGCTTGAGGACACGGGCATTCTCGTCAGCGAGGATTCCCCCGCAGGTGCCGACATCGCCCGGGTACACGGCAGACGCATAGAAGGGTCCCTTTTCAATCGGGGCCAGGCAGTTGTTCGGCTTCCATTTCGGGTCGCCCAGGTACTGGTTGTACGCGCCCTCTCCCGTGTGGAATTCGGGGTCGACGCCCCGCTTGGCGTCCGGGTTGAACTGGTCCAATGTCGCGCGCAGGCCGGCCGGGTCGATCCCGCACATGGCCGCGAGTTCATCGATGGTGTCGGCCTTCTTGTAGTCGCCGGACTCGAACCACGCCTTGGGAATGACGCCGGGTCGGCCCTTCCCGAATGCGTAGCGACGGCGGAAGTCGTCGTCGAAGATCACCCACGCCGGCACCGCCTTCACCGTGTGATTGCGCTCGAGCTGCGCCTTGCAGACTTCGAGGTACGAGCTGGCCTCGTTGACAAATCGCTTGCCGGCCGCGTCGACGTAGATCGAGCCCGGTCGCTGGCGGTCTGATTCGAAGACCGCAAAGTCGTTGATCTCCTTGCAGGGGTTCCACACCACTTCGTCCATCAAGTCGGTGGCGGCACCCAGGCTCATGGCGAGCTCGATCATCTCGCCGGTGTCGCCCGGATTCGAGAATGAGAACTTGTCGGTCGTTGCCGCCGGGTCGAGATAACGCTTCCGCATCTCCGTGTTGTGCGAGAACCCGCCCGAAGAGATCAGCACGCCCCTGCGGGCCAGGACGCGCACCTCCTTCCCGTCGCGCTGCACCACCACCCCTGCGGCCTTGCCGTCCTCAATGATGATGTCCCGGACGGCGGAGTTGGTCCAGACCGGGGTTTCTTTGTTGAGGGCCACATAGAGCATCTGCCCGATGAACGACCAGCCAGACGTAAGGGGTGCCTGGCCGCGGGCGAAGGCAGCCTTCGTGCGTGCCCACGTGCGAGCCGATACGGCGAGAGCCTTCGGGCTTCGATTGAAGTTGACCAGCTTGGCGGTGTCCCCCGTATAGGCCGCCAGGCCCGACATTTCGAAGAGAAAGCTTTGCTGCAGCTTCTCGAACCATGGCCCCAGGCGGTGGCCATCGAAGACCATGCCCTCGATCGACCGGCCGCGTGCCTTTCCACCCTTTGCATCCGGGTAGTAATCGGAGTAGCCCTCGCAGCGGCGAAACGTGAGACCCAGGCCCTGGAGGAAGGAGACCATCTCAGGGCCTCGATTGATGTACGCCTCCCTGCGCTCGTAGGAGGAGGCGGGGCCGACATCGCCGACCACGTCTTCGAAATATGCCATCGCATCTTCGTGGGAGTCCTCGACCCCTTCTGCGACCATGAGGGGGTTGTTCGGGATCCACAGCACTCCCCCGGACATGGCTGTCGATCCCCCGACGACGTCGCGCTTTTCAAGGACGAGTGCCTCGAAGCCCTTCGAGTTGACGGCGAGGGCGCTCGCGAGACCCCCTCCCCCGCTGCCGATGGAAACGAAATCGGTCGTAAAATCCCACTCTGCCATCTGTATCCCCCCGACGAGCCGTTGGTGTACCTGAGATGCTCCCTCTTTCTCGCGTGCATTGCAATATCTACGCAGTGCCGAACTCCCCACGTGACGGGCGGTGCCCGGAACCGCTCCACTTCTGACCCTGTGAGGTGGCGGGGGCGGCCTCACTAGGCTCCCTCGCGTGACCACTTGGGACGCCACCACCATCTCCTCGTTGGCCACTGTCGGAGGGACACTCGTCCTCGGGGTCGCCACCTTCGCTGCCGTGCGTTCGGACAACCGGTCCGCCCGGATCGCGGAGCGATCGTTCCAAATCGGGCTGCGTCCGATCCTGGCGCCATCACGGCTGGAGGACCCGCCTCAGAAGGTGATGTTCCGGGATCGTCATTGGGTCAAACTCGAAGGTGGGCGGGCCGTGGTCGAAGTCGTCGATGGGGTCGTCTACCTGGCCATGCTCGTACGAAACGTCGGGAACGGCATGGCCATCATCGAGGCCTGGGAGCCCTTCGCCGGACAGAAGAAGGGGGACGATCCTTGGGGTTCGGTTGACGACTTCCGGCCGCAGACCCGCGCCCTCTGGGTTGCGCCCAACGATGTCGCCTTCTGGCAGGGGGCGCTGCGCGACGAGGCTGACGAGCTGCAACAGTCAGTGGCCGCAGGCGTGGCCGAAGGGGCGATCACCGTTGATCTGCTCTAGCTCGACCACGAGGGAGGTCAGCGGACCGTGAGCCGCTTCTCCTTGATACGCCATGAGGGCCACCCACTCGACAATGGCGAGGGCGAGGGCGAGGCCCCGAGGGACCACGACCGGAGCAGGCAGGAATGGTGGGTGTCACTCTCCATGCACCACACGCTGGATGCCGAGTGAGATGTCGGAGCAGACGCGGCGAGAAGGTCCCGTCCGCCTCCTTCCGGCGATGACGCCAAGTCAGCGGTAGGGCCGGCCAATGGGACGCCCCTCACCCCCCGACGCCGCCAAGAGAATTCCAGATCTGGTCGGGCCCGACCTGCGTGTCCTTTTCTGCGGGATCAACCCGGGGAGCCTCTCGGGCGAGCTGGGCCTCCATTTCGCCCGGGCCGGGAACCGCTTTTGGAAGTTGCTGCATGCCGGAGGATTCACCGATCGCGTCCTTCTCCCGTCGGAGCAAGCGGTACTCCCGGCACTGGGCATCGGCATCACGAACCTGGTCGAGAGAACGACGGCGGCCGCCAGCGAACTCGGCAACGAGGAATTACGCGCCGGGGCGCTCGTCCTGGAAGCAAAGGCAGTTGACCTGCGCCCCCGCGTCATCGCCGTGCTGGGCCTCGGGGCCTACCGGACGGCGTTTCGGCGCCCCCGGGCGGTCGTCGGCGAACAACACGAGACGCTCGGCGGCGCAACGCTGTGGTTGCTCCCCAACCCGAGTGGCCTCCAGGCGCAGTACCAACTACCCGAGATGACGGGTCTGTTTCGCAGTCTTCACGGGGCCACCTTCGGGATGGACTAGCCCAGGCAGGTCGCCACGAGCTTGCCGATCTGCTCGATCTCGAGAAGAAAGCCGTCATGGCCGAATCGCGACTCGACAACGGTGACCGGTCGGCCGCCCGGGAGGAGGCGACCCATCTCGTGTTGGAGCCCGAGCGGATACAGACGGTCGGAGGCGATTCCCGCCACTGTCACCTCGGCACGGACGAGACCCAACGCTCGCTCGATACCACCTCGGCCTCGACCGACATCATGGTGGTTCATGGCCTCGCTGAGGACGACATAGGAGTTGGCGTCGAAGCGCTCTGCCAATTTGTCCCCGTGATGCTGGAGATAGGACTCGACGGCATAACGGCCGCCCTTGAGGGGGTCTTCCTCGGCCTGCGCATGTCGCCCGAATCGGCTCTCGAATTCTGCGGCGGTCCTATAACTGACTTGACCGATCCCCCGGGCGATGGCGAGCCCGTCTACGGGACGGGCACCCGTCCCGTAATAGTCGCCTCCCGCAAACGCTGGGTCCTGGCGTATCGCCCGGATCTGCAGAGAGCACAGGGCGATCTGATCGGCTGTTGCGGCCGCCCCGACGGCCAGGACGACGGCGCGACGAACCCGCTCGGGATGGCCCACGCACCACTCGAGGACCCTCATCCCCCCCATGGAGCCCCCGATGACACACGCCCACTGTGCGATGCCGAGCTGGTCGGCCAGCCCGACTTCCACGCCCACCTGATCGCGAATCGTGATCAGCGGAAATTGAGAGCCGTAGTGCGCCCCGTCAGGGCCCCGCGAGGAGGGACCGGTCGTCCCCTGGCAGCCGCCGAGAACGTTGGGACAGACCACGAAGTAGCGATCCGTGTCGATTGCTGCTCCCGGCCCAATGAGACCGTCCCACCAACCGGACGTCGCATGGCCGGGCGCGACCGGCCCCGCCGCATGAGAGTCCCCCGTGAGGGCATGGAGGACCAAGACACCGTTGCTCTTGTCGGCGTTTGGAGTCCCCCACGTTTCGTAGGCGACCGTGATCTCCGACAGGAGACCGCCGCCCTCGAGCGCAAAGCCTCCGTTGACCTCGTCGGACAGCTGAATGAACTGCCGCCGACCCGGATCAAGACCAGGTAGCCACACGCCGGCGGGGGGTTCCTGCGTCATGCTCCCTTCGCGGAGCGGAACCCTGCTTCGAGGTCAGCGAGGATGTCCTCGATCGACTCGAGTCCCACGGACAAGCGGACCAGGTCGGCCGTGACACCAGTCGTGGTCTGTTCCGCCTCGGTCAACTGGGAATGCGTCGTCGACGCCGGGTGGATCGCCAGGCTCCGCACGTCCCCCACGTTGGCGAGGTGGCTGAAGAGCTCGAGGCTCTCGATGAATTTCCGGCCCGCTTCAGCCCCGCCTGCAATGCCGAAGGCGATGATGGATCCGCCGCCTTTGGGCAGGTATTGGAGCTGCCGCTCGTGCCATGGGCTCGACGCCAGCCCGGGATACGCGACCCACGACACTTCCTCCCGGGCCTCGAGCCATTCGGCCACCGCCTTCGCGTTCTGCACGTGCCGCTCCATACGCAAACTCAACGTCTCGAGTCCCTGGAGGAAGAGGAACGAGTTGAGGGGCGCGATCGCCGGCCCGATGTCGCGCAAGTACTGCAGGCGTGCTTTCAGTACAAAACGCGCAGGGAAGAGGGCTTCAGGTAGCTGCCCGAATATCAAGCCGTGGTAGCTGGGATCCGGCTCTGTGAATCCGGGGAACCGTCCACTTCCCTCGTAGTCGAACGTCCCCCCGTCCACGATGACACCGCCGATCGACGTGCCATGCCCGCCGATGAACTTCGTCGCTGAATGGACGACGATGTCAGCGCCGTGCTGCAGCGGCTGCGCCAAGTACGGCGTCGCAAGGGTGTTGTCCACCACGAGCGGGATGCCGTTCTCGTGCGCGATACCCGAAACGCCCTGGAAATCGAGCACGTCGCCCTTCGGATTGCCAAGTGTCTCGGCATAGAGGGCCTTGGTGTTGGGACGGATGGCGGCACGCCATGCGTCGAGATCATCGGGGTCCGCGATGAAACTGACCTCGATACCCAGCTTGGGCAAGGTGTAGTGAAACAGGTTGTAGGTTCCGCCATACAGGGAGGCCGACGACACGATGTGACCGCCGTTCTCCGCCAAGTTCAAAAGCGCGAGGGTCTCGGCTGCCTGCCCGCTGGCGACGGCGAGCGCGGCGACGCCACCTTCGAGGGATGCGACCCTCTCCTCGAACACGGCTTGGGTGGGGTTGATGATCCGTGTGTAGATGTTCCCCAATTCCTCCAAACCAAAGAGCGCTGCCGCATGAGCGGTGTCCCGGAACGTGTAGCTGGTCGTCTGATAGATGGGAACGGCGCGGGCTCCCGTCGTCGGGTCGGGTACGGCACCGGCGTGGATTTGGCGAGTTTCAAAACCCCAATCGGACATGGAGTCGTCTCCTTCGTTCGGCCCGAGCGTCGTGAACAGCACCCGGGGGTCCCAATCTTCACAAATCTGACGAATTTAGTCAACTTATCTGGGCGGGCCCGCAAATCCCGCACTGAGAACCATCCGCCCCCCGTTACGACGAGTCCGGACAACTGTGCGCAATCAAGGCTATTCGGCGAGCGGGGCGAGTGTGTCGTGGCCCGCGGCAAAAGCGCTTCACGGATTTGGGGCATGGCAATATGAGCTGTGCCAAATCCGGGGAGAGCCGATTGGTCACGACACGGAGAAGCACTGTCGTGTGAGCACTCGCCGCGAGAGCGACCTTCGCGAGTATCCCGAAGATGGCAGCCGAGGCCGCCCAACCGGGTTAGTGCGTGACCCTCGCACCGACCGCTGACGCGGCGAGCGACGCCACCCAGGCGGGCGAGTCCCACGGGAAGAGTTCCGCATCCATTCGACAGGCCAACCCGAAAGCCGCAACCCCAAATGGGTTCGTCGGAACGTGGGTTCGCTGCTTCCTGGTCCTCTTCGCACTTTGTGCAGCGTGGTGCCTGGCCACTCCGTTAGGCGGGGCACCCGACGAACCCGCACAAATCGTGAAGGCAGCAGCGACGGTCCGAGGGGAGCTCATCGGGCAACCGGTGCGAGGTGCACACGCCGCCACGAGGAACTTCCGGGTCCCCGCTGTCTTCCGGTCGGTCTACGAACTCCCCGAGTGCTACCAGCTCCATTCGAAGATTCCCGCCGGATGTGCGCCACACCTGCGCTCGTCGTCTCGCATCGTCACCGTGAGTACCTACGTCGGACGTTATCCACCCCTTTACTACGCCATCGTCGGACTGCCGACTCTGGTCATGCACTCACAGAGCGTCATCTACTTCATGAGACTCATCAGCGCGCTCATCGACGCCCTGCTCCTTAGCCTCGCGCTCGCGATCGCGGCCATTTGGTGCAGATCTACGTTGATGGTAGAAGCTCTCGCGTTGGCGATCACCCCTTTGGTCTTCTTCTTCGCCGGAGTGGTAAATCCGAACGGCTTCGAGATGGCGGCTGCCATCTGCGCGTGGACCAGCGGGCTTGCGCTCGTGCGTAATTGGTCTCTCCATCCCCCGCCGAGTGTGCTGGCGGCATTCGTCGTCTCGGGCAGTCTCCTCGAGCTGACGAGGGGACTGTCCGTCCTGTGGATGGCGCTCATCGTTGTGACCTTGATCTGCCTCGAGCCCAGAACATGTTGGCGCTTGGTCCATCAGCACTCGGTTCGCATCGGAGCCGCCATTCTCGTTGCCGTGGGAGCGGTCGCCGTCAGCTTCGTGCGGGTGGCACAAACGCTCAAGGTTCTGCCCTCGACCGAGCTGCCACCCGTACATGCGTCGTTTGTCGTCCTCACTGAGCGTGTCCTCGGACAGATCGGGACGTACGTGAGGGAGTTTGTCGGCGTCTTCGGTTGGCTCGATACTCCGTCGCCCAGTCTCGTCACAATTCTGTGGATTTCGTTGCTGGGCTTCCTTCTCCTCCTTGGACTGGCCGCGTCGGGAAGGCGCGAGAGCGTGGTCCTGGTCGGACTGATGATCGGATCGTTCGTCGTCTCCCTCGTGCTCATCGAATGGAATGCAGGAACCTCGGGGATTACGTGGCAGGCGCGGGATGGATTTCCTCTCTACGCCGGCACCCCACTCCTCGCCGGCATCCTGATACCCCACACCTCCATGGCGGGTTTTGGAGATTTCGCCCGCAGGCGGGTGGCGGCCATCGTGGCGATCGCCGTGGGGGTATGTCAGCTCACGGATTTTGGCTGGACCCTTCGGCGCTTCACCGTCGGACTCGGTCGCACCGTGAACCTCCTTCAACCGGTCAAGCACGGGTGGTCGCCGCCCCTGGGCACCCCACTCACGGCGCTCCTTGGGGCGGTGGCGGTCGTGGCGTACGCCTGGTGGCTCTTCATCCGGACACGGGGCCACGGTTTCGGGCGAATCAGCAGTGCCG
>OBLU010000349.1_pt1 | contig 45106 bp, 40 predicted proteins | sample 1518681 | NCBI WGS metagenome assembly OBLU01 (sample SAMEA3539304, study PRJEB22396) | soil metagenome | biome: tundra; feature: field; material: soil | place: USA | collected 2010-05 | depth 0.15 m
CCGTGTTCGCTCCAAAAATCAACTCGTTCGCCACCGTCGTCGTCGCCGCTCCACTACTGGCCGCCGTCACCGTCCCGCTCGCCCCTGCCGTCACATCCAGCGTCGTCACGCCCCGGTACTCCAAGATCCGTATGTCCGGATATACCGCCGCCTGATTGAACGTTACCGTCACCGTGTTGGAACCGCCCACGATGTTAGCCGCGTAGTAAATCGACTGCCGCACTCCCGTTCCGCTGGTCGGTCCGATGGCCAGACTGTACGTATTTCCCGCGCTATCTTTCACCGACTGCACCGACGATGTCGTATCGTTCCACCCCACCACCACCACGTTCAGGTTTCCTGCCGTTTGTGCCGCCGGGTACGGCACAGACACCGTCGCCGTAGGCGATTGCGGTGTCGCTGCCGCTACCTGCGCGAAGCTGATCGCCACCGTCCCGTTATAGGTGAAGCCATTAGCCAGACTTCCCGTCTGACCGTTCACAATGACTGCCACCGTCACCGCTCCCGCCGCATGGGCCGGTGTTGTGGCTGTAATGGTCGTGCTGTTCACCACAGTCACTCCGGTCGCTGCCGTCCCGCCGAACGTCACCGTCGCACCCGCAGCAAAGTTCGTCCCCGTAATCGTTACCGCCGTTCCACCCGCCGGCGGTCCATTGTTGGGGCTCACACTTGTCACCGTCGGCACCACCACGTACGTGTAGCCGTTGGTCAGACTGCCGGCCAGCGCTCCCGGATTGGTCACCGTTACCGTCACCGCTCCCGCCGTTCCCGCCGGCGTTGTCGCCGTAATCGTCGTGCTGTTGCTCACCACCACGTTCGTCGCCGCCGCAGATCCGAACGTCACCGTTGCCCCCGCGGCAAAGTTCGTCCCCGTGATCGTCACCGCTGATCCACCCGCCGTCGTACCGCTATTGGGACTCACACTGGTGACGGTCGGGGCAACTATATAGGTGAAACCATTACTCAAGCTTCCCGTCTGAGCGTTCACTGTGACTGCCACCGTCACCGCTCCTGCCGCATGGGCGGGTGTCGTGGCTGTGATGGTCGTGCTGTTCACCACCGTCACTCCGGTCGCCGCCGTCCCGCCGAACGTCACCGTCGCACCCGCGGCAAAGTTCGTACCCGTGATCGTCACCGCCGTCCCGCCCGCTCCTGGTCCGTTGTTAGGTGAAACGCTGCTCACTGTCACAGAGGTTGCCGATTTCGGGCCGAATATTGCCAACGAATTTTGCGTTCCCACGTAGACTTTACCGTTGGCTACCGTTGGTACAGAGAACTTCACATAAGGTCCGACCGCGTCCCCGGTTACTTGAGTACTGTTGTAAAGCTCACCGAGAGTGATGGCATCATAAGCATGCAATACCGCACTCCCACCCCGATCTGAGCCCTGAGTACCAGCATTCTCAATTGCCCACAGGATTCCGTTCGTCGAACCATTTGCCGAAATTACCGGACTCGCTCCTGGAAATGCATAAGGGGTGGCGGTCTGCGACGCGGCGGACGTTGACATCTGCCCGTTGGTGAACGTAAACCTCTTCACGGCGTCGGTAATGCCGACAAAATATACGTTGCCCTGCCAATATGCGGCGGTGGAGTAGCAGTTTTCGACATATGCAGAACCATTCCAGGCTGTTCCTCCGATAAGAACAGGAAGCTCCTGGATAATTTGGCTGTCGCTCGTGGAATTGAAGTGTCCGAGATTGTCGCGGTCGAGAACATAGACGGTGCCGTTCTTTCCGCAGGCGATGGCAATGTGAGGGTGCTGCGTAGTTCCCGCGGTATCAGGCAGCAATGTAACTCCGCCCGATGCAAGATCAAGATCGGCGTTGTCCAAGACTTGCTGGTTAAAGGGCGTGAAATAATCGAATACCGTTAGTCCGGGGGTGGCCAACTTCAGCAATGAATCGCCATAATTACTGGTCCCGTTAAATGCGCCATTACCGGTAGTCAGATATAGATAGCCGCTCGCATCGACCGCCGGGGCTGAGCCGGACATCCAAATTCCGCCCTGTCCCTGCGTGCCGGACGGAGTGGTGTTAAAGATTGACGCTTGCCCCAGCGAAGTTTTGTCATAGCCGAATATCCACCCATACCATGACTGGTCATCGCCCCAGGAACCAAATGTGACGAAGATGGTATTACTGGCCAACGCTAACCCGGGTCGTTGCAAGCTGAAAAGCGGGCTGAAAGTAGCGCCCGAGACACTACCTGAAATCAGCACTGGCGAGCCCGTGCGTTCTAGACCAGTCGTTACGTCGAGCGCATGAAGGCGATAATTGTAGTTGGTTGTACTCCCGCTTTTTTCTTTGCTCTTGGCCACAGCGTAGATCGTTCCAGTAGAAGAATCAATCACTGGCGTGCTTGTGATACTGATCTCCGGAAGCAGATCCGTGGTGCCCCCATTCGCGCTGGCCGGAACTGACGTACACGTAAAGCCTGTGGGACAACCGAGAGCAACGAGACTCACTTGCCAAAGCGGTTGCGCTTGCAAACCGTCTGCATCGTAGGCATACAGGGTGCCGTGTTCAGTCGCCACAAAGACCAAGTTATGCGTGCCACCACCGTTGGGGATCGTCACAGCGGGCATGTACAAGGGCTGAGCGTACACGTACCCATCAACGGGAAAATTAAACAGCTTGCCGAAATTGCCCGGGCTGACGGAGCTGGGGGTCAGCGTTGTCTCACTCGCGTTGAGTCCATCACGCGCACTGTCATAGCGCTGCGTGAGCACAGACACTTGGGCAAAGGCGATACCCGGGACAAGCCAGCCAACGACGGCTAACGTAATCGCGACTTGCTTCACGATGTGACGCATATGTTTTTCCTTAACCACACAGAGTTATGCAGTCCTGAGACAAGACTGAAAAGTAAGCCAGACAACCAATTACTAGAAGCTGGGACTAACAACAGGGGAGGGGCATTACAGCTTCACAGGCCGCAATTCTACATCTTTGGCGCAAATTGTCCATGTGCAACTAAGCGCTGCATTGCGCCAACTGATCCATCGCGATACGATTCATCGGGCCTCGAGCTAAGCCCGGGGCTACCGTGTCACGAGCTGCCGGGTGACCCACTGTTTTGCCGCTTGCATATCCGCGAGATGTAGCGACCAGCGAGTTGCCAATCACCATGGTTGACGACCCAAAGATCCACGACGTAATAGTCAGCGCTCGGATCTCGGCGCTGCAGCGCGGCGCGCTGACTTTGCACATAGCTTACGATCGTCTCCGTGGCGAACGCCCGGATGGCAAACGCGTGTAAATCATACGATTGAAGACTCCAATTGCTAAGCTGACGAATCCAGTCTGCTCGCACTGTCGGATGTTCGGGATTTGCGGCGCTGTGTACGACAAACTCCGGAGCTAAAACTCTGTCCAATTCGGACGCGTCCTTGTGTTGAACAGCTAATGCAACCCCGTTCTCCAATTTCGTGAACAACTCCATAAAGCTGTGAGCGTCCGATGCGGTTCTGTTCTCTTCGTCGGTACGCGATTCTTTCTTGTGCGTTTTTTGCGCAATAACGGGCAAGCACACACAAACAACCAAAAACACAAGCACCTTCATTCTCACAGCACGCGCCTTTCTAGAGCAGGACTGATTTCCGCGATTATTGTCACCCGACACGGCACATTCGTTTGAAATAAAAGCCGCGACTTACCTGGTGGAGCTTCCCACGCGCTCGGCCATCGGGCTGTAGAGTGGGTAGTCGCGCTCCGTTCCATCTAAATACAGGGCGATTGCCTCCTGCGGAAGGTGGGAGAGGTCGCTTGCTCTCAGGTAGTCGCCCAGTGTAGTTCCAGTGCAGGCTGAATCTATGTTCGGGGCTCCGGTGCGAGCCAGTACGTCATCCAAATGGACAGTTCGAAAGTCGATGCTGTAACGGGTCACGTTTGAACTGTTTGGGACAGTGGAGTGCATTTGAGCTGCCGAAAATTGATACGCGCCTCCAACATCGCACACCAAGCGAATCTGTGGGTCGAGCGCCATAGGTTCCTCGGGCCGAGGTTGCACGCGGGTGTCTTCTTTAACATGCTTAGCCGCATTCTGTCGACTCTGCAAGTTCCATTTGTAGTAGTTGTAACTCGCGGATCCGTTTCGGACCGGGTGATCCCAGTAGAAAGGATGGATCGCCATACAGTTGTCAGAATTGATTTCGTAGATCGGCATCCACCAGTTAATTTGGCAAAATGGAGCCGAGTACCACGTATCCCGATGAGGATGAAAGGCGTACGCGATGCCGGATTTCAGATAATCGCCCGGGAAAGCGGTGCGCATTCGAGGAACGTCGAAATATGTCTTCTCGAGATCGCAGCCCAGTTCGGAGAACATTCCCCGGAGATATTCCTTGGCCTTGGGATGATGGATGAACTGAGGCTTTAAGCTCCCAAGAATCTCAGCGCACTTCTCAGCCGTCAGGGAGTCCTGTATCTTTAGCGGATTTTGTCCCGGAAAAGCGTTTGCAATCATTTCCTGCGCTAACCGACAGAGTTTCAAAGCGCTTGGAGATGGGGGGTGGACCACAAGCGATCCTTCGTATAGCTTCTCCCTGCGGGAGTCATCACTCATTTTCGAATCAATGTAAATGTTCATAGTCGGCGACCTCAATCGGCTTTTCTTTCGAATTCAGACGGACTATCACACTTGCGATGGTCGTCTATCCGCTGACAGCTTGTTAGAGATGCCCTTTCGTCAATCACATGGCGCTTCAAATGAGCAGCTTTCGACAATAGAAAGCTTCTGCGTAGCCACTTGGTGCATTGCACTCCATGCCTCGCAACCGCATCAGCGAACGAAACGTTTCTGGCTGAAACCACCGCTTGCTGCTCTGAGATTGAAATATATGCATTAACTGCGAGACCTTTTTCTGGCAGATTTCCTCCGCCAGAGGCACAAAGACGCTGGGCCGGCCCAAATCGCCGTCGTACTTAGGAATTTCATACTCCAAAATGAAATGGTTCCTAAAAGTATTCCAAGTCAACTCGGACAACAGGCGATGATCCTGATGTGCATCTTTGCCGTTGTGACTGAAAATGACATCAGGATTGATCTTTTTCAGCTCTTGTTCGAAGACGGCCTTCACCTCGGCCCCCACGTATGGCATAAACCCATCCTCGAACGTCTTCGTCAACAACGTCTTTATACGGGCACCCGCGAAAAGTTCGGCTCCGCGTCGTGCTTCCGCTTCGCGTATGCCAATTGCGCTAAAGACAACCCAGTGAAAATTACAGTCCGGATATTGCGCGGCCAACCGGAGAATCGCGCCCCCACATCCGATTTCGATGTCATCCGAGTGACAACCCAAGCACAGAACTTCGAGGGCTGTGTTCGACCCCAGATCGAAATTCAGCTTCATCATGCGCCAGGTGCGACCATTTCCAAATGCTTGGTTTTCTCATGACCGGCGCCATTCCACACTTTCCACGGGGCAGTAGCTAGATTCAATTCCTCCAACCGTTGCTTGTCTTTGAAGGTGTCCATGCATTGCCAGAAGCCAGTGTACTTGTAGGATAAAAGGGCCCGCTTCTCGATCAGACGCTGAAATGGTTCGCGCACCAGTTCCTCGCCGGACTCAATATGGTCGAAGATCTCCTGGCGCATAACGAAAAATCCGCCATTGATCCAAATGTTGGTCTGCGTCAATGGGCAAACCTCCTCGACGAATCCTCCGGGCCCAGCTTGGACGAGATCAAAACTGGCCGTCGGTTGTACCAGAAGCAGAGAAGCGACGGCCTTGCTCCTACGAAACGTGTCAAGCATGTCCGGAAGCGGGACATCGCTCAATCCGTCGCCATAATTTGCGAGAAACATCTCTTCACCTTGCAAATAGGGCTCGACTGCTTTGAGACGTTGACCGATGTTCGAGGTAGCACCGGTCTCGACAAATGTGATAGTCCAGTCATCGATATCCCGATTCAGAAATTGAATATTCTTTCCGCCCTGGGACCACACGAAATTGTTCGAAACCGATTCATCGTAGTGCAAGAAGTAATCCTTGATGCAGTTCCCCTTGTGTCCCAGGCAGAGAATAAAGTCCTTATGACCGAAATGGGCGTAGTACTTCATCAAATGCCATAGAATCGGACGCGTTCCGATTTGCACCATCGGTTTGGGGACATCATCGGCGTAGCCCCGAAGCCGCATTCCGGCCCCGCCACAGAAAAGAACGACCTTCATGACATACCTCCTGCTTAGTAAATCGTCACGATCGGAACTGGAACAACAAAACGACCGCCCCATTCTCGGATAAACCGCAACTGCTCCATGATTTCGTCTTTCAGATTCCAAGGAAGGATAACTACGTAATCCGGACGGGTCTCACGAATCCGGTCTGGATGAAATATCGGAATGTGATTGCCCGGCAGGAATCGGCCTTGCTTGTAGGGACTTCGGTCTACCGTGTATTCAATCAAGTCCTTCCCAATGCCACAGTAGTGTAGGAGCGTCGCGCTCTTCCCGGGTGCCCCGTAGCCAGCAACTGACTTCCCTTCTTTCGCAGCATTCAACAGAAATTCGACCAGAGCCAACTTGGTTTCCCGCACTTGCCGGGCAAAGCCCTCATAACCTTCAGGAGAATCAAGGCCAGCTTTCTTTTCGTCGGCGAGCACCTTCGCTACGCTCGGTTGCAGCGAATGGGAACTGCATTCGGCTCGGCATGCATAAACTCGCAGCGAGCCTCCGTGCGATTTCAATTCGTCAACATCAAACACCTTCAATCCGTGAGCCTCCATGATGCGAACCGTCGTCAGCATGGAGAAGTAAGAGAAGTGTTCGTGGTAGATCGTGTCGAATTCATGCAGCTCCATCAGCTTGAGCAAGTGAGGATATTCCAGCGTCAGAACCCCTTCTGGCTTCAACGCGATCTTCAGGCCCTCGACAAAATCATTCAAGTCGGGAACCTGAGCCAGAACGTTGTTGCCGAGCACCAGGTCGGCACACCGGCCCTCCGCCGCCATTTCTTTGGCGAGTTCGGTTCCAAAGAATCGCACCAGGCTCGGAACTCCTTTTTCCACGGCAACCTTCGCAACATTGGCTGCCGGCTCAATGCCCAGAACCGGCACACCCCGTCGCACAAAATACTGCAACAGGTAGCCATCGTTACTGGCCACCTCAATCACGAAACTGTTCTCGTTCAGGCCGAAGCGGCTCACCATCTTGTTGCAATAGGTCTCCGAATGCTTGAGCCAGGAATCCGAGAACGAGGAGAAATAGGCGTAGTCGGTGAAAATATTCTCCGCGCTTTCGTACTCTTCCAATTGCACCAGGAAGCATTGATCGCACACATAGACGTGCAGCGGGTAATAGACCTCTCCGCGGGGAAAGTCATCAGCCGCGGGATACGTCTCGCAGAGAGGTGACAACCCGAGATCGACAAACGTTCGTTGCAGGCCAGTCCCGCAAAATCTGCACTGCAGGGTCGCGGCCTTTTGTTGTACGTCCGATGGAAGTGTCATCGTAGCCATGCTTTTTTATTCCTCTGATGATTGGTTCAACTTCAGGCAATCACCGCTTCCACTGGCTGTTTCATCCAACGCAGGGAAGCGTCCAGGCGACCCGCTTTTTGCAGGCGCTGAATTTGACTTATGCGGACGTAGCGGCCACGCTCCAGATCTTGTGCTGTCAGCCCGATGGTGCGGTAAGCATCGTAAAGTTCCTGGGCGCCCTTGCGAGCAGTCCATTGCAGACGGAAGCCGGGCAGAACCCGGTGGATCTTGTCGCAATTCACGCGATAGCAACGCTTGTCCGGTGCGCCATCCGGAGCGTATTCCACGTGGCATCCGGGAACGATTTCGGCAACCATGTCGGCGAGCTCTCGAATTCGATAATTTTCAGCAGTGCTACCGACATTGAAAGTCTGATTGTGAACTGCTTCCCGCGAGGCATCCAAGACGGCAAGAACGGCCCCGATGATGTCACGGATATGCACAATCGGGCGCCAAGGGGTTCCGTCACTCTTTATGTAAACTCGCCCCGTTGTATACGCCGACGCCACCAGATCGTTCAAAACGATGTCCAGCCGCAATCGCGGTGACACGCCGTAGGCCGTCGCATTGCGCATGTAACTCGGGCTGAAAGTGTCGTCTGCCAATGGCGCAACGTCGCGCTCGACCAAGACCTTGGACTCACCATACGGCGTGACCGGATTGAGATCCGCGGTCTCGTCGCGGAAGGTGTCGCCGCCCGCGCCATATGTACTGCAAGATGAAGAAAACACAAACCTTTCGACTCCAGCCGCTTTCGCCAACTCCGCCAGGTGCACGGAAGCTTTGTGATTGATGTCGTAGGTTAGCCCGGCACTCAGATTTCCGAGTGGGTCATTGGATAGTGCAGCCAAGTGAACAACCGCATCAAAACCTTCCAGCTCTTTTTTGGTTAGATCCCGAATATCTTTGCAGATCTCAGGCAGATCCTGCGCCCAGGTGCCAAACTCACAGCCTGCATAGAGGTCGGAATCCAAGCCGACGACGTCATGCCCGGCAGCACGCAGGAGGGACCCCGCAACCGCGCCGATATAGCCTTTATGGCCAGTTAAAAGTACTCTCATGCCGCTCCTGTCTCAAAGCCAAGTATTGTCTCGTTAGACAAGGAAATGCTAGACGATCACCAAATCCAGAATGGGGGGAATTAAAGCTTTTCTGCGATGGGAGTCGATGTCGCCCTAATTCTTACATGGAGCCCAAACTATCGGAATGGCCCAATGGTGTTATCGCAGAGAGGTAACCTCAGGGGGGTTACCGGCCGCCTTCCGGTTCTGTGGGCCGGCCGCCACTGGCTCGGGAACCAATGCGAGGAGACCACTTTCGGCCAAGACTTCGGCTGCGTCATTGATCGCCGCAAATGGCACTCCTGACCGCTCGGCAATGTCCAACAGGGAGTGCTCGCCATCGGATAGATTCAGCACCCAAAGGCGCGCGTTGATCTCCGCTCCAATCGCTTCGCCGCCTGTCGACCGGTACAGATTCCGTTTGCCCAACTGTGGCTCACAAAAAGGGCTCAGATTCCGATATCGGCGGTTGTTCTCCAGAACATCCACGACGGCGGTGCAAACTCGAAGCGCCTCCGCTAGCTTCGCAGGTTGAATGAACTCCAAGTTATCCGCAGAGGTGTGATACTCCGGAAATGTCCCCCAAACACTCCGCATCAAGCAGCCGACCGGCAGATTGAACCCCGGAGAGCAGTACTGCCGCTCATCGTAACCGTAGGGCGAAAACTCCAGAATCTCATGCGATTCGACTTCGTGTTGCAGGACGTGCGCCACTGCATGGTCGATCTCGGCATTCCCCCGCCGGCTTTTCTTGTAGTGGAAAGCGCTCTCATTGCCGATGCCTGTCAGCACCAATCCATGGCGGATGCGGGCAGCCCTTTCGCGATTCCGCGCCAGCCAGGTAATGGCTCCAATCGTTCCCGGAATGAAGAGGAAGCGATACGAATAATGCAGCTCTTGGCCGGAGAGAAGGTCAGCCAAAGCGGTGGCTACAGTCAATCCGGAAAGATTGTCGTTGGCCAAGGAGGGATGGCAGACGTGGCACGAGATCAGGATTTCATCCGTCAGCTGTCCTGGTAAAAAACACTCCCCATAGGTCAAGTGGCCCTCTGAAAGAGTGGAGTCGATGCACACTTCGTACTCGCCATCTTCCAGTGTTTTCAACTGATTATGAGACAAACAGAATCCCCAACTTTCACGGTAATAAGAGGTCCGGTAAGGGATCCACTCGGGATGTTCGGGAATCGAAAACAGATGCGGACGGAGTTCGTTGAGCGGCATCTTGCCGCGAACTGGGACACTATAATTCAGTACGTGCAAATTGTTCTGCTGAAAGTCCACAATCCGCTCCCCGCCCGTATCCTTTATATAAGCGTCCCGGATGTTCCATTCTTTGGGTACAGTCCAATCGAATACTGTGGTTCCCGTCGGTATTTCTGAGATTTGTAGGGGGATTCGCTTTTGAACCGCCGCAAGAGTCTGCCGAACGCCGTCGCCGGTGATGCTGCGGCAAATCGGGTAAAGGTCAGACGCAAAGCGGTGCAATTCCTGGCCGAGCTCCGTCAGGTCTTTCTGATCGAATTGCCTCAGTAAGCGCATTGAACTGGCTCGAAATCGGCGTAGGTCCGGTCGCGCTCGGAAATTACCTCGACCTCGGCGGGCCAAACTATCTGGAATGCCGGATCATCCCAGCGAACCCCCCCCACCGATTCGGGACTGTAGAACTCTGACATTTGATAGAAAACCTCAGTGTTGTCCTCCAGGGTAAGAAAGCCGTGGGCGCACCCCTTTGGCACATAGATCATATTGCGCTGAACAGAACTGAGAACTGCCGCAATCCACTGCTTGAAGGTCGGCGACTGTGGGCGCAAGTCAATGACGACATCATAAACTGACCCTGACGTGCAGCGAACCAGCTTCGCCTCCGCGTTCGGTGAGGCTTGATAGTGCATGCCGCGCAGCGTTCCCTTTCGTTGGTTGAAAGAAACGTTGCATTGCACCACTCTGGGGTCAAGCCCGCGATTCTCGAATTCCTTCTGACACCAGCTGCGCGCAAAGAAACCTCGGCTGTCGTGGGCTGGCTCGAGGTGAATTTCGAAGACACCGGACAACTTGGTTTCTTGGAAAGTCATGTTGGATGAAGCAATTGTCGACGCTATTGACGACCAGTGACGGAGGTCTTCGGGGCTTCTAATTCGTAAACTAACGTCCCATCCACGTTCTTCGCATAGGCCAATGTGGCTAACTCCGCTCCTTCACCTTCGATCCGCCAGGATTCTCCGCACCTTTCCACTCGCAACTGACTGCGGGTACGCCACCAGCTGTCAATTTCCCCGGGAAGCGCGAACCAAATGTCAGTCCGCGAGCGCAAGTCTTTCAAGTGACTCAAGAGCTTCTCGTAGACGGATCTGGTTTCCTGCTCAAGGATGTAATCCGGGTGGATTATAAAACTGGCCAATCCGTTTTTCTTCAGGATCAGGTCGATTTGTGATCTCCACAAATCAATCGAGCGTTCGTTAAGAATATGAAACAGCGTGTAGTCCTGCGTGGTGGTGACGGGAATTTCCAGAATCTTACCGATGAAATAAGGCATTACCGTGCAGCATCCACCGCGCTGCGGATCGAGGTGGGCAACGTTCGGAAACGACATGTCAAAGGATAAATCCAGGCTCTCATACCAATCCGGTTTTCGGTACAGCACTCCGGCACGAAATCCCTTTGCCTTGTACTCCTTTGCGTATCGGTTGACGATCGCAGCTCGTCGAACGAACTTCTCTTTATTGTCAAACAAGCGCCCGTCGTGATTTAAGTCCTGTAGAGCCACTTCAAACCCTCGATTGCGAATTGTATCGATGAGGTGGGAGGCTACCACATAGCGCTCCTCGGGCACGATCTGAAAGGACGCCTTGACTCCAAAGGAATCATCGATCTCCATCAGTTGGTGGCAAAAGTCCAGACCTTTTTTGCCCTCAACGTCATGGCTCATCATCATGCAGCCTTGGGCACCACGCGGCCAGAACCAGACGATCGGCACACTGGCCACACCCTTGGCCTGCATTGAGAGCATCAACAAAGCCTCGCAGGTGCTTTCGACCGTGGTGTCGACAGGCCAGTGGGGAAAAGTGAAGTCCCGCCAGTTTCGAGCATGAAATCGCTGGATTTGTTTCCTCACCGACAAAGTTGTGAGAGGTCGCAGGTGGTAATATGCCGTTCGAAGGATCCTGCTGCTCTCACGACTGTCGACATATCTCTCCAACCGTAAATTATCGATAACTTCGTCTGGGTCGAACGGCAGGCGTACCCTGCCGTCATCCATAACAATGTCGTTGAGGGCATCATAACGCGAGGTTTTGGCATGAAGGGCTTCATGTCCTCGCCCGGCCCGGCCATAACATGTGACATTCGGACCAACTTGGAAGTAGTCCCTGGCGGAGGACAAATCCTGGGCTAACGAGAAGTCCAGGAAGGCCTCAGGGCAGCGGAAATGATCTAGGACGCGCTGAGAATGAGCGCGCTCGGAGGACCTAGTTTGCCTCAAGATGCGAACCGTTCCGATCCCCGTCCCAAATGCAGGATTAGCTTCTGTGGTCATTCTATAACAGGCCCCAACTGCAAGTTCCTTCACGCTAACCGATGTGCCTATAGACCAGCCTACCTGCCATGGAAGAAATCGATTTCGGCAAGATGGAGAAGAACTGCCGGATCTTAAGCTCGCGCCAAGTCGCGGACTTCGATGTCACTTCTTCCGGGTACCGATAATATTTCAATACTTTTCTTGTGCATCCGAATTTGTCCTTAAAGTTAATCAGACTTTCTTGGTCCCAGTCCGAACGGCCAAAGTCGATTTTTTCCGCGCCCGAGGCTTTACTTTCCTCAATCAGTTTCCAAAACAAAAACGGCATTGCACCGAGGTTGTGAAGCTTTTCGTCGGAGCACCCGTACTTGTAGATAACGGACGACCTGTGCCGCAATGTCATCATGGCCGCTATGGGAATGCCGTCCTTTGTCGCCAAGCGGATCTGAATGTTGTCGCCCATGCATTCCACAAGATTCTTAAACCAGGCACGAGGTTGAGGCAGCAACTGATGGCGCCTCCGGGTCATCAACAGAAGCCGGTAAAACTGATCCACGAAACTTTCAGAGCGCCCCGTTTCATGCACCAGTCCTTCCCGCTCCGCATGCTGAATTCTTCGCCGGATCGAGTCTTTATGCATTCCTCGAAGAACGTCCTCCAGGCTGGGAGTTATATCCAGCTCGTGGAAGCAGTAAGACCGGCTCGGCTGCAGACCCGGCTGTCCGTCGGCGATTTGCGAGAGGGGCCGGATCTCGATGTATCGCCACCTTCGAGACTCGCGCTCAGCTTCCAGCCGCTTCAACAGGTCAGATAGCGTCCCACTTCCGTCTACTAAAGGTTCACAGTGATCTGCAAATGGTAGCGATACCATTCGAGTTCCCGTGATCCAGCTGTTAACCCGACAAAAAACAAGGCCGTCCCGCATCGGCTCACTGTCGGCGGCGGTGGTTAACACGAGGGGTTGGTAGCCGTAAGTTCGAGACAATGCTTCAAGCCATCCGTGTTGATGGAACGCCGATGCCCGGTTGTGGCTAGAAACCAAATCGTTCCAACGTGGATCGGTGAGCGGATTTGTGAAATACAGATTCATTCGCCGAACGTCCACGAATTCTGCCAAGGAACTGCCCAGTCTACTGGGCCGCTAACATCGAATCCGGACAGAAGTGCTTGGTCGGAATGCTACCGATTACCGTGCACATACATCTCTTCCGGCTTCATGCTCAAATTTCCAGCAGGAGAAAGCGATCCAAGCTGAAATACCGAGGCATAACGTAACTTCCAATCGCTCCGGCGCCGGTCAAAAGGCTCCAAACCCCAGTATTCACAACCAGTATTGAGGACGACTAGTGAATTGTCGGGGATCCTGAAGTTCTATCGTGGCGTTGAAGCTCTTTTCCGAGCAGCAGCCGGTGTGAGAGCGCCTGTTATCTATCGGACGGTTTGTTGCATGAAAGACAAGATATTCTGGAACGAATCAAACCTAGCGGGGTCCGCGTCCTCGATGCTAATCCCGAATTCCTCCTCAATAACCGCGATTAGAGTCACTGTTGTGACCGAGTCCCAGCTCTGCACGGTCCTGGCGCTTGCGTCCTTGACTTCCTCTGGTTTGACATCCGGTAGCACGGACGAGAAGCATGCCGCGAGGCGTTTTTCCATTTCATCCATTCGCAATCTCCTGTGGCTCTTGAGCCATTTTGTATCGACCTTCAAATAGCTGACGTGGAATGACGCAACCCGGCTCAGGCGCCGCTCCGAGTGTTTCTTCCAAGAATTCTCGCAACGGACCATTGCGGTCCGTCTTCACAAAGTCGAGCTTAATTGTATCAGCTGCAAACTTCGTGAATAGCTCCTGTAAGCACGTATGTTCAACGCGCCGCGAAAAAGCCCTGCAACTCATTACCCACGTGTCTACCGTCAATTCGTTCTCGTTTCGACGTCCCGCAATAACTGCGATTTTGCCCAGTGGCCCAAATTTGTCGGTGTAGGAGGCGATCGCGAGGAAAGTTTCCGGCTGTTGCAGATAGTTTTGCCACGCCGCTTCCGTGAACCGCTTGCCATTGAGATTGAATTGGTTCGTCTTATTCACGAGCTCCAGAGCGCGCGGATCCAAGGGAGATTTGCTGAAGTTGATGCTGATTTCCGCTTGCACTTGCGCGAGAAACTTTCCAGAACCCGACGCGCTCTCGTAAGCTTCCGAAGTGGCATGAGAACGCCGAATGCTTTGCGCCCGAATTGCATCTTCTTCCACTATCGCGCTCTTCCCGAAAAGATCGCGGAGCCTGCACGCGAAATCATAAACGCCGGAGCTGTCCTTGGTCGGGAATTGAATGCACTCGACCCCAGGATGCGACGCCTTCACCTCCGCAAGTTCTAACGGGCTATCGTCGACAAAGACGACCGAGTCGGCCCCTATGTTCCAAGTCCTCAGAATGCGGGCTACTGCCTCCGATTTTCGTCCCCAGCTCACTTCCAGGGGAAAAAAAACATCTGGCGATACGGCTAAATCTTTCCTGCCGAGAGCGATCTCGACAAGAGCACGCTCGTTCTTGCTGGCGACGCCAAGCAACACACCCTCGGCGCCCAATGCGCCCAACACGCGCTGATAAAATGCATGCATCTGCGTGTGATGGTCGAGATCCCAGGAAATTCCCTCGACCCCGACTTCGCCAAGAATCCCTCTCCACAGCGTGTCGTCTAGATCTGTTATTAATCCCTTTTTGGGAACTGGCTTGCGCGCGAGCTGGGCCAGCAGATTCGCAAGCGCTGATGCATGGGGCAGGCGATACGGAAACCCGGCAAGTAGTTCGGATTCGACGTCAAATCGTTCGCGAAGCGGCGAGACCATATCCAGTCTCTGCGAGCTAAGAACCCGCACTTGTGGCAACTGCGAGATACGTGATCTCAAGTGGTGCGTGATTGTGTTGAGCTCGACTTCGAGTGAACCTGCTTGCCACCCCGGCACGAATGAGGCTGGTGGAAGCGGCAATGTAGGAAAACTGACTATCACCGGCATTCGTGCAGACGCGGTCTCAATGGCCTGTTGAAAGTGCCAGACGCGGGATTCCAACGTCCCTATAACATCCGCGCAAACCGCAGGCGACCATGCGGAAGAACTTCGAACGCCGAGGCGCGCGTCCAAGTCTGCCCATTCAAGCAATACAATGCCCGCCTCGGCGTCTGCTTTCGCCAACCGATTCACGTTGCCCAGCAGGTCTCCGTACAGCCCATGCTGCAGCCCCACGTTTCGGTCGGGGAACAACAGACTGAGTTCCGCAGCAAGGAATGTGCTGAGGTGAAGAGAATTCAATCCCGTGGCAAGGAAGCAAGTAAACGGCTCGCCTTGCAGCTGCTTCGTTTTCTTAATGATGTTCAACGCTTCAACGAGTTTCACTTTATAGAGAACCGCGATTCTGGTTTTGCGCCATTAACGAACCGATCTACTGAGCGGTCGCGACTACGTTTTCCTCGACGGGCGCCCGACGAGTGAACTTTTGAAGCAGATCAATATAGTAGGATTTTTGGTCCATCACATAGAGGATCATAACCAGGTATGTAGCCGTTAGGGTGAGGCTACCAATAATAAGCCTGGCTACATGGTGTCCATCGTGACCGTATCCCAAACAGGCGCCATAGGCGACCACTCCGGCAACGAGGCTCGCAATTAGCGGGCGGCTTGCGGTGCTCACGACATCTTTGAAGGAAACCGCAGTGCCGCGGACGGACCAAAGGGTAACGGGTACGAGCCAAAGCAGCATCACGGTAGAGTACGCAAGCGCGACGCCTTTCGGCCCATAGGGCAGCGCGACGAAATAGCTGGCGATCATCACCGGCGCGATCACCAGCGACATCTTGAAACCTCTCATCACCCAACCAATGGACATGACCAGCCACGACACAGGATTGGCGATCGCGAAGACAAGAATCGTAGGAGTCAGATAACGGAATATAGGAGCAGCCTCTTTCCATTTGGGGCCTAGTAGAACGCTGATCAATTCGGGCGCGAGAACGGCACACGCGATCGTTGCGGGGAGCGTGAGTGCCAGCACGAGTGAATAGCCCTTCAGAAAGTAGCTTCTGAGGCGGGGCGGATCGTTTTGCAGACGAGACAATGCCGAAAACGCGACTTCCCCAACTGACCCTGTAAGGGTGTCCGTAGGAATTCTAATCAACTGGTAAGCCCGCCCATATATGCCGATGGTGTCGGCGCCCCAGTACCGGCCTAGAAGCACTTTTTCAAAATTCGAGGCGACGTAAACAACGATGCCGTTGATCGTCAGAGTGCTGCCAAACCGGATCATCGAGCCGACTCCGGCCCGGAGCTTCGGCAGGCGCGGAATCCAGCCTGTGATGACCCACAGCGCGATTGCTGAGCTAAACGGAGTAGCGACCGTCATTGCGACCAGAGCCCAATAACCCCACCCGGCCATAGCTCCCCCGATACCGAGCGCCGCGCTTAAAAGCAGCGACCCCGTGTCGATGGCGGATAGCGTCGTGAAGCGCAATTCGCGTTGCAGGTGCGCCGAGTGTTGGTTACCAGCAGAGTTGAAAATGAATGTCGTCGCCATGGCGAGACTCACCCAGTAAAGGCGCGGCTCGTGATAGAAGTCGGCGATGATGTGGGCACTGGCCGCCGTAATACCAGCAAGCACTATCCCAACCGCCATATTGATCCAAAATAACGCTGTCGATTGATCCTCTGTTAGTTCGACATGTTGAACACTCGCCGCAGAAAGACCAAAATCCCGAAATAAGTTCAAAATGCCGGTGAGGGCGGCCACCATGCCAACAAGACCGAAATCACTCGGATTGAGTAAGCGCGCAAGAATCGCCAAAACTCCAACCCGCAGACCCAGATTTGCGGATTGAGTCAATACTCGGGCCGCGGTTCCGCGAATCGCTCTCTCTTTTAGATCTTTCATGACTCTCTTTCGGAAGAGGGTGATGTCACGTCAAGGCGGTCCGAGCTGCGCAACGCCTTAAACCCTAAACTAGGGTTGGCTCCACCTGACGTACCGACGGCCGTCCGCTCGAAAACGCGTTCACTGGCGAAGGCTTCCATTACTTATCGGACCTATTGGTCGAACAGATGAAGAAATACTCGACTGCAAATATGCGGCTAAAGAAGGGGATATTGAAATCGATCTTCATCTGAATCGTTTTCATCCACTTAGCATCGGGCTCCCGGTGTTGCCAGCGCTGAGAGGTGGGAAAGAATCTTTCGATCGAGAAGAACTGCTGAAGGTTAGTATGAAAGTCGCCGAATGATTGGATGTTATTGTAGGGCGCGTATTTATGCCAGTCTCGGTGATTAAAATTCACATATGACACAAGAAATTTGCCGCCTCGGTTCAGGAGATCCGCTATTTCCCGAAACTTCTCAGCCTGCGCAGTACCCATATACTCAAACACGCCTTGAGCCACGATCAGATCAAAACGCCTGCCGCCAAACGCGATGGGGTTCTCAGCAAAGTCGGCTTGAAGCAAATTCGGCGCAGGGTTATGGATCGCAATGTCGATTCCGTAATAATGTATGTTTCTGTCTAGAAGCTTGGCCATCGTTGCCGGTCCACAGCCAACATCCAGAAGGTCGCACTCTCTCCCTCGCGCAAGTTGATTGACTATTCGCGCCGCTTTGGTGAGACGAAAATGCGGCTCAACGTAATTCAGGTTCTCTTTAGCCCAAAAGTCACGTTTATAGTACTTGGCGGTAGTTGTAGCCAAAGCGTATTCCCTCCGATCAGTTCCAGGCGCCTATATTTAGAATTCTCTGTGATCTTTCCTCTCATGTAGCGAGAGGGGCTGGGGGTGAGCGTAGCCGGCGCGGATCGGGTGAGCGGCACGCGGGCCGGACTGAGGACTCGTGCCCACTATCACGATTCCACCCTGGTCGTCGCTTTGTGCGCCTCCGCGGCCCAGAGCTGCTCGCCATCCGGCCATATCACCTGCAGAATAGATCTGTATTGTTCATCCAAAGCATTGCGGCACTCTTCCACCTTCTCCGCCAGGTTTGCCTTGAGGCTGGGAGCGTTCTTCTCGAGCTGGCAGAATTGCTCAATCAAACGATCCGCCGTGAGGGTATTCATATCCTCGCAGTAATCTGTCAGTCCCATCTGGCTCATCAGGGAAGAACACTTATGATGGAAGGAAATGGCGATGGTCGGCTTATTGAGAAAGAGGGATAAGAGTACATTGTGGAACCGAGTTGCAACCACAAAGTCCGTTTCGGCGATTTGTGACAAGAGCTCCTCAACGGATTCGATCGGCTCATCGATTATTCGCTCCCTGTCCTGCGTCACAGCGCGCTTCGCCAGCAATGATTTGAACTCTCGCGTGACAGCCTCGTCCACAAAATCCCCGATCAATAATCGGACATCATAATCTTGTGCCAGCAGCCATCTTACGAACTCCGCGAGAGTTCGAAGGTACGCAGCATGAACGGCGCTCATAGGCCTCTCGGCGGTTAACTTCCCGGCGTATTCCATCAACCCCAGGCCAACGACCAACCTGCGGCCCTTCCTTTCGTGGGAGCGCCGCAACACCGTCGGAGGCAAACTGAAAGCCAAATCCGGGTAGAGGGGATCGTTATCGCTGCGAAAACCGATTCGTTTAAGCCATTGGCTGGAAGGTTCCTCCCGGTAAGAGCGAAAGTCTGCAAGGGAAAGCGCTGTTTTGACAAAGAACCTGCCAGAACGGCTGTAAAAGGGACCAGCTCCTACGCTGACAAAGAGCAGCTTGCAGCGGGCCAGCTTCGCCACCACGGACCAGCGGAACATGTCATACGGGCCCCAGTTGAAAAGGGTGTAGGCGTCGGTGAGCAAACCCGTTCCTGGTACGATCAGCGCCGCCGTGCCGCTGAGCATTTTGATGCCTTGCACCCAGCGCCAAAACTCGCTGGGGATGCCGACCAAAATCTTCCGCGCCCATCTCGCCAGCGGATTCAGAGTCTTCCACGGTCTTACTACGTAGTCTCGGATCGGCACGGCGGTGATCTTATAGTCCGTCGCAACACCTTCAGGCCCTGTGCACATACAGATGAATTCCGTCTCGGGCACGAGGCGACGGAGGTTCGAGAGCATGGCCTGGAGGGTCGCCTCATTACCGAAATTCCTTCGGCCGAAGGAGCCGAAAAAGGCGATCTTGGCCCGGCTGCGCTTACCTTCTTCCACCATTCGCTGCGGGTCGCGATGTTCATCTTCCAAGCGGCTCGAGATCGGACGCTCACCGGGAACTCGGAGTGGAGAAAAGATTCTCATGTTTTTGCGGATGCTTCGCTTCCCTGGCCGGCGATGCTACGCAGGGCTTTTGCCAATATCCGGCAAGGGTTTATTTGCATATGATGACTACGGTTCTCACGGTTTTCCGGGATAGGTCCTCAGTCCTGTAACCGCGCAGGCCAGCGTAAGAAGCCGCCGGGCGCCGACGCCCACACTCCCCGACCGCAGGAGGAGATATTTGGCCCAAGATTTCACCCACCACGGGCGAAGTTTAAGACTCGCGGAATACGACTGAATTGCCTTCGTTCGATCGCCTCTCCAAAATGCCGCGTCCCCTATTGCAACCGAAAGACGCGCCCGAAGATCCTTGTCGTCCTTGGCATCTCTGGTTTTATGCTGCAAAAGGGCCTCCACGTCAGATTCGCTCAGGCCGGGCGTCGCGTACCCCGCCGCACTTGACTTCATCTCCTGAACGGCGTGGCTCGCAATCGAAGCGTTGCACGCTCTGCGCAACGAGGGCAGACCGGCCAGCTCGGCTTGGCGGGCAATACTGCAGAGAACGTTAATCTCGTCCGCGATGCACACATGGTCGTTTCCCCGATTGAACGCTGCTGTGAGGCTTTCGCCATGAATCCGGCAGCAAACCATCGGTTCCGACAAATAAGCGACATCGTAGCGCAGCGCCAAGGAAGACCACAGATACCAATCGTTGGCGTATGGCATATCGAGAGAAAACATGCCGATCTTCTCGTAGCATTCCTTGCGCGCCATGACCGAAGACATGATGATGCAACTATTCCGAATCAGCCGCTTTAGGAATGTACGCCCTTTCCAGATGCGGTCCGTCTTCCCGGCGTAAGCCCAAGACGGTACCTCGCGGGTATGGTTAGCGTCCTGCGCTGTGGTGGCGCAGGAAAAGACGTAGCCTACTTGTGGATTCCGTTCCATCACGTCCACATACCGACCAAGCGCATGAGGGCTGATGAGAAAGTCATCGGCAGACACGAGCCACACGTATTTGCCGCGAGCCATCGCGATTCCTTTGTTAAAGTTCCGTACGTGGCCGATGTTCGTCTGGTTGCGGACGTGTTTCAATCTGGGGTCGTGAAATGACCGCACAACGCCAGGCGTGTCGTCCGGCGAACAATTGTCCATCACCAGGACCTCAAAATCCGGATACGTTTGAACCAGGATTGAGTTGAGGCATTCGGGCAACAGATGTGCCAAGTTGTAGCATGGGACAACAAACGTAACTAACGGGTTCACTCGGATCTCCTTAGAGTACCACGCATGCTGGGCTGCATCGCGTCACGCCACTGATGGATACACTCCGCTAGCCCGCCGGCTATTTCCCAGACCTGGACCTTGTAATAAAACCTCCGACGTGGATTGACAGCTAGCATCCACGCGAGCGCTTTGGCTGGAAGCCACGCGATCATTCGCGCCACACGAAAGTAGCGGCGCGGGATGCCCCAAACAGGCTGGGTGCTCGCAATCCGGGCCCCACTGCGGCCGGCATCGAACCAGAATGTGAGGAAGTATTTCTGTGAGAGCTGGTATTCCTCGACAGGATGATAAACAACAGCCGAAGGCTCGTACCGCAGACGTTCTCCCGCAGCGCGTACTCGCCGCGCGAACTCCACCTCTTCGCCTGCGAGCAGGACGTCGCCGCAACGGCCCAAATCAGTTCGGAAATTCCCGTACTTCTGAAATACTTCTTTCCGATAGGCCATATTCGCGCCCGCTGCAAAATCGTCGAGCTGTCCGTGTGCTGTACCCTTATCAAAAGTGAAGATAGGGAAAGACATCCTTTCATATGGCCCCTGAATCGACAGCCAGCTTGGTGGCGAGCACGTCCATCTGCGAAGGATCCGCCCTCCCGCGCCAGCCCACTCTCCAGTTTCGAGTTCCGAAGTTAAGCTTTGCAGCCACCCTGGCTCGATTGTCACATCATCATCTGTGAACGCTAGAATATCGCCGCGGGCCGCATTGATACCGGCGTTGCGCGCCTGGGACAAGCCTTGGCGCGATTCAAACAGATACCGGAAGCGGCCAGGGTAGCGGCGGGAAAAATCCTCGACTACCTCGGCCGTCTCGTCATTCGAATTATTGTCTACGACTAACACTTCCCATTCGACTGGCTCTTTAAAGCTTTGGCCCGCAATGCTATCTAAGGTTACTGGCAAACTCTTGCACCGGTTATACGTGCATACAATGACTGTGATCTTCATCTTTCTGGACTCCTCAGGTTCAGACTTGCACCGGCGTCTCGACCCGCGCACCGAGATCAAATTGCTTAGCAAGGCGTGCAGGGTTACCGACGATGACGGAATAAGGCGGAAAACTCCGAGTGACAAGCGCGTTCGCTGCAACAACACAATTTCGACCGAGCACGAGCTCGCCCTGATTGCAAACGATGGCAGCACCATGGCCGATCCAACAGCCCTGCTCGATTCGAATAATGCCACCAGGCGTGGGGCCCTGCCCGTGGATGGGCCGTGTAACGTTTTCGTACGAATGGTTGTGATCCATAATCAGCGAACACGCTGAAATCATGACCTTACGTTCTATATGAATGCTGTTCTTCGCCGAGATAACACACTGAGCGTTAACTACACAGTTGTCCTCAATTGTGATGTTTACATCACCAGTGGCTTCAGGCAGAACGTTAAACCAAGCATGATTTCTAATAATTACGGAGTTGCCGATACTTATTCTGGGAGAAATCCGCCGGCTCAGTAAGCATGTTGGATGGATCGACAGCTTTTCTCCAATCAACGCGAACGGATATGTCGCCGTCACCCAAAGACTAAATAGTTTTATGATGGCCCGTGAAAACAAGTTCAACGGGTCTTCGTAAGGACAATTGTTAAGTTCAGGCATGGCTTAGTGTTTTCTTATCTTCGTAACCCATCGAGACGTCGATGTTCAGTTATGATTCTTGGCAAAAATCGCGTGGATTGATTCCCCTTCACCTGCGAGTGGCGCAATTGCCAATAAGAGGCGCAATACTGTCATACGTACGAATTTACGTGCAGCTCTCCACGGAAGGCTCGGCTCGTGTCTGTAGGCCGCGGGCGTTCGCTCGATGCCACCTGCCCTGAATACATCATCCCATACGTACCTAAGGCTTGTACCCACAGCTGGATTCCTTCGTGTTTCAAGCGACACCTGACTTAGTCCAGCTGATTCAGCGAGGAAGGTAAGCGATGCCGGCGAGTAATGAAACAAATGCCGTGGCAACTCAAGCCCGTGCCAATACGTTCCAAAAATACGCGCCTCAGCAGAATCAATATTCGGGACGAGCACATAGAATATCCCGCCTGGCTTGAGCCATTCCGCCACTTTGGCCATCACGCGCCGCGGTTCGTACAGATGCTCCAGCACATCGAAGCAAGTGATCACGTCGAAAGACTCGGGACGGAACGGGGCCTCCAGAATATGCCCCACAAACACCTGCGCGCCACTCCTCGCCTCCGCGATTTTCGCGGGCTCGGTGGACATCTCGATACCGTGCAACTTCCACCCATCGCCGTGCAGCGATTCCAGAAAGGCTCCGGAACTGCAGCCCATGTCTAAAAGTGCTCCGGACTGCTTGTGCTGCGTGAGCGCCGCCTTGCGATCCTGCCAGCGATCAGGCGAGTTCTGTCCGCTCGCCGAAATCAGTCTGTCATACGCGGCCGTGTAATGCAGATGCATTTCCGAAGGCTCGGGCGGACTGCTCAGCCATACCAGTGAACAGTTCGGACAGCGCACCAACGCGTACTGATCTTTTCTGCCGTGGAACCGGTCTGGTGCTTTGAGCCACTCGCTTGCTCCGACTTCCCCGCAAACAGGACACGACTCCGGACCGTAATTCTTGGGGCCGCCCGCGTCCTCGCGGACTGCAATCGTGTTTGGCTCTTGAATAGAAACTGACCTCATACGGTAAGCGAGTTCTTCCCTCTTTCCTTCCTATAATCTGACGAAGACGGACTCTTGATCGCGACTACTCTCCGGCGACGCTGCTAATCTGTGGGCCTCGATGGTTTCGCGGTATGCATCGAGAAGAATTCGCCCGGCAGCAGACCATGTAACTCCAGGGGCGGCTTCGAGGCCCGCGATGCGCAGTCTCTTCAGCAGGGCGCGATCTTCATGGAGCATCGTGATGTGCTGCGTCAGCGCGTCGACATCTCCTATGCGGTGCATCAATCCCGTCTTCATATGGCTGCAGATCTCGGTGCACGCCTCCGAAGCCAGCGGAACACATCCGCTACCCATGGCTTCTGTGATTACCAGACCGAAACCTTCTTCAATGCTAGGAAGCACTAGCATGTCGCTCTTCCGCACAAGTTCTGGCACATCGTTCCGGTGACCCAGCACCTTGACGCTGGGATGCGCCAGCATCGGTGCCAATTTTTCCTGATAGGCCGGCAGAAACCCTCCGGCAATGAGAAATGTGCCGTCTTTCGAGGCCGGAGACCGAAGCCATGCCTCGAGCGCGTAATGCAGGCCCTTCCGCACAGCGCACACGCCGACAGAGATCATGGTCAGTCCGCGCTTCTGGTCTCGCGGTTCATTGCTCGGGTAGTACACCTTTTCGTCGTACCCGTAGATGTGTCGCGCTAATTTTTCCCGCGAGTATCCTTTATCCATGAAGGTTTTCGCCACAAACTCTGAAGGACATAAGAGCTGCGTGGCCAGACGGTACTCCTCTTCCTCCTTGTGCAATTTCTTGGCATTGTAGGCATGTTCGTGGCCCGGCGGAAGAGTCACTCCTAGACGGTCGCACTCCTTCTGGACAACCTCCATGGCGAAACCGGTGTGGGCATTGCATCTTTCCAGAACTGAGGGGATTCCTAACCTCTTTGCCGTCTTGAGCGTTTCAAGTGCTCCCAAGGGCCAGGTATGGATGATGTCGATCTTGCCTACAAGTTTCTCGAGTCGGCGAGCCACGATGCGATCGTGCAAAGCACCGGCACGCATGCCGCCAACGATCCTGTATGGAAGTCGGAGCTTCCCCCGTTCCAGGGTGGAGGAAACGTTCACGTCCGCGCCGACCGGGCGGGAAATCGAGGCTGGAAACAAAAGGACGTCTGCCCCCGCCGCGGCTACGCCAGTCACCTGGTGCCAAGCTGTAGTGCAGATACGCTCCGCTCCCAACCTGAGCGGAAAGCTGTACAAGACTCGTACGCGTCCGCTGCTGCTGTTCATCTGTTTTATCTCCTGCATTTCGCTGGCAAGCAGTTATCGACCCGATGGTTCTCGTACCAGATCGCGTTCGTTTGCTTTGTCTCCGCTCGGGCGCGGAGCGCGGCCCGGCAAGCCCATCCAAATTCCTTTTACCGGGTCGAATTGTGTGGCAACCCTGGCTGGATTTCCCACAAGCACCGAGTAAGGAGGACACGACTTCGTTACCAGCGCATTGGCGGCGACAACACTATTTCGGCCTATAACCAGTTCTCCCTGGTTGCAGACGATGGCTGCTCCGCGGCCAATCCAGCATCCTTGCTCGATCCGGATCGTTCCGCCTTCACTAATCCCCTGATCTTTGATTGGCAGCGTCACATCCTTGAATTCGTGATTGTGATCCATGATCAGGGCATTTGCGCTTACGATGACATCCCGCTCGATGTGAACACAGTTTCTCGCGGAGATTTGTGTATTCCCGTAGATGCCGCAACCATCCTCAATGACGATCATCGGCTCACCCTTTTCCTCATTGGGACAGTAGACGCCGAAGTGGACGTCTTTGCCGATGATCACCGAGTTGCCGAGTTTGACCCGGTGGGCGAGGTATCGTCGAAAGTCCCAGGTGTAGTGAATCTCTACATGCCGTCCGATTGCCGCGAACGGGTAGATTGTCCTGACCCAGGCGCTATACAACGCAATTGGGATCCGCGCTAAGAGCCTTAGCGGATCTTCACGCCAAACAACGCTGCGAAAGAATCGTGCCATGGCTCCTTAAACCCAAGCCCCTACAGTTTCCGGAATCGAAACCGCGTTTGTATCTTGGAGCGTCTCAACCGGCGTCGCCGGAGGTCGACGGCCCTCAACGATTGCCACGGAGATCATGGCCAAGAGTATACAAAGCGTCATCTCCATCTTAGCCATGTAGCTGCAACCGAACCAACCCACAAGGTTGGCGAAAAGGGTGCACCCCAAACACCAACAGTACCATTCCTGTCTTCGGTTCCCCGCCGCCGCGAAACGCTTGCGTATGGTGCCCAGCGCGCCAAAGCTGCGAGTCAGCAGTGCCATGAAAATGACAAACGTGATCAACCCTCCGGTCAAGCAAACTGCTACGTACTGGTCGGAAAGGTCCCACATGTCCCAGCCCCAGTTCCCAAAATCTTTGTAGCCCAGGAGCCACCAGTCGCTGAAGTGCCGGATGCAGTTGTCTACGAGATAATAGCGGTGATATCCAGACGATGAACCGGTAAGGTCGATGCGGGCGATCAGAGACCAAACCGGGCCCTTCATCACGAGGTGTAGTGCCACCAGGGTAAGCGCTAAGCCCCAGCGGAAGGCGCGCATTCTTCCTCGAAAACGCCAAAGGCACAACCCGAGGACGCCGCCGGCCAAGGCCAAGATCGGTGTACTGGAATTACAGGTGAGCATCATGGTGACCGCTCCCAGAATTCCCAGGTACACCGCCAACCTGGATTTCTTGTCTGACCAAAGCCAAACCAATATAGGGACGAGTAAGGCGCCAAATACGCCGGCATCGATGTACACATCGAAAGCGCCCTGTGAACGGAGTTTCCCATCCCTTATTTGCGGAAGGGTTGGCCCCCCATTGAGCATGCCAAATACATTCCAGTGCGTGATCTGCTCGTTGATCATGCACAGGCCCATCACAACGGCGACCGCTGCCAAAGCCTTGGTGGCTAGCTTCACATCCTGCAAATCTCGAATCAAAAATCTGACAACATAGTATCCGCCCAAGAGATCGAGAAAATCACCCAGGTTCTTGATGAAGGCTTGTGTCTCCATCAGTTGAAGCGAGACTACGATCAAGGATGAAAATGCCCAGAGTGTAACCAGACGGTCGATCGTAGCGAAACCACCAGCAAACCTGGCTTGCTTGGACGCCAGCAATCGTAGCAAGCCGGCCAAAATCAGGATGCGGAGTACGGTGAAGTGGACCCCCGCCACTACTACAACTTGCCCTTGGGAAATCGTGAAGATAGCCAGAATCAAGGGCACGATGGCGTATTTGCGCGGGAGGCACAGAAGCAGAATGATGGCAATCAGCATCTGCACCGCGACAAGTGGGTGCAGGACGGTGCCGGCAGCGCCACCGCCAAATCGAAGGTGTTGCGGCTCCATTTATTTGGTCTTCTTGAACTGAGACTAGTGCGGGGAAACTTCGATACAACCAGATCCCTCGCGTCAGCTAGCGGTTTCAATCAGGCTAAAGCTGACGCGAGAGTTAAGAACATCAACACCGCGAGCGGTACTATGCGTTTGCCGCCCTGCAGGTTTACTGCACAAGCGCCGAAAGCCCGGTTGGAGGATTCGGTCCCGAGTTCTGGCTATTATAGCTGTACGCTCCCGAGTCCCATGCGGCAGTCGTTGGCCTTGCGACCGCCGTCTGTGCCGGGCAGACCATCGTATGTGTGCTTGTGTTGTAGGCGCACCCATCTGTGGTGCCGTACCTGCAGGCGTTTGCCGCATCAGTGCTAATGGCAGGCTCAGAGGTATACCCTGCCAGGGTCGTACAGTAGTCTTGGTGATTTGCACCAGTTCCTACGGTGGCATTCGTGCCCAAAGTTGCAGCGCACGGCGTGGTATCGTTGGCGCAGGTGGTAGCATCCGCTGTCCCCCCGCCAGTTACTGTATAGCCCTGCGCCGTGGAAGAAGCCCATGTCTGGGCAATATTAGAAGCATCGCTTAGTCCGATGCAGGGAGTAGTGTGGCCGGAAGTGGAACTATCAAATGGAGTGTTGATAAGGTGTTCGTTCAGGACGGTTAAGAGTCCCCCTTGATTGTTCGAACTTCCACTTTCGTAGCACGGCTGTAGCGTTCCAGACAGAGTGTTGTTGAACATCTTCTGTGTACCCGTACCAGTGCATCCCGCGTATTGCAACGTCCCAGCAATGGCCCACATATTGCCGTCACCGCGGCCGCCCGTATCGTATTGCAAATTGTTGTACCAGTAGTCGGTGATCGCGTTTGGACAGAACCACCAGCCGACTTGTCCCGCTGGAGCAAACGCTGGATCAAGATGGCGCATCGTGTTGTTATAGAAAACGTTCGGAGTGTTTGCAGGTTGCCCCGCCGCAGTTCCGTCTGACTCGTTATTGCACTCTAGAACGTTTCCGTGAGTCGGCACGTCCGGGTTGAAGATGTGCTCGAAGATGTTGTCGTGGATGTCATGGCACCACTGTCCGACCCCTTGAGTTATGTAGCGGATCATCGAATCCCGGAAGTGGTAGAAACTTGGAAATACTCCCCACCCACACGCCCCCGGCTTTGAGTCGGAACCGTCGATCACAATGTGGTCGATGGTTTGAAGGGAGTTGTAGCCTGCCCCTCCGAACACGCTACAAGCAATCGTATTGTTTCCAGTACCCGCGCCAGAGGTGCTCGTCCACCCGTGAAGATAGAGATTCTCAAGAAACGCCATTCCAGTGCCGGCGATCCCAGAATTAGTGATGTAGACGAAAACGTCAGACCCGGCATTCGTGTCTCCGCTGGCACGCTGAGTGCAGATCCCGACTAATTCGAAGTTATCGAGGATTACATAACTGGTCGGCATCTCGACTAATATATTGTTCGCTCCCGTTTGGTAGGAGCAACTGCCGACGTAGGATGTGCTAGTCGAGTTGTCGCCGGTAAAGATTGGACGGACCCAAGATGCTCCCGAGAACCACGTTAGATCGACTCCGTAGTAAATGCACCCCGTCTGCGTGCCTTCATACATGCAAGTCGCAGCTGACGTTCCGAACCAGTTATGCACATCCCACGTTCCCCCGGTGTAAGGACTGGCGCCGCTGTTCCCGAAGTGCCAAGTATCACCACCGCGAAAAATGAATTTATCTCCGGCTTGAGGAGTATAAGAAGCGCAAGTTCCGGTGCAGTTCGGCATCCCCGGTGCGTGCAACCACGGTGTTGTAGTGCTCGTGCCGTTGTTCGAATCTGAGCCGTTGGCAGCAATGTAATGGGTCGTGGCCGCTGCCGCGGTTCCTAACCCAAGGAATTGAATCATTAGAAAAAGAGATACACAGAGGACTGCGGGATGAAACTTACTTCGCGGTTTGGCTTTCCACAACACCGTGCTTGCTAACACCATTTTCGATTCTCCGATTCGGGATGCAAGAAATTGCAGCCTGCTCGAAAACGAGGGGGAGGCTACTGGTGTCAGTGTAGCCAAGGGTGTCGGACAGGGAACAGGTGCCGGAAGGCCCGGTACTACTCGATAGGGCACCCAGTGCGTTAATGGGCTCGACGTTTAACAAATCATAGACCTTTCGTAACCGACAATGAACAGGGGTTTAAGCCCTCAAGATCGGAGACTCGGGATTTTGGTGTCTTTACTCTTGGCTCTGGCAATCGGTGCGCTTTCGACGGCGGGTCTCGCTTGCCCTTCGACAGTGTTGTTCTTCTCCCAAGACACCATGGTATGTCCGAAGATCGTAAACTTTCTCGCCCAACCCAGGCGACGAAAGGGAGTCATAGCGAAGGAGGACAATGATGCTTTATTCCATTCCGCCGCCTCGCCAAATGCCCGAGCCCTGCTCTCCTCAGCCAATCGGTGCAGAATATGAGTCATGAGGAACCAATCCAGAGCGCGGCCTCGATACTTGGGGAAAACGTGGAAATCCAGAAACTGCACGTCGTTCTCTCCCAAAGGAAAATAGTGGGGTTCAACTGTGCGTCCCTGTAGGGTCCATCCATACCCCGCCAGCTTCTCTTCAAATCGAATCAACCAGAGCGACGCCCCAAGCTCAAAGCGTTCACAAATATTGCGGGTAGCCAGATCAGAATTCCAGAAACTTGTGATCTCTTGCAGATCGCGTGGGTTGAGATCGGATTGGCTTTGGTGGCGTTCCACCTTCAAACGAGTGGGCATCTCCGGCGCTGGAGAGCGAAGCGTCGAGAGGTCACAATAAAAGAGTACCATTCGGTTCGAAAACAGCGTCCGTCTTGCCGCCAGGTTGATACGGCGGAGTGTCCCACCGACACCGTGCCGTTTGTAATACGCAGTCAGCCGCGAAATTGAGGCAGATATCGCCATTTTAGAGTGCAGTCTGCCCCCTAAGGCTGGTCCGAAAAGTGCCCGAGAACAGTTCCCGCAGGCAGGCGCCGCTCACCTGTTTCCTCACTTCGCCTTCTGCAGTTCCCTTCCCGCGCGCCAATCCTGCAACCACGGTGACGGCGTAGCGAATCAGATGGTGGGAAAACATGATGCCTTTTATTCCCATCTCGCCCCAGAAACCGTGATGTTTGCGCCAATAGTGCAAAACTGACTTTTGTTGGGCAACTGCGAAGCGTACGGGATACGGCGCCGTGATCTTGCCTCGGTCATGAATTGCCTTTGCCCCAGGAAAGAAGACTACCTGCCATCCCGCATTCCAGCAACGCCGGCACCAATCCACGTCATCGCCATACATGAACAGATCTTCGTCGAGAAGGCCCACGTCATCAAAGGCTTCGCGGCGGATCATGGAGAAGCAACCCACCAGAACGTCCACCGGCAGCGTCCGGTCGTGGGGGAAATAGAACATGTGTTCGCCGGCGAAAAACCTAGAGTTCTTGAACGCAGTCGCTAGGCCGGCTGCTGAACAAACATTGTTCCACAGCGTTGGAAACCGCCGGCACGTACTCTGCTGAGTCATGTCGGGATTGAAGACGCGAGGACCAACGTTGCCTACCTTGGGATTCTGGTCGAGGAAATCCGCCAGATTATCCAGACAGTCTGGGAAAACAATTACGTCCGGATTGACCAGCGCGATATAGCGCCCTTGACACTGCCTGATCCCCACATTATTGCCCTTGGAGAAACCCAGATTCTCACTGCTCCGGATGACTTTGACATGGGGAAATCCAGATTCAATCATCTCCGCAGAGCCATCGGCAGAGGCATTGTCCACCACAATGATTTCCATGCTGCGGCGTGGCGGCGCCGCTGCTAAGCTTTCCAAGCAGAGTTCCAGATAGTGCTTGGCATTCCAACCAACGATGACAACTGAGATGTCCATACGTGCCTTGCTCTATTTGTCCTTACGCTCCAGCAATTCCATCAACAACCGTCTTTTGGAACAGATCCAGGCGATTCTTCGGCCGCCAAAGGCTACCGCTGGCGCTGGAAGAGCTACTGTTATCAGGCCCGCACGACGCGCCTCCTGTAATCCCGATTCTAAGTCGTCGATCTCATAGCAGACATGGTGCAAGCCTCCGCCCTTTCTGAGGAAGTTGCTCACGGGCGATTCATCACTCGCCGGTTCCACGAGTTCGAAGACCGGATTCCGTGGATCGACGGGATCCAAGAAAGATACTCGAACCCGCTGGATGGGATCATGGGTGATCTCGCCATCCCAGCTCGCCGAAATGGAAGCAGCAAATTCCTCGGCAACGTCGGAAATAGACTTCACCACAAAACCCAGATGATGCAGAACACCGTTGCCACTGAGCAGGAAACTCGGTCGCTCGGCCAGCATAGAACTTGCTAGGCCTGCTTCGTCTGACCCCCGCTCGTTTGCCTTTGTCATAACTTCCGCCATAATCTCAGACTACCCCTTGAATTTTCGTACCATCCGGCTCGCAATCAAGCTGGCCCTGACCACCGCAGAGGAAACGACGTTGGCGCAGTCTACGATCGGGGTTAACTGAGATACGTCGCAGCCAGACATTCCTCTCTTGAAAGAGAAAACGCCGGGATTGCGTTCTGGATCAATGCCTCCCAGGTCATACCTCTTAAAACCGTTATCTTTGAGCCACTGGATCATGGTCCATTGCAGTAGATACGCGCCTTTTGCGCTTAGACCGTCGTCGCTCGTGGCCCCGAGCAGATAAATCGCTGAGTCCCCCATTGCCGAGATAACGATTCCCGCCACCGGAACTCCGCCTTGCTCACAAATCAGCACCCGCATACGTTGTGTTTCTGGCAGACTCTCCTGGATTCGGCCAAACTCCTCAACGTCCACCGTCGTCTCGAAGGCTTTTCGCTTCCACATCTGTTGATACATCCGGCAAAAGGTTCGGTATTCATCGCTCCCATTTCCTGCGATGACCGTCAGTCCCTTTTTTTCGGATTGAGTAAGCTTGTTTCGCCATTTCGCGTCCAGATTGCGGCGCAATTCCTCAACAGAAGGTGTCAGGTCCAGGATGAATGTTCTGTACAAGTTTGCGGAGGTGGAAGGCTCTTGGGTAAACCTGGAAAAAGCCGATTGAAACAGCTCGCCGCGTGACGATCCTACGAATGCATTTGGCAAAATCTGCAGCAAGAGTCGGCGTTTACAGACGTATTCCTGATGCAAAGCTTGAGCCATGCCCACTACGGCTTCTTCGTCAAGCGCTCTTCCGCGCCAGTGGCAAATGGGCCCCCAGCGTAAGTAGGCCATGCCGAAGTTAAGTTTTGTTGGCCGGATAATTCTAAGTTGTGCCATCCCCACAATTTCATCATTGCGCTTCAACACCAGATGGCTGAGATTCTTTTTTCCCCAGCGGACTTCGCCATACGACCACGTCTGGTAGATGTTGGCGTCCTCGAACAGATCGAGCATCTGGGACCACTCGGCCGGCGTGGTCCGATCTACCTCGACCTGCCAAACTGGATGCCGCACGGGCTCCAGCGCCGACCCTTCAATCACAGCCGCAATGTGTTCGCATGCGAATTGCAATTAAACCTCCGACGCTACGGATGCGTTACCCACCACTGCAGCCGCCTGCAGCGGCTCCGCCGTCCTTCGAATGTGGCGCGTCCTCGGCGAGAAAGTTAAGGGGACGTCATAGCTCCACCAGTCACCGACATCGGATGTCCCACTCATCGCATTAAATCCAAGGCTCGCGTAGTGCCCTGCAACCATACTGTTCTTCTTCGATGGGATATAGACGCCGACGATTTTGCGGATCTCGCGCAGCTGGCATTCTTCCACCAGCGCATCGAACATGGCGAATTCCATCTCGCGGTTCAGCACGCGGCAACTCATCAGCCAGAGGTCGATTTGCAGGACCCCGTCAACAATCTGTCCCACCACAACCGAGACCAAACCGTTGTCACCGAATTTGTCCGTCAACCGTCCATACAGGGTGAGAAAGGTCGGATCATGAGCAATGGCCTCGACCTGGCCACGCGTATAGCGCCGGGTGGTGAGATTGAATTGATTGGTCTTGTTGACCAACTGCGTAATGCGCTCCAGGTAAACGGGCCGGAACGGACCGATCTCAGCGCTCATTCGAAGCGAGGTCAAAAAATCGCCATAATCGGAGAACTGGGATTGGCTGGCGCTTCGTTCCGCATTCGAGTTGTAGAAAGCAGAACGGCTCAGATCGTCCTGAACAATCTTGTCCACCTCGAAGTAACGCTCCTGTTCGAGGATTTCCGCAAAAACAGAAACGTCCGTGCCCACATTCGGCACCGCAACTTCCGGCAGTTGTTCTTCAACAATCGCCCTCTCGGCTGGATTGTCGTCGACGAACACGATGCTATCGAGGCCAATGTTGAGCTCGGATGCGATGTCGCGGATGTTTTCTGGTTTCGTCTTCCAGTTAGCCTTGAAGATCGTGAAATCCTCAAGTTTCAGTACGCTGTCGGGATGCGAGAAACCTTCTTTGGCGTTTTCCTCGTCGTTTTTCGAACACACCGCCAGAATGACGCCTCGGCGGCGCAGATTCTTCACGTATCGCTGGAAATCCAAATAGGCCTCACCAACCGGATGATCTTTGCCGAGAATCAGGTTTTGCAGGCCGTCGTCCCCAATCACACCGCCCCAGAGCGTGTTATCCAGATCCAAAACAAGACATTTCTTCGACTTCCCATACACAGCCTTGACGATCCCGGCGACACTCTGGCCCAATGCCACACTCGCCGTTGGGCTAAGCGCCATGTGAAAGTTGTACCAATAGCTCGGACGGAACCACGCCGCATGGCCGACTTGAGCCGCCAGGTAGAGGATGTCGTTGATTAGCAGATGTGGATGCTTGCGCGCATAGCTTGCGAACTCTGCGTTGAGCCGCATCACGAAATTCACGCTCCCGAAATTCTCGGAAGCTTCCAGATTTCCCATCGATCGAAGGTTTGGAAGATCAAAGTTATTCTGAATAATTACGGCTCCGAGATCTTTATGAATTTTCTCCCATAAGGACTCGAACCTGGCCATCTCGCGGCGGATTCGCGCTTCAACCTCGCTTTCGGACTCCAGCAGCGCGGGAAACTCCGAAATGTTGTGCCAGGTGGTGTGGAGGAAAACAAGATTGGGTTTGAAATTCCACAGCTCTAAATTTTCAAATAGAACGTCTTCAAAATAGCGGTTATATCCCGATTCATAAAACACGGGCTCAATCCCCTGCGCTAGAAGAAATATTTCCAACATGCCCTTGATCTCAGTTGTGGTGGAACCACCGAGAATGGCAATGCGAACTGGCACAAGATTTGTCTGCTTCAATAGCTCCCGCTTGATCGCTTGCCGCTTACGCAGGATATCGCCCACAGCCATGGGGGCTCTTAGAGCCTTCAGAACATCCGATTGCAAAATTGTTGTTTCGGATACCATTTTGAGCCTCAACACGACAGCCGTAGATCCGGGGAGGAACTCAGGAAACCTGAGCGAGACGAAGAAGATCAGCCACGGTAGAGCAGTTCACAATCTGCGCGGGAGAGATCGAAACCCCGCTTGTGGCATCAGCCAGTGAGATAAACGTGATGAGCGAGGTGGAGTCCCAATTCTCCAGCTCATCGAGTTTTTCATGGCCTCGAAGCGTGCCAGCCGGAAGTCCCAAAGTCTCGTCCATTTCCAGGAGGAATTCGTCGCGGGTCATTGATATTTAGTCCTTAAGGATGATTATTGCAAAGCCTAAGCAACAATGAGAATTCATTGCTGCACTCCAACATTTTCTCTGGAAACGTTAGCCCTGATCCGGCGGAGCCGGGGCAGAACTTCAATCTCAGAGAAAAACGCCGCATCCCGGCTGGCCTTGATACTGATGCGGTCAAGATGAAGTTGCGGGGTAGCGGTGGAGTTGGCTCGTCCCTCCGCCAGGAATGCTGCCCTGTATCCAAACTTCTCGAGGTGTTGCGCTAATTCCGCGGTTAGGTCGACCGAAGACCCGTAGGGCACGCTGAACGATCTAACTTGCGTGCCTGAGATTTCCTCTAAGAGGGCCTTGTTTCTGTCGATTTCTCCAGCGAATTCCGCGGCCGTCAACGTCCGGCAGTTTGCGTGAGTATAGGTATGATTCCCGAGCTCAAAGTTGAATTTCACCAGATCGCGCAATTGTTGGCTGCTGAGATAAAGACCAGCGTCGGCTGCCAAGCGTGCTTCGTTCAGGCCCGTGACTTCAATCAGGTTGTGCCGAAAGGCTTCTCTAGTCGACAGAGAGATGCTGGGAAGAAAGCCCGCGAACACCTGCGTTAACGATCGAACCTCGAACCCTGCTGCGCTGTCGATCCTTCGTATGGCAGCATTGATCGACCCCAGTCCGTAGACGTTGGCCACATAGCAAACCAGATTATCCAGCGCGAGCTGTCTGTTATCCAGACAAGAGGCATTTAAGAAAAAGAGGGCCGGCACTCCATACTTCAAGCACAGCGGGGCCGCGGCTTCGCTGACCGATGCGTAGGCGTCATCGAAGGTCACTAACACAGGGCGCGGTGGAAGCGGTTTGCCGTCAAAGCTGGCCAGCACGTTCGCCAATGAAACCGGCGTGTAATTCTTCGTGAGAAATTGCAACGCCGCCTCGAAATCTTTGCTGGTGATGGTGCCGCCCAGTCCTCGCGTAAAAGGGGTTTCCGTGTCGCGCACATCATGAAAGAGTACGGAGCGCAACGAATAATCAGCACCCAGTGTGCGAACAATGTTAAAAGCGCCGGGAGCATACCACAGGGTTCCAGCGACGAGATTCAACGCAGCTCGCCGGCTGTCGACCTGGGGCCTGGTTTTTGAAGAAGGAACAGTCATTGATTGGAAAGCAGTGCAACCTTCTAACTCAAAGTCACCGGCGCGCCGTCCAAAAACATGCGATGCCACAATTCCAAAGTCACCAGAGAAAAGATCTCTTTTGAATAGGCACCGCGCTCCTGATTGGCTTGAATGAGCTTTTCCACGGTCGCCTTCTGAAAATATCCTCTCTGAATCGTCTGCCGGTCAGTTAAAACGTCATGAACCGTGTCTTTCAAATTGTGCCGCAACCACTTTTCATAGGGAACCGGAAAGCCGGCTTTCTTTCGATTCAAGATCGAGTCTGGAATCCGTTTCGAGAGCGCTTTCTTCCAGATATATTTCAGCGCGAACCCGTTCAGTTTGTACTGCGGAGGCAGTGCCGCAGCGAATTCCAGCAGCCGATGGTCGAGCAAAGGCACCCGCAGCTCCACCGAGTTTGCCATTGTCATCTTGTCGGCTTTCACCAGCAGGTCATCCGGCAACCAGGTCTTGGTATCAATGTAAAGCATCTGGTCGAGAACGTTTTCATCTTTCACAGCCGCGAATAACTTGCGAACCGGCTCGACCGTAAATTCCCTGTCAATCGAGCTTCTGAAGTCTGTCGAGTAGAGCTCCCCGAGTCCGTTTCCAGAATAGCGGTACGGGGTCGACGTGCGGCTGTAATAGTACTGCGGGAATGTCGCGTTGATTAAAGGAGCATATTTGGCGACTCGCGTGGAGTGCATCCACGAATTGAGTTGTGACACTCCCCAAGATGCGGAACTGTTCAGTGCAGGCCAGATCTGTTTGAGACGTTCGAGCCAAAGGATGCTGCGATAGTTGTTATAGCCGGCAAACGCCTCGTCCCCGCCTTCTCCCGACAGGAGAACTTTCACGTAGTTTCTGGCGAGCTTCGAAACGTAATACATCGCAATTGCCGGAGGTTCGCAAACCGGCTCTTCCATGTGCCAGACATATCGCGGGAGAAATTCAGCGAAATCTTCCGCCGAGATCGTCATGTCGTGATGCTGGCTCTTGAAAGTATCCGATGCCAGCTTCGCATAGGGTCTTTCGTCGGCGACGCTGGGATCCGAGAACCCCACTGTATAACTGCTGATTTCCTTGTCCGTTCTCTCCGCTACGTAGCTCAGTACCGCGGTCGAGTCGACCCCTCCGCTCAGCAGTACGCCGACCGGGACATCGGCAATCATGTGCAGCTCAACCGATTCGGCCAAGAGCCGCAACAGCTCCTGTTCTGCATCTTTCAGTGTCGGGAACTGCGCAGGCTTGGAAAAGTGAAGGTCCCAGTAGCAGCGAACTTCCGCGGCGCCGTTTTTTACCACCAGATAATGGCCGGGCGCAAGCTTCTGAATCCCTCGCAGGAGCGTCTCTTGCCCGGGCACGTATAAAAACGTGAGGAAACGATCGATGATCTCCGGCGCAAGGTCTCGGCTGATCTCAGGATCGGCCAGGATTGCTTTGATCTCCGAAGCAAAGACAATGGCTTTCTCGGTCAGCGAGTAATAAAGAGGCTTGATTCCTACGCGGTCCCTTGCCAGGACCAGAGTCTTCTTGTTCTGATCCCACAAGGCAAAGGCGAACATGCCGCGCAACTTCTCAACGCATTGTGGGCCGAGTTCCTCATACAGGTGCACAATCACTTCAGTGTCAGATTGCGTCTTGAAAACATGACCTTTATCCAAGAGGAAACGACGCAACTCCTGATAGTTGTAGATTTCCCCGTTGAATACGATCCATATCGAATCGTTTTCGTTGGCGAGCGGCTGATGACCGCTCGCCAGATCGATAATGGAGAGCCGCGCATGACCCAATCCTAGCCCGGGCGAAAGATAAATTCCCTGATCGTCGGGCCCGCGATGCCGGATCGTATCCAGCATGCCCCCAATCAGGCTGCGACTGACACTCGCATTCTGCTCAAACCCGAATTTCCCGCAAATCCCACACATAATAGATAGTTGCTTTTGCGCTTTCCGCCCGGGATTACCGCCAGATAGTTTCGAGGCCACACAGGCGCCGGAGCTGCTGCCTTCGCAGATACTTGATGAGCTGCGTGTCGTTTACGCGAGGCATGCGGGTCCAATAGCCTTTTACGAAGCCGTACCCAATCGCAGCGGAACCGGCAACATAGGGCTTTTGAATCAACCGCGACACGCAGCTCGCAACCAGAAAAAGAGGGTGATACCCCGAAAAGTAGCACGCCAAACCATGTTTGATCCGATCGCGCATCACGCCGTCAGCGGTACCAGTGAATCGATGATGAGCGACGTGAAGTTCACTGAAGCTGTGGCTCTTCCACCCCAGCATATTGGCCTTCACTTCATCAATCGTGTCCCATCCCGGGGCCTGGCATAAACCGCCAATGGCTTCCCAGCACGCCCTGCGATAGATCTTCGTCGCTCCTCTGACATGGAACTTGGGATTCACTTCCACCGTCGAAATTCCGTCAAGATTGTGATAAATATCTCCGCCGCCAACGCCGAGACTGGGCTCGGATTCAAAGTTTGCGAAACATTTCTCAAAGTAGTCCGACGAAAAGGTCAAATCACTGTCAAGCTTTACGATGAACTCCCAGTCGTCATATTGAACTGTCTTGTAGCCATCATAGAAAGCTTCTACTACGCCGCCACCGGATTTCCGGGATCCCCGGTTCGGCCTGGAGACCAGATGAATCCACGGAAACAGGGTTGCGTAGTGTTTGACGATGTCGGCCGTCTTGTCGGTTGAACCATCATCGACAATGATCCATTCCCTGGGAAGAATAGTCTGAGACGTGACGGCCTGGATAGTAGCCTCGACATGCTTTTCCTCGTCACGTACGGGAGTGATGACTAGATATTTGACTTCGTGAGCCATGATCGCGATGGTAGTTTGACGATCTATTTCCGACGCGCTGTGGAGGTCGGCTGCGCAAAAGCGTACAGCAGCCATCCCAATTCATAAGGTCGGCACTCGTACAAGATGTGCAGAGGGCCTCGGGAAGGCTCTTTGCCCATCAAGACACGAATCCCTGCGGTGCACGGATTTGATTTCGGGGGCTGGATGCATCTCCAGGCGACTCCTGCGTCGCTGTCCTCAAGATTCTGATGCAATTCATTTGCCCCACTGATCCAGTTCAGTCCCCCATAGATGTGACTGTCGAAATCTGCACCGCATGTTTCCTGCAGTGCAAACAGAGCCATCGGGGCCATACCATGCTGATGCACCGAATACACGGGATAATGCTCCACGACGCCGCCCGTTACAGAATCATAGTGCCACCACCACTGACCCAGAGAACCTTGCCGGCTGCAAATCGCATTGGCGCATCGCAGCGCGTTCTCTCGCGCTTCCTGATGGCCGAAGACTTCCGAGAAGTGTGCCATTGCGAAAGTGGGGTAGACCTGGTCGGCAAAACTGCCTACGCGCCCCCGAACGACTCCCGCGATCGAATGCCACTTCGCCATGTGCCCAAACAAACCATGCCCGCCTTGATTAGCCCGAATCAACTGGTATGTGTCATGCGCTAGTCGCTCAAGATCGGCCGTTTGCTCCAACCTGCTGGCGTACACAAGCCCAGTGAGAAGCCAGGAGAGTTCCATCGTGAACCGGCGCCGCGCATCCGGAAAACGGGCTAGAACTCCTGCAAGATCGAAGCTTTGGTGAAACTGTCTCAAGCGTTCCCGGGAGGTGGCCGCACACAGCCAGAGCAGGAGCCCAAGATCACCGACGTTGTCGATCCAAGCAGTATTGTTGAAGAGTCGGTCGACGGTAGCTTCAATGTCCACGGACGTCGCCAATCCCGCAGAGTGCGCACGCAGAAGACCGAGGAGCGTCATGATCGTGTATCGATGAGAGATGCCCTCGCGTACCAAGCCCTCCGACGTCTTCCGCAGCCGGTGGCAGAAGAGTCCCTTTTCGGGACCGTACATCGATTCGATCCCCCTGATGGCCAATGCCAGCAAATGAGATGTTTGCGGTGCCGGCGCAGCGGTGATGGTGTGTTCCATGATCGTCAGTAGGCTCGGCTGAGGATGGTTTTGACGTGCGCAACGATTGCGCTGAGAGTGCCGTTGAATTGGCGCTCGGTCATTTGGGTCCGATCGCGTTTTGTCAGAACAAGTTTTTCCGCGACATCTCGCGGACGTTCAATCAGGGTCAGTCGCCCTGTGGAGGCCAAATACCGGTCTACGGCTCCAATCTCGCCGCGGAAAATGCTGTAGACAGGAACGCCCAACGCGGCAGCCTCGCGATTCATGGTTCCGCCACCGCTGATCACCAGATCGGAATGCCAGATAAGGTTCAACCCGTCTGTCACGCGGCTGGGAATCAGAACGCGTCGGCTCGCGAACAGTGCCGCCCACTTGGAGCGGATGTCGGCGGCCTGGCGCTCGTTCCGGGGAAGAAGGATCATCTTGACTTGTGGTTTGGTTCCCAGAAAGTTCAGTGCTTCGGCGAACAGTACGTCTGTTTCGGGCCGGTGATAATGAGCTTCTGTGGCCGGCGGCCGGATCAGCACGATAAGGTCGTTCGACCCATCTAGGCCCAAGCTCGCAAGAATCGAGGAATCTGGCTTGAACCTCGGGACGTATACGTCTTCCTTGATTCCGGGATACTTCAATATCCGGTCCTTCGAACAATGCACTTTCTCGCTCGGAATAATCTCCGGCGTGATCACCCAGGTTGGCCGCACTAGCATCCAGATCTTCGCAAACTCATAGTCCGCAACGGTGACAGACGGGATGCGAAGCAGGTTCGCCACGACCAACTGGGAGCGTGAACCGTGCGACAAAGCCAACTGCGGTCGGAACCGCAACATTTCTGGCATGAGTTGTAGCGATCGCCAGCAAAGCCCCGTCAGCTTCAAAACCTTGTTCTTGCCATAGTGACGCCCGACGAGGTGGTATTTGAGATGCAGCAGGTCGGCTAGTTCACAAACCTGAAAACAATCGCGGGCGGTGACCAGAACTGAATAACCTGATTTCTCCAGTTCTTCAATGATCGGTGCGAAGAAAGGAACGTGAGGAGAATTGTCGAGATCAATCCAAATCCTCATTCCCTTGCCCGGACCTCTGGATGCGCGAGTTGTTAAGCGCACGTCCGACGCCTGTTCGATGTCGGGCTTTAGCGTTGGAGCTGGCACGGCCATAGTAGTCACGAAGTCTGAAAGTTGTTGTATACGGAGCGAGAGAACGGGGTGTAACACCTTGGATGTCGACGAGCTGGCGCTCTACGCTAATCCGGGACAGTCTAAATAATCTGACGAAATTCGTCCAAGGTGTTAAAGAGCAACTCTGGTCTTAAGCGGTTGGTTCCGCGGTTACCAAAGCGCTCTGTGCAGCTTCGGTCTGCTTCCGGTTACAGGTGAAGGCCAAAATCTCTTCCGCGACCCGAGCTTGCTGGTCTGCTGTGAGCTGCGGAAACATTGGCAGGGAGAGGATCTCGGCGGCTACTTGTTCTGCTACCGGAAAATCTCCCAGGCCGTAGTTCAACGACGCGTAGGCTTTCTGTAAATGCAGAGGAATCGGGTAGTGAATCCCGCTGCCGATCCCTGCTTTCTTCAAGTGGCTCATCATCCCTTCGCGGTCGTCTGTGCGAATAACGAAAAGGTGATAAACGGCGCTGGACCAGGAAGGCTCATACGGAAGGCTGACAGCGTCATTCTTGGCCAGTACCAGGTTGTACTCGACGGCTCGGTCACGACGCTGGGTGTTCCACTTTGCCAGATGAGCGAGCTTCGCATGCAGCAGCCCCGCCTGAATTGCGTCGAGCCTGCCATTGTAGCCCTCGATATCGTGATAGTACTTTTGGGCTTGGCCGTGATCGCGTAGCATGCTGATCTTTTTCGCAAGGTCCGCATCATTGGTAGTCACCGCGCCTGCTTCGCCACAAGCGCCCAGGTTCTTGCCGGGATAGAAGCTGAATGCTGCGGCCCGGCCCATCGAACCAGCCTTCATCCATCGATTCTGTTTGCGGGAAAAATATTCGGCTCCATGCGCTTGGCAAGCATCTTCAATCACCACCAAGCCAAAACGGGCGGCAAGCTCCAGGATCGCATCCATGTCGGCCATCTGTCCGTAGAGGTGAACTGGAACAATGGCGGCGACGGGCCGGCCGCTCCGCCGGCTGATGAGCTTGCCCGACTCATCCCGCTGGCACTGCTTCTCTAAATATTCCCGAAGCTGTTGGGGATCCAAATTGTAAGTACGCTCATCAATGTCGACGAATTCAGGATACGCTCCCGCTTGCGAAATTGCTTCCGTGGTGGCAATAAAGGTGTGGGGCACGGTCAATACCACGTCGCCCGATTTTACGCCGCTAGCCATGATGGCGAAGCGCAACGCGTCGGTGCCGCTGCTCACAGCGATGGAATGGCTAACGCCGCAGAAGGTTGCGAAAGCTGTCTCAAATCCTTCCACCATCGGTCCGCCAATGAAGCCAGCCGTCCGCAGAGCCTGATGAAAGACGGCGGTCAGCTCTTGCTCGAGCTCTACGTGGGGGGTAACTAGATCAAGAAAAGGAATATTGTTAGCGTTATTAGGACTGCTCACTTTCTGACCTCCACATTCTGTTCGATATAGCGCAGAACTCTTGCCGGATTTCCGGCCACGATGCAGTGGGGAGGGACATCTTTGGTGACCACGCTTCCCGCACCAACGATGGCGTTTTCACCGATTACTACGTTGGAAAGAATGGTTGCTCCCGAGCCGATCGAAGCGCCTTTCTTAACTAAGGTACGTTCGACATTCCAGTCTTGCTCGGTCTGGAGCCCGCCATTTGGAGTCGTGGCGCGGGGAAAGCTGTCGTTGATGAAGGTGACACTGTGACCGATGAAGACGTTGTCCTCGATGGTCACGCCCTCGCAAATGAAGGTGTGGCTCGAGATCTTGCAACACTTCCCAACTTTGGCGTTTTTCTGGATTTCGACGAAGGCGCCGATCTTGGTTTCGTCGCCCACTTCGCATCCATAGAGGTTGATGAACTTGGACAACTTAACATCCTGTCCAAGCTTTACATCTGCAGTAATACACACATACGGGTTCATAAAGGAAAGACCTTGATCGCACATTTCGATTAGGCCACTTCCACTAGAGTGCGCAGCCGGTCGCCACTCGCAGAAAGGAGTTTCAAGGTCTCGAGGTTGTAATACTGCGGGTTATCCCAATCGCTGAATTTTTCCATGTGCTCAATCAGGTTTTTCACGATGCATTTGACGCTGTGGTTCGGATGAAAGCTCAGCGTGTTCTCGGCCTTCTCGATGCTCACTTTGTAGTTCCGAAAATCCTTCTTGTGGTGAATCGTTAGGCGGACCGAAATGCCGAGCTGCTCCTCAATCGCCATCTTTACCAGATCTCCCACTTCACCCACTGTGTAATTTCCAGAAGCGACATTGAAGATTCCGGAGATCCTATCGCTCGCTTCAATTGCCCGCACGTAGGCGTTTGAGGCGTCCTCAATGCTGAGGATGGGCCTCCAAATCGACGGATTGTTCACCGTAATCTCCCGGTTCCGCACACCGTTCTTGAACATGGTGTTGACGATCAGGTCGAGTCTCATACGCGGGCTGTAACCGGAGACCGTTCCCTTGCGCAGAGAGATTACCGAAAAGCTGTCGTCCATCAGGTTCATTACCGCTTGCTCTCCCTGCAGCTTGGAGATTCCATACGGGTAGGACGAAGACACCGGGCGGGTCTCGTCAAACAACTCATTGTCCGTGTATCCATAGACCGAGCACGAACTGGCGTACACGTAGCGTTTCACGTTCGCCTTCTTAGCTACATAGGCAAGGTAGGCGGGAGCTGCGGCGTTGAAGATGAAGTTCTGGCTGGGCGAATATTCCGCCATGGGATCGTTCGACAATCCCGCCAGGAACACGACTTGCTGGTAGCACTGCAAGTCTTCCACCGTAATATCAAAAATGTCTTTCCGGATGATTCCGGTTTGCGGAGGAAGGTGGTTGCCGAACCAGAACAAATCCACCACGTCCACGTCATAGCCTCGTTCCAACAGCTTGGGAACCAGTACGGAACCTAAATAACCGGCCCCACCTGCAATCAGAATCTTCATGATTTCTCTGTCCCCCTTTTGTAGTCTTGCGTTGGCTGTGAATCTGTTTGTGCGCTAAGAGAGCGTTCAGGCTTGCTGGCTGGCAACGGCCCGCTGCTTTTCAGAAAGATACGTGTGCAACCCGTCTTGCCAAGGACGAAAGAGGTTCAGATTTTGAGACTTTAGCCCGCAGTTTTCCAACACCGAATACGCGGGACGAGGCACTTTGGCCGGGAATTCGTTAAGCGACGCGACTTCGAGAGTCACCGAAACATCGGCTAAACGGAAGATTTCGCCGGCAAACGCATGCCAAGAGCAGCTACCTTCCGCCGTTGCGTGATAGAGGCCATACAAGTCGGAGCGGCTCAGCACGACAATCTGACTGGCCAAGTCGGCCGTCGCCGTCGGACTGGTGAACTCGTTGTCCACCACCCGTACCCGTCCGCGTTCGCGGGCAAGCCGGAGCATGAGGTCGACAAAATTCTGACCCGCCTTGGCGCGGCAAGGATGGATACCGTAGAGTGCTGCGGTACGTAGAATGTAGTGCTTGGGATTGATGTCCTGCACAAACCGCTCGCCGTCCAACTTTGTCTTGCCGTAAACGTTCAGTGGATGTGGCTGGTCACTTTCGACGTAGGGCTCGCCCTTCGTACCATCAAATACATAATCCGTGCTGACATGAATCAGTGCTGACCCTTGATCGCGCGTTGCGGTAGCAAGATTCCGAGCGCCCACTACATTCACTTCGTGTGCCCTGCCAGGTTGCAGTTCGCAGCTCTCTACGTGATGCATTGCGGCAGTGTTGACCACAACCTCAGGCCGCGTCGCGCGCAAACATCCCATTACCGATTCCAAACTGGAAAGTTCAATGTCCTCGTGCGTAAGCGCACGAACTTCGTCACCCTGATCCGCAAAAGCGCGGACTACGTCATGGCCGAGTTGGCCGTTGGCCCCGATCACCGCGATCTTCAAGCCAACCTCACGGACGGGTTCACTGAAATGGAGATCGTCATCGATCGCCCCTCAACGAGAGTTCGGCTTCCTGATCGGAATGGCGGAAGTTGTCGGAATCAGGCGAGCGCAGCCACTCCGCCAGCGTCGCCGCGTTGCGGTCTTTGTCGGAGACAGACACATCGACGAGCGGCCATTGAATGCCAATCGCTGGGTCATTCCATCGAATGGCCGACTCGGCTTTGTTGTTGTAGATCCCGGTGCACTTGTACTGGATGTCGGTGCCATCCGAGAGCGCGCAGAAACCGCGTGCAAAACCGGCCGGCGCCCAGACCTGACGCCGATTCTCGGCCGAGGCCTCAATGCCCACCCACTTTCCCAGGGTCGGCGACCCTTTGCGAATGTCGACCGCAACCAGAAACGCACTTCCCGCGGTCACACGCATGAGCTTGCCCATGGGCGGGGTCCATTGAAAATGCAACCCTCGTACCACTCCTTTTGCCGAGCGCGAGTGGTTGTCCTGCACAAACTCCGTCGGCAAGCCGAGCGCCTTGAATTGATCGGCGCGAAAAGTTTCGCTGAAGAAGCCGCGACTATCTTGAAACACCTCCGGAACGACTACAACCACGTCCCCCAGCCATCTCGATTCGACCTTAATCTGCATTCATTGACCGCTTTCCGTTCGTGCGAAGAAATTCCCGAACTTGCTGCTTTTGCGGTTATGCCTCAATTGCCGCCTCGGCGCTGGCTGGGATCGCCATGGCCGGTCTCGGGCCGG
>OBLU010000351.1_pt1 | contig 44938 bp, 38 predicted proteins | sample 1518681 | NCBI WGS metagenome assembly OBLU01 (sample SAMEA3539304, study PRJEB22396) | soil metagenome | biome: tundra; feature: field; material: soil | place: USA | collected 2010-05 | depth 0.15 m
ACGATCAAGCAGCGGGCGAGCACCTCTTCGCGTCGGATGCCGCCGAGGAGCGGCTTGCCGCCTTCGGCTTCGCCGACGCCGACCGGACCCGCCAAGCCCTGAGCGAGCTCACACGAGGCCTGACCCGTTCCTCGAGGCTCATGCAGCAGCTGTTGCCGCTCCTGCTCGACTGGCTCTCCGAGTCGCCCGATCCCGACCAGGGTCTTGTCGGGCTTCGAACCCTTGCCGGCGCCCCGCATCGGCGCGACCTGCTCGTGACGGCGTTCCGGGAGTCGCCTGAGGTCGCCCGGCGCCTCTGCCTGCTCCTGGGAACGAGCCGACGGCTCGGCGAGATAATCGCCCGGCACCCCGATTTCGTGGAGCTTCTCGACGACAGGGCCGCCCTTACCGCCCTCGAGCCCGACGAGCTCGTCCAAAATGCCATGATCGCTGCGGATCAGGGGCCGTACAGGCGGCCGGGCGCGCTCCGGCATTTCTTCGAGACCGAAACTGTGCGGATCGCGGCCCGGGATCTCCTCGACCTCTCGAGTCTCCACGAGACCGGGCGCGCCCTCGCCAATCTCGGGGCAGCGGTCGTCGCGGCCGGCCTCCACGCCGTTGCACCCGGCGTGCCGATGGCTGTGATCGGGATGGGGAGTTTCGGCGGAGCGGAGATCGCTTACGGCAGCGACCTCGACGTGCTGCTCGTATACGAGGGGACGACTGCTTCCGACATGCAGGCCGCAGAACATGCGGCATCGGCGCTCTTCCGGCTGTGCAACGGGTCAACACCCGCTGAGGGGATCGTCCGGATCGATGCTTCGCTCCGCCCGGAGGGCAGGCAGGGCCCGCTCGCTCGAAGCCTCGACGCTTTCGAGCGGTACCACCGGCGTTGGGGCGAGACGTGGGAGCGTCAGGCTCTCCTGCGCGCCCGGCCGGTTGCAGGCAATGAAGCTGTCGTCGAACGCTTCGTGGCACTGGCGGACCAAGCAGTGTGGTCCTCGCCGCTCGACGAGGCCGCCGAGCGGGAGATACGGAGAATGAAGGCACGGATCGAACGGGAGCGGATCCCGCCGAGCGACGATCCCCAATTCCACCTGAAGCTCGGCCGTGGCTCGCTCGCGGACGTTGAGTGGACCGCACAGCTCCTCCAGCTCCGGACCGGCACGAGGGCCACCGGGACCCGCGACGCGTTGGACCTCCTCGAGCGTGCCGGAGCGCTCGACGCGACGGACGCGGGCGCACTTAGGGAGGCCTACGGTTTCTGCGCAAGGACGAGGAACCGTTGGCACCTCGTGGGGAGCTACGTCGCCGGCGCGGGAGGGGTGGTCGGAAGCGGGGCGGACGCGATGCCGCGCCAGCCCCAGCTCCAATCGCGTCTCGCGAGAAGCCTCGGCACCACTCCGACCGAGCTGCGCGAGTCCTACCGCCGGGTGACCAGGCGCAGCCGCAAGGTGGTCGAGCGCGTCTTCTACGGCCTATGAGGACCGACCGCTGACCGATCGGCGGATCCGCGCCTGAAAACGGACGTCCGAGCACCAGTGGCGGGCCGGCGACCGGGCACCGGCCGGCGGACTCACAGCCGGTTCCCAGCTTCCTTTCATTCCCGGCTCAGGCAGTCAGTCGACGCTTGGCTGATGCTCGTCATGTCGAACACGTCGGACGCCCGTGTTCCTGAGGTGGGGCACGCCCGTTCACCGGAAGCCGGCCCGGCACTGACCGCGCCACCGAGGAGCTCACGACGCGGACGGCATGCCTGGGCCGCCAACGTGATCACGGCAGTGGCCGCCCTCGGATTCGGCATAACGCTCGGGCTCGGGTTGACCGCCGTGACGCGAGGGGCTCTCGCCGCGCCGGGTGGGCTCGCGACCGCGGCCGGCCAGATCGCCGGCCTGACGGGCAGCTACCTGCTTCTCGTCATGCTCCTGCTGATATCGAGGCTTCCCTGGCTGGAAGGTGTTCTCGGCCAGGACCGCCTCGTGCGGTGGCATCGCCGTCTCGGCCCATGGCCCATCATCCTGTTGGGCTCGCACGCCGTGCTCATCACGATCGGCTACGCCGAGCAGGCGTCGATCGGCCCTTGGCACGAGCTCGCCATCCTGCTCACCTCCTACCCGGACGTGCTCATGGCGACCGTGGCGTTCGGCCTTTTGGTGATGGCCGGCGTGGCCTCGTTCCGGGCCGCCCGCTCGAGGTTGCGCTACGAGACCTGGTGGGCGGTGCACCTTTACACCTACCTGGCGATCGCCCTCGCCTTCTCCCACCAGCTGGCTGACGGCGTCTCGTTCGTCGGGCATCCGCTGGCCAGGCTTTTCTGGATCGTGATCTGGGCTTCGACCGCGGGCGTCGTGCTCGTGTACCGCTTGGGTCTTCCTCTTTGGCGCACTGTCTACCATCGGCTCCGGGTGGCCGAGGTGCGCGAGGAAGGCCCGGGGGTCGTGTCAGTGATCTGCGCGGGACGTCACCTCGAACGACTGCCTATCGTCGGCGGGCAGTTCCTGCAGTGGCGCTTTCTCCACAGCGACCTGTGGTGGCAGGCCCATCCCTACTCGATATCCGCACTGCCGCGGCCTCCGTTCCTCCGCGTGACTGTCAAGGCGCTCGGCGACTTCTCCAAGTCCGTGGCGAACATCCCGGTCGGCACACGGGTGGCCATCGAAGGTCCCTACGGCGCGGTCACGGCACATTCGCGCAGCGGCGACAAGGTCCTGCTCGTCGCGGCCGGCGTCGGGGTCACTCCGATGCGCGCCATCCTCGAGGACTTGCCCGCCGCGGTCGACGTCGTGGTCATGCTGCGCGCGCCCACACGAGAGGACGTGATATTCCACCATGAGATCGCCCCGCTCGTGCAGGCACGAGGTGGTCGTCTGCACGTCTTGGTAGGAAGCCGGCATCAGGTGCGCCTCGACTCCCGCCTGCTCGGCAAGCTGGTCCCCGACGTCGGCACGCGCGACGTCTACGTCTGCGGGCCTGACGGCTTCACCAACCGGATCGTCGTTGCTGCGCGGCGGCTCGGAGTCAGCTCCGACCGTATCCACAGTGAGTCGTTCGCGTTCTGACCGTGACCACAACCAGCCCCCTTAACGACTTGGAGATCATGCAATGAAGCGCACGCCGATCGTCCTGGCCGCGACCGCCGCCGGACTGGCCACGGTTCTCGGGTTTCACACACAGAAGATGAGCAGCAACGTCCTCTCCGGCCTGTCGGGCGCGTCCGGCGCCGGGACGACGCCGACGAGTTCGCCATCAGGTGCCGGCAGCGGGACGTCGACGACGACCGCGGCCGGGTCTTCGTCGACGCCGGGCTCGACCTCTACCTCGACCTCGACGACGACCGCGGCCGGGACCCGCACCGCGCTCGGCGCCGATGTGCAGTACCGCTACGGGGAGCTGGAGCTCCAGGTGACCGCTACCGGAGGCCGGATCACCAATGTCCAGCCTGCGATCGACACCGCATTCGACCCGCGGTCGAGCCAGGTCAACTCGTATGCAGAGCCCCTGCTCCAGAGCCAGACGCTCCAAGCCCAAAGCGCCAACATCAACGGTGTCTCGGGCGCTACCTTCACGAGCCAGGCCTATGTCCAGTCGCTACAGGCCGCTCTGGACAAGCTCGGGATCAAGTAGTGGCCAAGATGGGAACACTCACCCGGGACTCGCCCTGGGCAGCAGACGCGGCCACCCCGAGCGAGGCCGATCCTGTGACGGGCCCTGTTCTCCGTCATGTCCACGCTGTCATGGGGACGATGGTGTCGTTCGACGTGCGTCTCGGCGACGCCAACCCGGCCGCGGCCCACCTGGCTCTGGCCAGGGCGTGTGCTCGGCTCGACCGCGCAGACGCCGTCTTCAGCACGTGGAAGCCCAACAGCCCGATGAGCCTTCTCCGCGGGAACGCGATGGCTCCCGACGAGGCCCCGGCCGAAGTGGCCAAGGTGCTGGAGCTGTGCGATCTTGCCCGTGAGCTCTCGGGAGGTTGGTTCGACCCGTGGAGAATGCCCGGGGGGATCGACCCTACGGGCCTGGTGAAGGGCTGGGCAGCCGACCGGGCGCTCGACGAGTTGCGCGCGTCAGGTGTCCGGGCCGCGATCGTGAGCGCGGGAGGCGACTTGGCCACCTTCGGCGGCCCCGAGCCGGGATCGCCGTGGCGGATCGGCGTGCGCGACCCGCGGGCGATCGACAAGATCGCCTGCATTCTCGAATCGCCGGGTGCGGTCGCCACCTCCGGCTGCTATGAGCGCGGCAGCCATGTCATCGACCCGCGGACCGGGCGGGCGGAGACCCGCTGCGAGTCCGCGACCGTCACCGGCCCCGAGCTCTGGCTGGCCGATGCGCTCGCGACCGGTCTTCTCGTGGCCGGTGAGGCGGGCTTGGCACTGATCGAAGCCGTCCAGGGTTACGAAGCCTGCGTCATCTCGGAGACCGGCTCGATCACGATGACCGGCTCTCTCCCGATCACCCGGTAGCCGGCGAGGTCACGCGAACAGCAGGATCTCCCGAGGCCAAATGTGACCGTCGCTTATGTGGGAGGTCTCGACGTACACTCGTGGAGTGCGCGTGACCGGCCTGATCATTCCCAGGACAGGCTGGTACCTCACCTTGGGCTTGGTATTCGGGATGCTTGCCTTCATGCGCACGAATGCGTACAGGCGCCGCACGGGCAGCAGCCCGTGGCACATCCATCCTCTCGTCTGGGGCCTCGTCAGCGTCTTCGTGGCGTTCCTCGTCACATTGCTGTCCATCGTCTTCGTGGCGATCTTCGGCACCGTGCTGTCGATCTTCGCCTGGGCGCCGCGCTCGCAGCCGAGCCGCGAACCGGGCGCCACTGCCTCACTGGTCTCAGGCATCGGCCCAATGGCCGGCGCGCAGCCGGCGCCACCGTTGACTGCGCTCAGGGCCTGGCTGGCCGACCCGACGGGTCGTCATGAGCTGCGCTACTTCGACGGGTCAGGATGGACCGAGCACGTGGCGGACGCCGGGGTCATCTCGGTCGACCGCTCCTGAGGAGCCGGCAGGCGGCGCCGCAGGCCGACGCGAACTGTCAGTCGGGCACGGCGGGGTCTCCCCCGACCTCGGCATCAGGGGGTGAGTCGGCGGGATCCATAGTCTCCCTGGCGAAGATCAGCAATGACTGGTCGAGACCACCCAGCACCGTGTGAAGGCGGTAGCCGAAGAGCTCAGGCTCGTTGAGCATGGCTTGCAAACCCGACGCCCCGGTTTCGCCGGAGTGAACCGCCCCCGTGTGCCACTCCTTCACCCTGTACTCGATGTTCATCGCTTCCCTCGAGTCGCTTCGTGATGTTCTTGATGACGTCGAAAAGCCTTGCGAAGTTGGACGATCCGCACCGACCCCAAGCAGAAGACGACCAGCGCGCCAAGCGCCGCAGCCACCAGGAGCGCGAGCGCGAGCGGGAACCTACCCGAGAACGTCAGGAAACTGACCTTCGCCTTCTGAAGATTCTGTACGACGAAGACGACCATCACCGCTGCGAAGACCAGCGCCGGGACGAGGCTCTTCCAGGCCCCCCCGGCACGGCTTTTCGGGACGGCCAATTCCGGGATGTTCTCGCCGTGGCCGTCGGGTGCGGGCCCCGGCTCGCCTCGCTCTCCGGGCTCTTCGGGCTCGTCAGCAGCCACGTTCAGAGAACCACCGATCTAGTGCCTATAGGGCAGGTCTGCCGTCGCTCGAGATGAGCTGTCTGCAGGATATACCTGAGACACTCCGGGTTCTCCCTGGTGGTCCTGCCGGTCAGCCGGGCTCCGCGCGGCCACCTCGCGGTCCTCGACGGCGACGGGGGGTGCGGGGGGCCTCGCTCGGGACGGCCAGTGCCGGAGCGTCGCCACCGAGCTGGGCGACCATCCGGTCGACTTCGGTGAGGATCGCACCGGAGACGACCCATGCACCGGTCTCGTCCACCCGCCGAAGGCTGCGAAGCGATTCGCCGCGGGCCTGGCGGACGGCGTCCAGCGCGGCGTCCACGCTCGGGGCGTCTCCCTGCAGAGCTTCGGCCTGCGCGCGGTAGGCGACAGCGGTGCGGGAGAGCACTTCGGCGAGACTGGCGGGCAGCCGCGGCGCCCCGTCGATCTGGTGGTCGAACAACGTGCGCGCTATCGCACGCAGCTGGGCCACCGAGTGCGTCAGAGCGGCCAGCGCCTGTGACAACTCGGTGGAGGCCGTCTTGCGACCGAATGGGTCCACACGAAGGAACGCCACCGCCTCGTCGACCAAGGGGCGTGTGTGCTCCAGCTCCTCCTCCAACCCACGCGAGCGGGCCAGCCAGACATCGGTCTCGGTGGCTGTCGGCGCCCTCGCCACCCCGGCGCTCATTTCGGAGAGCAGGTCCGCGATCGCACCGGCAAGGCCGGCAAGGGCACGACGCGCTCGGGAACGAGGGTCTCCTGGATACGCCACATAGGAGGCGGCTGCGCCGATGACAGCGCCGACCAGTGTCGCCCAGACTCTGTCGAGGAGTGCGGAGGTGCTCACCGATGTCCCGAGAGCGAGGATGAAGATGGCCGTTCCGGGGATCTGGAGCGATCCGCTCGCGCCGAGCCGCAGCAGCTGGCCGGCGGCGAGCGACACGAAGACCAGCGCCATGACCGCGACTGCCGACAGGCCGACGGTTCGCAGGATCACCACGGCGAGGAACACGCTGAGACCCATGAGCACGGTCCGCTTGGCGCCGTCGAGCACCGACGTCCGCACGGTCAACTGGACGGCGTAAACAGCGGACGCCGCACCGAAGGCCGGAGCGAATCCCCCGAACGGAAGGCAGACGGCCCACGTCGCACCCGCGGCAGCAGCAGTGACCGAGATGACCCGAAGCGTCCAGCGTGCCTCGTAGGCACGCAACAAGAGGGTCTTCAGTCCGACGGCAAGAACGGCCGACGACCGCCGTGCGACGTAGGTCTCACTTCGCCTCCTGGTCGTGGGCGCACCAACCGAGACGGGTGGCTCGCCCACCGAGGATGGAGCCGGGACGCCGCCCGGCGCGAGATCGGGTGCAGGCCGGTCCCACGCCGGGCGGTCCCCCTCGTCTCGGTCCCCCAGCTCAGGTCCGTCGAATGGAGAGCTCTCCACCGCACGAGCATGGAACATCGGCCGCGGGTCTGCCAACAGAATCGTTGCGCCGGAGGACCTCAGCGCCGGGTGACGTCGTTCCCGGACGACCCTCAGGATCAGGTGGCGTCGCTGCGGGCGGACTGGAAGCGTGCGACCGTGAAGCTGATTATCAGAGGAACATTGACGGCGAAGAGGACCAGCATCGCCGTCAGCACCACGAGGGGCCCTCCCCGGGTGTGGTCCCGGACGAAGGCGAACTCGATCAGCCCTGCGGCGATCACATACGAGAGCAACGTCCACCGGCCGACGAGGAAGAACTTGTCCCACGCGAGCTCTCTCGTCCGCATGAGCATGACGACGTTCACGGCGAGCAGTACGCCGCTCGCAGCGGCAAGGCAGATCGGGACGGTAAGCGGAGGCCGCCGCGGCGCGTACGACGCCATGTATATGCCCCCTGCCACGACGAGCACCAAGGCGGCGGCACCGAGCTCTGCGACGGGCGCGAACCGCGGCTGTGAGGTGACACCGGCCGGCGCTTCGGGATTCGAGACGCTCATCGGGAGGCCACCCGGGTCATGATGACGAGCGTTGCGATCTGCATCAGGCCGGTGATGCCGGCGGTGTAGATGAAACGCTTCATCAGCCTCCCGATCACCTCGCCGTCCGGCCTGGGCTTGCGCATCTCGAACAGGACCGCGATGTTCGCCGGCTCGAGGATGCCGAGCGCGATGACGGCCATGACACCCACCACGATGAACGACACCATCAGCCAGGCATGGTTCGGGTTCGACGCCTTCAAGTTGCCGAGGTTGAGCGCCAACTGGAATCCGGAGGCGAGCGTCATGGCAACGAGCGTCGGCATGACGAGCACCATCTTCGGCATGAATTTCGCCGAGAACTCGGCGCGGGCCGGAATCGAGAGCCGTCCCAGGATCGGGCCGACGACGAGCCCGACGAAGAGGTCGATACCCGTCCACAGGCCACCGCCGGCAACGTGATTGAAGTCGAGCCCCCACTCCCAGTTGAAGCCGATCGACGCCACCAGAAAGCCGATGACGACCGCGACGATCGGCAGGCCCTTGAGCGGCACGATCTGGATGACCGGCCGAGGCGGGCCGGCTGTGCCAAGGCCGGCGCCCGCTTCGAATCCGGCCGACAAAGAATCAACCCTCGTATCGGTCATAGTCCCCTCCCAGTGCCGAACCCCCTCGCCACGCCGCGAACATCGTGGTCGAAGAGGTGACTCTAGCAACCAACGCCTCCTCCGCAAACAGACCCGGGCTCGATCGCCACGGACGGCTTAGCCTCTCCATTGACCCGACCACCAAGAGCGGCGGCTCCCTCGTGCGGAGCAGAACAAGGGTCCGCACGAGCAGTACTCTTTGCTGTCAAAGGCGTGCCGGGAAGACTGGTCGGCAAACATAGGACTCACCCAATGACCGATTCTCTTCCCACATCCGTTCGGCAGCCGGCTAGAGGCGCTGGCGCGCCGGGGGCACCGGTGGACCGCCCGCGGGCGTGGGAGACGCGGCGGAAGTTTGCCAGCTGGCGGTGGGAGGCGCTCCGCACGACCTTCTGGCTGGTGCCCACCGTCCTCGTCGTGGTCGCCGGTGTGCTGTTCGCGGTCAGTTTCGAAATCGACTGGGCGGCCTATTACCGGCACCTCACGCTGCCGTTCTGGATGCGAACAGAAAGCGCAGACGCTGGTCGCCAAGTGCTCATCGCCATCGCCGCCGCGGTGATCACCGTGATCGGCGTCGTGTTCTCGATCACGATCCTGGCCCTCACCTTGGCGTCCCAGCAGTTCGGTCCCCGCATGATGCGCAACTTCGTCCGGGACATCGGGAACCAGGTCACACTCGGCGTCTTCGTCGGCACCTTCGTCTACTCCACGCTCGCCCTCGGTTCGATAGCCATCGGCGGCCATCGCGGCGTCTTCGTGCCGCATCTCTCGATCGCCGTCGCCGAAGCCCTGCTGCTCGTGGACCTCTCGGTCCTCATCTACTTCATCCACCACATCGCCAAGTCCATCCAGCTGCCGGAGGTGATCGCCGGGATCGCCCGTGACCTGATCGGCGAGATCGATGCCGAATTCGCCGAACAGAAACCTGACGAGAACGGACCTGCGTCGGCCGACCGCGGGAAGTCAGTAGAGGAGCTCCTGCAACTCCTCGAGTCGGAGGGCGGCATCGTTCCCGCAAGTGAAAGCGGCTACCTGCAATTCGTCGGATATGCCCAACTGGTCAGGATCGCAACACACACCGACGCAGTCATCCGGCTCACGCACCGGCCTGGCCATTTCATCGCCGCCGGACGGCCGCTAGCCACCGTCTGGCCCCGCGAGGCTGCACCGCAGGTCGCTCAGGCGCTCGCCAAGGCACATGCGACAGGACCGCACCGGACCCTTATGCAGGAGCCGGTGTTCGCCGTCGATCAGCTCGTGGAAATTGCCATCCGCGCGCTCTCGCCGGCGGTGAACGACCCCTTTACCGCGCTGACGTGCATCGACTGGCTTTCGGCGGGACTGAGGCGAATCTCCCACGTGACGCTCGGGAAGGGCGTCTACAGGGATCGGTCCGGTCACGTACGGCTCATCGAGCCCGATCCGTCCTACGCCCGCACGGCCAACCGGGCATTCGACAAGATCCGGCAATCAGCTCGGGGCATGCCGGTCGTGATCATCCACATGGTGGACGCGCTCACCCGCGTCATGGAAGAGACCACGACCGCCGAACAGCGGCTGGTTCTCGCGCGCCAGGCAGAGATGATCGTCCGAAGCGCCGAGGAGTCCGTGGCCGAGCCGAACGACCTGGAAGACATCCGCAGCCGGTACCGGAACTTCCTTGCCAAGGCCGCCCTCTACGATCCCATCGGCAGATCGCCTGCGCCGTAGCAGGCGGGACGCCCGCCCCGCGCCGTCCTCTACACCTGGAGCGTTTCGAGCCCCAGCAGGTCCAGGAACTGCGAATCGCACAGATTGGGCACAACCGTGTCGGCGACTGCCTGGAGACCGGGCGCCGGTCCTACGCCGACGACCATGAGCCCGGCGGCGCGTGCCGCCCGCGCCCCCGGCACGGAGTCCTCGACCGCGATGGCGCGCGCCGGCACCACGCGCAGCCGCTCGCAGGCACGGAGGTAGAGATCGGGTGCCGGCTTGGGCCGAAGCGGAGCCTCGAGGGTGACGACCGCGTCGAACACCTGCGGGATCGAGGCCGCACTCAGCGATACCTCGACGGTCTCGCGAGAGCCGTTGGATGCGACCGCCAGCGGCCGGGATCCCCGGATCGCCTCGAGGAGCTCGATCGCTCCGTCCATCGCACGAACACCATCGGCGATGGCCGCGCGGATCTCTGCGTCGAGCTCCTGAGCGACCTCGCCGACCTCGACAGGCCCTCCGAGCCGGCGTTCCAGCTCCGAGATGACCTCGAACACCGACGCGCCGTACAGGCTCGACGCCGGGCCCGTGACGAGGCAATCGACGCCCCAACGGGCGAAGACGGCCACAATGCCCGCAAACACCGCCTTTTCGCTGTCGACGAGCACGCCGTCACAATCGAACACGACCGCTTTGAGCAACAGACTCAGCCAACCTCGAGCGGCAGGTGCGGGTCTGCGCTCCACTCGGTGAGCGATCCGTCGTACAGGAGAACGTCGTCGCGGCCGAGCATCGAGAGTACGAAGATGTCGACCGTGGCCGAGATGCCCCCACCGCAGTATGCGATCACGGGAAGCCCCGGGTCGGTGTCGAGCAGGTCACCGAGCTCACTGGCCAGCTCGTCCCGAGGTCGAAAGCACCAGGTGCCCGGATCGACGAGGGCCTGTGCCGGTGCGCTCACCGATCCGGGGATCCGGCCCGGCCTGCTGTAGGCGCCCGGCCCTTCCCCACGGAAGGCCCGTGGCGTGAGCGCATTGACTAGACAGGCCGGTTCTCCGCCCACGACCCTCAAGACGTCATCTTTCGTTGCCAGTAGCTCACGACGAGGCCGCGCCACGAAACTCGCGTGTTCGACGGTCGGCGTCGCCGAGCTCACCGGGTATCCCGCCCGGCGCCACGATGGCAGACCGCCGTCGAGCACGCGCACATCGTCGAACCCGAAATAGCGCAGCAGCCACCACAGCCGGGACGCCCACATCGGCGACTCCTGCGCGTAGGCGACGACCCGGGTGCCCGGCCCCACCCCAAGCGCGCCCATGGCCTGGGCGAAGTGCTCCGGCCCAGGCAAGGTGAAGCGAAAGGGGGAGTCGGGCTCTGACAGGTCGCCGGGAATGTCGGCGAAGACCGCCCCGGGGATATGGGCCTCGTCATAGCGTCCCCGCCCGCTCTCGACGGTGTAGGGGCCGTCGGCAACTTCACGAACAAGGAACGCCGTCGCGTCGACGACCCGAAGCTGCGGATCGCCGAGCTCTCCGTAAAGGCGCGTCGCGTCGATCAGCATCTGGTCCCGGGACACGGCGCGAGCTTAGCGGCACCCAAGAAAACATGACCTTTCGTACCCCGTACGCTCGGCCCTGCCACACCCCTCACGCACCCCGAGAGCTCAGCATCCGCTTGAGCCTGAAGGTTGCCAGGCCGAAGAAGCCGAGCGCGAAAAGAACCAGAATGCCGAGCTCGTGCGAGATCGTGACTAGGTCCCCATGGTTCGACAACAGGTTGGTCCACGCGTCGACCGCCCAGGCCTGCGGTGTGGCGTGGCCGATTTCGCGCATGGTGGTCGAGACTATCGAGAGCGGCCACATGCACCCCCCGAGCATCGCGAACACGATCCCGACGATCGGGCCCATCGCGCTCGCTTGCTCAGGCGTGCGGAAGAACGTCCCCGCGACCATCCCGGCGCCGGCGCCGACCAGGCACCACAAGATGAGGAGCGCCGCGGCTGCCAAGGGGTTCCCCCACGACACGCCGAACACGACACTTCCTATCGCGACGATGACGAGAGACTGCACGGCGGCAATGACGACGTAAGTGATCGACTCGCCGGCGATGATGGTCCGGGGACGCACAGGTGCCGCGGACATGCGCTCGAACATGCCCAAGCGCCGGGTCTCGACGATGGTCGCACCGCTGGCGATCGCCATCAGGAAGACGAACAGCACGAGCTCGGTCGGTGCGCTGTACTCATAGCCCGGTGGGAGACTTCCTTGACTCGTATGGACCACCTGCGAGGAGAGCCCGACACGCGGCGTGCTTGACTCGAGGGAGCTCGCGCGGCTGAGGTTCTGAACGAAACTGCCCCCGTAGCGAGTGGCGAACTGAGCGGCCTCAACCCTGGCCCCGAAGTCCTCCACGACCGAGGTGACCCGCGTCCCCGCCGCCTGCTGGGTGCTGTTCGCCTGCTCGGCGATGACGCCGACCGTCACGGCTCTTGCGCTGAGCTCGTCCGTGCTCAGCCCCCGAGGGATCACGACACCGGTGTTTATCTCCGAACGTGCCACCGCCTTTTCGAGCGAGCCGACGCTGGGATAAGCGATCACCGCCAGCCCCGAGGCGTGGCTGAGCTCGGCCACGAGCTGCCGGCTCGCCTGGGTCCCGTCGAGGTCGACCACTCCCACGCGGAACGTGTTGAACCCTTGGGCGACCGCGCCGACGACGACGATGACCACGATGGGCAGGATTATCAAGAAGAACAACGCCACCCGGTCGCGTAGCACGCGGCGGCCTGAGGCCCTCGCTATGGCGAGCGCCCTCATGAGGTCACTGCCCGGCGAGCGAGGCCGAGCGCGATGGCGCCGACGACCGCGCTCAACACGAGAATGGCCACTACCGGCTCGACGATCGTGCCGAGCCCTCCCCCGATGGTCGCAAGATCGGTGAAGCCACGGATCGCCCACCCGTTGGGAGTCAGCAGCGCCAAGTGCTTTATGGTCGAAGGTGCGCTCGAGATGAAGAAGAAGTCGCCGCCGAGCAGAGCCAGGCCGAAGATGATGATCGAGGCGATGCCCTCGGCTTGGCGCTGGGTCCGAGCGAGGCCCATCACCAAGGCAGTGAGGCAGATCACAGAGAAGACGAGCGCCAGCCCGAGCAGCGCTGCGGGCAGGGGAGCGCCCCAGTCAGCGCCGAAGGCCGCCGTGGTGACGACGCCGATGGTCGCGAGGCTGACGACTCCGTAGACGAACACCGATATGGCCTTGCCGAGCAGTATCTCGACGGGACGGACCGGGGCCGCACGCATGCGCTCGATCATGCCTTGGGAACGGTCGACGAAGAAGCTGCGTGCTGTGTAGTTGATCGTGAACAGCAGGAAGAAGATCGCCATCCCCGGGCTGTAGTAGCTGATCACCTTCAGCTCGTGGGCGCCGATGGGGCGTTCGACGGCCTGAATGGGGATGCGGAGCGTCGAGACCACGCCTATCAGCTTTGAAGTCTCGGCCTTTGGCGCGCCCGCGGCGAGGGCGACGGCAAAAGCGAGGCGGTCGGCGTTCACCTGCGCCTCGAACGACGACACGATGGAAGTCGTGACGTCGCCGGCGATCGTGGCGTTGTTCGACGTGACCGTGGTGAGAGGTTCGGGGTGCGGACTGGTCGCAGCCGACGAGAAGCCCGCCGGGATCACCAGAGCTGCAGCCAGCTCACCGCTCATTATCTCCGTGCCGGCGAGCTTGGTCGAGGTCAGCTTCTGGACCGTGATGACCTTTCTCAACTGGGGCGCGTCGAGAGCCTTCACCAGCTGGGCTGCCACCGGGCCGTGGTCGAGCTCGACCAGCCCCAGTGTGAAGTGAAAGCTGTTCACACCGTTGAAAGCAAGGCTCATGAGCCCGGCGATCACGACAGGGGCGATAACCCCTACGACGATCGCCGAGCGGTCGCGGACGCGCTGGCGCAGGTCCTTGCGGGCGATGGCGAGGGCCGTACGGATGGCAGCCTCACTCCCGCAGGGCCGTGCCCGTGAGATTCAAGAACACCGCCTCGAGGTCGGGCTCGACGACATCGACGCTCGTGATCGAGATGTCCGCCGCGTCGGCCGCCTCCAAGATGGCCGGCAAAAGGTGTCGGCCTTCGGTGGCGACGAGATGCACGGAGTTCTCCGCTGTCGCGGCGCTGCTCACCCCGTCGACGGCTCGGCACGCTTCGGCGAGGCGTTCGAGGTCTCCCGACGCGTTGAGCTCGATGCGGTCCTGCTCACCGAGCTGCGCCACCAGCTCGCGCCGCGTCCCCTCTGCGATCAGGCGACCATGGTCGATGATGCCGACACGGTCGCAGACGCGCTCGGCCTCCTCCATGTAGTGCGTCGTGTACACGACGGCGAGTCCTTCTCGCCCGAAAGCCTGCACCCGTTCCAAGATGGCGTGGCGGCTCTGGGGATCGACCCCGACAGTCGGCTCGTCGAGCACGAGCAGCTTCGGGTGATTGAGAAGTCCCGCTGCGATGTTCATACGCCGTTTCATGCCGCCCGAGAACGAGTCGAGCCGATCGTTGCGCCTGTCGCTCAGCTCGGTCAGCTCGAGTGCCTCCTCTACTCGAGCGGCCACGGTTCGCCGCCCGAGCTTGTACAACCTGGCGAGGAACGCCAGGTTCTCGTAAGCGGTGAGATCGGGGTACAAGGCGACCTCTTGGGGCACGTAGCCGATGAGGCCCTTCACCTCGAGGTTGCCGATCGCCTGCTGGCCGGCGATCGAGATGCTCCCCTTGTCAGGCTCCAGGAGGCCGCACACCATCTTCATAGTCGTCGTCTTGCCGGCGCCGTTCGGCCCGAGCAGGCCGTACACCTCGCCTTCGGCGATCCGAAAACCGACACCGTCGACGGCGAGGCGGGTGCCGAAGCTCTTGGTGAGGCCGGCGCACTCGAGGACGGGCGTCCGGCTCACGATGCGAGAGCCCGCCGCCGTTGCGCCGCCGGGGCTAGAGGCAGAAGTCACGCGATCAGGCCCCGATCACGCGCGGCACGACGAGCCACGACAGCACTCCGGTCCCCGGGCCGACCTCGCCCCACTCGTCGACCAGGAGGTCGATCCGGGCGAGTGCTGCGGTCGGCATCCGGACAAGACCGCCGCCGATCAGGAGTCTGACGGTTTCCGAACAGGTGGGCTCGTGACCGACGACCATGAGCAACCGCGTGGCCTCTGGCTCTCGGCGGACCTCGCCGAACAGGCCTTCGACGCCCTCGTCATAGAGGGCATCGGACTCGCGCACGGAGAACACCCAATCTCTGGCCTCGCTTGCCAGGGCGAGCGTCGCGGTCGCACGCAGCGCGGGAGAGCAGATGACGGAATCGGGCACCTCCGTGGCGGCCAGGAAGCGGCCGGCCGCCCTCGCCGCCTTCCGGCCCCGTTTCGCCAAGGGCCGCTCGAGGTCCGGACCGCCGTAGTCCGCCGACCAGTCGGACTTCGAATGCCTGAAGACGATCAGTGAGTGGGACATCTCGACGGCGCCGACAGGTCCGAGCTCAGAGCTTGTAGCCGATGGAGCGCAAGAGGGACTTCCGGTCGGCCATGTCCTGGTCGGTCTCCACACCGCGCGGGGGCGAACCGTCGATCACTCCGAGGACACCGCGGCCGAGATCCGACTCGGCCAGCACGACCTCCACTTGATTGGCGGTCGCGCAGTGGACGGTGCAGACCTCGGGAACCTGTTTCAGCTGGTTGAGCACGTTCACCGGGTAGCCCTCGCGGACGAAGACGACGAAGCAGTGGCCCACTGCCAACGCCAGAGCGTTGCGAACGGCCAGGTCCTCGAGCTCCGGGTCGTTGCCCGAATGCCGGACCAGGCACTTGCCCGACGCCTCGCAGAAAGCCAACCCGAAGCGCAGGTGCGGGCTCGAGCCGACGAGCACCTCGTGGAGGTCCTCGACGGTCTTGATGAAGTGCGCCTGGCCCAGGATCACATTGAGGTCTTCCGGCTTCTCGATGGGCACCACGACTAGCTTCACGCTGCTTCTCCTGTCCGTCGGGCCCGCCAGCGAGCCCACCACGGGACCCACCACTGGGTCCGATGCCTACAACGAACTCTGCGCCACCGATGACCTCGGGCGCAAGACCGCACCTCTGGGCGCGCTGTTCGGTCGCGATAGCGGGTAGAAGTGAACCATGCGAACCAGAACACTCGGTCAGGGGCTCACCGTGTCGGCACAGGGCCTCGGCTGCATGGGAATGTCGGAGTTCTACGGCCGGGGCGACGACGAGGAGTCGATCGCCACCCTCCATAGGGCTCTCGAGATCGGGATCTCGTTCCTCGACACGGCTGACATGTACGGTCCGTTCACCAACGAGCAGCTCGTCGGCCGGGCCATCGCCGGGCGGCGTGACGAGGTCGTGCTGGCAACCAAGTTCGGAAACGAGAGAACGCCCGAGGGGAAGTACATCGGCATCAACGGCCGGCCGGAGTACGTTCGCAGCGCGTGCGACGACTCCTTGGAGCGCCTCGGCGTGGACCACATCGACCTCTACTACCAGCACCGGGTGGACCCGAAGACGCCGATCGAGGAGACCGTCGGTGCAATGGCCGAGCTGGTCGCCGCCGGCAAGGTCCACCACCTCGGGCTCTCCGAGGCAGCTCCGGAGACGATCCGCCGTGCGCACGCCACACACCCGATCACTGCGCTCCAGACAGAATGGTCGCTTTGGACCCGGGACCCGGAGACCAACGGCGTACTCGACACCGTGCGCGAGCTCGGGATCGGTTTCGTCGCGTACTCACCCCTCGGCCGGGGTTTCCTGTCCGGGTCGATCCGCACCGTCGACGATCTCGCGCAGGACGACTTCCGTCGCCGAAACCCGCGTTTTGCGGCGGAGAACCTCGAGAAGAACCTGCTCTTGGTCGAACAAGTCCGGGAGATCGCGACACAAAAGGGTGTCTCGCCGACCCAGGTCGCTCTCGCCTGGGTGCTCGCGCAGGGCGATGACGTCGTCCCCATACCGGGGACCAAACGCCGACGCTACCTCGAGGAGAACGCTGCCGCCGACGAGGTCCGGCTCACCCCCGCCGAGCTCGGCGGCCTGGACCAGGCCTTCCCGCCCGGGGCCGCCGCCGGGGACCGCTACCCGGACATGTCGACCGTGCACCGCTGATCCTGCAAGGACGGCCGCCGCCGGCCCTCGCTCCGCCCCGGCGCTCCCGCTCACGCTGGGACGCCTGACCTACGTGCAACGGTCCAGGACATCTCGTTCGGAACGAGTTGACGCCTAAAGTCAGGGTGTATCTCGTCCGATAAGAGAGGATGAGAAGAACTGTATTCAGGACCGCGCTGCGAGGAGCATGGACCGTGCGAGAGCCTTTCGGCATCTTTGGAGAAGGGCGGTCCTCTTGATCGACCGAACCGGCCTTGCGGAAGCGCGCGTTCGCGGCGTCGAGTCGTCGGGCTTGGAATTCGGTCTCTTCCCGGCAGTGGTGCCGGCCCCGACAGCGCGGACCTCGGTGCGCAGGATCAGCTGAAGACGGATCGCCAACATGCGCCAAGTTCGGTTCGGAGCAGCTAGGTCGAGTGCTCACGACGCCTATCTCGCAGGTGCCGTCCCGGGTTGGACACGGTGCCTGCGACAACGAGAACCTCCACCGGTCGCCGGTCCCTCCCGCTGCTCGCGTGCTCGTCCAAGAAGGCCGCGACATGCCAGCGCAAGCTGAAGCCGCAGCGCCGCTGACCCGTTCTCCTCGCCGCGTCTTCGGTCAGCCCGTTCGGCTCTGGCTGTACGTCGCCCTCGTCCTCGCCGGTGGGATGGTGGTCGCCTTCGGGCCGTTGCGCCTCGCCCCTGCCATATCCGCCAGCAACGTCCCGGCGATCCCATGGTGGGGAATCTTCCTCCTCGCCACGGCCGCGGAGCTGGCGGGCGTGGAGCTCCCCATCCGCAAGACCAACGTCGTCTTGACGCTCAATGAAGCAGTCCTCATCGTGGCCATCCTGGGCACCAGCCCGTTCCTGACGGCAATGGCGATGGCATGTAGCCTCGGGATCGTTCAGGCTGCGCAAAGGCGCGCGCCCGTGCAGGTGATCTTCAACTTCGGAGCCCAACTGCTCGCGATCCCTCTGTACTACGCGGCGTTGCGCTACATGGTTCAGCCGAATGCGATCTTCTCCTTGCGCAGCGTCGTCGGCTACCTGTTGACAGTGGCCCTGCTCAACGAGCTCTCCAACATCGAGATATCCGCGGCGATGTACTTGTCCGAGGCCGACTTCACCATCGTCACCGAGGGGCTGGCCTCGACAGCCCCAGTAGTAGCGCTCGTAGCACTCGGCAACGGCGTGATCGCAACGATCGTCCTGGTCATGGCCGTTGCCGCGCCGGTCGTGCTCCTGACCATCCCGATCCCGGTCTTGCTCAGCATCGCCGCCTATCGCGCACAGATAACGAGGCGTAGACAGCTGAGCGACATCGAGAACCTCTTCGCAGCGACCCGGATCCTGAGCCACTCCAAGAGCGTCCACACGGGCGCCGTGGACTTCCTGAGCCACATCGCCAAGATGTTCCACGCAACACTTGTGGAGCTCACGCTGCTGCCTTCGGCGCCGGGCAACCCGGCGCTCGTCACCAGGACCGTGAACGGCATGGCCGCCGAAGTCATGGAGGCGACCCCCCTCGAGTCCCTGCCACCCGGCCTCGCGGACACGCTGGCCGCCGACAACATCCTGGTCACCAAGAATCTCGGCCTGGACACACCGCTGTCGCGGTACATCGCATCAGATGACCGGCCCACGGGAATGGCCGTGGCGGTCCCCGCTGCGGACAACGCCCCCTCCCTCGGCTATCTCGTCGTGGCCCACCGGGACAAGTTCGTCGGCGACTTTCAGCAAACCGACCTACAGCTGTTGGGCACACTCGCAAAGCAACTCGCCTTTGCGCTGCAGAACGGTCGCCTGCACGAGGACCTGGCCCTGCTGGAAGGCGCTCAGGACGAGCTGGTGCACAAGGCCTTTCACGATCCGCTCACCGGCCTTGCCAACCGCGCACTGTTCGTGGATCACATCGAGGGCGCGTTTCACCGCGCGGCGCGCGCGGGGAACCTGGTCTTCCTTCTGTACATCGACCTCGATGAGTTCAAGAAGATCAACGACACATTCGGCCACGGCGCCGGGGACGAGCTTCTCGTCCAAGCGGCGGGCAGGCTCAACAACTGTGTCCGCGCCACTGACACCGTCGCGCGGCTCGGCGGCGACGAGTTCGCCATCCTGCTGGAGCAGGCGGCGTCGCTGGATGTAGTGGAAGTGATCGCCCAACGGATCGTCGACAGCCTCGGTGAGCCGTTCCCTCTCGCCACCGGAGTCGCCGAGATCGGTGCGTCCGTGGGAATCGCGCTCACCGACGCGTTCGCTCCGTCCGCGTTGCAGCTGATGAAGTCAGCCGACGCCGCCATGTACACCGCCAAGAAGTCCGGGAAGGGACGCCATTGTGTCGCAGTCTGACAGCCGTAGGAGGCACGCCTTCGCCGCGACTACCGCGGCCCATCCAAAACGCGCGCCGGCGCAGAACACTCAGCCGTTGACAGACTTAAGTAGGCTCCACGTAGTGCAACGACAAGTCGATTCACTCCTCGACGTGGAACAGGTGCTGAGCGACCGATCCTTACGAGTCGCTTTCCAGCCGGTCTGCAACCTGCAGTCGCGTGAGATCATCGGTTACGAGGCACTGTCGAGGTTCCCCAGACCGGCGCACGCGACACCCCGTCAGTGGTTCGACCAAGCCTCGCATCTCGGGCTCCTGCTGGACCTCGAGCTCCTCGCCGCCACAACGGCACTGGAACTACTGGCACGGCTCCCGGAGAACGTCTTCCTCGCCGTCAACGTGTCGCCGATCACGGCAGCATCACCGGCCTTCGGCGAGCTTGCTTCCACGGTGCCGCCGGATCGCCTCGTCCTGGACATCGCCGAGAACGACACCGTGGACAACTACCACCTCTTCACCGAGGTGATCGACCACCTGCGCGCGCTCGGCGTGCGGATCGCCTTGGACGACGCCGGCGCCGCGGACGTCAGCCTGCAGCACCTTCTCGGAGTTCGGCCCGACATCGTAAAGATCGACACGACTGTGATCCACGGGATCGCCGAGGACGAGCTTCGCCAGGCAGTCGCCTGTGCGTACGCGAGCCTTGCCAAGCGCGCAGGCGCGATCAGCCTGGCCGAAGGAATCGAGACCGAGGCGGAGCTGACCATGCTGTTGTCGCTCGAGGTCGAGACCGGCCAGGGTTACCTGCTCGGTCGGCCCGCGTTCTTGGAGGACTGACCCGCGCGCGACGCAGCGCTTGCCCCGAGCCGCTCTGACGGGTCAGAACCTGAAGGTGACGCCGGTCAGCTCCTCTGACACTTCCCAGAGGCGTCGTGCCGTCTCCTTGTTCCTGGCTGACTCGGCCGGCTGCACCACGGTCGGATAGCCGCGCAGCTCGCCCAGGCCGTCCGGACCGTAGAAGCATCCGCTCTCGGCCGCGGGGTCGACGGCCGCGTAGAGCTGGCTGAGCGCGCCGATCTCGGCGCTCTGAGCGAGGAGACGGTTGCCGACCTTCATCAGCTGTTTCATCGCGCCGGTCGGAGCGCTCGTCTGCAAGTTCGTGCTCGCCCACCCGGGGTGGACGAGCAACGAGCGGACCGGGATCCCGGCCTCCCGCACCCGACGGTCCAGCTCGAGGCCGAACAGCACGTTGGCGAATTTGGACTGCTGATAGAAGCCCCTCGGTGAATAGGACCTCTCCCCTGTCAGGTCGTCGAAGTGGATCGACCCGCGCTTGTGCTCGAGCGAGCTGACCGTGACAACCCGCGCGTCCCCGCCTCGGCAAATCGTGTCGAACAGCAGCGCGGTCAATGCGAAGTGGCCGAGATGGTTGGTCGCGAACTGGGACTCGAAGCCCTGTCGGGTGAGAGCCCGAGGCGGGAACATCACCCCGGCGTTGTTCACGAGCACGTCCACCGTTATCGGGTCGCTCGTGACCGCGGCCGCGAAGGCCCGCACCGAGTCGAGGTCCGCGAGGTCCAACACCCGGAATTCGACAAGGGCGCCCGGGCTCTCGGCTCTGATCCGGTCGACGGCGGCCCGCCCCTTCGCGTCACTGCGGCAGGTGAGCGTCACACGTGCGCCGTGCACGGCGAGCTGGCGGGCGGTCTCGAAGCCGAGCCCGCTGTTCGCGCCGGTGACGACAAAGCTGCGGCCGGATTGGCTGTTGATCTGGGCGGTGGTCCAACGCTCCATGGGTGCTCTCCTGCCTCCCGATCACGCAGTGAGCTCAACGCGCCGTCGAGGCTCACAACGAGTCCTGGTGTCGACGAGCACTACCGGCAGCTCACCGATCGCCTGTGTCGACGGTACGCCGCGCCCGGTCCTCACGAAAGGGGGTTTCGGGTCAGATCCGCGGCTGTGAGCGTGTGCGGATGAGGAACGCCACAACGCCGGCGGCGACGAGGGCGAGTCCCACGATCAGCCACGGCAAGGGGTCGAATTCCTGCATGCAGCTCGTACCCCTGGCGACCGCGGTGCACACGTTGCCCGGCCCGGCGCGGTTGAGGTAGGCGACGTAGAACAGTGGAGCCCCCAGACCCGCGATGAGGCCGGGAAGGCCCGGCCGCCAAGACGTCCGGCGAGCCAGCAGCACCGTTGCGACTATCGCCAGCGGAATGACGAACAGGCCGATCGAGAGAATGGCGACCAGGCTGAGCGCCCAGGCGGCTCCGGTGAGCAACCAAGCTCCGAACCATGCCCACAGCCGGGCGCCGGCAAGGGGGGCTAGGTCCATGAGATGGCTCCCGTGCGGGGCTCGAAGTCAGGAAACGTGCGCGGCACGCCACCCATGAGACCACACCGGGCGGGCTCGCGGAGCCCGGCCGCCGGCTCACCCCAAGGCGCCGCCGGTGCCCCTGAACGTCGCCCAGGTCGGGCTCGCCAGTCCCATGGCCTTGCCGAGCCGTCGCCAGAAGTTCGGAGAGCCGGCCACCCAGCGAGCCGGACCGATCCCGCGGACCGTCTGACAGCCCGTGGCAGAAGCGACGACGGTCGGGAACGCCCCGTTCGCTGTGGTGAAGCTGAGGCGGTAGTAGATCCCGAGATCGATCACGCAGCTCATCACGCCCATGGGAATCCGCGGCAAAGCGCATACCACTTTGGCCACGTCCTGGACCGATGAGACTTCCGTGACCACGGTCACGGCGGGGAACGAGAAATGGATGCCGTTCTGCGGGAACTCGTCGACCCGGCGCACGACAAGGCGGTCGACCTGCCCAATCGACCTGCAGAGCGAGGTGGAGGCGGCAGCGGGTCGCAGCGTCCCTGTCGTCGTGGTCCTAGGCGCCCCCTGTGCCACGCCGCTCGCGCCGCTCGCAGCGGCGATCAATGCCACGGTGAGACAGGCCATTACCCGCCAAGCCTTGATGATCTTCATGGCTCCACGAAGTATCGAGCTGGCAAGTTCGCGTAGCCGACGGTCCTCACAGCCAGAGCTTCTCCCGAAGCCCGGAGGCCCTGGCCACCGGGCGCCTCATCGCGGCGCGCAGTGACTCCTCGGCGGCAACCAGGATGACCTGCCTCTTGGCACGCGTCACCGCCGTGTAAAGGAGCTCCCGGGTCAGTATCGGCGACGGAGGCCGGGGGAGCGTCACGATCACCCGCTCGAACTCCGATCCCTGGCTCTTGTGGATCGTCGTCGCCCACCAGGTGTCTACGTCGCCGAGCTGTGACATCGCGAGCTCTCGGAGGCCACTGCTCGGGTCCTCAAACACGGCGACCGGCCCCGTGGTCCCGGCGACGACGAGCCCGACGTCACCGTTGAACACGCGGTTGAAGTAGTCATTGCGGGTGACGATGACCGGCCGGCCGACGTACGAGCGCCGCCCGATCCCGGCGTCGGGCAGAGCCCGCGCCGTGAGAGCTTCGATGCGGGCGCTCCAGGCGAAGACACCGAGCGGCCCGAATCGCGTCGCACAGAGGACCTTGAGCTCGAATGCAAGACGAAGGCCGGCTTCGGCGTCACGACCCTGCGCCGCGCGGACCACCTCGATGGCACTGGCCGCGGCCTCCTCGTGCAACCGGGCGATGGCGGCCTGATCGTCGTCTTCGACCCAGGTCAGCTCCTCGGACCGGTGGTTCCGCAGGATGTCCATCGCGTCATCGTCGTCGCCGCGCCGGATCGCGTCGGCGAGTGCCGCTATCTCCGAATCGGGACCGTACCGATGGTTGCGTTCGAGCAGCACGATGCCGGCTGCGAGCGGCCCCGCTGCCGGCCCCGCTGCCATCGGGCCGACGATCTCGCCGAGCACAGCCCCAGCTTCGACGCTCGCGAGCTGGTAGGGGTCCCCGACCAGCACGAGCGTCGCGTCCGGACGCACCGCGTCGAGCAAGCGGGCCATCAACGGGAGCGACACCATCGACGTCTCGTCGACCACTACGAGGTCATGCGGCAGCTGGTTGAAGCGGTCGTAGCGGGGCTTCCCACTGACACCGATGCCCAAGAGACGATGCAGCGTCTCGGCCGCGGTGGCGCCGAGCGCAGCCGCGACGTCTGTGCCGAGGCTCGCCATTCCGGCCTCCTCATGCACCGCCGCTGTCATGCGCGCTGCCGCCTTGCCGGTCGGCGCGCCAAGCGCGACGTCAAGTTGCCGTCCCCGGGCGAGAGCCAACCCGTTCGCGGCGCTGAGCAGCGCGGCGACGGTGCGCGTCTTGCCGGTGCCCGGGCCGCCACCGATAACGGCGATCCTGCAGGTCAAGGCTTTCGCGACGGCTTCGCGCTGAAGATCGGGCGACGTGGTGTCGTCGGGCACGAAAAGCTCGTCGAGGATCACGTCCAGGTCGGGTGACAACCTGGTGAGCCCTCCGTCGGTGCGGGCGCGACGCAGCAGCTCGTCTGCGACGCGCGCCTCGAAGCGCCAGTAGCGCTCGAGATACAGGCGGGCGCCGTCCCAGACAAGCGGCAGCGTCACCTCGGCGGGCCCGTCGTCCGGGCCGCGCACGGCGGGGCTCGCCGCCAGGACCCTCCCCCAGGGCCCAGGATCGGGCCAGGGAAGCGAATCGATCGAACGGTCCTTCTCGTTGCCATCGTCGTCGTCGGCGACGATGGAGCCCTTGACAGTCCCGATCACCACGCACACGTGACCAAAACGCGGCGCACGCGCCGCCAGGGCTGCACCGAGCAGCACCTCGGGCTCCACGCCATCGACACTCCGGGCGATCACCCCGGCGACTTGGACGGCGGAGGCGTCGAGCACACCGGCCTCGACGAAAGGCGCGAGCGTCGCGACCTCGGGGCTCAGGAGCGGAGCAGGCGCCGTCACCCGGGGACCCCGGTGCCGTCAAGCAGGTCGCTGAGCGCACTCACGAGCTCCGGTGGGACCTGCCAGCTGAAGACCCCGTGCGGGTTGCCTCCGACCACGGGCGTGCCTGCACCTGCCATCCCTCGCACGAAAAGGTACGCGGTGCCGCCGAAATGCTTGGCGGGCTCATAACCGGGCACGCGCCAGCGCAGGTAGCGGTGCAACGCGACCGAGTAGAGCAGTGCTTGCAAGGGGTAGTGGTGCTCTGCCATCGCCGCGGGCAGAGCGTACGGGTGGTAGTCGATCGACTGGGGCGCTCGGCCCCGCTCACCCAGCGTGTTGGTCTTGTAGTCGACGACGACGAAGCGGGGCGGAGTGTCCGCGCCGGTCCCGTCGCGGACGCGGGCAACCAAGTCGATCGAGCCCGTGAGATGCCCCGCGAGCTCCACCCCGAACACTCCCGCCGCGAGGTGCTGAGCCCACCGCCGAAGGGGATCGTCGTCGGGCAGATAGCCCAGCACGAGCTCGCCGATGCTGCGATCGGTGGCGAAGCGGCCTTGCCCGCCCAGGCGAAGCTCGAAGCTCAGCTCGCCGACGCGTTCGCTGCGCGCGAAGTCGCGCAGCCGTTGTCCCTTGAAGAGAGGGCCAAGAGGTGTCTCTATCGCGGAGCGAAGGCCTGCGACGAGCGTCTCGGTGTCGACTGGCCAGGGATTCCACCTGAGCCGGTCGCCGATATGGGTGCGCAGCTCGGCGTCAAGATCGGCGCTCGCGAAATCGACGCGCTCGAGCACCTCGTGCACGAGGGTGCCGAACTGTGCTCCTCCGGCGACGGCGCCGAGCGGCAGGTCGGAGGCGAGTGCGGCGTCGCCAGGCGGGACGGCATCTACTACCTCGGGCGGCTCGTCGGCCGCGCCGGAGTCACCGAGACTCTCGTCCTCGGGATCGAGTGCAGCTTCCCGAGCGCGGTCGCTGATCGCGCTGAACGACCATCGCCGGTTCGCCCGGACAAGGACCCGGTCGAGCACGGCGAGCCCGATCGCGCGCGATGGCGCCCGTGACGCGCCGTCAGCCCATAGATGGACCGGACCGTCGGCGGAGCCCGTGACGGTCACGGCCACGCCGTCAACAGCTCTGGAGAACGCGTACTCGAGGGCCGCGGCAGCGTCCGAGTCGGGCGGCAGAACGACTTTCGGCGCCGCGAACAGCTCCGGGTCGATCGCACCGTTGCTCCGGGCGAACAGCACGTGCGCGAGTCCGGTGATGTCGCATCCCTGCACGCGCGACCACCAGACCAGCGTCTTGTGCTGCGCCCGGGTGAGCGCCACGTACAGCAGCCGGAGGTTCTCTCCGCGCGCCTCGTCGTTGGCGCGCACCTTGCGCGCCTTGGCGTCGGATGCCGTAGGCCAGCCTTCGCCATTCGCGATGTCGAACGTGCGCAGTCCGGTGTCAGGGTCCTGGAACACCATTTCGTGCGCGACGGCCAAGCTGTTGCGCCATAGCGTCGGGACGCACACGATAGGGAACTCGAGGCCCTTCGCGGCGTGCACGGTCATGATCCGCACCGCCTCGGCCTCCGACTCGACCTGGCGGGCCGTCAGGTCGGTCTCGGGGTCGCCTCCGGCCTTGGACTCGAGCTGTTTGAGGGTCGCAAGCAGCCCTGCGGCGGTCGGGCGGCGCCCGGCGGTGCCCGCCTGCAGCAGTCCTGCGATGTGGTCGAGGTCGGTGAAGTCGCGATCCCCGTCACTTGTTGCCAGCACCCGGGCCGCGACGCCGCTGTCGGACCAGACCTTCGCGCAGAACCCGACTGTGCTCTGGGCATCGAGAGTCTCGGCCCATCTGAAGAGCTGGTCCTGTACCTGGCTGAGCTTCGCGTCGTCGGCCGCGTCGAGCTCGGCGACCGTCCAGCCGAAGAACCACGAGAGCGCGGCCGCGCGGGCCCGGGTGGGGTCGGCCGGCCGGGTGAGCGCCGTGAGAAGCCAGCGCCACTGCGTGGCCGCTGCCGACCGCAGGACGCTGTCGCTCCTGGTCACCACGGCGGGGATTGCCAAGCGGTGAAGCGCGGCCTGGACCCGCTCGGCTTCGGCGTTCGTCCCGATGAGCACGGCGACGTTGCTGGGTCGCACACGACGCTTCGGGGCGATTTCGCCTGGAGAGGGGATCCAAGTCGTCTCCAGCAGATGCTGGACCTGGCGCGCGAGGTCGCGCCCTATCGCGGCCTCGGCGATGCGGGTGGGGATTTCGCCGTGCTCGTTACGAAAAAGGTCGTCACCGAGAGCGAGGCGTACCCGCAGTGCGGGCACTGCCGCGCCGTCGTCTGTCGTGAGACGCAGGCCCTGGTGCTCGGGTGCCGGCTTGACTTGCACGAACTCGATCCGGGGGTCTCCGAAGGTCGCGCCCTCGAAGAGATGTCCGAGGGCATCGAGCAGCGCCCCGTCGGAACGCCGGTTCACTCCGAGCGTGGCGCGGGTCGTGCCGGGCCGGTGCGCGGCCTCGAGGTAGGTGTGCACGTTTGCGCCACGGAACGCGTAGATCGCCTGCTTCGGGTCGGCGACAAGGACGAGGGGCGAGCGGTGAACGGGACCGCCGAACAGCCTCGAGAAGATCTCCCACTGCACCGGGTCGGTGTCCTGGAACTCGTCGATGAGCGCGATCCGGAATCTGCGGCGCAAGCTGGTGACGGCGGTCGAGCCCTCGCTCAGCGCGTCGCGGAGCCGGGTCAACAAGTCATCGAACGAGAGCGTGCCTGCAGCGCGTCGGCGGCGATGCACCTCGTCGACGGCGCTGTCGACAAGACGCCGCAGGCGAGCAGCGACAGGTGTGGACCCGGCATCGTCAGTGCCTGGGATGACATGGATGCCGGGGTTCCCGAGCACCTTGATGCAGAGTTTCGCGAGGTTCTCCAGTTCCGGGAGCTGGTCCGCGATCGTTGGGTCACCAACCGACTCCGTCGCGAGCACGTCGGCACACACTGCTTCGACGAGATCGTTGGTGTCGTCGAGAAGCGACGCGTCGGGGTCGCCGGGAGCTGCCGAGCCCAAAGTGGCGAGCACCTGCGTGGCGAAGCCGTGGATGGTCGTGATCGTGGCCGCGTCAAAGTCGGCGACAGCCTGTTCGAGGCGATCGAGTCGGCATTCGCGATCGCTGGCGGCCAGGAAAGCGAGGAGCTCGTCGGTGGCCGGGATGTCAGAGGGCCGGCGTAGCGCGGCCGCGGCCTCGCTGAGCCGGCTCCGAACGCGGTCGCGCAGCTCGGCCGCGGCGGCACGGGTGAACGTGACGATGAGGAGCTCTTCGACGCGGACCGCCTCTTCCGCCACGTATCGCACGACGAGGCCGGCGAGTGTGTAGGTCTTGCCGGTTCCTGCACTCGCCTCGATGGCGACACAGCCGCTGGGCAGCGGGTCCAGGAGCGAGAAGACCGGTGGTGCGCTCATGCGGGCTCCGCGACGGTCGCCTCTATCGTGCCCCACAGGTAATCGGCGAACCGTGCCGCTCGTCCCGCCGACGATCCGGGGGGGTCGTCGGCGCGCGCAGGCAGAGCACAGAGGTCTTCAAAGCCGAGCTTTCCGAACGCCAGGCGGTTCGCGTCGTCCTGGCCGTCTGCATGATCGTTGAACGACTCCCAGTCGCTCGGCTTCGCGGTCCGCTCGTGCAGCTTGTAGGAGATAGAGGCGAAGAGCGGGATGGGCTCGCGCAGCCCGCGCCGGTAGCAGTCGACCGCGACCTCGAGTGCGTCGAGCGCTCGGGCGTGGCGATCGTCGCAAGTCTCGCCACGCCCCACGAGCTCGAGCGTCTTGAGCCTGCCCTGCTTCTCGGCGCAGCCCACGATGACGCTTCGCCAGTTGGTCGCGGGGTCGGCCGCCACGAGGGCCGCGAGGTCGAGCCACGCCGCCACGCGATGCTTGGGTGCGACCTTGCTGAACGTGACGAGGGCCGGCCCCGGACGCGGATGTGCGCAGCGACCCTCGACCATGCCGACGACGCGGGTGCCGTCGGTGAGCACGACTTCGACCGGCAGGCGATCGTCACGTTCCGGATCGACGCCGAGCTCGGTCGCGACGACGAGCAACTGGTCGACCGTCTCCTCTATCTCGCTGAGCGAGATGTCACCCAGCCCTCCCGGGGGGAGCGTTCCGAGGACGCGCTCGTGGCGCTCCCACTCGTCGTTGGCGTGGCCCGCAAGTCGGGCCTTTAGGAGCCGGTCCGCGACAGACCAGCGTTCGAGGGCTCCGAGCGTCGTCGCGAGATCGTCGGAATGGTCCCGGTCCTCGCCTGGGAGGTGGAGCTGGAGCCGCTGGCGCAAGAACGCCTTCACCGGGTGTTTGAAGAACGCCCGCAAGTCGGTGAGGTCGATCACGACGTCCTCGTTCGGGGCCGGAGGAAGCGTCCCGTCGAGGAACGGACGCTGCTCGCTGGATCGCTGTTGGTGGGCACGTGCGCCGGCGAACGCGCCGGCGTCAAAGCTCCAGGGACCCGGTCGGTTCAGCTGGTCGGACCTGAAACAGCGGTCGTCGAAAGGCTGGAGGGGGTGAACGGTCTCGATTCGGCTCCGGTAGGTGCTCTGACTTGGAGGCGCAAGCGTGGCGACGATGACGTCGCGCAGCTCCGCCAGCACGGTCGCGCTCGGCACTTCCTGGTTGGTGCGCACGTTGCGGCCCGTCCGGGTGATCACGAGGTGGTCACCCGCCGCGAGAACTGCTTCGAGGAGCGCTTGGCGGACCTCCGAGCGCGGGTCGCGGTCGCCGACGAGCGGGGCGGTAGCAGCCAGATCGTCACCGTCAATGCCGGTGCCGCCGCTCGTGCCGGCGTCGTCGAGCCCGAGAATGCAGATCACGCGGAAGGGCAACCACCGCAGCGGCGTCAGCGAGCTCACGGTGACGCCACCCCGGAAGAAGTCGGGACGGCGCGACACACCCTGGACCCGGTCGGCAAGGAGCCGGCGGACATCTGCGAGCGAGACCTCGACCCTCGCCGCCTCGCCGCCGACGACGGCATGTTCGCCGATCTCGGCAACGATCCGGCGGAGCTGGTCGAGCTGCCATTGCTGGGAGGTGCCCACGTCGAAGAACTGTTCGATCACATCCAACAGCGCGTCGCACCACTTAGCGGCAGTGCGGTCTCGCCTCATGTCGTCTGCGACCGACGCGAGACGTGCGACAGCGTCGGCCAGGCGACCGGCGACGGCGATGTCGTCACCCTCGACGCCGAACGGCGCGATGTCGCCCGGTGCGAGGCCGATGTCGTCGTCACTCACCGCCACTCCCATGAGCACCCGGTCAATCGCGACCCTCCACGAGTTGGCAGCGAATTCCGGCGGGAGGCCCCAAGCCTCCCGGTGCGGGCCGTCGAGGCCCCAGCGCACGTTGGTCCCTACGATCCAATCCGCGATCGTCCCAAGGGCACGGTCGTCGAAGTCGAAGCGCTTGCGGACCGTCGGCAGCGAAACGAACTCCAGCACCTCCGAGGCGGTGAACCGGCCCGATACCAGCGCGAGCAACGAGTCGAGTGCCGCGAGGACCGGGTACGACTCGCGCAACGAACGGTCGGTGATGCGGTAGAAGAGCCGGGGCGTTGCGCCGCTCGGCACGTCGGCCGACTCCTCGGCCGAGATTCCGAAGCCGGCCTCCACCAGCGGCACGAACTGGTCGATCGCAGGGGAGAGCACGACGATGTCCTCCTCGCGCAGCGTCGGGTCGTCGACCAGCAAGTGGAGGATCGCATCGCGCAGCACCTGGACCTGGCGGGCGCGCCCGTGGCACGAGTGCACTTGGATCGAGCGGTCGTCGGGGCCCAGCTCGAAGTCGCCGGCGGGGGCGCTATCGGCGCGCACGTCGTGTTGCACGCGCTCGAGCAGAGAGCCGGGTGCACCGTCCGCCGACTCCTCGCCCTCATCGACAGACAGCGGAGCGGACAAGCCGCGCGACTCGGCCCCCGCCAACAGCACGGTCCGCTCCCGATACGGGCGTCCCCACGATCGCAGCAGCGGATGCCGCGCCGCAGTGTCCGACCGGTCGTCGGCACGCAGGGACGCAAGGGGCCGCGGGCCGGCCAGTGTCGCATCGCGAACGCGTGAGGTAGCGACGGGTGACGGGTCGAGCAACAAGAGGTGCACGTCTCGTTGGGCGCTGACGGCCTCGATCAGCTCGATGAAGGATGCGCCGCTCGGAAGCGTCGTGACGCCGAAGATGGCAAGCCGAGGCGGCAGGTCCAGAGCGAGCTTCCCGGTGCGCAGGTCGTCGAGCAGACCGGGCAGTCGCTCGGGTGGGCTGGGCACTCCGACGCGGGCACGCACCAGGCGCCACAGGTGGGGCTGCCAGCTGTCGTGCTCGGCAAGTGGCCGACCGGTGCCGTCGACGTCGTGGCCCGCGTTCCAGTGCAGCACGAGCTCGGGCCGGCGCACGGCATAGCGGTCGAAGAGGTCGGCGAGGCGTCGGGCCCGCCCGAACCAGGTCGCACCGGCGGGCAGGACCGTGAGCGGACCGAGGCGGTCGTCGTCGCCTTTAGCGCGCAGCACCTCGAGCACCGCCCAGACGAGACAGTCGACCTGCCACGGATCGGCAGCCCCGTCGCTGCTACCAGCCTCGAGCACCGCCTTGCTCAGGGCGCCGGGGAACGTGAACCCGATGTTCGCGGCGACACCGTCGCCAGAGCCTGGCCCGGACGCGCCGAGCGATCTGGCCAACTCGAGGGCGAGCCACCGGCGCATGCCCACCGTTGGCACAGCTACCCATTCCGGGGACATCGGGTCCGCCGGCGGCTCCGCCAGCACCTCGGCCAACACCGCTGCAAGAGGCTCCACCCGGCTGGCGCTGGCGAGGTGAAGCACGAACGAACACTACCGGGGGGCTGTGACGGTCACCTCGGGTCCGGCCTGCTCGACTGGCCCATCTCACTCCACTACCGTCCAACCCATGTCGATCCTGCTCGAGCTGGACCTCACCGGAGCACTAGTAGAGGACATCGGTTCCCATCCTGTCGAACGGGTGATGAACCGTCGCCGCCTCGCACTGCGCACACTCGTCAACCGGCTCGCCTCCGCCGCCGAAGACCCAAACGTCGTTGGATTGCTGGCCAAGCTGGGTGCCACCTCGATAACGCTGGCGCAGGCCCAGGAGCTGTCGGACGCGGTGGGGCGTTTCCGAGCAAGGGGCAAAGAAGCCATCGCTTGGGCAGAGACCTTCGGCGAGCTCGGGCGCGCAACGACGGCCTATGTGGTCGCCACCGGATTCGGCGAGTTGTGGTTGCAGCCGTCCGGCAGTGTCGGCCTCATGGGCGCTGCTGCAGCTGGCACCTTCGTGCGCGGCGCCCTCGACCGCGCACAGGTCGAGCCGCTGTTCGCACAGCGCTACGAATACAAGAACGCGGCGGACACCTTCATGAGAAAAGAGTTCACCGAGGCGCACCGCGAGGCGACCGAGCGCTTGGCCGAGTCAGCCTACGAGCAGGTCGTGTCTGCTGTGTCAGTTGGCCGGCGTCTGCCCGCCGACCGCGTCCGTGAGCTCATCGATCGTGCGCCTATCCCTGCCGCCGAAGCTCAGGAGGCCGGGCTCGTCGATCACCTCGGGTACCGCGACGCCGTGCGTGAGGCGGTTGATCGCCGCTGGCCCGAGAAGCCGACCCTGCTCTACGTCTCGCGCTATCAGCGGCGTTGGGACAGCGTCCGTCGAGCACGCCAGGCGCGACGTCCGGCGGTCGGGCTCATCGAGGCGATCGGTCAGATCCGTACCGGCCGGTCCAAGCCAGGCCCGGTCGGGCGGGCAGCGGGATCCGACACCGTCGCCGCGGCGTTCCGCGCCGCCGTGAAGGACGAGCGCACCAAGGCGATCGTGTTCCGGGTCAACAGCCCTGGCGGCTCCTACGTCGCCTCGGACACCATCTGGCGCGAGGTCTGCAGGGCTCGCGAAGCCGCCAAGCCGGTAGTGGTCTCGATGGGCGATGTGGCCGGTTCGGGCGGGTATTTCGTGGCGATGGCGGCCGACGTCATCGTGGCGGAACCGGCGACTCTCACCGGATCGATCGGCGTGCTCGGCGGCAAGCTTCAAACCAAAGGGTTGTTCGAACGCTTAGGTGTGAACGTCGAAAGTCTCGGCCTCGGGCAGCACGCGCTCATGTTCTCGTCGCAGACCGGCTTCAGCGAGGACGAGTGGGCCAAGCTCGACGAGTGGCTCGACTTCGTCTACGACGATTTCACCGCCAAGGTCGCCCGTGGACGCGCCATGACCCGCGAGGCGGTCTACGAGGTGGCCCGCGGCCGGGTCTGGACGGGAGCCGATGCCGCCGAACGCGGGCTCGTCGACGAGCTCGGCGGGCTGCGCCGTGCCGTGGAGATCGCCCGGCAGAGGGCCGACCTGCCACCCGACGCCCGACTACGACCGGTCCTTGCGGTATCACCGGTGCAGAGTCTGCGCCAACCTCGCAACAGCGATGACCCGGCGGCCTTCGTACGGGTCAGGGGATTGGGTGCAGAGCTCTGGGAGTGGGGAGGACACGCCCAGCTGGCTGCGGCGCTGGGGCTTCCGACCGCCGGGCCGCTGACCATGCCGATGGGGCCGCTCCGGTAGCCCGCGGAAGGCCATTCACCGGGCGTGAGGTCGCGCGGACCCACGACCACGGATTGACCGACAGTCATCGGGTCGGGCATCCAGTGATCTTGGCTCACGTGCGTCGGCCCCGGCGACCTCGTGCTCAGTGCGTCGGCGTCACCTTGGTGAGACCGCTCGGGTGGTCCGGGTCGAGGCCGCGGGCGAGCGACAGGTGGCGCGCCAGCTGCTGGCCCCGCACGGTGGCGACGATCGTGTACATCACCTCGGCGAGCCCGCCCGGCATGGGGAGCGTGCTATCGACATGGGGCGTGCACGTGGCGATCGGTGCCTCGAGGGTCTGCAAGCGCTCGACGAGCTCGCGCCCGTCGCTCGCGATGGGGTCGCCACCGTCGATGTGGAGCACCGGGAGGCCGGCACCGACGGTGGCGATCGGCCCGTGCAGCAAGTCGGCGATCGACATCCCCTCGGCGAAGATACGCGCCGTCTCTTTTACCTTCAGCGCCGTCTCGAGCGCCGCCGCATACGCCAGGCCCCGCGCGGTGACGAGCAGCCGTTCGTATCCCACCCAGGCCTCCGCAAGCGCGGCCGGCGGCCCGTCGTCCGACAGCACCGCCGACACGGCGCCCGGGACCGCCGCGAGCTCGGTGGCTCCCGCCAGACCGTCGCCGAGCGCCCCGGCCAGAACCAGCACGAGAGCCATCTCGGCTGTGACGGTCTTGGTTGCGGGAACGGCGAGCTCGGCTCCGGCATCGGTCGACAGTGCAAGATCGCTGACGGCCGCGAGAGCACTCGTGTCGTCATTGGTGATGACGACCACGACGGCGCCGCTCGCCCGGAGCCGCTCGCAGGTGGCAACGACCTCGGGAGTGGCGCCGGACTGGCTCAGCCCGATGACGAGGTACCCGCGGTAGTCGACCGGCGAGGCATATCGCGTATGCAGGCTCGGGGCGGCGAGCCCGGCCGGCCGGTGAGCGGCGAGCTCGCTGGCGTAGCGACCGAGCATGGCCGCGTTGTCCGACGAGCCGCGTCCGACAAAGGCGATGCCGTCGAGAGCTTCAGGCACGACGGCCCGCACCCGGTCACGGATCTCGGCGGCCGAATCGGCGATGCGCTGTAGCACCTCGGGCTGCTCGTCCATCTCCTGCCGCATGAGCTCGCCGGTCACCGGACTTCGACCTCCTGCGGGTGGACCTCAACGAGAACGGCCCCTCCGGCGCAGACCGCTCTCACGCCGACCAAGCCTGGGCGACGACTTCGAGAGTCCGGGCGGTCCTGAGCGATGACTCGTCGGCGAGGTGCGCGGGCGTCTCTTCCTCGCGCAGCACGGCGTGGATGTGGCGGAGTGCAGCAGTGAACGAGCGCGCGTCCACCGTCGGGTGCTCCACCGTCTCCTTCCCATCGCGTCGCAGGACAAGGGTGTCGGCCGGCTGAGGATGGAACGGGTTGGTCAGGTGGATCTGCCCGTCGGTGCCGAGCACCCGGGTGAACGTGTCGACGGCACGCCCGAATCCGCAGCCGAGCACCAGCCGCTGGCGCCCGTAGTCGACGACCGCCACGGCCTCAGTCTCGACCGCGCCGTTGCCGGTGGCGAACCCCACGGCATCGCCTGCCGACGGATCACGGGTGGAAAGAACCTCCTGCGCCAAACGGATCGGGTAGCAGCCGACATCGGCGAGAGCTCCACCGCCGAGCTCCTCCGAGAGCCGGATGTCCTCCGATCGCGACAGGTTGAAATAGAAGAGACTGTTCAACTCGCGAACCTCGCCGATGGCCCCCCCTGCCAGCAGATCGAGGAGTCGCCGATGCTGGGCTTGGAACGGGAAGACGAACGACTCCCATAACAGCGCGCCCGTCTCGGTCGCGGTCTCCAGCACCGCCGCGGTCTGTGCCGACCCTACGCAGAGCGGCTTCTCGCACAACACCGCCTTGCCCATCTCGAGGGCGCGCTGGGCCCAGCGGGCGTGGTGGGAGTTGGGCAGGGCGACGTACACCGCATCTATGCCAGGCGAGTCGACCACGGAGTCGTAACCCTCCACACCCTGGTCGACTCCGTGGTTGCGGGCGAATGCATCCGCCCGACCGCCGTCACGACTGGCGACAAGCACCGCCCGGCCGCCTCCCGCTTCGCGTAGGCCTGGGAGGAACTGCGCCCTGGCGATATCAGCCGCCCCTAAGATGCCCCACCGCACCTCACCTGTGAACTTCGCGGCGTTCATGAACGATTCCTACCTCGTACCGGCAGGCTCTCAGTCTCGATGCCCATGTAGACACCGTAGAGCCTCGCCGCTTTTGCCGTGAGAGCAGCCGCCAGCCGGTGATGCGCGGACCGAACGCGCCGTCAACCGCTGCGCAGTTGGCTCCGTCACCTCCCTCATGTCAACATCCGGGTGACCGGGATCCCATCGACCTCAACCGAGATGCGATCCCGTCCGAAGCCGCATCGACACGAGGAGGGGTCGACCTGACCGATAGTCACTGCCGCTCGCGAGCTGCTGGGAGCACTGCTAACCCGGCGAGCAGCACCACAGGGGGCGCAGCGTCGGGTGCCTGGCAGGTGAGTCCCGGTCGGGAGACACAAAGATGTCCGGGGACGGACAGTCGGCACCCTGATCTTTCGCTATCCGGAAGAGCTGCATCCTGATGATCGCGATAGCCGGCGGTCTCGGCGGGGCGGTCTGCTTCGCCGTCGCGGCGCTCTGTGCCTCGAGCTCCAGCCGGGAGATCGGCGCCGTGTCGACCCTCGCCTGGGTGATGACACTCGGCCTCTGCGTGCTCGTCGTCCCGCTCGCGCTGGTGGGGCACCCGAGCCGTCTCTCGGGAGACGCCGTCGCTCTCCTCTGCATTGCCGGCCTCAGTAACGTCGTCGGACTTCATCTCGAGTACGTCGCGTTTCGCCGCGTGGCAGTCGGCATCGTGACCGCCGTCGCCTCCACCGAGGGAATGGTGGCAGTTGTCCTGTCGTCACTGTTCGGAGCCACGCTTGCTGCCAGCACGATCGTGTTGCTGGCAGTGATCACCATCGGCGTGGTCCTGGCTGCTGCGCACCTGGACCCGCCCCGCGACGGCTCCGCCAACTCCCAGGCGAAAGAGGGACCGAGCCCGGCGGGAGTGATGAAAAGGCTGGACGGCGCTCACACCCGTTCAGCCCTCCTCGTCGTCCCCGTGGCGGTCCTGTTCGGAATCACGGTCTACGCCACCGGACGGGCTGGGGCGGAGGCACCTGTCATCTGGGTGCTCCTTCCGGCAAGGCTGTTCGGCACGGTTCTCATAACCTCACCCTTGCTGATCCGGCGGAAGCTGAGAATCAGCCGGCGAACTTTTCCGCTCGTCCTCACTGGCGGGGTCGCCGAAATGGTCGGCCTGGTGAGCTACACCTTCGGGGCGCGTCAACAGCTCGCCATCGCTGCTGTTCTCACGACGCAGTATGCCGCGATCGCTGCGGTCGCTGCGTTCTTCCTCTTCGGCGAACGGCTTCGTCGACACCAGATCCTCGGCGTCGTCATAGTGGTGGCAGGTGTCGTGACTCTCAGCGCTCTGAGGGGTTGAGAGCGCCGCGCGGCTCCGAGCCGGGAGGTGCAAAGGACCCGTATGATCAGCTTGTGCGCCTGGGCCTCGAACAGGGACGGGTGATCGGCTGCCTCATCGAAAAGCAGCTGACGACGCCGCAGCAGTACCCACTCAGCCTCAACGCGCTGGTGACGGCCTGCAACCAGACCTCGAACCGCGACCCAGTGGTTTGCTACGACAATGGCAGCGTGCAGCGGGCACTGGCGTCGTTGAAGGAAGCCGGACTCGTTCGCTTCGTCTATCCCTCGCACGGCGGCTCGGCGACCCGGTACCGCCAGGCGCTCGACGAACAGCTGGGTCTCGACAAGCCTGCGCTTGCCCTGGTTGCCGTGCTTCTGCTGCGCGGTCCACAGACTGCCGGCGAGCTGCGGACCCGGACCGAGCGGATGGCGAGCTTCGACGGCATCGCCGCTGTCAACGCCGAACTGGAACGCATGGGATCGTCTGCGGAGCCGCTCGTGCTGCGATTGCCTCGCCGTCCTGGTCAGAAAGAAGAGCGCTGGGTGCAGTTGCTCACACCGGACGCACCGACGCGTATCGACACTCATAGAGACGAAGGCGGCGGGACGAGCGCTGATCGTGCGCCGGAGCTCGCGGCCAGGCCCGGCGCTTCCGCCCAACTGGTCGATGCCATCGCAGACCCCGGTGAGCCGACCGGTGAGTACGAACCCTCGAACCGCACCGACAGGCAGTTCAGCGCCCTGATGGACGAGGTCACCGCGCTGCGGGCCGAGGTGGCCGCACTGCGAGCCATGGTCGAGCAGCTGCTGGCCAGCCTTTCCCCCTGAACAAGGTCCCTACGATGCATCCATGAACGCCACCCACTCCTATGAGCTCTCGCTGCAATGGACGGGCAATACCGGTTCGGGTACCAGCAACTACGGCGCATACGGCCGCGAACACGAGATCAGCGCCGTCGGCAAGCCAGTCATCGCCGGCTCCTCCGACCCGGCCTTTCGCGGTGATGCGCAGCGCTGGAACCCCGAGGAGCTGCTCGTGGCCGCTCTGTCTCAGTGCCACATGCTTTCGTACCTGCATCTCGCCGCCAGCGCCGGCATTGTCGTGACCGCCTATGCCGACACCCCGATAGGCACCATGAACGAAAACGCCGATGGCAGTGGCGAGTTCAGCGAGGTCCTGCTCCGCCCGGTGGTAACCGTCGCCGATGCGGAGAAGTGCGAACACGCCCAGTCCCTGCACCGCGACGCCGAGAAACTGTGCTTCATCGCCCGCTCGGTCAACTTCCCGGTCCAGCATCAACCCGTCGCCGTCGTTGATTCCGGCCCGCTGAAACCCGGCTGATGGCCGGTGATGAGCTGCAGCCGGCCCGCGTGCGGAGGGTCTCACGTCAGTGGCGAGAACAGGCGCCTTCCCGTGCCCGCCAGCACGCGACCGAACTGCAGACCAGGAAAGTGAGCGCCTATGACCGCGACGTTCGTGCCTTCGAGCTCGCGCCACAGGGTTTCGCGCGTTCGGGCCCCCAAAGCAGGGTCCACGTCCGACAATGTATGGAAATCCGGCTCCTCCAGCTGGAGCGGGCACTCCACGGCATCGCCGAGGAGCACGGCGCGAGCCTCGCCGGACGAGACGACAAGCCCGTAGTGGCCGAGCGTGTGCCCCGGAGTATGACGCGCTGTCAGCCCGGGCGCGATGCGCAACATGTCGCCGTCGAGAGGGTCGAGCCGCCCGGCAGCAGCGAGGACCTCCATGATCTGCCGGCCGCGGTCACCGGCGTCGGCCCCGGCGACGAACCGCTGCCAGTCGGCGGCGCCGTAGCGCACGACGGCGTTCGGGAAATATGGGGCATCGTCCACGACGAGCCAGCCGATGTGGTCGATGTGTAGGTGGCTGCACACCACCACGTCGATGTCCTCCGGTGAGGCGCCTACGGCCCGGAGCGCCCCGGGCAGCTCCCCGCCCCGACCCCATCCGACGTCGACGTCTCCGAGCCCTGCGTCGATGAGGACGGTCGTGCCGCCACTGCGGAGGAGAAAGCATCCGACCGGGATATGCACGAGACCGTCGTCGGCGAGCAGCTCCTTATGGGTACCGAAGTCGAGCCCGATGTAGAACGACTGCGGCATCTTGCAAAGGCCGTCGCTGAGCGGGACCAGTTCGATATCGCCTACTCGCATTCACCAAACGCTAATGGGCCACGCACGGCATCGGCCTGCTGCGGACCGCCGGGGGGCCCATGGCCAGAGCCGCTCCAGGGCGGAGCGAAAAGCCGGGTTCACCCGAGCACCGGGCAGGACTCGCCGGACGCGGTCGAACGCCTCGTCGCCGGAGACGCCGAGTCGGCTCGCCAGGCCCTTGCGAGCGGACCAGCAGCGGGAAGTATGGTCGGCGGTCGTCGAGGACACCGGCAGACACTGCTTGTAGTCCAGATGTCGGGAGACCGAGAGGAGCTGCGATGCCGCCGACGATCCGAGCGCTGCTCGCTGACATCACCACCCTCGAGGTCGACGCAGTGGTCAACGCCGCGAACAGTGCCCTGCTGGGCGGTGGAGGCGTTGACGGCGCCATTCACAGAGCAGCCGGTGCAGAAGAGCTCATCGCCGCTTGCTCGGTTCTTGGCGGCTGCGAGCCTGGAGACGCCAAGGCCACCCCGGCGTTCCGCCTTCCTGCCCGCTTCATCATCCACACGGTTGGACCGGTCTGGCGCGGAGGCGATCACGGAGAGGTCGACGTACTCGGATCTTGCTATCGACGCTCCATCGAGGTCGCCGGCGAGCTCGGAGTCAGGTCGATCGCGTTTCCGGCAATCTCCACCGGCGCGTTCGGCTTCCCGGAAGAGCAGGCGGCCCAGATAGCCGTGGACACCCTTCGCTCGGTCCAGACCTCGGTGCAACAGGTACTGCTGGTAGCTTTCGACCGGCACATGCTGCAGAGCCTCGAACGTGCGCTTACAAGATGAGCCTCCGCGACAAGGGAAAGACTGCACCTGGTCCTCGCCGGCCGCGGATGACAGGAGTCTCGAGACCATGAGCATCGCCATGCAATGCACGACGCTCGACGGCAGCGACTTGGGAGTGTCTCGAGTCGCGCGCGGCAGAAAGGGGACCCGATGAGAGTCGGCGACTCTACGAAGTGAACACCTTCCTCGCCGACGTGCGCGGGACGCTCGTTCCGGGACGCAACAGCAAGCATGGCCCGCTGCCTCCGTTGCTCTTGGCCCTGACACTTCTCACCGGACTGGTCGACGCCTTCAGCTATCTGGTGCTCGGGCATGTCTTCGTCGCCAACATGACCGGCAACGTCGTGTTCTTGGGATTTGCGCTGGCTGGGGCGCCGGGCTTTTCGATTGCGGCATCAGTGGTGGCCCTGGCGTCGTTCTGGTCCGGTGCCCTGATCGGCGGCAAAGCCGGCTCGCGGCTAGGAGGACACCGCGGTCGGTTGCTCAACACTGCTGCCTCGATCCAAGCCGTCTTCCTTGCGGTTTCGGTGGTCCTTGGCGCACTGGCTGGAAACGCGATGACCGCGGGGTTCCGATACCCCTTGATCGTCGTTCTCGGGATCGCCATGGGGATCCAGAACGCAACTGCGCGCAAGCTCGCAGTGCCCGACCTGACCACCACTGTGCTCACTTTGACCATCACAGGCACCGCTGCCGACAGCGCGCTCGCGGGAGGCAAGGGATCCCTTTCCGGGCGCCGCTTGATCGCCGTGGCCGCAATGCTGGCGGGCGGCCTCCTCGGCGCGGCGTTGGTCATTCACGTCCGCATCGTCCTTCCCCTGGTGATCGCCTTGATCGTGATCGTGATCGTCGCGGCAACGACCCGGGTGCTTGGGAGGTCGGATCCCCCTTGGGCCCGTGCTTGACCGCCGAGGCGCTCTGAACGTACCAAACGGGACGTAGCAAGGCGCTCGTGCCAGGGCCTCCCCAGTGCCGTCTGCGTCGAGGATCGCGCTTGAAAACGGCCTGGTCGGCAGCGGCCTGTGCCTCGCCACACATCGGATGCCAGACTGCTCAGGTGACCAGCCGCGTCGTCCTCACGGTCCCCACCGCGAAGTCCGCCGGAGGTGGCCTCTGGCGCCGCACGACGAGCGGGAGCTTTGCCCTTGTGGCGATGGGGGCGGCGATGTGGGGGACCGATCCCGTGTTGCGCCAGGGTCTCGCCCTGCACATGCCGGCGCCGGCGATCGTGGCTTTCGAGCAAGCACTACCCACGGTCATTCTTGCGCCCTTGGTGTGGCGAGGGATGCGTAGGGCCTTGGCGGCCTTCGACTGGCGCGACTGGCTGGCCCTCGCTGTGCTCGGTTGCGGATCCTCGGCTCTGGCCACGTTGTTGTTCACCGTTGCGTTCACCTACGGCCGGCCCAACTCGCCCGTGCTGCTCCAACAGCTCCAGCCCCTTTTTGCTGTTGCGGGAGCGCGTCTCCTTCTCGGCGAACACCTTCAGCGTCGCTATGGCTTATATCTGCTGGGCGGGCTCGCCGGTTCGTACCTAATTGCCTTTGCCCACCCGCTCTCGCTGGGCGGGGTCGACGGGTGGGCACCCGCGCTCTTGGCAGTGTCGGCTGCGTTTCTGTGGGGGCTCGGTACCGTGCTCGGCCGCCACCTCGGCGCGAAGCTCCCCTTCGCCGAACTGACGGCGTTGCGCCTGGCGACAGGATTGGTCGCGGCACTGGTCGCGCTGGGGGTGACCGGGGACGGATCCGCCTACGGTCGCCTGAGCGCCAAGGCTCTGCTCGCCCTCGTACTGCTGGCGCTGGTTCCAGGGTTGCTGAGCCTGCTCGTCTACTACCGGGGCCTGCGCGCCACCCCGGCGGCGGCGGCCACCCTTGGCGAGCTGGCGTTCCCTTTCACGGCGCTCTTCCTCGACTACCTGGCCTTCGGCGCCACACTCTCGCCTTCGCAGTGGGTCGGCCTCGCCCTGCTGGTGACCACGATCACCACGATGGGGACGCTACGCGCCAACGGGACCCCGACCGGCGTGGAGGTTCCGGCGTTCGAGCGGATCTCCAACGCCGACCGCCGAAGTTCGGGCAAATCGATCGCAGGCTCAGTCCTGATCGACGGGTGTCGATAGCTCGACATCGTCTGTGTGCTGGTGGGGTAGGACCTGGGCGGGGACGGTTCCGAGTCGTCCGGCCTGGTAGTCCTCCATCGCCTGGACGATCTCGGCCTTGGTGTTCATCACAAAGGGGCCGTAGTGCACCACGGGCTCGCCTATCGGTTGGCCACCGAGCAGCAGTACCTCGAAACTCGAGCCGGCGCCCTGGGTCGTGTCGGCGGCAAGAATCACCGCGTTGCCCGGTCCGTACACGACAAGTTGGCCCACGTGGATCGGCCGGCGCTCGACGCCTGCGCTGCCTCTTCCCGCCAACACATAGGCAAGGGCATTGAAATCCGTGCGCCAGGGCAGCTGAACGGTGGCACCCGCGCTAACAGTGGCGTGAACCATGGTGATCGGCGTGAACGTCGACCCGGGACCGGAGTGACCGCCGAGCTCACCTGCGATCAGCCGCAACAGCGCCCCCCCGTCCATCGTCGTGAGCATCGCTGCCTCGCGCCCGCGAATGTCCTGATAGCGAGGCGGATTCCACTTGTTGGCCCGCGGAAGGTTGACCCACAGCTGAATCCCGTGGAACAAGCCGCCGCTCACGACCAGCTCCTCTGGCGGGGCCTCGATGTGCAGTATCCCCGCACCGGCGGTCATCCACTGGGTGTCGCCGTTCGTGATTCGCCCCCCACCACCGTTCGAGTCCTGATGGTCAAAGGTTCCATCGATGATGTAGGTGACCGTCTCGAAACCCCGATGCGGATGCCAGGGTGTTCCCTTAGGTTCCCCCGGGGCGTAGTCGACCTCCCCCATCTGGTCCATGTGAATAAAGGGGTCGAGATCGGTGAGGCTCACGCCGGCGAAGGCGCGACGGACCGGGAATCCCTCTCCCTCCAACCCTGCGGGTGCAGTCGTGACCGACTTCACTGGCCGTTCGCGCGCTGCGATCGGATCGGGTACGGGGATCCGCGGCAGCGTCAATAGGTTTTCAACTGTCACTGCTGGCATCGTCGCCTCTTTCGCGTCGGATAGGGATTATCTACTGAACGGATCAACAATGGTTGCGCGCACAACATTCCGGGCGGGATCCCTGGCCACGGCAGATCACCCAATTGGCTAAGGGATGTCGTCTCTGTCACCGGGCCGCTCACGCCACAGTTCTAGGCGCGCCAGAAGCGCGGAGGAGCACCGTGGCCCCTTGCACTCTTGCGTCAGATCGCCGAGCACGCGAGCTATCGTCTCCGAAATCGAAATGTGAACTGCGACGCGAGTGCAGGCACTGGCATCGTATAGGGCGCATCACACGTCGGAAAGGGAGCGAAGTGGCTTCGATCGTCGTAGAGCCTGCTCGTCAGGCGCCGGGAAAGGGGCTCAAGACCGGCGCGCTCGGCCTCATCTCGAGCGTCGTCATCGGCGTTGCCTCGACTGCCCCGGCCTACAGTTTGGCTGCCACGCTCGGCTTCGTAGTCGTTGCGATCGGACTGCAGGCGCCGATCGTCACGATCCTCGCCTTCATCCCGATGTACTTCATCTCGATCGGCTACCAGGAGATGAACAGGGCTGACCCGGACTGCGGGACCACCTTCACATGGGCGACGCGGGCGTTCACCCCCCGCGTGGGATGGATGGGCGGCTGGGGAATCATCGCGGCGGACATCCTCGTGATGGCGAGCCTCGCCCAGATCGCCGGTCAGTACGTCTTCGAGCTGTTCAACGCGAAGGGCATCGGTAACAACCCGACGAGCGGCTGGGTGCTTTTGGTCGGCGTGCTGTGGATCGTGGCGATGACGTGGATCTGCTACGTGGGAATCGAGATCTCCGCCAACTTCCAGAAGGCATTGCTTGGGATCGAGCTCACCATGTTGACGATAATGTCGGTCTGGGCACTCGTCAGAGTCGGCAACGGGAGCGCCCCGGTAGGGCACCTCGTTCCTACCGGCTCATGGTTCAACCCCTTTGCGGTGAAGCACTTCAGCGACTTTGTCATCGGCCTTGCGGACATGCTCTTCATCTACTGGGGATGGGATACAGCGGTCGCCTGCAACGAGGAGACCGCCAACGCCGAGACCGTGCCTGGGAAGGCAGCCGTCATCTCGACGTTCGTCCTACTCGGCACGTACGCGCTCGTCGTCCTTGCGATCCAGTCCTTCGCCGGGATCGGCTCGACCGGCATTGGGCTCGGGAACTCCGCCAACGTGGGCGATGTGCTCTCCATCCTCGGTCCGGCCATCTTCGGGCATTCAACGCTGGCATCGATCCTGAACCACCTCTTGTTGCTGATGGTGCTCTCGTCGGCGGCGGCTTCGACGCAGACCACCATCCTGCCGACGGCGCGAACCACCCTCTCGATGGCCGTCTACAAGTCGATCCCGCGATCGTTCGCGAAGATACACAAGCGCCATCTCACGCCGACGGTCTCGACGGTGGTCATGGGAGCGGTGTCCGTCGTGCTTTACGCGGTTATGAACTACCTCTCGGCCGGACAGGTCATCAAGGATTCGGTCGACTCACTCGGCGTGATGATCGCCTTCTATTACGGCCTCACCGGATTCTCGTGCACCTGGTACTACCGCAGGAACCTCACCGCCAGCGTACGCAGCTTCTTCATGCAAGGAGTCTTCCCGACGCTCGGCGGCCTCATACTGTTCTTCCTTCTCGGATGGTCCTTCTGGTACTACTGGCAGCCGGTCAACAGCTACACGCACTGGGGCATCTTCGGCCGCCAGATCGGAGGCGTTTTCGTCCTCGACGTCGGGATGCTGGCCATCGGCATCATCTTGATGTTTGCGATGCAGGCCTTCAGGCCCGCTTTTTTCCGGGGCGAGACACTCAGCCGGGACTCTGCGACCCTCGTCAGTGAGGACTTCCTCACCAAGCAGGCAAGGCCGCAATAGCCCGAGGCAGGTCCAGACCTCCTACGTGGGTGCGTTGGTCTCGGCACACCGTGGGCAGCCTTGGGGACGGCTCGCCCTGGCGCCTTGACCAGACCGGTACGAGAGCCCGGTTCAGTGCTCCTTACGAACGACGAGCACTGGGCAATGCGCGTGGTGCACGCACTGATTCGACACCGAGCCGATCATCAACCCCATGAACCCGCCCAACCCCCGCGAGCCGACCACCAACAAGCTGGCTCCTCGGCTGGCCCCGATGAGCACCTCTGACGGGTTGCCCGGGACGCCCAGCCATTCAACGTCGAGACCCTCTGTAGGTGGTGCCGCCGCCGCAGCCCGTTCGAGAACCTGCCTCGCTTCGTGCTCGGTCTGCACGTAATAGTCCTTACCCGTGGACCCCGTCAACGGGGATCCCATGGCAGGATAGGCGTAGGTGACGTGCAAAACAGCTCGGCGAAGACGGGCCTCTTCGATCGCGACTTCGAGCGCGGATGCAGCTTCAGGCGAACCGTCAACGCCGACGATGATCAGTGGCGGTGGTGGAGCGTCCGTCATTGGGTCTCGACTCCTTGGTCGGCAATCTGGAGCGGAACGGCAACGGTGCCGTCCCCTGAGAATGGACAATACGACCGAGTCTCTCGTCAGCAAGGTTACCCGCGGCAGCTGCAGACCTCTCGGCAACGACCTCCTCGTTGTTGGATGCCGTGCGCTCGCTGTCGGTGGGTCGAGGATTCGGCCTAACGCCCGA
>OBLU010000352.1_pt1 | contig 44796 bp, 46 predicted proteins | sample 1518681 | NCBI WGS metagenome assembly OBLU01 (sample SAMEA3539304, study PRJEB22396) | soil metagenome | biome: tundra; feature: field; material: soil | place: USA | collected 2010-05 | depth 0.15 m
CCGTCGACGACCCCGCCATGATCACCGAATCGCGCCAGGTCGTGCAGCGCACCCTAGAAACCTCCAGCGACGAAGAGAAAGCCGACTACGGCGTCATCAAGGAAAAAATCCGCGCCGACCTCAAGCGCTACATCCAGAAGAGCACCAGCCGCCGCCCGCTGATCATGCCCGTCATCCTCGAAATCTAGCGGCGCTTCGCGCCGTTCTCGACGCTTCGCGTGAGACCCGCCCCAGCCATCCTCCTGACCCACCCACGACGTCGGTCATCCTGCCCCATCCCCGACACCGTCATCCCGAACCCACCCTCCGACGGCAACCCCCGAACGTCGTCATTCTGACCCAACGGGTCAGAATCTCAGTATTTTTCACCGCTCGGACAACCATTTCGTCCGCCCAAATAAGCCTTCAACTCCCGCAGAACAAGCCCCTTCTCCTCGCATCCAACAAAGCAGGAGAACTGGCATGCTTACGTCTGGACTCGTCGGGATTATCATCACGCTGGTTGTCATCGGCCTCTTGCTCTACCTGGTCGAACTCATCCCCATGGATCGCACCATCAAGCAGATCATCCGCATCATCGTCATCATTGCGGTCGTCATCTGGCTGCTGCAGGCCTTCGGCCTCATGGGATCGATCAGCAACATCTTCCACTCCGGCCCAGTCCGCCCAGTCCACTGAGGCTTCTCCTCGAACCTCGAACCTCGAACCTAGGACCTCGACCGCACGTACCGCCGCCCCACAAACTCGTACTCCCCACTGAGCACCCGCGCAATCGCCTCGGGATACGCCATGTGCTCCTGCTCCAGCACCCGCGCCGACAGGCTCTCCGCCGTGTCCTCATCCAGCACCGGCACCGTCCGCTGCACCACGATCGCCCCGTGGTCCACCGCCTCATCCACAAAGTGAACCGTGCATCCCGCTACCTTCGCGCCGAACTCCAGTGCCTGCGCCTGCGCATCCAGCCCCGGAAATGACGGCAGCAGCGACGGGTGTACGTTCAGGATCCGGTTCGGAAACGCCCGCACAAACTCCGCGCTCAGAATGCGCATATATCCCGCCAGGCACACCAGGTCCACCCTGTGCTGGTGCAGCCTCGCGATCATCTCCGCATCGTGTTCGGCCCGCTTGCGTCCCGCCGACGGCACCGCAAACGCCGCCAGCCCCAGCTCCCGCGCCGCCTGCAACCCCGCGGCATCCGCCTTGTTCGAGAGCACCACCGCGATCTCGGCGCCCTCCAGCCGGTGCCGCCGAATCGCCTCCGCGATCGCCAGGAAGTTTGAGCCCCGCCCGGAGAGCAGAATCCCTAATCGCTTCAAGTCTCGCTCCCCCGCGCCCACGCTCTAGTGAGCCGACTGCTTGCTCGGCGGCCCGCTCACGCCAGCCTTCGCCTCAACCTCGTCGATCGTCCGGTACAACTGCGACACATCCGTCACCTGCACCCACTCGTGCTGCGAGCACACGATGATCGTCGGGGTATGCGTCAGTCCCATCCGGTCGCCCTCCGACTTCTCCGCCATCACTTCCTTCGCGAGCTGCCCGGTCGGGTCCGGGACAAACGGCATCTGCAGCCCATGCGACGCGAACCACTTCCGCGTGAACGACTGCATGTCGTCCTTGCTCTCAATCCCGGTCTGCGCCGCAAACACCGCCCCGCGATATTCGTCCGCCACCTTCAGCGACACCTTGTCCTGCAGGTACCGCGCCCAGATCGCGCCCTCGCGGTTGCCCAGCATGGTGTGCTCCCCCGGCAGCAGAAAATCCTTCTCGACCAGCGGAATGCCATAGTGCGCCACCGCCGCGTGCACAATCGGAAACGCATGCGCGCACGCCGGGCAGGTCAAATCCTGCCACTCTACGATCGCCACCTTCGCACCCGCCGGCGGCTTGAACATCGATGTGTCCTTCAGCGGATCGCCCGATCCCGGAGGCGCAGCGCGCTGTGCAAATCCGGGCACAGCAACCAGGGTTAGTGCCGCCACAAAGGCGCCGGCGGCAATCACAGAGCGGAAGGTTTTCGCAGGGTTCAAACGTATCGCATTCACCTCACTATGCTAACAAACCACGCCCGCCCGGATTCGGCTTGACACCCAGATCGCTCCCTCCTACGCTGGAAGCACAATGGAAGTTCAACTCACCCCCGACCAGAAAGCCTTCGTAGGACAGGCTATCCAGAGCGGGCGCCTCCGCCAGGAGGAAGACGCGGTCCGCGAAGCCCTCTCTCTTTGGGAAGAGCGAGAGCGCACCCGCGCGGAGATTCTTGCCGCCGTTGACGAGGCCGAAGCCTCATTCGCCCGCGGCGAAGCTCGCGAAATTACGACGCAATCCATGAGCGAGCTCTCCGACAGCATCAAGCAGCGTGGACGGGCCTCACTCGCCCGCGATCCGAACCGCACCCCACAATGACCCATCTGCGGACCCCGCAGGCGGACTCCGACCTGGACAGCATTTGGCGATACATTGCTCTCCAAAGCGGAAGCTACGAGGTAGCCGACCGTCTCATCGATTCCATCGTAGACCGCTTCCTGCTGCTGGCCGCACATCCACACGTCGGGCGAGCCCGCGACGAAGACCTCCGTCCCGGCCTCAGGACTTTTCCCGTAGGCGATTACATCATCGTCTATCGCATTCAGGACCATCACGCCCTCATCCTTCGCGTCCTCCACGGCAGCAGAAACATCCACGCGTTGTTGGGACGCTGACGCGTCGAACCCTCACACCTTTGACGTCAATTCCCCGAGCGTTCCATGTTTTGGCAGCGATCTCCTAGGCCACCAAACTATTTTTCGCGAAATCCCTCAGCAAAATCGCATGTCAAGCCCTTCGGGTCGCCCAAAAACGCGAATCGCCAGCAACCACGCGCCTTTTCACACGAAAAATAGTTGGCATTTTCACCCCCCTCAAACCGGTACAATTAAAGAAAGGGGTAAATCAAGCATGCGGCGGTCGCCAACGTGATCCCGCAGTCGTAACCTCAATGAATGGAATATTTTGGCGGTAACTGCAATGAAATGAATATTTTGCCCGCAGTCATCACCGCTAACCTGCACAAAGCAGGGATTTTCCCTGCAGAAACCGAATTAAAAAGAAACGGAAAACATGAGCATCGCCGAGAACATCAACACCGACATCATCACCGCCATGAAGGCCAGGGACGAGCACCGCCTCACCACCCTCCGCATGGTCAAGTCCGCCCTCCGCTCCAAGGAAATCGACAAGCGCCAGCCGCTCACCGACGCCGAACAATCGCAGATCCTCACCACCCTGCTCAAGCAGCGCCGTGAGTCCGTCGAAAGCTTCACCAAGGGCGGCCGCCCCGAACTCGCCGCCAAGGAGCAGGCCGAAATCGCCATGATCGAGGCCTACATGCCCCAGGCCGCCGGCGAGGACCAGATTCGCCCGCTTGTCACCGCCGCCATCGCCCAGCTCGCTGCCTCCACCGGAGCCAAGCCCGGTCCCCGCGACATGGGCGCCGCCATGAAACTCGTCCAGCAATCCATCGCCGCCGCCAGCATCCGCGCCGACGGCAAACTCGTCTCTGAAATCGTCAAATCTGAGCTCGCCAAGTGACCCTGAGAACCATCGTCGCGCGGATAGCCGGATATCGCCCATTTGTAACGAAATTCGCCCCAAGGCTGGATACAATACAACTATGATCCGAAAGACACGCCTCTTTACCCCCGGCCCAACGCCGTTACTTCCTGCTGCTCAGTTCGCCATGGCCGCAGCCGATATTCACCACCGCACCGCGGAGTTCCGCGCCCTCTACACCCGCGTCCTCGCACAGCTCAAGGACTTCATCGGCACCACCAACGACGTCATCATCCTCGCCAGCTCCGGTTCGGGAGCCATGGAAGCCGCCGTCTCCAACCTCACCTCCCCCGGCGACCGCGTCCTCGTCCTCACCGCCGGCAAGTTCGGCGAGCGCTGGACCGGCATCACCAAGGCCTTTGGCTGCGAAGTCGATGTCGTCTCCGCGCCCTACGGCAGCACCTTCTCGCTGGACGAGATCAGGGCCAAGCTCAAGCTGGAGACCCGCGTCGTCTTCGTTCAGGCGACGGAATCCTCCACCGGCGTCCGCCACGACGTGCAGGCCATCGGCCAGCTCCTCAAGGACCAGAAGTCCGAGGCGCTCTTCGTCGTCGACGCTATTACGGGCATCGGCACCACCACCCTCGACATGGATGCCTGGGGCATCGATGTCCTCGTCGGCGGCTCGCAGAAGGCGCTCATGATTCCGCCCGGGCTCTCGTTCCTTGCTGTCAGCCAGCGCGCCTGGGACCGCATGGAGGCCACCTACAACCCGCGCTACTACTTCGACCTCCGTAAGGAGCGCAAAAACGCCGCCAAGGGCGAGTCCGCCTACACTCCCTCCGTGGCCCTCATCGCCGCCATGGGCGCAGCGCTCGAGTGGATCGCCAACCAGGCGGAAGGCAATCTGGTCGAAGGCCGCAAAAAGCTCGTCCACAACGCCGAAACCTGCGCCGCTATGACTCGCGCCGCCGCCACCGCCATGGGCCTGAAACTCTTCGCTCCCAAGGGCTACGAGGCCGCGGCAGCCACCGCCATCGTTGCGCCCGAAGGCGTTGACTCCGGCGCCATCGTCAAGGGGCTCCGCTCCAAATTCGCCATCATCGTCACCGACGGTCAGGGCGAGATGAAGGGCTCCCTCTTCCGCATCGCCCACATCGGCTTCTTCGACTACATGGACACCATCGCGGTCATCGGTGCGCTCGAACAGGTCGCCGTCGCCCTCAAGCTCCCCATCGCCAACCTCGACTTCGGCACCGGCCTCATCGCCGCGCAGAAGACGTTCGTCGAACGCAATAAGTAGCCGCCCGAGTCCGTGAAGAAATCAACCAGTGTCGCTGCTCCTCTGCTCGCATCCGCCGCGCTAGCCATGCTCGCCGGGTGCAGGCAGCAGCAGATGAAGCGCTGCGTCGATGAGCACAACGTAGTCGTCGACAACAGCTTCTGCGACAACCAGCCCAACCAGCAGAACAACAACTACTACCATCCGCCCGGCATCGGCCTCTTCCGCTGGTACTACGGCGGCACCGGTACCTACTACCCCGGCTCCTTCGCCACCGGAGGCGGCTACGCACCCGCCTCCGGCTTCTCCTACTCCACCTCACGCGGCGGCTTCGGCGAATCCTTCTCTGGCAGCGGCGGACATGGAGCGGCCGAATAATGCGCCGCAACGCCATCACCCCGCGCCCCGACTGGCAGTCCAAGGTTGAGTCCGTAGGCCTCACCTACCACTCGCCTGAAATCATGGCGCCCCGCCCATACTGGGACGAGTCCGCCTGCTACGAGTTCACCGCTGCTGAGGTCGACACGCTCGAAGCCGCCGCCAACACCATGCAGGAGATGTGCCTCGCCGCCGCGCAGAACATCATCGACAACCAGCGCTACGCCCAGCTCGACATCCCCTCCGCCGCCGTTCCCGTCATCGAAGCAGCCTGGAACGCCGAGCCGCCCGCGCTCTACGGTCGCTTCGACTTCAGTTGGGCCGGCGCCGAATCCGGCCAGCCGCCCAAGCTCCTCGAGTACAACGCCGATACGCCCACGTCATTGCTCGAAGCCGCAGTCGTGCAGTGGTACTGGCTCGAAGACGTCGGCAGTTCGCTGCCATCCAGCCACAGCGTCCTGTCCTTCCTCGCCCCCAAGGTGGACCAGTTCAACTCCATCCACGAGCGCCTCATCGCCAAATGGAAGGACATCGCGCCGTACCTCAAATCGCCGGTCTACTTCTCCGGCACCGGCGAGCCCGAAGACATCCTCACGCTCGCCTACCTGCAGGACACCGCCCAGCAGGCCGGCCTCACCACCAAGCCCGTCGCGATGCTCGACATCGGCTGGAATGAAGGCCGCAACGCCTTCCTCGACCTGAACGAAGACCGCATCAATTCCATCTTCAAGCTCTACCCGTGGGAGACGATGATGGCCGAGCAGTTCGCCCCGCACGCGCTCGCCACCTACCGCGACATGAACTGGATTGAGCCCATCTGGAAGATGCTGCTCTCCAACAAGGGCATCCTGCCCATCCTCTGGGAACTCTACCCGAATCACCCGAATCTGCTGCCCGCCTACTTCGAGGCCAACGCCAGCGACACCCACGGCATGCGCGATTTCGTCCGCAAGCCGCTGCTCGGGCGCGAAGGCGCGAACATCGTCGTAGTCCGCAATGGCTCCCCGATCGTCACGAACGAGGGCCCTTACAACGGCGCGCGCATTCTCCAGGCCCTCGCCCCCGAGGCCATCTTTCCCGACGCCACCGGCCAGCCGCGCCACCCTGTCCTCGGCCTGTGGATGATCGATCAGGAGTGTGGCGGCATGGGAATCCGCGAGTCAGGCGGCCCGGTCACCGACAACTTAAGCAGCTTCGTCCCCCACTATTTCCGCTGAATGGAATGATCCTTTAAACTGGAAGTCAGCGACAACGTCACCCACCCGATGCATCCAACAAGAAAAGGAAGTTCATGAAGATCGTACTCGCAGAGAAAGTTTCGCCGGCAACTGTGGCGGTGTTGAAGCAGGAGCCCGGCTGGAACATTGTCACCGCCGACCAGATCGCCAAGCTCGGTCCCGGTGGCCTGGAGAAGGAGCTCGCCGACGCCGACGCGCTCGTTGTCCGCTCCGCCGTGCAGGCCGACGCCAAGCTGCTGGAGTCCGCACCCAACCTCCGCCTCATCGGCCGGGCCGGCGTGGGCGTCGACAACATCGACACCGACGCCGCCACCCATCGCGGCATCGTCGTGATGAACACGCCCGGCGCCAACGCGGTCGCCGTCGCCGAACTCACGCTCGGCCTCATGATCTCCATGGCGCGTTCGGTCCCGCGCGCCAACGCCACCATGCACGCAGAAAAGTGGGAGAAGAAGTCGCTGCAGGGCTCCGAGTTGCGCGGCAAGACGCTCGGCATCGTCGGCCTCGGCCGCATCGGCCTCGAAGTCGCCCGGCGCGCACGCAGCTTCGGCATGGAACTCATCGGTTACGATCCATTCATCGCGCCCGTCATCGCGCGCGAGAACGAAGTCACGCTCGTGCCTATCGACGAGATCTTCAAGAATTCCGACTACCTCACCCTGCACGTCGGCCTCACCACGCAGACGGAGGGCATGATCAACGCCACGTCAATCAAGATCATGAAGCCCGGCATTCGTATCATCAATTGTGCTCGCGGGGAACTGATCGTCGATGAGGCGCTCGCCGAAGCCGTCAAGTCCGGCCACGTCGCTGGCGCGGCGCTCGACGTCTTCCGCAAGGAGCCGCTCAAGGATTCGCCCTACTTCGGCCTCGACAACGTGCTGCTGTCGCCCCACATCGCCGGCTCCACCGACGAGGCACAGGAGGCCATCGGAATCCAACTCGCGAACCAGGTTCGCGACTACCTCAAGCTCGGTGTCGTCCAGAACGCTGTCAACGTCCCCTCGCTCAGTGAAGAGGAGTACGCTTCCGTTGCTCCCTACATCGAGATGGCGAACCGTCTCGGCCAACTCCTCGGTCACGCCGCCGGCACTGGCGCAAATACCGAGCCTGGCGCTCAGGGGCTTGGTCCTGGCAGTATCGAAAATATCTCCATCACCTACAACGGGCGTCTCGCCTCGCTCAAGACCGACCTCATCCGCAACGCGGCTATCGCCGGCGTCCTCCATGGGGCAGATGGAGTCAACCGCATCAATGCGTTTGCTGCTGCGGCAGAGCGCGGCATCCGCATCCAGGAGGACAAGCGCGAGCACATTACCGGCGGAACCGGGGCCACGCTTCGCCTGTCGCTGCACTGGTCCCGCAAAGGCGTTACAGGAGCCCACGCTCAAGGCGACTGGACCGGTCTTGCTACCGTCTTGCACGGCGACTCGCCGCGGCTGCTCAACTACGACGGCATCGACGTCGAGGCCGAACTGGCCGGTACGCTCCTCATCATGCGCAACCACGACGTTCCTGGCGTCATCGGGCGCATCGGCACGATCCTCGGCGAACACGGGGTCAACATCGCAAACTTCGCCCTTGGCCGGGCCACTCGTTCCCAGTACGTTCCGAACGGTCAGGCCCTCGCAGTGGTCCAGATCGACGTGCAGAACCCAAGCGAAGCCACCGCCGCGATTGAAGCGCTCCGCAAAGTCGATGCCATTGCCAGCGTACGCCTGGTGGAGTTGGGAAAGGTATAACGAACAAGTCGAGTTACAAATCAGGTCTGTTTGTAACCGAATACGATAGAAGAAACATCGCCGGCCGCTGAGGACTGCGATTCAACGATCCCTTCTGGTACCAGTCGTTGAATCGCTTTCTCAGACCGGAAGAGAGACAGGATATGCCGCTTTACGAATACGAATGCACGCAATGCATGCGCCGCACGGAGAAGATCCAGAAGTTCTCCGATCCCGAAATCACCCAGTGCCCGCACTGCGGAGGCCTGCTGGAACGCGTCGTCTCCGCGCCCGCCGTCTCGTTCAAAGGCGGCGGCTGGTACGCGGACGGCTACGGCAACGCCAAGCCATCGGCGTCGAAGAGTGAAGGCAAGGGCGACGTCAGCGCATCGTCCGGATCATCGTCCGAGTCCGCCGCTTCGTCCAGCAAAGATAGCTCCACCGCTGCGGCCTCCAGCGGATCAGGCGCATCCACTTCGTCTGCACCGGCGCCCGCCGCGACTCCCTCTCCATCCAGCTCGAACAAGAAGTAAGCTCGGTGACCGGCAAGAGACCGAGAGTTACCGCGTTCTAACTCTTCTTGGCCGGAACCTTCTTGCCGGCCTTGCGCGCTTCAGACAATCCGATCGCAATCGCCTGCTTCGGATCGGTCACCTTCTTGCCGCTTCCTCCGCTCTTCAGCTTCCCCTGCTTCATCGCCTTCATCTCGCGCTCGACACTCTTGCCGGCCGCAGGACTGTACTTGCGGCCTGAGGCCTTCTTCGCGGAACTCTTCTTTGCAGCTTTCTTGGTTGCCATGGGTTTGCCTCCACGCTGTTTGGAAGCCTGCGAGCGCGGGGAAGTTGCACCCACATCCAAAGGTATTCAGCCGCTAAGAACCGCTGCCCAGGCTATCCAGCTTACGCGTGACCAACTCATTCAGCATCGCCGGATTCGCCTGACCCTTCGATAGCCGCATCACGTTCCCGACGAAGAACGCCGCGACCGTCTTCTTGCCGCCGACATACTGCGCCACCTGCTTCGGGTTCGCCGCAATCACCTCGTCGATCATCGCCTCGATCGCGCCCGCGTCCGAGATCTGCTGCGGCTTGTCACGCTCATACACCTCGGCGAAGTCCTTGCCCTCGGCGAAGCACGTGTCCAGCAACTGCTTCAGCATCTTGCTCGACAGATCGCCCGACTCCGCCAGGTCCGCAGCCTGCACAATGCCTTTCAGCGACACCGGCGACTGTTCCAACTCCAGCCCCGCAGCATTCAGCCGTCCCGTCAACTCACTGGTAATCAGCGATACCACGCGCTTCGGGCTCTTCGCCGCCTTGGCCGCCTCCTCGAAGCTATCCGCAAACGCGCGCGTCGCCGTCAGCGTCATCGCGTCCTGCTGCGTGATGTCGTACTCCGCGATCATCCGCGCCCGCCGCGCCTCCGGCAGTTCCGGCAGCGCCGTAAGAATCTCCTTCTGCCACGCCTCGCCGACCACCAGAGGCGGCAGGTCCGGCTCGGGGAAGTAGCGATAGTCGTGCGCCTGCTCCTTCGAGCGCATCGAGTAGGTTCGCCCCTCGGCGTTGTTCCACAGCCGCGATTCCTGCACCACGCGATTGCCGCTCTCCAGCACATCAATCTGCCGCTCAATCTCGTACTCCAGCGCCGCGCGAATGTAACGGAAGCTGTTGACGTTCTTGACCTCGGCTTTCGTTCCGAACTTCTCTGCGCCCTTCAACATCACGCTTACGTTCGCATCGCAGCGCAGGCTGCCTTCTTCCATGTTGCAGTCGCTCACGCCGGTGTACAGCAGGATCTCCTTCAGCCGCGTCAGGTACTCGAACGCCTCATCCGGCGTGCGAATGTCCGGTTCGCTCACAATCTCCACCAGCGGAGTGCCGCAGCGATTCAAGTCGATGTACGTCCGCGACACCGAGTCCGCGAACCCGTCGTGCAGACTCTTGCCCGCATCTTCTTCCAGGTGCAGGCGCGTCACGCCGATGCGCTTCGCCGCGCCCGTGGCGTCCGGCACGTCGATCCAGCCATGCTCCGCGATCGGCAGATCGAACTGCGAGATCTGGTAGCCCTTCGGCGAGTCGGGATAGAAGTAGTTCTTGCGCGAAAACACACTGGTCTCGCGAATCTCGCAATGGATCGCCTTCGCCGCCAGCACGGCCAATTCCACCGCCCGCCGATTCAGCACCGGCAGCGCGCCCGGCAGTCCCAGGCAGGTCGGGCACACATGCGTATTCGGCTCGCCGCCGTAGCGGTTCACGCAGCCGCAGAAAGCCTTCGACTTGGTCAGCAGTTGAACGTGAACCTCCAGCCCGATCACAGGCTGGTACTTGGCAAGAACCTCAGGCGAAACCGCACTCATCGTCGACATGATCCTAGTCTTGTTGCTCCTCGTTTTGCGATGTTTCGGTATCCAAGAACATTACAAATTCAATCTCGGCTTTGTCCGTAAGTAATATTCCCTTTCCAGGGATTTCGATAGGCGGTCCGTCTTCCCCAACCCAATAGGCGCGTTCGAGAAACAGCGACCGCTCGCCGTCGGCATCAGAATATCTGCTGATGTGGCCGATGAGATTGCGTCCGTCTTTCAAGCCAACCTGGGCAGTGCCTTCGAGGCTCAGGAACGCGTCATTCCAGACCGACTGGCGGCTTGTTCTTTCGGTCAGTCCCCATGCTCTCAGTGGCCGAAGAATCAGATCTTGTGACCGGACAATTCCCCACAACAGACCAAGGAGGCACGCCATCAAGGCAAGGAACAACACCCGCCAGCGGTGGACCTGGAAGGAAGGAAGCCATTCGATCGGTAGGCTGGTACCAAACAGCACAACGTAGATGACGTAGTTGAAGAAACTGAAAATAAGTGCTTCAATCACCCGCTCGAGTTCGGATTGCTGCCCTTGAGCACTCAAGGAACGCGCTATACGGGAACTGACAAATCCTGGCAGGAGAACAAGAAGCGCAACAAGCGTCTGCAGTCCCTGGGGCACGGATACCTATTTCCCCTTCGCGGGCGCAGCGGGAACCCTTACTGGCGTCGGCGGACGATAGTTCGCGGGAGCAGAGGGCTTGTACCCAGATTTCTTTTCGCCACTGTCCGTCGTTCTCACCTTCTGAATACTGTTTTCAGCCATCGTATTTGCCTCGGGAGCGATATCTCGATTATAGCCCTACCGCCTAACCATCAGCTTCGCCGATACAATCGGTTAAGCGATGATTTTGCCTTTTGTCCGCGAACTGCTTGCGGACCTTGAAAACTCTGTCCCCTTCGACCGTGTCCGTCGCCATCTGAGCGCCGGCAGCGGGCGAAGACGCGTCTCCGGCCTCACCTTCACCGCCCGCGCGCTCTATCTTCCGCTCTTCGTCCGCGCCGCAAACGCAACCTCCCTCATCCTGGTCGCCGACAACAAGGCCGCGGAGGCGCTCCACGCCGCGATCCTATCCACCTGCGAGTTGACCGGCGCGTTAGCCGCCGAGTCCGTCCTGCGTTTTCCCGCGCACGATGTTCTGCCCTTCGAAAATCTCTCTCCCCACCCCGAGATTCAGGAAACCCGCGCCGCCACCCTCTGGAAGGTCGCCACCGGCACGGCCCGCCTCATCATCGCGCCCGTCGAATCCGCCTGCATGCGCCTCTTCCCGCGCGAACATTACGCCTCGCTCGCGCTGCATCTCAAACGCGGCGAAGAGTATCTCCCGGACATGCTCGTCGAGCATCTCCTCTCCGTCGGCTACACCCGCGTCGACGTCGTCGAGATGCCCGGCCAGGTCACCCTCCGCGGCGGCATCCTCGACGTCTACTCGCCGGAGATGGAACGCCCCGTCCGCGTCGAGTTCTTCGGCGACGAGATCGAGTCCATCCGCCGCTTCGACCCCGAGACGCAACGCTCCGCCGCGACGCTGGACGAGGCGCTCCTGCTGCCTCTCACCGAAACGCCCGTCACCGAACGAATCCTAACCGCCATCAACGCCCGCCTCACCCGCTCCGGCCTCGCGGGCGCTGAACTCGAAGGCGGCGAAGAGCCAACCGAACTCCTCACCCACGCCTCGTCGCGCACCGGCGAAGCCACCATCTTCCCCGGCTGGGAGTTCTTCGCGCCCGTCGCAGGCGCCAAAATCACCCTGCTCGATCTGCTCGGCCCCTCCACCCGCGTCTTCGTCGAAGAGCCCGCCATGGTCAAGAACCAGGGCGAGCGCTGGTGGAACAAAGTCGAGCAGCGCCACGAGCGCTCCGGCATCGGTTCGCTCGTCCGCCCTGAGGACATCTACATCTCTCCCTGGGACCTCGACGATCACCTGCGCAGCTTCGCCGGCATCGAACTCGACCAGCTCGGCGCAGTCGACGTTCTCGATGCGGACCGCAGCGATCTCTCCGAAGTCGACTTCGCTACCCGCCCCACGCAGCGCTTCCACGGCAGCATCCCCGCGCTCGTCGAAGCGATCAACGCACTCATCCAGCAGGACGTGCGCATCCTCATCGCCGCGCCGAATCAGGGCGAAGTCGAGCGCCTCGCGAGCCTCCTGCAGGAGTACCAGGTCCCCTACCGCCTCGGCTCGCGCACTCTGGCCCCAGGCAGCGCCACCGTCTACTCCGAGTCCAGCTACCTCGCCGGCGATCTCCAGACCCCCGTCATCGTTCGCGCCGCCATCGCCAACGGCGTCCAGGTCCTCGATCTCCGCGACGCCGACGGCCGCGCCACCGCGCGCCAGCTCATCCTCTTCGGCGCGCAGGACCTGGTCGACGACGCCGACGTGCAGGCGCGCCCCGTCACCCGCAGCAAGTCGAAGATGTCCGCCTTCGTCTCCGACTTCCGCGATCTCGCCGTCGGCGATTACGTCGTCCACGTCGAGCACGGCATCGCCCGCTACTGCGGCCTGCGCGTGATCGAAGAGAACGACCAGCCGCCGCTCGAACTGATGATCCTGGAGTTCGCCGACGAGGCCAAACTCTACGTCCCGCTCACCCGACTCGACCTGATCCAGAAATACCGCTCCACCGACACCGGCCCCGCGCCGCAGCTCAACAAGCTCGGCACCCAGGCCTGGCAGAAGACCAAGGCCCGCGTCAAGAAGGCGATGGCCGACATGTCCGCCGAGCTGCTCAAGCTCTACGCCCAGCGCAAGGCCGCACTGGGCACGGCCTTCTCGCTCGACACCAACATGCAGCGCGAGTTCGAGGACGCCTTCGACTTCAACGAGACCGACGACCAGATCACCGCCATCGCCGACATCAAGGCCGACATGGAGTCCACCCAGCCCATGGACCGCCTGCTCTGCGGCGACGTCGGCTATGGCAAAACCGAAGTCGCCATGCGCGCCGCCTTCAAAGCCGTGCAGGACGGCAAGCAAGTGGCAGTGCTTACGCCCACGACTGTCCTCGCCTTCCAGCACTTCGAGTCGTTCAAGCGCCGCTTCGCCAACTTCCCCGTCAACGTCGAGATGATTTCCCGCTTCCGCTCCGCAAAGGAGCAGAAGGCGATCCTCGAAAAGGCCGCCGCCGGCAAGGTCGACATCCTCATCGGCACCCATCGCGTGCTTTCCAAAGACCTCAAGTTCCAGGACCTCGGCCTGCTCGTCGTCGACGAGGAGCAGCGCTTCGGCGTGCGCCACAAGGAGCGCCTCAAGCAGATGCGCGCGCAGATCGACGTGCTCGCCATGTCCGCCACGCCCATCCCGCGCACGCTGCACATGTCGCTCATCGGCCTGCGCGACATGTCTGTCATCGAGACGCCGCCCAAAGATCGCATGGCCATCCAGACCATCGTCGCCAAGTTCGACGAGAAGCTCGTGCGCACCGCCATCGAGATGGAGCTCGAACGCGGCGGCCAGACCTACTTCGTCCACAACCGCGTCGAAACCATCTACGATCTCGCCGCAAAGATTCGCGAGCTCGTCCCCCAGGCGCGCATCGTCATCGGCCACGGCCAGCTCCCGGAGGCCGAACTCGAACGCGTCATGCTCGCCTTCATGAACCACGAGTACGACGTGCTCGTCGCCACCAGCATTATCGAGAACGGCCTCGACATTCCGCTCGCCAACACCATCATCATCAATCGTGCGGACCGCCACGGCCTCAGCGAACTCTATCAACTCCGCGGCCGCGTCGGCCGCAGCAATCGCCGAGCCTATTCCTATCTCCTCATCCCGCCCGAGACCGAACTCACCGAGATTGCCCGCCGCCGCCTCGCCGCGCTCAAGGAGTTCTCCGACCTCGGCGCCGGCTTCAAGATCGCCGCACTCGATCTAGAACTCCGCGGCGCCGGCAACATGCTGGGCGGTGAGCAGTCCGGTCACATCGAGGCCATCGGCTTCGAGATGTACACCTCCATGCTGGAAGAGGCCGTCCGCAAGATCAAGGGTGAGGAAGACAAGCCCGCACATGCCGGCACCAGCATTAATCTCGGCATCTCCGTTCGCATCGATTCGAGCTACATCCCCGAGGAGAACCAGCGCCTGCGCATGTACAAACGCATTGCCGGCGCCGAGGACGAGGCTACACTAGCCGATGTGCGCGCCGAACTGCAGGACCGCTACGGCGACCCGCCCGAGTCCGTCCTCAACCTGCTCGCCGCCGGCGAATTGCGCCTGCTCTGCGAGCGCCTCGGCATCGCCCAGCTCGACCGCAAGCGCACTCAGGTCGATCTCCCCCGCCCGGGCGCAGTCTCCAGCAGCGGTCCGCAACAAACCATGCTCTCCCGCAGAAACCCGCCGCCCAGGCCCGCGCCAAAGGTCTTTGTCGAGATGCTCCACATCCGCTTCGCCGCGGCCGCAGCCGACACCTCTCAGCTAGGCAACGCACCCCCCGCGCGCACCGCAGTCAACCCCGCTGCGATGATGAAGCTCGTCTCCCGCAACGCCAAGCGCGGCGCGCAGTTCACCCCGCAGGGAGTCCTTCGCTGGCCGCTTACCTCCGCCAAAGCGGACGTCGTCCTCAGCGAAACGCGCGGCCTGCTCGAGTCGCTGGCCCACGAATAATCTGTTTTCAGGTTCGCTCGTTACCGGTGGCGGAACGTGTCCCGGATACGCTGAGCGTCGTGGCGGCGGTCCGACGGCGGCGCAGTCATGGGCGCGGAAGTGTCCGCACCCGCGGGATACAGCACCACAAAGCGCCCCGGCCCTTCACCGCTCGACGCGGTCGGCAGTCCCGACTCACTCAGAATCAAGTGCAGCATGCGCCGCTCGCGCGAACTCATCGCCGGAAACGGGTGGGGCCGGCCCGTCGTCTGCACCCGCTCAACGGCAGCCGCCGCGCTGTCGCGCAACTGGCGATCGCGGTTCGCCTTGTAGTGGTCCGCGTCGAATGAAACTAGGTCATGCTCATCCGGCTCCAGCCGCAGGATCTTCGTCGCGATGTGCTCGAGCGCGTTCAGCACCTCGCCGTAGTGTCCCGTCAGCACGGGTGTATCCGGCCCGGAGAACTCGACGTACAAACTGCGCGGACTATCTGTTTGCGCAGTAGCGCCGCCATTCGACTCGGTGGAAGCCTCCGCGCCGGTCGGCTTGGCGCCGCGCAGTTTCACGCGATAGCGCAGCCGCAGCCCACTGTTCACAGTGAAGGTCTGCAGAAAATCTGCGATTGTCTGGGCTGCCTGGGCCACATCTTCCATGACGCTAGTTTTACCTTAGGAATAAAGCTTATACCAATTCTTCATGTCATGAAATGTGATTAGGGTCACCCACGTCAATAGGCGCGATATCAGAGCCTGAATTCGTCACCTGCCAGTGATTTCGGCCGCAGCGTCGGGCTCCGGAAAGTCGGTGTCGTTGTCCTTCAGTATCTCGTCCTGATCGCGGTGCCCAAGTTCGCCGGTGGCAGAGTTAACCTGTTTGGGGTTCCGGCCGTCGTCTTCGGTTGCGCCCTTTTCCGTCATTTCGTCGATGGGAACTTTTGCTGAGTCGACCTTGACCATTTGGCTGTGCCTCTCTAGGGTCAGATGCAGGAACTCTGCCAGACGGCTTGAGATCGAGCCAGGCGCACAGCGTCAGCCATGGGGGAACAGGCATGCATCGTGGAAAAGGACGATCGCCGATGTTATTTTGCGCCCGGAGGAGGCAGGCGATAGCGTGAGAATCGCAAGGCGTGAGCCGCCCTGTTGTTTGCGTCACCAGCTTCGCGGCTCCGCGCGGCCCCTATCCGCCGCAGTTTTCGCTGTCGCTGTCCTTCAGCATCTCGTCCTGATCGCGGTGACCAAGCTGGTCCGCAAACGAACTCAGTTGCCGGCGGCCGTCCAGCCCGACGGGATTCCCATCGTCTTCCATTGCGCCCTTGAACCTGGCTTCGTCCTGACGGGGTATTCCAAGATTGAACATGAGGTTCTCCTGTGTCTGGAATGGACTGATAGTAGCACCGCCCAAGCCGCGCCGTGCAACCATTTCCGCTCAAAATTTTTCCCGCTGCCAACGACGCCGGCTTAGCTCAATGTTTCCATCAGCTTATTGATCGTGCGGTTCATGTCCTTATCGGAGCGGCGGTGCTCGTCAATCTTCGCGATGGAGTGCATCACCGTCGTATGATGCTTCCCGCCGAACTGACGGCCAATCTCCGGCAACGACGCCTCCGTGAGCTGCTTGGCCAGATACATCGCAATCTGTCGCGGCACCACGATCTGGCGCGAATTGTTCTTCTGCTTCAACTCCGTAACCCGCATGCCGAAGGATTCCGCAACCGCGCGCTGAATCGCCTCGATGGTGATCTTGCGCACCTGCGTATCGATGAACTGCTTCAGACACTGCTGCGTGACCGCAAGCGTAATTTCGACGCCATGCATCGAGCACCACGCAATCAACCGCACCAGCGCGCCTTCCAACTCACGCACGTTGGTCCGCACGTTGCTCGCGATGAACAGCGCAACGTCGGTCGGAAGCTGCGTCTGCTCCGACTCCGCCTTTTTCTGCAGAATCGCAACCTTGGTCTCCAGATCGGGCGGCTGAATGTCCGCGATCAGTCCCCATTCAAAACGCGACCGCAGACGATCCTCGAAGTCCGGCAGCTCTTTGGGCGGCCGGTCCGATGCAATCACGATCTGCTTCATGCTCTCGTGCAATGTGTTGAAGGTGTGGAAGAACTCCTCCTGCGTGCGCTCCTTGCCGGCCAGAAACTGGATGTCGTCGATCAGCAGCACATCCACGTTGCGAAACTTGTCGCGGAAGCTGGTCATCTTCTGGTAGCGAACGCAGTCCACCATCTCGTTCATGAACTTCTCGCCCGAGACGTAGCAGATCGACGCGTGTGGCTGGCGCCGCTTCACATCGTGGCCGATCGCATGCATCAGGTGGGTCTTGCCCATGCCCACGCCGCCGTACAGGAACAGCGGGTTGTAAGCCTTCGATGGCCGTTCCGCGACTGCCTGGGCTGCCGCCATGGCGAACTGGTTGCCGCTGCCGATGACGAACGCGTCGAACTGATAGCGCGGATTGAGCTGCGAGGCCGTGTTCCAGTCGAAGCGCGACTGCTCCGGAGCAGGACCGGCCATGCCGGGCGAACGGCGCGAGTGCGGCGCGTTGGAGTTGTGGCTGGGCACCGGTGCGAATCCGCCATCTTCGCGCACCCGAGGCGCGCTGGGGTCCTGCTGCGGCGTGGTGAAGGTCACCGTCTCGATCTCGAGGCCGAGGTTGTCGATGGCTTCCTGGATCAGGTCCGCATACTTTTCACACACGTCCTGAAACTCTGCGGAGGGAATGCGCACATACAGGGTCTTGCCCTGGATGTGGGAGAACCTGGTCGGCTTGAGCCATGTCTCAAAGGACTGGCGATTGATCTTCTTCTCAAGCGCACCCAGGATGCGAACCCAGTAATTCAGTACGGCAGTCGCCGTCGGAACGAATGACATGCTTAATTTCCTTCTTGGATTTGATTCCAAGTTTTCTTATTGCGAAATGACGAAGACTGACCCTTTAAAAAATGAACAATGCAACCGGGACTGCAAAGGCAACAGATCTCCCCCTCGCCTCCTGAAGCGAGTTGAGATAAACACTGTTTGCTGGAGATCTTCGCGCCGGAATTTAACAACTCCATTGCGAAGAGATACGACAACGTGAACTAAAGCTCGATCCAGTGAATAGGAATTCGTCTTTAGTAAGCGGGTTTGATAGTAGCACGGAAAACCAAGCCGATTCCAAGCGAATGCGCGACATTTTTTTAGTTGCACCATTCCTTGTGAAGCATCGCTGCGAAGACCAATTTGGTCCGCTTCGTGCCTGCTGATTTCGCGTCTGCGCGAGTGGCCGATCACCGCGCGAGTAAACCCTTTCCTTTGCTTTCTGCTTGGGCATCGCCTGGCCTTTCAGGTATACTGAGAGACTGTTGCATACCGCAAAGAAATTGAGCAGGAGTCGAGTCCAATGCCGAAGCGTACCTTCCAACCCAACCGCCGCCACCGCGCGAAAACCCACGGGTTTCTTACCCGCATGAAGACCAAGGCGGGCGCAGCCGTGCTGAGCCGCCGCCGCGCCAAGGGCCGCCACAAGATCGCCGTCAGCGCCGGTTTCCGCGACAACTAAACCCCGCACGTCGCGCGTGTCTTCAGCTTTTCGTCGGCAGTTGTCGCGGAGCTGAACCTTGCCACACCCAGTCATCGCCCTCCAGTTTCGCCGTCCGCAGATTGCACACGTATTCCTCGTGCCGGTGGGTCGGTCGTCTGCGCCACAAAGGGGCCCTCTATGATCGCCACCTGCCGGCTGCGCAAGCACGCGGATTACCAGCGCGTGTACAGCGCAAGCCGCAAGCAGTTCGGCAAGCAGATGAGCTACTTCTTCCGGCTGCGGAAGCCGCTCGTCCCCAGCGGAGAGCCGGCGCGCGATCTCGCACCCGATTCCGGCGCACCGCGAGTCGGACTCACCGTCCCCAAAGCCATCGGCAAGGCCGTCGATCGCAACCGCATCAAGCGGCGCATGCGCGCAGCGGTCCGCAAGCATCTTTCCCTCCTGCAAGCGCCCGTCGACGTCGTGCTCCATCCTCGACGCAGCGTCATCGACCTCGACATGCCAACGCTGGAGCGCGAAGTGGCCTCCGTCTTCCGCGCCGTCCAGCGGCTTGCGGAGAAGCAGGCACTTAAGTGAGCAACGCCATGGCAAGCACCCAACCGCAGCCGGCAACCATCGCAAGTAGCCCCAGGGAGGGTGCGCTGGGATTCGCCTTCCGCCTCTACAAGGCCACCCTGTCTCCGCTTCTGCATGCAGTCTCGCCCACCCGGTGCATGTACCTTCCCACCTGCTCCGAGTACGCCTACACCGCACTCGCCCGCTTCGGAGTCGTTCGCGGATCGTGGCTCGCGCTGCGCCGGTTAGCGCGTTGCCATCCGTGGGCCAAAGGCGGCCTCGACCCGGTGCCCGAACGTCTTTCGTCCACCGGCCGCGCCGCCACTCAATCCGCATCCTCCGGCTCGAACCAGAACAGCGCAGACCATTTACCATAGAGAACAGGCTGGCAGCGGCTCGGCCGCAACGTCTTCGCTACCCACAGAATAGGAAAGATCACTTGGCAGAGTTCAGCAACCCCAATCAGCAGGGCGGACAGGACAGTAAGTCACTGATCGCGATCATGGTCGTTTTTGTCGCTGTCCTCTTCGGCGCCCAGTACTACCACACCAAAATGAACCCGACGCCGGCCTCCACCCCGACGCCGGCCACCACGGCGACGCCGGCCACCACCGCGGCTCCGGCGGCGTATCAGCCTCCGGCGTCTGCCGCCGCTGCCACGCCGTCCGCTTCTGCCGGTGCGCCCGCGGTGCCCGTGGTCCAGGCTGCCGCGGAGTCGACCACGGTCGTCGAGAACGAGCTCTACCGCATCACGTTCTCCAACCGCGGCGCCCAGGTCATCAGCTGGATTCTCAAAGGCCCCTACACCGACGAGAACGGCCAGCCGCTCGACCTGGTGCATAGCCAGGCAGCCAAGGTCTTCGGCTATCCGCTGTCGCTCTACACCTACGACGGCACCAATCTCTCCATTGCCTCCGTCTCGCGCAACAGCGACCACGTGGTCACGCTCGCAACCCCCGGCAATCTGCCCGCCGGAATGAACGGACGCGCCGTCTCCATCACCGGTGTCTCCGACTCCAGCTACAACGGAACCTACATCGTCACGCAGACCGGCCCGAATACGCTGAACTACACCCAGAACTATGGCGACCCCGGCACCAGCATGGGCGGCTCGCTCGCCACCCTGAACGGAGCCACCGGCGAGGCGCTCAGCCAGGCGATGTTCGTTCCTTCGGCCACCGGAACGCTCACCGCGCCGGCCACGCTGACCTTCACCTACTCCAACGGCGACCTGCAGGCCACCAAGACCTTCTCCTTCGATGGGACCTACGTGCTGCACGCGCAGGTAGAGGTCACCCGCGGCGGCGCGCCCACCCAGGCGCTGCTCAGTTGGCCCGGCGGCTTCGGCGACCAGAACGAAGACCCCAAGGTCATGGCCTACAACAACGGCCAGTTCGACAATGACCGCAACGGCAGCGACGAGCACCTCGCGCCGAAGAAGATCACCGGCGGACAGACCCTGACCGGGCCGTTCGACTGGGCGGGCGTCAGCGATCCCTTCTTCGCGGCGGTCTTCCTGCCGGACTCGCCCGCGACGGCAATGATCGCCACGCTGAACAACGTGCTCGACGTCTCCAAGACCATCAAGCGCGTCGGGTTCGGCGCAGGCTCGCCACCCACCAAGCCGCTGCCCGTGCCCATCCTCGGCGCTGCTCTGGGAGATACCAGCGGGACTACCAGGACGCGCATCTTTGTCGGACCGAAGTCGATCAGCATCCTCAAAGCCGTTCACGCAGCCAATGCGAAGGTCACGCTGGAGCCCATGCTGGAGTTCGGCTTCTGGGGTCCCATCGGCAAGTACCTCTTCGTGTCGCTGCTGCTCATCCACGACCACCTCGTAGCCGGATGGAGCGGCTCCTGGGGCTGGGCCATCGTCATCCTCACCGTGCTCATCAACCTGCTGATGCTGCCCTTCCGCGTCAAAACCATGCAGAGCGCGCTCAAGATGCAACGCATCCAGCCGCAGATGGACGCCATCAAGGAGAAGTACAAGAAGTACAAGGTCACCGATCCCAAGCGAAACGACATGAACGCCGAGATCATGCAGTTGCAGAAGGACAACGGCGTCAACATGTTCGGCGGCTGCATCCCGACCTTGATCACCATGCCTCTGCTCTTCGCCTTCTTCACCATGCTGCCGCGGGTGGTGGAACTGCGTCACGCGCACTGGTTCTGGCTGCCCAACCTGCAGGCTCCCGACCCGTTCCACATCCTGCCCATCCTGATGGTCGTCTCCATGTTCCTGGTGCAGTTCTACACGCCTTCGCCGGGCGTCGATCCGCAGCAGCAGAAGATGATGGCCTTCATGATGCCCGCCTTCTCCGGCTACATGACCTGGTACTACGCCTCGGGCCTCGCCCTCTACTGGGCAACCGGCAACCTGATCAGCATCGCGCAGCAGGCTGTGATGAATCGCACCTCGCTGGGCCGCGAGATGCGCGAGATCGCCGCCAAGCGCGCCCGCCGCAAGGGCGGCAGCGGAGGCACCATCCAGGGTCGCAAGTAGAATCCTCGGTCGCATGCGATGGCCACGCCGACGGCTCGCCCGTCGGACCATGGCAGCCCATCTCCGTGCTCTCTCTTCGCCTCTGTGCTCTTCGTGATTCGCTTTTCATCCGAACGTTCGATCAACAGGGAGGATTCCCTGTATCTAGCTATTAATCAAGCCTTTACCTCGCTCAAAGCGGCGAATCCGCCCTTGACACGAAGGACTATAATTAAATTAAGGACCAAAGATCAGCCAGCGTCGTGCCGGAGGGGGCTCCAGCCGGACCTGGTATATACCAAGAATCATCCCGTGGGGTGTCATGCGACTCGTAAACCTATGTATTCAGAGATTTTGCGCACAAAATCTCTGGAATCAATATTTTGCCGGCACAGGCCCTCGCCAACCCATTGAATTCAGAGATTTTACGCCCAGAGACCAAAAAGAAAAAACTCCGAAATCAGGACCCAATCAGCTGCGCGTCGATTTCGGGGCGGGTGGGCATGGAGGGGGCGGTGCCGGGGCGCGTCACCGAGATTCCGGCGACCGCGCATCCGAAGCGCGCGGCTTCAAGAATGTCTCTGCCCTCCGCCAGCGCGACGGCAAGACCGCCTGTGAAGGCATCGCCTGCTCCCGTCGTTTCCACCACCGGGCCGGCGTTGAATGCCGCGACATGCGCGGAGACTGCAGCGTTCTTCACGAACGCTCCCTGCGAGCCGAGGGTGACGACGACGTTGCGAACGCCCAGGCCGAGCAGCGCATCCGCGGCCAGTTCCGCGTCTGCGACCGTCGCCACTCGAATCCCGGTGAGAATCTCGGCCTCGGACTCGTTCGGGGTGATGAAGTCGCAGTTGGGGAAGATCGAGGCGGGGAGTTTGCAGGCCGGCGCGGGATTCAGAATGGTCCTCACGCCAAGGGAATGGGCGAGCGAGAGGCCGCGCTCGACCGTGGGCGGGGCGAGTTCGAGTTGCGTGACGAAGACGGCCGAGGCGGCGATGAGAGCGGTCATGCCGTCCAGTTCTTCCGCGGTGAGTTCGAAGCAGGCTCCGGGCACGACGATGATCGAGTTCTCGCCCGTGTGCGCGTCGAGCAGGATGGCGGCGGCGCCGGTCGCCGTGGCCGTGGTCAGCAGGTGGCGGGTGTCGATGCCTTCCGTGCGGTACAAGGCGCGCGCCAGATCGCCGAAGGGATCGTTGCCCAGCTTGCTGATGAAGCTCACCCGGCCGCCCGCACGCGCCGCGGCGACGGCCTGGTTGGAGCCTTTGCCGCCGGGCCCGAGGTGGAACGAGTTGCCCATGAAGGTCTCGCCCCACGCGGGCAGCTTGTCGGTGCGGAACGCGAGGTCGGCGACGAAGCTTCCCATCACGGTGACCCACGGTGCGGGCATGGCTTTGGCCTCAGGAGCGGCGCAGCAGGAGGCTGTCGCGCAGACCCAGGTTCTGGTAGATCTGGCGCGTCGCGTCCGAGCGGTTCAGCGTGTAGAAGTGGATGCCGCGGACTTGATGGTCCAGCAGGTCGCGGCACTGTTCGGTGGCCCAGTGAATCCCGACATTCTTGACCGATTCCGCATCGGAGGCGCGGCCCAGGGCGCGCAGCAGCTTGGCGGGAACACGGGCGCCGAGCGCGAGTTGCGCCATGCGCTTCATGCCGGGGAGCGACGTGATCGGCATGATCCCGGCGATGATGGGCACGTGAATGCCGGCCAGTTCGCAGCGCTCGCGGAAGTCGTAGAAGTCGTCATTGCTGAAGAAGAGTTGGGTGCAGATGTAGTCGGCGCCGGCGTCCACCTTGGCCTTCAGATGATCCATCTCATCCAGCCGGTTGGGCGTGTCCGGATGGCCTTCGGGGAATCCGGCGACGCCGATGCCGAAGCCGCGGCTGTCCGGATGCAGGCCACGCTGGTTGAAGCCGCGGATGAAGCGGACCAGGCCCGCGGCATGCTGAAAGGCGTCCGTGTTGCGATCGTAGTTCTGGATGCCGCGAGGGGGATCGCCGCCCAGCGCCAGGATGTTGCTGACGCCTGCTTCGGCGTACTTGGTCAGGATTTCCTCGATGTCCTGCTCGCAGTGGCAGACGCAGGTCAGATGCGGAATGGGATCGAGCGACGTCGTCTGTTCCAGCCGGACCACCAGGTCGTGCGTCAGCTGGCGCGTGGAGCCGCCGGCTCCGTAGGTGACCGACACAAACGAGGGCTGAAGCGTTTCCAGCCGGGCGATGGTCTCGTAGAGAGCCTGAGAATCCGTCTCCGTCTTGGGCGGGAAGAATTCAAAGGAGATCGTGGTCTGATCGGAGGCGAAGATGTCCCGAATGTGCATTAAAGGCCAATATACGCGAACGCCGCTCACACTTCACTGGGAGCAAGGCCGGTTTGCGCGAGGGGGCTTTGCTAGGATGGACAAACACACAACAGGGAGGCGCTTTCATCCGAATGAGTTATCCAAAGATTCGTAAAGCAGTCTTTCCGGCCGCGGGTATGGGTACGCGATTTTTACCGGCAACGAAGGCGATCCCGAAAGAGATGCTGTGCCTGGTCGATAAACCGCTGATCCAGTACGGCGTGGAAGAGGCAGTCGCGGCTGGGTGCACGGAGATCATCATCATCACCGGGCGGGATAAGGCCGCCATGGAGGATCACTTCGATCGCAGTCCGGAACTGGAAGCTGCGCTCGAGGCGAAGGGCAAGCAGGCGCTGCTGGATGTAGTTCATTCGGTGTCGAAGCTGGCACGGATTGTGTATACGCGGCAGGCCGAGCCGCTGGGGCTGGGACACGCTGTGCTGATGGCGAAGGAACTGGTCGGCGATGAGCCATTCTGCGTGCTGCTGCCGGACGATATTGTCGACGCCAAAGTCCCGTGCATGAAGCAGATGGTGGAGGCGTTCTACGAGACGGGGTCGAGCATCCTGGCATCGGAGGTGGTGGAGGGGCCGGCGATCTCGGCGTATGGGTGCCTGGACTGTGATCCCGTGGCGTCGAATCCGCGGCTGCTCGCGGTGAAGGGGATGGTGGAGAAGCCGAAGTTTGAAGATGCGCCGTCGCCGAACGCGATCATCGGACGGTACATTCTGACGCCGCGGATCTTTGAGATGATCGAAGGAGTGAAGCCGGGCGCGGGCGGCGAACTGCAGCTTACCGATGCGATCCGGGCGCTGCTGCAGTACGAGAAGGTGTACGGCTTCCACTACGAAGGCAAACGCCACGACGCCGGCGACAAACTGGGCTTCCTGAAGGCGACCGTGGAACTGGCTCTGAAGCGCGACGACCTGGGGCCGGAGTTCCGCGAGTGGCTGCAGAAGTTCCCCGTCTAGGTACGAGGGACCGGGCACGAGGTACGAGGGTGGGCGGCTACAACCGTTTGAGAAAAATTGAGGAGAGAACCATGTCTACGTCACTGTATGAGATTCCTGTTGAGACCATTGCCGGTGAGCCGACTTCGCTTGCGGCGTATCGCGGAAAAGTTCTGCTGGTGGTGAACGTCGCGTCCAAATGTGGATTGACGAAGCAGTACGATGCGCTGGAGACCCTGTATGCGCGGTTCAAGGACCAGGGATTCGTTGTGCTCGGCTTCCCGGCGAACGATTTCGGGGCGCAGGAGCCGGGGTCGAATGAAGAGATTGCGACATTCTGTGCGTCGACGTTCGGCGTGGATTTTCCGATGTTCTCGAAGATCGCGGTGACGGGGCCGGCGGTGCATCCGCTGTATCGCACGCTGATTGACGCACAGCCGAAGGCAAACGGGGCGACGCGCGAAGGTTTTCGCGAAAAGCTGACGGGATTTCTGGCGGGGCGCGGCGAGACGACGAATCCGGAGCCGGGGATTCTGTGGAACTTCGAGAAGTTTCTGGTGGGCCGGGATGGGAAGGTGGCGGCGCGGTTCTCGCCCGAGGTGACGCCGGACGATCCGGGGGTGGTGGCTGCGATCGAGGCAGCGCTGGCCGGGTGATTCCGCGCTGCCAAAGTCGTTGTGACAGTGATAGTCTGCTCGGGTTCGATTCCTCAAAATCCGATTCCAAGAGAGGTTCTCTGTATGTCTGAGACATGGTGCAAGTGCAGCTTGTTCGTGTTGGTGATGGCATTCGGAACGGGTGTGAAGGCGCAGACGGCAACGATTCCGATCAAACCTGGCCTTTGGCAGACTCAGATCAGCGGGACGAGTTCGATGACGCTGCCGGCGGACCAGGAGGCGCGGATTGCGGCGCTGCCTGCTGCGCAGCAGGCGATGATCCGGTCGAGGATGGGTGGCGCCCCAACGACGACCACTACTAGGTCGTGCGCCATGGGCCAGACCAGCCTGAACGAGATCATGAGCCAGGCGGAGAAGAACACCAAGTGCACGTTCACCAACCAGGTGCAGACGGCCGACGGCGCGTCGTTCGACGCAAGCTGCGTGAGCCCGCAAGGCACGACTTCGGGGCATGCGGAGTTTCATATGGTGGACAGCGAGCATTTCACGGGCTCACTGCATATGACCGCGGACGCTACGTCGCCGAACGGCGGCTCGATGCACATGAAGGTCGACAATACGGTGACGTCGAAGTACTTGGGCGCGGACTGCGGGACGGTGAAACCGGGTGCGGCGGAGGTTGTACATCCGTAGCGCGGTCCGGATGGAGTGAGGTCTACGGAGAACGGCGCGCTGACCTGCGCGCCGCCGACTTTGTATGATGAATTATGTATCGTTCTTCGGGCCCCCTCTGCCAAACCGGTTTCATGAAACTGCTCCAGTCACGTATTGCTGCCGTTTGCGCGGCTGTGGCTTTTTTCGCACCTTCTGTGGCAATTGTGGCGCAGCCGGCTGCGAACGCAACGCCGATCCAGATTGTGGCGGATCTGACGGAGGCAGGGCGGAAGCTGTATCATGCGGAGATCGATCTGCCGGTGAAGGCGGGGCCGCTGACGCTGATTACGCCGCAGTGGATTCCGGGGAACCATCGGCCTACCGGGCCCGTGAGCGACATTACCGGCGTGGTGTTTACCGCCAATGGACAGACGCTGAAGTGGCGGCGGGACGATGTCAATCTGTACGAGTTTCACCTGACCATTCCGCAGGGCGTGACCAGGTTGCATGCGCATCTGGACTGCATCGTGACGGCGCGCGCGACCACCAAAATGGCGGTGCTGGAGTGGGAGAAGCTGCTGCTGTATCCGGCGGGCGTGGCGGTGAAGGAGATTGCGGTGCAGCCGTGGGTGACCGTGCCGGCGGGGTGGGGGATTGGGACGGCGCTGACGCCGGTGGCTGCCGGGCTGGCTCCGGCGCCGAGTACAGGAGTGGATGAGAGCGCGCATGTGCCGGCTGCGGGCAGCACGTCGACGAAGTATGCGCCGACCACCGTGGAGCAGTTGCAGGATTCGCCGGTGATTGCGGGGCAGTATTTCCACGAGTTTGCGCTGGCGCCGGAGATTACTCCGAAGCATTACCTGGATGTGGTGGCGGATGAGGAGCGGGATGCGGAACTGCGGCCGGAGTTTCTTGCGGAGGTTTCGAACCTGGTGCGCGAGACGGGCGCGATGTACGCGTCGCGGCATTACAACGTCTACCACTTTCTGCTGACGCTCTCGGATGTTGCGGGCGGCGAGGGGTTGGAGCACGGACAGTCCTCGGACAACGGGGTGAATGAGAACCAGTTTCGCGATGCGCAGCACCAGTTGGCGGAAGCGGACCTGTTGGCGCACGAATTTACGCACTCGTGGAACGGCAAGTATCGAAGGCCGGCGCGGTTGTATCAGCCGGATTTTGCGACGCCGCAGCAAGGCGATCTGCTGTGGGTTTACGAGGGCATGACGCAGTACCTGGGCAATGTGCTGGCGGCGCGGTCGGGGCTGAAGTCACAGGAGCAGTATCGCGACTTGCTGGCGCTCTCGGCGGCGAACCTGGACAACAAGCCGGGGCGCGAGTGGCGAAGCACCGAGGACTCGGCGATCTCGTCCAGCATTCTGCGGACGAACGGCATGACGTGGTCCAACTGGCGGCGCGGGCAGGACTACTACCAGGAGGGCGAGTTGCTATGGCTGGATGCGGACACGCTGATCCGCAAACTGACGAACGATCAGAAGTCTTTGAACGATTTCGAGCACATTTTTCTGGGGAAGGGCGGGAATACCGGGCCACTGATTGTGCCGTATGAGTTGCCGGAGATTGTGGCGGACCTGAACCAGGTGGTGCCGTACGACTGGAAGAAGTTCATTCAGGATCGGATCTCGAGCATCGATCCGCGGGCGGATTTGGCAGGGATTGAGCAGGGCGGGTACCGGCTCGAGTATGCCGACAGGCCGAGCAAGGGCGAGACGACGCTGGGGGCGAGCGGGAGCAGGCGTGGGGACCGGGTTGATGTTTGGTATTCGATTGGGATTCGTGTGGGTGCGGACGGGATGATCGGCGATGTGCACTGGGACGGGCCGGCCGACAGGGCGAAGCTCGCGCCGGGACAGAAGATTTTTGCGGTGAACGGGAAAGTCTTCTCGGGCGATGACCTGAGGGCGGCGATTCGCGAGGCGAAGGGAAAGACGGAGCCGATTCACCTGATTGTGCAGTCGGACAGCTTTGTGTCGCTTGTCGATCTCGACTATCACGATGGCGAGAAGTACCCGGTGCTGGTGCGGGTGGATGGGACGCCGGACTATCTGGACGAGATTACGAAGCCGCTGACGACCGCTCCGGCTGATGCGACCACCGAAGCTCCGAAGTAGGGAGCTTGCGGAGGTTAGCGGCCGAGGAGGAGGTCGCCGAAGGGCGGGAAGGTGAGGAGTAGACCGAGGGCCAGCAGGGTGAAGCTTGCGGCAGTGATCTTTCCAAAGGCCACGGACTTGGTCTTCCAGCGGGCGGCGAGGGCGATCCAGGAGATCAGCCAGAGGGCGATGGCCAGGGTGGTGACTCCGGAGAGCGGGCCGGTGGGGTGGTGGAAGTTCAGTGCGGCGGCGAGGGATTTGGAGCCGTCCGCGGCAACGGCGAGGACTCCGAGGACAAAGCAGCCGAATCCGCAGGAGAGGACGGCGGCGGCGACGGGACCGTTGGGTGGCGTGGGCTGGCTCATTTGGCGCTCCCCAGGATGTGGATGGTTGAGCCGCCTTGCACTGGGGCTTTCTTGTTGAGCATGGCTCCCCAGCCTCCGGCGATGGCGGCTGCGAGGAAGGCGGCGGCGGCGAAACCGAGGACGGCGTTGCGGACCTGGCACGAGGCGTTCCATGCAGAGCGATGCTTGAGCATGACCCACGCGACCATGGTGGCGGACATGGGGGCGATCCAGGCGACGTGCTCCTTCCACTCCATGCCGAGCGAGTGCCATCCGGTGGTGGTGGGCTGGGAGAGCAGGAGGCGCTGCGGGTAGAGGGCGAGATCGGCGCCAGGTGGGGCGACGGCGCGATACCAGGGGTAGATGACGTAGGCGCCGGTAAGGACGGCGGCCCAGCCAAGGGCGACCATGGTGATGAGGTAGATGGCTTGCCAGCGAGGTGCGGTCTGCGGCGCGGCGTCGGAGGCGCACACGTTTGGAGTGCTTTGCTCCAACAGCAGAACGAAGGCTCCGCACAGGGCCATGAGGAAGAAGCCGCCGAAGAGCATTCCGTGCAGGGCGGTCACGAGTTCGCGAAGGGTGAGTTCCATGGAGGGTTCCTTTCAGCGAGGCCGGAAGTGGCTGAGGGCGGCGAGCATTTTAGATCCCTTGCTGCTGTCGGGCTGGTCTTTGTCCTTGTCGGCATCGTCCTTTGGGCCCCAGGTCCAGTAGAGCGAGAGGTAGGTATAGGTCTCGGGCTGGCCGTAGATGCTGCGGCCGGCGGCGAAGAGGAGATCGAAGCCGTCGTGGAATTCGTAAATGCCGCCGAGGTCAAGCATAGTGGAGGCTCGGGTGCTGAGTGCGGCTGGGCCTTCGCCACCGTGTCCGAAGAGTTCAGCGCCGAGGGTGATCTTCTTGTTGAGCTGCCGCTGCACGAGCCATCCGGCGAAAGGGAAGTTCGCGTAGCCGTCCTGCGGGACGATGGTGTAGCCGGCACCACCATAGCTGGTCCACTGGGCGTCGTCCGGGCCCCAGGACTTCTGCAGCCAGAGCGGCATGCGGTACCAGGTCTTGCCGACTCCGAGGCCCTTGTCGGCGTTGCCGCTGGGAAACTCGAAGAACGGGAAGATGCCGATCTCGGGGGAGTGTTTGGTTTCCTTGAAGAAGCGGTATTTGGCGCCGAGTTCGGTGTCGCCCATGCCGTAGTAGGTTGCGCCGCCGCTGGGTAGGAAGGCCACGGTGGGCGGGACGATGAGATGAAGTTGGAGTCCGGGCGCGGCGCCGTAGTTGACCTCGTAGGCGGGGACCTCGAGGACGGTGCCGCCGACGTTCTTGCCGGTCGAGTCGGAGAGCTCGAAGGCGTACATCTCGAAGTGGTGGTATTCGACCGGGTCGGGGTCGTCGGTCTGGAAGGGTGGGCCTGCATGAGCGGTGGCGGTCGCGAAGATGGCGATTAAAACGGCGAGGGTGGCGGTCAGGCGGGCGGCCGGGAGGGTTGGATGAGAGCGGGGCATCGATTGGTTAGATTACCGGAACGGCGCGTGGGTTGGGGTTAAAAGTTGAGATAATAGAGGGATGAGGGCTGTGAGCCAGCCGGAGACGATTGCGGTGGCCATGTCGGGCGGGGTGGACTCGTCGGCGGTGGCGGCGCTGTTGCGCGCCCAGGGGCATACGCTGGTTGGGCTGACGCTCCAGTTGTGGAACCAGCGGCGGCTGGCCGGGCATGAGGGCATGCCGGAGGCGGTGCGCGGGCGGTGCTGCTCGATTGACGATGTGTATGACGCGCGGGCGGTGGCCGAGCACATTGGGATTCCGTACTACCTGGTGAACCAGGAGGCGCGGTTCGAGGCGGAGGTGGTGCGGCCGTTTGTGGACGAGTATTTGGCCGGGCGGACGCCGATTCCGTGCACGCTGTGCAACAACCATTTGAAGTTCGACGCGCTGATTACGACGGCGAGGCAGATTGGTGCCGACAAGGTGGCGACGGGTCACTATGCGCGGAACCGGTTCGATGCGGCGCGCGGGCGGTGGATTCTGTCGCGGCCGGAGGACAAGTCGAAGGACCAGACGTACTTTCTGTTTGGACTGACGCAGGAGCAGCTTTCGCGGACGCTGTTTCCGCTGGGCGAGATGCAGAAGCCGGCGGTGCGGCAGATGGCGGCGGACGCGGGACTGGCGCTGGCGCAGAAGCCGGATTCGCAGGAGATTTGCTTCATTCCGGGTGGGGATTATTCGGTGTTTATGAAGGCGTACCTGGACGAGAAGGGCGAGGCGATGCCGGATTCGTCGGGCGAGCTGGTGACGGCGGGTGGCGAAGTGCTCGGTAGGCATGAGGGGATTCACGGGTTCACGGTAGGGCAGCGGAAGGGACTGGGCGGGAGTTTGGCGGTGGCGCCGAATTCCGGTCCGAAGTATGTGCTGGCGATTAATCCTAATTCGCACAAGGTGACGGTGGGCGGGGATGAGGAGTTGATGTCTCGGGAACTGCTGGCGGATCGGCTGAACTGGATTTCTGTGGAGCGGCTGGAGGGGGAGATGCGGGTGCGGGTGAAGATCCGGCATCGGCATGAGCCGGCTTGGGCTACGTTGCGGGCTTCGGGAGAGGATCGTGTGACTGCGGAGTTTGATGAGGCGCAGCGGGCGATTACGCCGGGGCAGTCGGCGGTGTTTTATGACGGGGATGAGGTTGTGGGGGGTGGGTGGATCGTCTGAGGCTTCATTAAAGTGCCTTCATTGTCGATTAAGCCTCGCTGGTAGAATCGTGAGTGACGGTGTCTATTTTGTTTTCAATGATGTGTAGCCGATGAAGTGTCCGTACTGCGGGTTTGCGCAGGACCGCGTGGTCGATTCGCGCGAGAGCAAAGAGGCGGACGCGATCCGGCGGCGACGCGAGTGCGAGGGTTGTAACAAGCGCTTCACAACCTACGAGCGCATTGACGAGATTCCGTACATGGTGGTGAAGAAGGATGGGCGGCGAGAGAAGTTCGACCGTCAGAAGATCCTGGGCGGGCTGTTGCATGCATGCCAGAAACGGCCGATTTCCGGCGCGGCGCTGGAGCGGATTGTGGATGAGACGGAGGCGTTTGTGGTGGATTCAGCCGAGCGCGAGCGGTCCACCAGCGAGATTGGTGAGCTGATTATGGAGCGGCTGAAGCAGATCGATACGGTGTCGTATATCCGATTCGCCAGTGTTTATCGCGACTTCAAGGATGTACGCGAGTTCAAGTTGGAGCTGGAAGACTTGTTGAGCGGAAAGGATGCGCGGAAGAGGCACTAGAGCGGTTGTTGTTTGCTGGATGGAAAAGCGGATTCCTCCGCTGCGCTGCGGAATGACAAACAACCGCGCGGGAAAACTTGGACGGTGAGGACGATGGCGAATTTGAAGCATGCAATTACGTTGATTCCCGGGGATGGGATTGGGCCGGAGGTTTCGGCGGTCGTGGTGCGGGTTCTGGAGGCTGCGGGCGCGGCGACGGGAGTGAAGTTCGAGTGGCATCCATTTGCGGCGGGGGCGGAGGCGTTCGAGCGGTTTGGCGAGTATATTCCGCAGGACCTGTATCGCTCGATTGAAGAGAACAAAGTGGCGTTGAAAGGGCCGGTGACGACTCCGGTGGGCGGCGGGTTTTCGTCGATCAACGTGGCGCTGCGGCAGAGGTTCGAGCTGTTCGCGAACTTCCGGCCGGTGAAAAATCTTCCGGGACTGAAAACGCGCTATCCCAATATCGATCTGGTGATTGTGCGCGAGAATACTGAGGATCTGTACGCTGGATTGGAGCACGAGATCATTCCGGGCGTGGTGCAGTCGCTGAAGATCATCACGGAGAAGGCGTCGACGCGGATTGCGGAGTTTGCGTTCGCGTACGCGCGCAAGCATGGGCGGAAGAAGATCCACGCAATCCACAAAGCGAACATCATGAAGCTGTCGGATGGGCTGTTTCTGCGCTGCTGCCGGGGCGTTGCGATGACGTACCCGGAGGTGGAGTACAAGGAACACATCGTGGACAACACCTGCATGCAACTGGTGATGAATCCCTACCAGTACGATATTCTGCTGACGGAGAATCTGTACGGCGATATTCTGAGCGACCTGTGCAGCGCGTTTGTGGGCGGTCTGGGGCTGGTTCCGGGAGCGAACCTGGGAACGGAGTGCGCAATCTTTGAGGCGGTGCACGGATCGGCTCCAGACATTGCGGGCAAGGATATGGCGAATCCGACCGCGATGCTGCAGAGTGCTGTTCTGATGCTGCATCATATCCATGAGCAAGAGACTGCGGAGCTGGTCCAGACAGCGCTGGAGAAGGTGTACGCCGAGGGCAAGGTGTTGACCCGGGACGTGGGTGGCGCGAGCGGCACGACGGCGTTCGGGGATGCGGTAATTGCTGCGTTGGAGACGGCCTAGAAGTCTAATCAGATCCGAGGATGATTCGTCGATATGAGCTTTCATGTGCTGTTGGTGTCTCATTTTCTACCGCTCTGGTTCCTGGTATTCTCGTTGTTCCTGCCGCGGGTTGCGCTGTTTCTGCTGTGGCTTGGGACCGAGCTGACGCCGTTTCATCTGCATGGACTGGTGCCGCTGGTGTTTGCGATTCTGTTGCCGCGGGTGCTGATCCTGTACCTGATCTATTTGGATCAGGGAATCAGTTTGTGGTTCGTCATTCACCTGGTGGCGGCGCTGATGGCGTGGGGCGGCTCGGGCGGGTATTATTCGCGGCGGCGGCGCTATCGGGAAGATTACTAAGCGGGTTGGATAACGGAAGCGCTGGGCGGAACGTCTCTCGAGTTGGGCTCCATTCTGATTCCGCGAGGACAATTCCATGATGCGTGTTGGTTCCGTTATTCGCGACCTGGCTTTAGTGTGCCTGGCCGTTGCGGTTGGCTGGTGGTGGCGGGGCGCGGAGACGACCGTGCTGGCGCAGCGATCGAGTTCGTCTTCGTCGTCGCGCGGGGGAGATTTGAACCTGGCGTTTCAAGTAACCGGTGCGGGGCCCGAGGCGTTGCTCACGGTCTACAACCCGGACAACCACACGCTGTATATGTATCCTCGGATTGGCTCGGGTAACTCTTACATAAGCTGTAGTTACATCTTCAGAGTGGGGAACCCGGGGGCGCCGATCCAGCGGGAGAATTGCCCGATTGGGGGGCAGGCGCCACCGCAATAGGGCGGCCAGCCTGCGTGGGGCACCCGATGCGGGGGCGGATTTCGCGGGTTCTGCGGTATTCTTAAGAGATATGGAACGACGCAAAGTTGGCATTCTTGGCGCTACCGGCATGGTGGGGCAGCGCTTCATCCAGTTGTTGAACAATCACCCGTGGTTTGAGATCGCCTGGCTTGCCGCGAGCGATCGCAGCGCGGGCAAAACGTACGGCGTGGCTTGCAAGTGGAAGCTGGATACGCCGCTGCCGGCGCGCATCGCCGCGATGACGGTGATGTCGAACGTTCCTGAGGAAACGCCCGAAGGCGAGCTGCCAAAGATCATCTTTGCCGCGCTGGATGCGGAACATGCTCGCGAGCTGGAGCCGAAGTTTGCGGCGGCCGGTTGCGCGGTGGTGTCGAACTCGAGCGCGTTCCGCATGACGCCGGATGTGCCGCTGGTGGTGCCGGAGGTGAATGCGGACCACCTGGAGCTGATCGAGGCGCAGAGTTGGCGCAGAGACTCCGGTGGGTACATTGTCACGAATCCGAACTGCTGCGCGATTGGGCTGGTGCTGGCGCTGAAGCCGCTCGAGGAGCGATTCGGGATTGAGAGCCTGTTTGTGTCGACGATGCAGGCGGTAAGCGGCGCGGGGTATCCGGGCGTGGCGTCGCTGGACATCCTGGGCAACGTGGTGCCATATATCAAGAACGAGGAAGAGAAGCTGCAGGAAGAGGTTTGCAAGCTGCTCGGCACGCTGGGCCGCGGCAGCGTCGAGATGCTGGACGCGAAGCTGAGCGCCCACTGCAACCGCGTGGCAGTGGAAGACGGACACATGGAGTGCGTGTCGATCAAGTTGCGGAAGAAGGCGACGCACGAAGAGATTCTGGCGGCGTGGAATGAGTTTGCGCCTCTGGCTGGTCTGCATCTGCCGACCGCGCCGGATCAGCCGGTGGAGTTTGATGCGAGCGTGGACCGGCCGCAGCCGCGGCTGGACCGGATGCGCGGGCATGGCATGGCTTCGACCGTGGGACGGTTGCGCGAGTGCAACCTGCTGGACTGGAAGTTCGTAGTGCTGTCGCACAACACGATTCGCGGGGCAGCGGGAGCGGCAGTTCTGAACGCCGAGGTGCTGGCGCGCCTGGGCAAGCTGGACTTCAAGAAGACGGCCGTGGCGCCGCGGGATGCGGTGCTGGTATGAGCGAGGCGGTCAGGGCGGGCGAGGCCCGAACCAAGCTCGTCGTGATGAAGTTTGGCGGGACCTCGGTGGAGGACGCGAAGGCGATCCTGCGCACGGCGGAGATTGTTCGCGGACGGCGGGAGCGAGGGCTGCAGCCGGTGGTCGTGGTGTCGGCGATGGCCAAGGTGACCGACCAGTTGTTGGCAGCTGCGGCCGCGGCGGGGTGCGGCGACAAGCGGGGCGCGCTGATGATTGCAGCGCGGCTGCGCAATCGGCATATCGAGACAACATCCGACCTGCTGTGCGGAGAGCTATTTACAGAGATCGAGAAGGCGATCCGGGCCAGGTTCGATTCGCTGGACGATCTGCTGCGGGGAATTGCCGCTGTCGGGGAACTGACGCCGCGCACGAGCGACAAGGTGGTGAGCTACGGCGAACGGATCTCGTCGCAGATTGTGGCGGCCACGTTTGCCCAGCACGAGATGAGCGGCGTGCACGTGGACTCGCGGAGCTGCATCATCACGGACGACCACTACGGCAAAGCCGCGCCGCAGGAAGCTGCGATCGAGGCCAAGCTGACGGAACTGGTCCTTCCGCTGGTGGAGGCGGGACATACGCCTGTGATGGGCGGCTTTATCGGCTCGACGCTGGAGGGGATTACGACCACCCTGGGCCGCGGCGGCAGCGACTTTACGGCCGCGCTGGTGGGCGGCGGGCTGCACGCGGGCGCAATCGAGATATGGACCGACGTGAACGGAATCATGACGACCGACCCACGCATCTGTCCGGACGCGCTGCGGGTGAAGACGATCAGCTTTGAAGAAGCGGCGGAGCTGGCGTATTTCGGGGCGAAGGTGCTGCATCCGGCGACCATCCTGCCGGCGGTGCAGAAGAGTATTCCGGTGTGGGTGCTTAACTCGCGCAACGCGGGGAATGAAGGTACGAAGATTACGGCAATGGCGCCGCCGTGTGCGAGCCCGTTCAAGAGCATCGCGGTGAAGAAGAGGCTCACAATTATCGACATTGTCGCGAGCCGAATGCTGATGACGCACGGATATCTGAAGTCCGTGTTCGATGTCTTCGATCGTTATCACTGTGCGATTGACATGGTATCGACGAGCGAGGTGAGTATTTCGCTGACGGTGGACACGAATGAACGGCTGCCGGACATTTGTGAGGAACTGCGCAAGATTGCGGACGTGAAGCTGGAAGGCAGCAAGGCACTGATCTGCATGGTGGGCGAGGATATTCGCGGGCGGAGCGGGATCTCGGGGCGCGTATTTTCGGCGATCCGGCACGTCAATGTGCGGATGATTTCGCAGGGCGCGAGCGAGATCAACATGAGTTTCATGATCGAGGAGTCGGACGTGGAAGAGGCGATCCGGTCGCTGCATGCGGAGTTCTTCGCCGAGCCCGACCCGACGGTGTTCGATACGGAAGCGAGGGTGGTCGCGGCCAAGGCTTGAGCGATTTTCGTCGCGCGATGCTGCTACACGATAGACTTTGACGATGCGAATCTTGGTGCTTGGGCAGGGAAAGACCGGCAAGCTGGTTGCGGAGGTGGCGGCCGAGCGCGGCCACGGCGTTCATGTGCTGGATGTAGTGGAGAATGCGGGCGCTACAGCGCTGACACCTCCGTTTGTGGCGGGGTTTGATGTGGTCATCGACTTCACCACGCCTGAAGCGGTGGTGCAGAACATGCGCGCGTGCCTGGCGACGGGTGCGAAGATGGTGGTGGGCACGACGGGGTGGTATGCGTCGCTGCCGGATATGCGCGGCCTGGCGGAGCGAAAAGGGGCCGCGCTGCTCTACGGGACGAATTATTCCGTCGGCGTGCAGGTGATGCTGAAGCTGGCGCAGCAGATGGGAGCGTCACTCGCGGCTGCGGGGTACAAATTCTCGATCGTCGAAACGCATCATGTCAGCAAGCTGGATAAGCCCTCGGGCACGGCGATCTCGATTGCGGAGATGGTGGAGCGCGGTGCTGGGAAGAAAGTTGAACTGCCGATTGCGTCCGAGCGCGAAGGCGATGCAAAAGGCCTGCATGTGCTGGAGGCGGTGAGCGATGCGGACCGCGTGGTTCTGACGCATGAGGCATTTTCGCGGCGTGGCTTTGCGGAGGGTGCGGTGCGCGCGGCGGAGTGGCTGGCGACGCGGACTGGATGCTACGACTTCCGAGATGTGTGGGAGAAGTTGTGAGCGCGGAGTTGCGCGAGCAGACCGGGCGCGCTTAGCCTGTAGGTATGAGTTCAGCTATCCTTTCCGCCCCTTCGTTTGCTTCGCTTTCCTTCGATGAAAAGCTTGACCGGCTGGCCGAGGTGGCCGTGCGCGTGGGCTTGGGGCTGCGCCAGGGGCAGGAGTTGGTGCTGACGGCACCGATCGAGGCGCTGCCGCTGGTTCGGCGGATTACCGACCATGCGTATCGCGCCGGGGCACTGCTGGTGACAACGTTGTTCGCGGACGATCCGTGCGCGCTGTCGCGCTTCGAACACGCGCCGGACGCGAGCTTTGACTACGCGCCAGTGTGGCTACAGGATGGGATTGCGACGGCTTTCAAAAACGGAGCGGCGCGAATGGCAATTGCAGGGACGAATCCAGCATTGCTGGCGGGGCAGGACCCGGCGAAGGTGGCGCGGGCGAATGTCGCGGCATCCAAGGCCAGCAAGCCGGCGATGGAACTGATCACGCGGCACGAGATCAACTGGACGATTGTGGCTGCAGCGACGCCGGAGTGGGCGAAACTGGTGTTTCCGGGCGAGCCGGTGGATCTTGCTGTCGCGAAGCTGTGGGAGGCCATCTTCCAGGCGTCGCGAATCACGGGGGACGATCCTGTCGCGGATTGGCTGGCTCATGGTGCCCGTTTGAAGCAACGTGTGGATATGCTGAATGCGAAGCGGTATGCGGCGCTGCACTTCAAGTCCGCGGATGGGTCTACGGATTTGAAGGTTGGATTGGCGGACCAGCATCTTTGGGCCGGCGGCGGGACGATCGCGGGGAACGGCGTGTATTGCCAGCCGAATATTCCCACGGAGGAGTGCTTCACCACGCCGCATAAGGATCGCGTGGATGGTGTGGTGAAAGCGTCGAAGCCGCTCTCGCACCAGGGGACGCTGATTGAGAATATTCACTGCCGGTTTGAGGGTGGGAAGATTGTCGAGGCCACGGCGACGGCGGGCGAGGATGTGCTGAATCGCCTGATTTCAACGGACGATGGCGCGAGGCGGCTGGGCGAGGTGGCGCTGGTGCCTGCGTCCTCACCGATTTCAGCGTCGAAGATTCTCTACTGGAGCACGCTGTTTGATGAAAATGCAGCGAGCCATATCGCGTTGGGGCAGGCGTATTCGACCTGCCTGATCGGCGGCGAGAAGATGAGCAATGATGAACTGACCGCGCTGGGGGCCAACTCGAGCCTGATCCATGTGGACTGGATGATTGGCTCGGCGGCGATGGATGTGGACGGAATTGCTGCGGATGGGACGGCTGAGCCTCTGATGTGCGCGGGCGAGTGGGTCTAGTTTCACAATTTGGGCCTCTGGAGTGCAACACAAGGTGGACCTTTGGGGGAATCCTCCGGGCAGAAACGCCCTCGTTTTCTGCGGAGGATTGTGTGGCGCTGAAGTTCATCTAGCAGTAAATTGAAACTAATTTGATTGCATATTCGTATGCAATCTCAGTTTCCCAGATCACCTTTTACCAGATTTTCTGTCGTCGGTGTTGTTGCCGTTCGCAGATCAGGTCTCTCGTCCCCAGTTGGTTGTGTCCTTCTGCCGCACACGTGTCTTCTGCGGAGTGGAGCCTCCCACCCCGCCAACTCAGCGCCGTATCCGCCGATTTTTGAGGAGCACACAATGAGCAACGAATTCAAGTCAGGTCTATCGCGCAGGTCATTTATGCGTACCCTCGGGGCGGCCTCTGTCGCGGCTTCCTCGTTACCCGCATTCGCTTTGCAGCAGGCTCCCGCGGCCGACGCAGCGGGCGCTCGCCGTGCTGGTGGCCGCATGGCCGGCGGCATGGGCGGGGGCGATTACGGTGGTTCCACCGATCCGGATATGGTGAAGATCAGTTCCAACGAGAACCCGCTTGGGCCTTCGGATGCCGCCCGCTGGGCTATCGCTTCGACCGGCGCGCTCGGCGGCCGTTATGGAGCCGGGGTCGGGCTGGGAAACCAGCCGGCTGTGATGCTCGCTGAAGAATTCAGCCTGAAGCCGGGCTATGTGCAACTCTACGCCGGTTCCGGCGGTGCACTCGACCTTTCCCTTTACGCGACCCTGGCGAGCGGCAAGGACCTCGTCGTCGGCTCACCCAGCTACAACCAGGGCCAGCAGGCGGGCGCGAAGATGAAGGTCAAGACTCATCTTGTTCCTTTGACCGCGACCGGTGCGCATGACGTGAAGGCGATGGTCGCCGCGTCGAAGAACGTCGGCGCCTACTACATCTGTAACCCCTGCAACCCCACCGGCACCATGACGCCGAAGGAAGATATCGTCTGGCTGGTCAAGAACAAGCCGGAGGGTTCGGTCGTGGTCATCGACGAGGCATACCATCACTTCTCGACCGATGACTCGTCCATCGATCTCGTCGGCCAGGACAAGGACGTTATCGTTCTGCGGACGTTCTCGAAGGTCTACGGCATGGCCGGTCTGCGCGCCGGATTCATGATTGCGAAGCCCGAGTTGCATGCCAAGGTCCGCGATCTCGGACCGGGCGCCGGCACTGGGGTCAGCGTTTCCTGCACCACCGTGGCCGCCTGCGTTGCCAGCATGAAGGATGCAACCCTTATCCCGACCCGACGCAAGATCAATGCGGACATCCGCGAGAATGTACTCGAGTGGATGGACAAGAACGGCTACGAATACATGAAGGGCTCGCAGGCGAACTTCTTCCAGGTCAATGTGAAGCGTCCTGGCAGAGAGTTTTCCATGAACATGCTGAAAGAAAAGGTACAGATCGGCCGCACCTGGGTCGAGATGCCGAACTACTCCCGCATCACGATTGGGACTCAGGCCGAGATGGACAAGTTCAAGGTGGCCTTCAAGAAGTGCTACGAGATGGCGCCTGCGTCTGCGCTGCTTGATATCCCCTTCATCGAGAATCCGTCGGAGTTGGACTTCCACCGCGTCTACGCGTAGCGGGCCGGTTGCGCGGCCTCGAGTACGCGACTAGCGAGCGCGAAGAGCAACACGGGAGACCCCCTGCAGATGAGCTGCAGGGGGTTTTCGTCAAGCGCGGACATTAGGAACCCATGAAGAAAGGCCAAAGCCTTCGCCGCTCATAATGTCGTAATTTCAGTTACATATCAATTTGTGGCCCGCTGAGCCGCCGATTTTAGCCCATTTATTTCTGTTTGGTGCGCACAGAGAATGAATCTGATGTAAATTGATACTCATTCGATTGCAAATTCGAACTCCGCCCTCGGCTCTCCCATATTTAGTTTTTCTGCACGTGCAAGCGCTGCGGCAGTGAACGTGTATTTTCCCAGAGTGGTTGATCCTTCTGTCGCACCGGTGTCTCGACTTCACGAACCGAACTCTTGAGGAGCCTCTTTATGAGCACTGCATTCAAGTCCGGTCTTTCGCGCAGGTCCTTTCTTTGCAGCCTCGGGGCGGCGTCGGTTGCTGCTACGTCGCTTCCCGGATTCGCGGCGGTTCAGGGTGCTTCGGCGGCTCGTCCGATTCGGGGTGTCGGGAACGGCGATATGCCGATCCCCAGCGGGTCATGGGAAGACGAAATCGTCTTCATCAGCATGAACGAGAATCCTCTGGGACCTGCACAGTCGGCGCTGGACGCAATCTCACGGATGGCCACTGTCGGCAATCGGTACCACGGAGACGTGATCCAGACGACGGTGAGCACCGCCCTCGATCTGTTCGGCATGCAGCGCGGCTATGTTGGGCTGTTCCCGGGATCGGCCGGACCGCTGCAACTTGCCTTGATGTCGCATATTGGCCCGGGCAAGGCGCTCGTGTACGCCGATCCAAGCTACGAGCAGGGGTCCTCTGTGGCGGACACGGTTGGGGCGCCCAAGTTCGCAGTTAAGCTCACGTCGACTTACGCGCACGATGTGAGGGCAATGCTCGCGGCGACGCCGAAGGCCGGGGCGTACTACATCGTGAACCCGAACAATCCGACGGGAACGATGACGCCCAAGGAAGACATCGTGTGGCTGCTGAAGCATAAGCCGGCAGGTTCCGTCGTCATCGTCGACGAGGCTTATCATGACTTTTCGAACGCCGAATCCTGCATTGACCTGGTTGCGGCGGACCAGGACATCATCGTCACGCGGACCTTTTCGAAGATCTACGGCATGGCGGGAATTCGCGCAGGACTGGTGTTTGCGCGGCCTGAATATTTCCAGAAATTCCGTGCGATCGCGCCGTACGCGCCGACTCTGGCCAGTGTTTCGATTACCAGCGCCGCTGCCGCCAATGCCGCGCTTCTGGATCAGGACCTGGTTCCTCTGCGACGCAAGATCAACGCGGACGTACGTTCTGAGACGCTCGCGTTTCTGGCCAAGCATGGCTACTCCGTGATTCCCGGCTCGCAGGCGAACTTCTTCATGGTCGATGTGAAACGGCCGGGCGGCGAATTCCAGAGCGCGATGCTGGGCGAGAATGTCGCCATCGGGCGGACGTGGGCGTCGATGCCGACGCACGTTCGCGTGAGTGTGGGCAGCCGGAGCGAGATGCAAAAGTTCCAGGCGGCGTTTGTGAAGTGCATGGATCAGCCGTCGACCACGGTAAACGGGGCCGCGGCGCTGCATGTGCCGGCTCTGAATCGCAGCGAACTGGACCGCGGCTCTGCCATATTCGCCTAGTAGCCGGGCGTGAGGTTTCGGCTTCATGCTAGGGTATCGGAGTGAGCAGACAGAACCTGAGTCCTGCACGCCTCGAGGCTTTCTCTGACGGCGTTATCGCGGTCATCATCACCATCATGGTGCTGGAGTTGAAGGTGCCGGCATCGGACGGGGTGACTGGCTTACGCGCGGTTCTACCTACGGTGTTTCTTTACCTGCTGACCTTTGTGCAGGTCGGGATCTACTGGGTGAATCACCATTATCTGGTGGATGAGGTCGAGACAGTGAGCCACGGCATCCTCTGGTCAAACCTAATCTTCCTCTTCTGCCTCTCACTGTTTCCGTTTGTGACGGATTGGATCGGCATCAAGGGCCTCTCCTCTTTCTCGACAGCGCTGTATGCGGGAGTGAGTAACTCTGCCGGGGCTCGGGTACATGGCGCTGTGGTTCCAGATACGGCTGCAGAGCTCGGCTCCTGCGCATGCGAGTTGGAGTAAACAGATCGCCTCTGTTTCGCTTTACCTTCTGGCGATTCCTACGGCTTACTATCGGCCTGCGGCGTCGCTGGCGCTGATCGCGATTGTGGCGGTGATCTGGCTGCTACCGCCGAAGGCCGGTTCGCCCGATTGATGGTCTAGCCCTTCGCCGAGGCAGCCGCAGCTTCCGCTGAGGATTCCGAGACTTCACAGCCAGATAACAGGTAAACTCACAGTCGCGATGGAATTATCTGGTTGTGGCACGGCACTGGTAACACCCTTCCGTGGAGATGGCGCGATTGATGAGCCGGCACTGGTCCGGCTGGTGAACTCGCAGATCGAATCGGGCATCGATTTTCTGATTCCCTGCGGCACGACGGGCGAAGCTTCGACGCTGAGCGAGACGGAGTGGCTGCGCGTAGTCGAGCTGACCGTGCAAACGGCGGCGGGGCGCGTTCCCGTCTTCGGCGGCTGCACGCACAATGCGACCAGTGAGGCCGTGGCGAAGGCGAAGAAGCTGGCGAAGATGCCGGGGCTCACCGGCATTTTGACGGCGAATCCGTATTACAACCGGCCGGGCCAGGAGGGCCAGTACCAGCACTTCCGCGCGATCGCCGGGGCCGTCGAGCTGCCGATCCTGCTCTACAACATTCCATCGCGGACGGGTGTGAACCTTGAGCCGGCGACGGTGCTGAGGTTGGCCCAGATTCCGAACGTTGTGGGCATCAAGGAGTCGAGCGGCAACCTGGGGCAGATTACGGAGCTGATCGCGCAGGCTCCACGCGGGTTCAAGGTCTTCTCGGGTGACGATGGGATGACGCTGCCGGTGATCGCGCTGGGGGGAGTAGGCCTGGTCTCCGTAGCGTCGAATGTGATTCCCGCGCAGATGGCACAGATGGTGCGGGCAGCGATGACCGGCGACTGGGCCACGGCGCGCGCCATCAACTGCAAGTATCTCAAGTTGATGCAGGCGCTCTTCTGCGAGCCAAGCCCCGCGCCGGTGAAGGCGGTCCTCGCGTTGCTGGGGCGTATGGAAGAGCATCTCAGGCTGCCCATGGTCCCAGTGACGGCGGCAACCCGGCAGAAACTCCAGTCGCTGCTGGGCGAGCTTGGCTTGGTCTAATCCCGATACAATCGAAGCAGACTGACAGCTGAATACCAGGACAACTGAATTGGACGATTTGCAGGCACGGATTGAGCGGTATTTTGCCGCGGGCACTGAGGCCGTTGGCGACCAGCATGCGCTGGAGGCGTTTCTCGAACTTCGCACCTCGCTGGAGGCGGGAACGCTGCGGTCGGCCGAGCCAGACGCAACCGCGCCGACGGGATGGCGCGTGAATGCGTGGGTAAAACGCGGCATCCTGCTGGGGTTTCGCCTGGGCTCGCTGACGGAGATGAGCGGGCTCGCGCCGGCGGGTAAGACGGCGCTGTCGTTCGTCGACAAGGGGACTTATCCCGCACGGCACTTTACGCCGGAAGATGGGGTACGGATTGTTCCGGGTGGCAGTTCGGTGCGGTCGGGTGCGTTTGTGGCGCGCGGCGTGGTGATGATGCCGCCGGCGTACATCAACGCGGGTGCGTATGTCGATGAGGGCGCGATGGTGGATTCGCATGCGCTGGTGGGCTCGTGCGCGCAGATTGGCAGGCGCGTGCATCTGTCGGCCGCTGCGCAGATCGGCGGAGTGCTGGAGCCGGTGAATGCGAGCCCGGTGATCATCGAGGACGATGTTTTGGTGGGCGGTAATACAGGCGTCTACGAAGGCACGATCGTTCGCCGGCGCGCGGTGCTGGCGGCAGGGACGATTCTGACGCGGGGCACACCGGTGTACGACCTGGTGAACGGGACGATTCTAAAGGCGACGCCAGAGATGCCGCTGGTGATTCCTGAAGGCGCGGTGGTGGTGCCGGGCTCGCGCGCGGTGACGCGTGGCTATGGCAAGGAGATGGGGCTGAGCGTGTACACGCCGGTGATCGTAAAGTATCGCGACGAGAAGACGGATCTTTCGACGACCCTCGAAGAGGTGCTGCGATAGGACCGATCGGCTGACTTTACGGCTTCGGTTGGTCAAGTGGCTTGCGGGCGAAGTAGTAGAGGCTGAACGCAAGCAGCGCGAACATGATCACGGCCGTCAAATTGTTATACATCGGGTTCTCATGGCTGAAGTGGAAGAATTGCCAGTGTCCGCCGCGTGACTCGGAGAGACCCTTCCCCAGTTCCGCGCACACACCGAGCAGGCCCACAATGCCGCCGGCGGCGATCAGGCCTGACGCATACAGGCTGCCGGACGAGATTTCGCTTTCAGTTTCCATCTCGCCACCGCGCCTGGCTGCTTCCTTCGCCAGGGCGCGTTCGACCATCCAGCGCATGACGCCGCCGACGAAGATGGCCAGCGTGGTGGCGATCGAGAGGTACGCCCCGACAGCGAAGGTGAGCGAGCGAATGCCGAGCAGTTCCACCACAATCACCAGCGCCACGCCCAGCAGCACCAGCGTCCACGGGAGCTTACGGGAGAGAATGCCGTTGATGACGGTGGCCATCAGGCGGCCCTGCGGCGCGGCAGCCCTCTCGC